>Ga0209536_100001779_pt1 | contig 35370 bp, 37 predicted proteins | sample DeeMarSeWOR28_12_FD_187461 | JGI IMG/M metagenome (GOLD analysis project Ga0209536, IMG submission 187461) | Marine sediment microbial communities from White Oak River estuary, North Carolina - WOR-2-8_12 (SPAdes) (version 2) | ecosystem: Environmental > Aquatic > Marine > Intertidal zone >...
CCGCTTACCGGGCCCGTGCTGCCGCCGGTGATCTCGTCGGCGTCGGAATCATAGCTGTAGGTCGTGCCGTCGACGGCCAGTGATAGCAACTCCACCTCCCCGTTGCCAAAACTGTCTTCGCCACCGGTCTCCGTGACCAGGTTGCCGGACACAGTGAAGGCCTCCACGCGTTCCACCAGGCCGCTGGCGAGGTCAGCCTCGTCGAGGATTACTGGATTGTCGACCTCGTTCTCCGGATCGTCGTCCTCGTCGTTCGGAAAGGCGACTTCCTCTAGCTGGTATCGCTCGTCGTCGGGATCGATACCGTCACCGATACCGATGGCGTAGGCCCGGGTGATGTTGTTGGTCGGGTCGCTGAGAAAGGCCTCCCAGGCCTTTACATCCTCTTCTGTCAGTCGGCCGCCGCCCTGGGACGGCGGAGCCAGCGGGTTGCCATCTGTCAGGAAGTAGACCACGCTCTTGCTGGCACCCGGTGCGGGATCGTCGACCGTGTTGAAGGCCTCGCGCACCTGCTGCAGCGCCTCGCGGTAGTCGGTGAAGCCGCGCACCTCGACGGCGTCCAGGTAGTCCCTCGCCTCGCCCAGTGTCTGCCAGCCCGAGCTGAAGGTGAATCGGGCCGAGGAAAAGTCCACGACCAGCACGTTGACGTCGCTGTTGCTGTCGTAGCCCTCGAAGAGATCCTGGATGGCATCCACCGCCAGGTCGAAGCGCGTGTCGTAGCCGTCGACGCCGGGATCGGCCAGCATGCTGCTGGACTTGTCCAGCACCACGACGAGGTTCACTGGCTCGTTGGCGACATGCAGGTCGAGGTTGCGCGCGTCAGGGCGCCCGCCGTCCTGCTGTTGCGGGCTCTGCAGCAGTTCCTCGCGCGGTTCGGTAAACCCGTAGCCCACCGGCGTGGTCTCGAAACCGCTCTCGGGGGTCACGGCGAGGTTGCTCGGCTCGAGGCGAACGTGGCTGTGCCCGGCGTCGGCGGGCGTGGTTTCACCGGCCGCGGGCGGTTCGGCGATTTCGGTTGGATCCCCGCCCCCGGCGATGATGTCCTGCAGGGTCTCGGGCGGCTCTATGCCGGGTGCTTGCGGTGGCGAATCGGCCTCTGCGAGCAGTGCGTCATCGAGCCGGGCGGAAAAGTCCGGCCCGAGGGTGAGCGTAGAACCGTCCAGCAGGTCAATGCGGGCACCCGCGCCTGTGCCGGTGATGATCCGGTCATCTGCGTACACCGGGTCACCGGCCTGCAGGATTTCGGTGGAACCGTCGGCATGGATGACGCGAACCGTTCCATGCAACGAGTCGACAATGCCGGCCTGGGTTCTGGCCATGACGTCACCTCCGGTTTTATGTGGCGGCTTCAGCCGCGGACAGGTGCGGGTGGTTTCACTCCGCCTGCCTGTTCCTGTTGTTATTGATTCACAGTATAAACCTGCCAGCCAGCATCAACAATGAACACACCGCAGCGCAGTTCACTTCGCGGGCACAGAATCTGAGCCAGTGTGGCTGTGTGACATCGGCAGGCTGACGGTGATTCGCAGGCCGCCGAGGTTCTCCGACCGGCCGATTTCGACAGAGCCGCCCAGCTCCTCTGCCATTCCCCTGACAACGGACAGCCCGATGCCATGCCCTGCCACGGTCTCGTCCTGTCGTCCACCCCGCTGCAGTATCCGGTCGAGTTCATCGGCCTCGATGCCGGCCCCGTCATCCTCTACCACGATGTCAGTCTTCCGGCCGGCAATGATGGTCAGGCGAATGGTGGTGTGCGCCCACTTCCAGGCATTATCCAGCAGGTTGCCGAGCAGCTCCATGCCGTCCTGCTGTTCCAGGGGCAGCAGGCGTGTGTTGCCGAGTTCCTGTTCGACATGGATGGTCCGGTCACGGTGCAGCCGCGACAGCGTATCCAGCAGCACAGGCAGGTCCTGTTGCAGGTCAAAGCGGCTGGCGCCAAGGCCGTCGCCGGCAAGCCGGGCGCGGCGCAGCGAGGCCCCCATCAGCTGATCGATCTGCCGGCTGTAGTCCTGCAGCTGCGCGTGCGCGGCCCTGTCGGAGTCAGGGATCTTCTCGGCTGCGAGCTGCAGCAGCACCGTCAGGGGCGTCTTGAGGCTGTGGGCGAGATTGCCCAGTGCCTCCCGCGAGCGCTGCAGGCGCATCTGCTGACGCTGCAGCAGCATGTTGATGGCGCGCACCAGCGGACTGACCTCGTCAGGTACCTGCTCGCGCAGCTCGGTGATCTCGCCCTGTTCGAGGCGGGCGATGTCAGCCGCGGCGGCGGACACGGGCCGCAGCGAGCGCACCACGATGTAGTGCTGCAGCAGCAGGAGCAGCGCCACTACGGCCAGGCCCCAGGCCAGCAGCTGCCACTGGAAACGCCACAGGCCTTCCTGTATCGCCAACATGTCCTCGGCCACGCTGATGATTACCTTGTGGTCCTGTTTTTTGTAGGCACGCGACCAGACCAGCAGCGGCTGCTGCTGCGGTCCGTCGAGGAATGCCTGCCGGGTCTCGCCAATTGCGAGTTGTTGTGGCGGCAGTGATTCATCCCAGAGCGAGCGCGACCGGGAGATGTGGCCATTGACATCGATCTGGTAATAGTGACCTGAATAAGGCTGCAGGTAGATGCCCTGCAGGCGGTGTGAATCCAGCAGGTATGTGCCATCGGCGGCAATGGTAATGCCGCCCAGCAGGGTCTCGGCATCATGCTCGAGACGGCTGGCCAGCTGGTTTTCCATCAGCAGGTGCACCGAGTAACCGACGGTCGCCCACAGCAGTGCGAGCATGACGAGGAGGCTGGTGATCAGGCCGAGGCCCAGCCGGGAGCGCAGCGACGTCATTTCAACTGGCCGAAGACATAGCCCTGGCCACGTCGGGTGGTGATGATGTCCTTGCCCAGTTTCTCGCGCAGGCGCCTTACGTAGACCTCGATGACGTTACTGTCACGGTCGGCATCCTCCTCGTAGACATGCTCGGTTAGGCTGGCCCTCGAGAGTATGCGCCCCGGGTGCAGCATGAAGTAGCGCAGCAGGCGAAACTCGGTGCCGGTGAGTTGCCATTGCTGGTCATCCCGGCTGACCGACTGGGTCGCCTCGTCGAGCACCCAGCCGTGCATGGCAAGAGTCTCCCCGACCGTGCCGGTGCTGCGCCTGACCAGCGCCTGCAGCCGGGCCAGCAGTTCCTCCTCGCGGAACGGCTTGGTCAGGTAGTCATCCGCCCCGCGCTGGAGTCCCTCGACCTTTTCCTGCCAGGTATCCCTTGCCGTGAGAATCAGTACCGGTGCCTGCATCTGTGCACGACGCCAGTTGGCCAGCACCTCGAGGCCCGGCCGCTGCGGCAGGCCCAGGTCCAGGACGATGACATCGTAGGGTATCTCCAGGGCATTGAATTCGGCATCCACGCCGTTATCGACCGCATCGACAGCGAAGCCCTGCTTGTCGAGAAAGCCTTTCAGGCGTTCCGCGAGACCCGGGTCATCCTCGGCAAGCAGTAACCGCAAATCAGTCCTCCTGTTCCTTTTTCAGCAGTTCGCCGGTGGCGGCATCGAATTCCAGTTCCCAGACCTGGCCGCTCTCGTCCAGCAGTTCGATCTCGTAGACGTAGCGGTCACCTTCCCGTTCCAGTTCCGTTTCCAGAACCCTGCCGGTATGGTGTTCGCGGGCCGTCTGCAGGATCTGTTCCAGCGGCAGGATATCACCCTGCTGTGCCAGACTGCGAACCTCCTCCTGCTCGTGATCCGAGTGGTGGTCCTCCCCGCCGGGATCGGCGGTCGTCAGGCCGGTCCACAACAGGCTACTTGTACCTGCCAGGGCCAGACAGCTGAATACAATCGTTTTGATATCCATGGTCGTGTCCTCGTGTCGGTAAATGAATTCAGGCGTGCTTGCGGCCGGTGAACATGGCCCGTACCAGGCTCTCGCGATGGACCAGGCTCTCCACGATTACGCCGGCGATGTGCACCAGCACCAGCAGCAGCATGAGGTTGGCGAAGAATTCATGCAGTTCCTCGAACACTTCACCGGATGCAGCAGACATGCCCGAGAGCATGGCCAGCGGCCCGGCTCCTTGCTCAACGCCGTAGCAGGCCATGCCGGTCAACGCGGTCGCGAGCAGCATGACCAGCATCAGCAGGATCATGGCGCCACCGGCCGGGTTGTGGCCGAGATAGCGCCTGGCACGCATCCTCATCACGTCGCCGAGATACGCCCTGACCTCGGCGGGACGGTGGGCGAAGTCACTGAAACGGGCGTGCCGGGTGCCGATGAAGCCCCACACCAGTCGCAGCAGCACCAGGCCGGTGACGGCGTAGCCCGCCCAGGCATGCAGGGTCTCCAGTTCCTCGCCGCTGAGCCAGGCGACCGTGAAGGACAGCACCAGCAGCCAGTGAAAGATGCGAACAAACGGATCCCAGACCTTGACTTCACCCTGATTCATGTTTCCTGTACCTCGTTCAGTGGATGGCAACAGAATAGACGCCAAAGATGAACTGCGGCTGAAAAGCGCGGGCACAACCGTCGGGATATACCGGTGATGCCGGGCTCAATGTTTGGCCGGGATGTGACGATAATCCCGAACAGGTGATCCCGTTCACATGACGGGAATTTGTGCTTTTGAATTCCGCGTGGCGATGCTATAGTCGTGAAAATCGCCTCAAAATTATCGAATTTAGCCTGACAGACCAAGGAGTTAGCTATGGACAGTATCCGTTGTGCAGTGCTTGCGACAACCCTGGCATTTCTGGTCAGCCTGCCGGTATCTGCCGATGTGCTGCTGATGGACAGCATCGAGTCGGCGCCTGCTGTGCAGACTCCCCGTACCGGTCTGAGTATGGCGAATGTCCGTGCAGGCTACGGTGACCCGGTCACGGAACATCCGGCCGTGTCGACCTCCGGCAACCCGAACCATCCACCGATCACCCGCTGGGACTACAGCGATTTTTCCGTGTACTTCGAGCATGACAAGGTGGTGCACTCTGTCGTACACCGCCCCGGTGCCAACTGATTTAAAGCATTATCCCTCGCATCCGGCGTAGTCCTCTGCCGGATGCAACTCCCTGCGGAATACGCACCGCAGTCCGGTGTCCTGCTGACCTGGCCGCATGCCGCCACCGACTGGCGGGACTGTCTTGAGGCGGCCAATACCACCTACATCGACCTGGCGCGTGCCATCACGCGCCACACACATCTGCTGATCATCTGCCATGACGCGTCACATCGTGATGATGTCGGCCGGGTGCTGTCGCGTGCCGGCCTGGATCGCCGGCGCACGCGCTTCGCGGTTGCGCCAACCAACGACACCTGGGTACGCGACTACGGGCCACTGGGCGTCAATGCGCCCGACGGTCCGCGACTGCTGGACTTCACCTTCAACGGCTGGGGCAACAAGTACGCGGCCTCGCAGGACAACGCGGTCAGCCGTGCGCTTCATGCCGACGGTGCATTCGGTCGCATCGCACTTGAAACGCATACGCTGGTGCTCGAGGGCGGCAGTATCGACGTCGATGGCCGGGGCACCCTGCTGACCACCACGCGCTGTCTCCTCGACAGCGGCAGGAATCCCGGTGAAAACCGCGCGAGCCTGGAGCGGCGCTTCGGGGAACTGCTCGGTGTTGAGCGGGTGCTCTGGCTGGAGCACGGCGGTCTGGATGGCGACGATACCGACGGCCATGTGGACATGCTGGCCCGGTTCTGCGACGAGGGGACCCTGGCCTACACGCAGTGTCGTGATACGGCCGACAGCCAGTACGCGGAACTCGCGGACATGGAATGGCAGCTGCAGGGGTTTCGCGACCGTCATGGCCGCCCCTACCGTCTCGTCGCCCTGCCCCTGCCGCGGCCGGTCCTCGATGCCGACGGCCGGCGACTGCCGGCAAGCTATGCCAATTTCCTGGTCATCAACGGCGCGGTGCTGGTGCCTGTGTACGACGATCCGGCCGACAGCGTCGCCTGCGAGCGGCTGGCGACATGCTTTGCCGGCCGGGAGGTCATTGCGGTGAACTGCCTGACCCTCATACGGCAGTACGGCAGCCTGCACTGCGCTACAATGCAGCTGCCGGAAGGCGTCCTCGATACGGAATACGCACGGTAATGACGGTGAGCGACAAGTCAATTCGCGTCGGGCTCGTGCAGCAGGCCTGTGGCAGTTCCCGGGATGCCAATCTCGCGGCAAGCATAGCCGGCATACGCGAGGCGGTGGCCGATGGCGCTGTGCTGGTGCTGCTGCAGGAGCTGCACGCAACCCCCTATTTCTGCCAGACAGAGGACCCCGCCTGCTTCGACCTGGCCGAGCCGGTGCCGGGGCCGTCAACGCAACAGTTCGGCGCACTCGCCGCGGAACTGGGCATTGTCATTGTCATCTCGCTGTTCGAGAAACGCGCCGAGGGGCTGTATCACAATACCGCCGTCGTGCTCGATGCCGACGGCAGCATCGCCGGGCGCTACCGCAAGATGCACATTCCCGATGACCCGGGCTATTACGAGAAATACTATTTTGCCCCGGGCGATCTCGGTTTCGAACCGATCGACACCGCGGTGGGACGCCTCGGCGTACTGGTTTGCTGGGACCAGTGGTACCCGGAAGCGGCGCGACTGATGGCCCTGGCGGGTGCCGACATGCTGCTCTACCCCACCGCCATCGGCTGGGACATGTCGGATGATGCCGATGAGCAACGGCGCCAGCAGGATGCCTGGCTGACCGTGCAGCGCGGCCACGCGATCGCCAACAGTCTGCCGGTGCTGGTCTGCAACCGCACGGGCCACGAGGCAGACCCCGCAGCGCGCACCGGCGGCATCAAGTTCTGGGGCGGCAGCGCGGTCATCGGCCCGCAGGGTGAGATGCTGGCGCAGGCGGACGCCGATGCAGCCGCGGTGATCGTGACGGATGTCGATACCGCTCGCAGCGGGCAGTTGCGGCGCATTTGGCCATGGTTCCGGGATCGTCGTGTCGATGCCTACCAGGACCTGCTGAAGCGTTTCCGCGACTGAAAATCATAATCTACACGTGCCGTGCTGGTGACGCGAAAGCGATTGTTGGATAATTCAGCAGCTAGCCAGCCTTGATGGGACTCACCGCAGCATGATCCTGATACTGCAGCCGGATACCGACAAGAACAGCGATGCCTTCCGGCAGCTGATGGACTACCTGTCGAACCTGGCAAACGTCAGTAACCGCATACATGACGAGGTCGGCGCCCGCCAGGTGCTGACGGAGATCTACCTGATCGGGGATACCGCGGCGCTGCAGGTCGAAGACATGGAAAGCCTGCCCTGCGTGGATCGCGTCGTGCGGGTGTCCGAGGAATACCGCGTGCTTGGCCGGCACCACGACGATCATCGCCCGACCTGGTTCGAGTACAACGGCGTGCGCTTTGGCCAGGACAACCTGAATGTCTTTGCCGGGCTGTGCGCCGTGGATATCCCCGAGCATGTCGAGATCATGATGCAGGCCCTGCAGGAACGCGGCCAGGTATGCACCCGCATGGGCGCCTACAAGCCGCGCACCAACCCGTATTCATTCCAGGGCCACGGCAAGGCCTGCCTGCCCTGGGTGTTCGAGCTGGCCGGCAAGTACGGCATCAAGGTGATTGCCATGGAGGTCACCCATGACAACCATGTCAGGGAGATCCACGAGGCACTGGAGCTGACCGGCCAGCCGACCGGCGTCATGCTGCAGATCGGCACCCGCAACACCCAGAACTTCGAACTGCTCAAGGCGGTGGGCCGCGAACCGGATTTTCCTGTCCTGCTGAAACGCGGCTTCGGAATCACGCTGGAGGAATCGCTCAATGCCGCCGAGTACCTCGCCAGCGAGGGCAACCGACGTGTCATATTCGGTCTGCGCGGCATGAAGACCAACATGGGTGACCCGCATCGCAACTTCGTCGATTTCGCGCATGTGCCCGTCGTCAGGCGGCTGACCCGGATGCCGGTGTGTATCGATCCGTCGCATTCGGTCGGTTCGCGCGACGTATCACCCGAGGGCATCCTGGATGTGTGCCACGCGACGGCCCAGGGCGTCATTGCCGGTGCCAACATGATCCTGGTCGATTTTCACCCGGTCCCGGGCAAGGCGCTGGTCGACGGGCCGCAGGCACTGCACATGGACGAGCTGGACTATTTTCTGGAAGATGTCCGGATTGCACGCCAGGCCTATGAAGAGCGGGTCGAGCTGTCGCGACGCCGCGATATGCCGACGGGCTAGGTTAAACTTCATTGACGGTGTATCATTTCTGCGACTTAACCATCGATGAATGAAGAAACGGAGATTTGCATGCCCGCCCCGTTACCTCCCTTGCCGCGTGCGCGGACAAGCATGCCGGCTCCGCAGTTTTAGCGACTTTTCAATTCATATCGTAGTGGAGTGTATTGATGATGAAACGCGTGTTTTTTCTGTTGTTTTTCCTTGCGAGTCTCTCCGGTCAGTCGCTGCTGGCCGCGGAAGAAGGCGCCAGTGATGGTGCCGGCCAGGAGCAGTCTGCCGGACAGGGAACGGCTGAAGGCGGTGCCGATGCTTCCGGTTCCGGTGAAAAAAAACCGGCCAAGGGCGCGGATGAAGAACCCGAATGTGATTAACGAAGAAGTCACGGCACGGGCACGTTAACAAATTTTTAACCAGGAAGTAACAAGGAGCTATGATGATAAAAGTCATAAGAACACTGATTGCAACGTCCGTTGTCTCGGCATCACTGTTTGCCTCGGCGAACCTTCTTGCCGCTGATGACATTGCGGTGAAGGTCAATTCCGACATCGCGTCCGTTGACGTCATGCACAACGGCAAGAAAGTCACCATCATGCGTAACCAGGACCAGAAGAACACCGTCAATCCGGCGTTCGCCAAGACCTCGCGCAAATGTCCACCGTTCTGCATCCAGCCGATGCAGCTGGCTCCCGGGGTCGAAACCATCGGCGAGGTCGAGATGCTTGGCTACCTGAAGAAGATGTCCGAAGGGGATAATTCCATCCTGGTGGTCGATTCCCGTACGCCGGACTGGGTCAAGAGAGGCACTATCCCCGGTGCGGTCAACCTGCCCTGGACCAAGCTGAACCCGGCCAAGGGCGCCGACCCGATCTCCATCGGCGAGATCATGACGGAGCACTTCGGCGCCAGGGACCTGGAGGGCCTGTGGGACTACTCCGGTGCCAAGACGCTGGTGCTGTTCTGCAACGGCATGTGGTGCGGCCAGTCACCCAATAACATCTCGAACCTGCTCAAGTTCGGCTACCCGGCCCACAAGATCAAGTGGTACCGCGGCGGTATGCAGAATTGGGAAAACCTCGGCCTGACGACCGTGCCGGGCGAGTAAGCCTCGATTCAACGCGGTAAAAAGGGCGGCTTCGGTCGCCCTTTTTCTGTGCCTGCCGAAGCGTCCTGCGGGAGCGAATTCATTCGCGAATGGTGTTCTACCGGCACCCCATCGCGGCTAAAGCCGCTCCTACCCATACACGTCAACCCGTAGGAGCGAATTCATTCGCGATTTGTTTTGAATGGCCGGCACCTTGTCGCAGCTGAAGCCGTTCCCGGGATAATCCGGCAAAATTCTTGTTGAGAACATGGAACCATAAGAATCCGGTACACAAGACTCACCATTATGCTTAAGGACCGAATCCCCTCTCCCGCATGCGGGAGAGGGCAAGGGTGAGGGTGTATTAAACACGCTGTTCTGCAACGCGAAACCCACAGTGTTTATACAGAAACCATGAACGGCGAGCTGCTCGAATACAGGATTAATCCGATGACAGGGCCTATACTTACTGCATTCCAGGTTGTTAGCAGTATCCAGCTAGACACACCACATCCTTTCTGAGTAACAACAGCGCGGGGTAGCGCAATGCCTCTGAACATGAAAGCCCTTACATTACTTCTGGTCATGCTGGTTTCTGCAACCCTGCAAGCCGATGAGGCGGTCTCGAAGTTCGAACAAACACCCTACTCCGAACAAAAGGTGGTTTTCGATTTCTATTTCGATGATCCCGCGAAGATCAATACCGCCCTGTTCTGGGTTCGCTCGCTGATCAACCCGCTGATGGAGGAACCCTACGGCATGGCGCCGGAGTTTCTCGATATCAAGGTGATCATCCACGGCACCGAGATCGTCACCGTCGCACGCAAGAACTATGAAAAATACCGCGAGGCCGTTGAGCGCATGCGCTACTACGCCAGCCTGGGCGTCGATTTCCGGATCTGCGGTCTCGCCGCACAGGATTATGATTACGATGTCGGCGACTTCTACGATTTCATCAAGGTTGTGCCCTCGGCCATCACTGACCTCGCACACTGGCAGCTGGAAGGCTACGCACTGCTTACCCCGCAGGTCCTTGAAAAGAAGTACACGACCGAGGAAATTCGATAGCCCGAAGACTGCACCAGCCGTATTCGTACCAGCGCCTACTTCGCCCGCTTCAGGCTGTTCTTGTCGAAGTCCCGGTCCCTGAGGCCGGTGCGGAAGTTGTACTCCTCCCAGCGCAGCGTGGTGCTCTTGCCGGTCTGGTGGTTCACCATTTCATAGCGCATGGCGCGCCAGTACTTGTCCAGGTACTGGCGGTACTCATGGAATGTCAGTGTCTTCAGGTGGTCGTTCTTGCGGTCGTAGTAGTCGACCTTCAGCGGGCGGTATTCCTGCTTGTCGAACCATACCACCTGGCGTGTATAGCCCGAGTACTTGTCGACCGGGTAACGCTCGACGACGAAGCTGTCGAGCCCGTCCAGGTTCTCATCGCGCAGATATTTGTAGGTGTATTTTTCCACCTCGTCCGAGGAGATGTCCTCGTAGGCGAATTCGCTGCCCATGAACGGGCCGGACTTGTTTTTCGAGGCGATGCGCTTGACCCGTTTCAGCGCCGGCAGGTAGAGCCACTGGTCGTCAGGCTCGAGGATGTGCGAGAAGGTGAGAAAGGCCGTGCCCTTGACGTCGGCGGGTGAATCGAAGATCGACAGGCTCTTGTCACCGTCCCCCTCGACCTCGAGGGTGCGCACGCGCACCTCCCGGGTGCTCTCGTCGCCGTGCCGGTTACGCAGGACCATCTTCATGGTGGCGCTGGAGTCGCCGAAACCCTTGTCGCGCCGGTCGGCCTCGGTTGCGATGGCCAGTCCCTGCTCTTCGGGTGTCTGCGCGGCGACGCCAAGGGCCAGGGAACCGAGCAGCAGGAAGATTGCAGTGTGAAAACGTGTCATTTCTCTACCTTCATCAACAGGGGTGGCAGGAACAGGAAATCGGCAAGCAGGGCAAAGGCGATGGTGATCGCGGTCAGCAGGCCCATGTCGGCGTTCAGCTTGAACGGTGACTGGCCAAGTACCATGAAACCGGCAATCAGCACAATCGAGGTCACCAGCAGGGCGGTGCCGACGGTGGAGAAGGCATAGCGCACGGCACCTTCCGGGTCGAGTTGCTGCTCGCGGCGGGCGCGCAGGTACTTGCTGAGGAAATGAACGGTGTCATCGACCACGATGCCCAGCGTCATGCCGGCCACCACGGACAGGCCGAGGCCCACCTCGCCCACCAGCAGCCCCCACAGGCCGAAGCCCATGGCCGTGGGCGCGAGGTTGGGTATCAGGCTGATGACGCCGATCTTGAAGGACTGCAGGGCCAGTATCAGGATACCTGATATCAGCACCAGTGCGATGGTGGTACCGGTCAGCATGCTGATGATATTGCGCTGGCCGATGTGGGCGAACATGACCGACGGGCTGGCGCCCGTGGTCTGCATGGAAGGCGCGTGTTCCTGCAGCCATTTCTGGGCCTTGTGCTCCAGGGCCAGCATCTCGTTGCTGGAAATGTTCCTGACAGTGACCGTCATGCGGGTCGCCGACTTGCTGACATCGATCTGGTTATTCAGGTCCAGCCCGTAGGGCAGCGACATCTCGTAGAGCAACAGGTACTGTGCCGCGAGATCGCGTTGTTCGGGCAGCCGGTACCAGGCCTCGTCATCGCTGTGCATGTTCTTGTTGAGCCGCTTGAGGATATCCGGCAGCGTGTTGACATGCAGGACCTCCGGCTGGGTCTCGTACCAGTCGGCAAAACGCTCGACGGTTTGCAGGAACCCGGGGTCGCTGATCCCGCCACTCTCGCCGGCGCCAAGCGAGTAGTCGATGGTGTAGAGGCCGGTCAGGTGCTCCGAGGTGAACTCCGTCGAGCGGCGAAACTCGATACTCTCGTCAAAGTACTTGATGAACTCGTCATTGAGTTCGTTCCGCGGTATGAACAGCACCAGGGAGACGACGATGAAGCCCGTGCCCCAGAAGAGGAAATTCCGGCGCTGTACCACCAGGTCGGCGAAACGGTCCATCAGGCGCGACTGGCGTGTTGCGCCGGGCGTAACGCGCACCGGCAGCAGCATCATCAGCGCCGGCAGCAGGGTGACGGAGTAGACAAAGGCCGACATCACACCCACGGCGACGATGTTGCCGAGATCGCGGAACGGCGGTGCGTCGCTGAAGTTCATGCTCATGAAACCGATCGCGGTGGTCACCGAGGTCAGGAATACCGGCTGCAGGTTGATCCGCAGGCTTTCGGCCATGGCGCTGGTCTTGTCCATGCCGCGGCGCATGGCGTGCAGGAAGGTGACCAGAATGTGCACGCAGTCCGCCACCGCGAGGGTCAGGATGATCGTCGGGGCGGCGGCCGACGGGGGGGTGAGGTAGATGTCCGCCCAGCCCGCCAGTCCCATTGCCGTGATGACCGACAGCACGATGACCAGGAGTGTACCCAGTGTCGCAGTATAGGAGCGCAGCAGCAGCAGCAGGGTCAGCAGCACAACAACAAACATGGCGGGAACCAGCGTTTGCTGGTCGTGAATCATGACCTCCGGGAAGGTGTTGTTCATGATCACCATGCCGGTGAGGTAGATATCCAGCCCCGGGTTGTCCGCCCGGATGGTCTCGACAAGCTGGCGGGCAAAGGCGGCGATCTCCGGCACTTCCTGTCCGGTCTCTTCTTCAGGGTCGGGCAACTGCACCGTGACGTTGATACCGGTGACACTGCCGTCCGCGGATATCAACCGGTTCTTGAGCAGCGGTTCGCTGATGGCGATATCGCGTAGCTGTTGCAGCCTCGTCTCATCGAGACCACCCGCCTCCGGCACCAGGTCGTCGACAGTCAGATCGTCGCCCTCGGCGACGGTGTGCTGGAAATTGGTGATCGAGTCGACCCGGATGGAGTAAGGGATCTGCCACGCCGCCTCGGTCAGGGCGATCGTGCTGGCCAGGGTGGCATTGCTGAAGACCCGGCCGTCCTTCGGGGCGAGCACGAACAGGATGTTGTCGGTCTTGGTATAGGTATTCTGCAGCTGTTCGAACGCCTGCAGCTGCGGGTTGTCCTCGCTGAAAAAGTTGCGGTAGTCCGTCTTGAAGGCGAGGAACTGGCCGCCAGTGCCTGCAGCGGCAGCGAGCAGCAGGAACACAACCAGCACCGGCAGGCGTCGGCGTGCCAGCCATTCACCGTAGGACCTAGCCATGCTGAGTTGCGGTGGCGGGCATGATTGCAGTCTAGCCCTGTGTCTCGAGCGATTCGAGGTAGTTGATCAGGCCGGCGGTGCAGCTGTTCAGCACGGCGCGGTTCTGGGCGTTCTTGGCCATGCCCATGCAGCCTTCGAGTGCCGCCAGGATGAACATCGCGACTTCCTCCGGATCCAGCGACGGCCGGAGGCTGCCGCTGCGCCTGCCGCTTTCCAGGGCATTGACGATGCCCGCGGACCACTGCATGTAGATGGCATTGAGCTGCTGTCTGAAGTCCTCGTCAAGCGGCGACATCTCCTGGGCGAGGTTGTTCAGCGGGCAGCCGAGCCTGATGATGTCATCACTCACGCTGCCGGCCTGGCCGCGGATAATGTCGATCAGTGTGCGCAGCGGCTGTTCGGACGCCTGCAAGGGCCGTAACCAGTTGTCCTCCACGTAAGCGCGGATGACCGTGTCGATCACGGCCATGGCCAGGGACTTCTTGCTGCCGAAATGGTGGTACAGGCCGCCCTTGGTGATGCCGGCGGCGGCCAGCACATCGTCGAGGCGCATGCCCTGGTAGCCGTGGCGATGCATCTCCGCAAACGCGGCCTCGATGATGCGCTGGCGGGTCGCCTCGGCGTCGCGGTCAACGGCCTGTGCGGTAGCTCTCATGCGCAGTGTTCCGGGTGTGTGGATTGGAACTATTCCAATAAAGACAGTGGCTTAGTGACATACCGACTGGATGGTTTGTAGTATAAGCCGCGCGTTAGCAACACGCAACGATCCCTACCCACACCCCAGAGGAGACTTCCGTCATGAGTGCAATGCGCATGGTGTTTGTGACCTTCTTCGCCCTGATCCTGATCGGTATGTACCTGACCGGCTTCCAGACGGCACACTGGTTCCTGTACATCCCCGCCGCCGCGGCGGCCTTCGCCGGCATCACCGGTATCTGCCCCGGCCCGGGTGTTCAGCGCCCTGGGCTTCAAGGGACAGCTGCCGGGCAAGAATATCTAGCCCGCATACGGCCCGGCCAGCCGTACAGGCCCCGCGTGTCACCCGCACGCGGGGCCCTGTCGTTTTAATGCACCGGTCTGCCGACCCGGCTGCCGTGTTGTGTGATAATACCGCCTCCCGGAATTCGCACGAACGGCATCGTTTCACCAGGTAGCACATGTCCACCCGCAACCCGCTGACAAACCCGGACTCTCTGGCAAGTCCGCTGGCACCGCTGTTGCCGGAAGACGGCACGCTGTCGTGGGAAAAGCTCGAGGGTGACAGTCTGTCGCTTGCCCTTGGCCGCGCCGTACAGGACCGGGACGGACTGCTGGTGGTGGTGACGCCGGACATGCAGACCACCGACCTGCTGTACGGGCAGCTGGGCTTTTTTCTCGCCGGCAGCGAGACCACGCGGCACGTCTTCCCCGACTGGGAGACCCTGCCCTATGATGTCTTTTCACCGCACCAGGACATCATCTCCGGACGGCTCTCGACACTCTACCACCTGACCGGTATCCACCATGGCGTGCTGGTCATCCCGGTCGCCACGCTGATGCAGCGCCTGCCGCCGCGCGAGTTTCTCTACCGCAACAGCCTGGTCATGCAGCGCGGCGAACGCCTCGACCTCGATTCCATGCGCGGCCGGCTGGACAGTGCCGGCTATCGCTGCGTCTCGCAGGTCATGGAACACGGCGAGTTCGCTGTGCGCGGCTCGCTGCTGGATCTGTTTCCCATGGGCAGCGAGGTGCCGTTTCGCATCGACCTGTTCGATGACGAGATCGACTCCATCAAGACCTTCGATATCGACTCGCAGCGTTCCATCGAGTCACGCGAGGCGATCAACCTGCTGCCGGCGCGTGAATTCCCGCTGCACGAGGAGGCGATACGGCTGTTCCGGCGGCAGTTCCGTGCCCGCTTCGAGGGCGACCCGCAGGCCAGCTCCATCTACCGGGACATCAGCGAGGGCATAGTGCCGGGCGGGATCGAGTACTACCTGCCGCTGTTCTTCGAGGCGACCGAAACGCTGTTCGATTACCTGCCGGAGGACAGCACGCTGGTCATGCTCGACGGCTTTGACGAGGCCGCTGCCGCCTTTCTGGAAGCGGCCGGCGAACGCTTCGAGGACAGGCGCCACGACCGCGACCGTCCCCTGCTACCGCCTGCCGAACTGTTTCTTGATACGGACGGCCTGCAGGCGGCCAGCCAACGCTACCCGCAGGTCCGGGTGCAACGGTTCCGGCAGCCTGAGCAGCGGGAACCGAGGGTGCGCTACGACACCGCCCTGCCCGGCGACCTGAAGATACGTCCGCGCGCCGAGCAACCGGCCGCCGCCCTGCAGGCATTCCTGCGTGAACACCCGGGACGGGTGCTGTTTACCGCGGAATCCGCCGGTCGTCGCGAGACCCTGGCGGACCAGCTGCGCGGTATCGGCATAGCGACCAGCGTTGTCAGTGGCTGGCAGGCCTTCCTCGACAGCGAGCTGCCGGCCGGACTGACCGTGGCGCCGCTGGAACAGGGACTGGTCGTGCACGACCCGGCGATCGCCATCATCACCGAAACCAGCCTGTTCGGTGAACACGCGCGCCAGGCGCGGCGCCGCCGCCCGGAGCGCGACCCGGCCAGCATCATTCGCAACCTAGCGGACCTGGAGGTGGGCGCACCGGTGGTGCACGAGGAGCATGGCGTCGGCCGCTTTCTCGGCCTCGAGGCGCTGAGCGTCAACGACATCCGGGCGGAATACCTGACGCTGGAATACAGCGGTGGCGACAAGCTGTACGTGCCGGTGGCCGCGCTGGCACTGATCAGCCGTTACACGGGTACGGCGCCGGAGCACGCACCGCTGCACAAGCTCGGCGGCGACCAGTGGCAGCGGGCCCGCAGGAAGGCCGCCGAGCGGGTGCGCGACGTGGCAGCCGAGTTGCTCGACGTCTATGCCCGGCGCGCGGCCCGCAAGGGCCATGCCGTCGCGGCACCGCAGGACGAGTACGCGAGCTTTGCCGCCTCCTTCCCGTTCGAGGAAACGCCGGACCAGGAGACCTCGATCGCCGGTGTGCTGGCCGATATGCAGTCGGAGACACCGATGGACCGCGTCGTCTGCGGCGATGTCGGCTTCGGCAAGACCGAGGTCGCCATGCGCGCGGCCTTCCTGGCTGCCCAGGACGGCAGGCAGGTCGCCATGCTGGTGCCGACCACGCTGCTTGCCCAGCAGCATTACGAAAATTTCCGCGACCGCTTCTCCGACTGGCCGATGCGCATCGAGGTGCTGTCGCGCTTTCGCACCGGCAAGCAGCAGGACAGCGTGCTCTCGGGCATCGCCGCCGGCACGGTGGACATCGTCATCGGCACCCACAAGCTGCTGCAGGCCGGTGTCGACTTCAAGCGCCTCGGCCTGCTGATCATCGACGAGGAGCACCGCTTCGGTGTACGCCAGAAGGAAAAGCTGAAAAGCCTGCGTACCCAGGTCGACATCCTTACCCTGACCGCCACCCCGATCCCCCGGACCCTGAACATGTCACTGTCCGGGCTGCGGGACCTGTCGATCATCAGCACGCCGCCGCCCAACCGGCTGGCGGTCAAGACCTTCGTCTCGGAGTGGAACGATGCCACTATCCGCGAGGCCTGCCAGCGCGAGATCAAGCGCGGCGGGCAGGTCTATTTCCTGCACAACGAGGTGGAATCGATCGAGCGCATCGCCGGTGAGCTGGAGAAGATCATCCCCGAGGCCTCGGTGCGCGTGGCGCACGGCCAGATGCGCGAGCGCGAGCTGGAACAGATCATGATGGATTTTTACCACCGGCGCTTCAACCTGCTGGTGTGCACCACCATCATCGAGAGCGGCATCGACATACCGACGGCCAACACCATTATCATGAACCGTGCCGACAAGCTGGGCCTGGCGCAGCTGCACCAGTTGCGCGGCCGCGTCGGCCGATCGCATCACCGTGCCTACGCCTACCTGCTGGTGCCGCCGCGCAAGGCGATGACGGCCGATGCGGTGAAACGGCTGGAGGCGATCGAGTCCATGGATGAGCTCGGCGCCGGCTTCACCCTGGCGACGCACGACCTTGAGATCCGGGGTGCCGGCGAGCTGCTCGGAGACGAGCAGACCGGCCAGATTCACGAAATCGGTTTTACGCTCTACTCCGACCTGCTGGAGCGTGCCGTCAAGGCACTGCGCGAGGGACGGCAGCCCGAGCTCGACCGGCCGCTGCACCAGGGGCCGGAGATCGACTGCCTGGTGCCGGCGCTGATTCCGGATGACTACATCGCCGACGTGCACACCCGCCTGGTGATGTACAAGCGGGTGGCTGGTGCGGCCTCACAGGCGGAGCTGCGTGACCTGCAGGTGGAGATGATCGATCGCTTCGGGCTGCTGCCGGAGGCCTTGAAGAACCTGTTCCGGATAACCGCCCTGAAACTCGATGCCGAACCGATGGGGGTCACGAAGATCGAGGTCGGCCTGCAGGACGGCCGCATGCTGTTCAGCGAGGAACCCGATATCAACATGCAAAAGCTGGTAGAGTTGATCCAGCTGCACCCGCAGCGCTACCGCTTCGAGGGTGGCAACAAGCTGCGATTCAGCGGCGACTTCGGGGAGGCGGAAGACCGCTTCGAAGCTGTTGCCGGGATACTGTCACTGCTCTCGCCGGCCGCCGATGCCGGCGAAAAGGTAATGCAACATGCCTGAAACTGCCTGTACGCGTCTGTCGCCGGGCCCGCTGTTACTGGCGCTACTTGTGTTTGTCGCCGCGCTGCCGCCTGTCGCAGCCGGCGAGACGCAGGCGCAGTACGACGTGGAGATCATCGTCTTTCGTAACCTTGCGGGGCAGGCCGACGGCGAGCAGTGGCCCGCTGCCGATGCAACGATGCCTGATGCCTATCGCCCTCCCGCCCGGGACGCCGCAGTCACTGATCTGGCCGCGGCGCCCCGCCGTCTTCAGCGCATCGCCGATGCCCTGAATCGCTCAGGCGCCTACCGGGTACTGGAGCACAGGGCCTGGCGGCAGACGGCGCATGATCGCAGCCGCGCCGTTCCCCTGCCGGTCAATGCCGCAGGCGGCCAGCTGGACGGCACGGTGACACTGGTGCGCGAGCGCTTCCTGCACCTGGATGTCGACCTGGTATTGCAGACGATGTATGCACTGGACGAGACACGGCGGATGCGCAGCGGCGAGCGGCACTACTTCGACCATCCCATGTTCGGTGTCATCGCCGAGGTGACGCCATACAGTGCACCGGCACCGGCCGTGCCGGAGGAAACGGTATCACCGGAGAGCGGCGTTACATCTGCCGGCGAAGTGAGTGATGCGCCGGCTGTGGAAAGCGAAGTGCCGGTGCCGGTACCGCTTCCGGAGCACCGAGTGCGGCAGGCGCCTTACTGATTCAGCCCGGATTGATGGTGTGCTCCAGCAGGCTGCGCACCTGCACCATGGAATCCTTCAGAACGCTCTCGATCTGCGCCATGTCGATGGTGCCCTCCCCTCGCCCGGCAGCGTGATTGGCGCATACCGCGCAGGCCGCGTAGCAGAGGTCGATTTCGCGGGCCAGCGCGACCTCGGGCATGCCGGTCATGCCGACCATGTCGCAGCCATCCCGTTCCATGCGATCGATCTCGGCCGCGCTTTCCAGGCGCGGTCCCTGCGTCGCACCGTAGGTGCCGCCGACGATGACATCGATGCCGGCCCGGGCGGCGCCGGCAATCAGGGCCTGGCGCATGTCCTCGCAGTAGGGCTGCGTGAAGTCGATGTGGGTGACGTGCTTGAGGTCCTTCTCGTAGAAGGTGTGGCCGCGCGACCAGGTGTAGTCGATGATCTGGTCCGGGATGGTGAGCGTCGCCGGGCCGATGTCGCTGCGTATGCCGCCGACCGAGCAGATGGCAATCACGCGCGTGACGCCGGCATGCTTCAGCGCCCACATGTTGGCCCGGTAGTTGACCATGTGCGGGGGGATGGTATGACCGTAGCCGTGGCGGGCGAGGAACACGACTTCCGTGCCGCACAGATTGCCGAACGTCAGGGCGCCGGACGGTTCGCCGTGGGGCGTGTGCACGACCTCGCGGCGCACGATCTCCAGGTTCTTCAGTGATGTTAGTCCGGTTCCGCCGATAATTGCCAGATCGACCATGTGATCTCCAGGGTAGCTGTGGTTTGTTTCGGGAAATTACGGGCCGGCGGCCGCGGCGGGCCTGCCGGGTGTCATGTCACGCCTGCTCCGGCCCGAGGGCGTAGATGCCGTTGAGGTTGCGAAGGTAGCCCTTGTAGTCCATGCCGAACCCGAAGACATACCTGTCCTCGACGCCCAGGCCAACGACATCGGCAGACACCCCGGGCAGCCTGCGGTCGTGGTGCTTCTCGATCAGCACGGCGGTACACACCCGGCTGGCACCGCTGCGGTGGCAGTAGTCCGTGACAGTCTGCAGGGTGTTGCCCTCGTCCAGGATATCGTCGATGACGAGCACCGTGCGTCCTTCCAGCGGGATGCGGGACTCGCAGGCCCACTCGACATCCTGCTCGCCGCGGGTGTTGCCGCGGTAGCGGGTCGCGTGCAGATAGTCGATTTCCAGCGGGAATGACAGCCGCGTGAGGATGTGTCCGGCAGGTATGATGCCACCCGTCAGGACAACCAGTACCACCGGCACCGTACCGGCGACCGCGGCCTCGATGTCTGCCGCCATGCGATCGAGCGCGGCATGGATGGCCTCCGGACTGTAGAGCATCACGGCGCTGTCGCGCAGGGCCTGGATGCGGTTGTGTTCGGTTTCCATCAGCGGGCGCACCCGGCCGCAGTGAATCCGGCATGCTCAGTCAAGGTCGAGTTCCAGTTCCGGGTTTTCCTCGCAGCCCCGCACGGCGGCCACGGCCTGCTGCCAGCGCGGGCTGGCGGTCAGTTCGGCCATGTCCGGTGCATGCCGTCCATGCAGCCGCATCAGGCGTGTCATGAGCACCGGGTTGGCATAGTCCTCGTAGGCCTGCGCGACCCGGATGGCGTTCTCCCGGTCGTTGCAGACCAGCACCATATCACAGCCCGCCCCGAGCGCGGCGTGGGCGCGCTCGACATGGTCGCCGACGCAGGCGGCCCCCTGCATGCTGAGATCGTCGCTGAACACCAGCCCCTGGAAGCCGAGCGTGTCGCGCAGCACGGCGCGTATCCAGAACTCCGAGAACCCGGCCGGCTGGCGGTCGACCTCGGGGTACAGCACGTGGGCCATCATCACGGCGGCAAGGCCGTAGTGGACCATGCGCTCGAACGGCACCAGGTCCCACTGGGCGATGTCCTCGTAGCGCCGCTCGTCGACGGGCAGGTCCAGGTGCGAATCGGCCGCCACCGCGCCGTGTCCGGGGAAGTGCTTGCCGGTGGCCGCCATGCCGGCGTTCTGCATGCCGCGCTGGTAGGTATGGGCCAGCGCCGCGACAGCCTCGGGTCGGCTGTGCAGGGCGCGGTCGCCGATAATGGTCGATACACCGTAGTCGAGGTCGAGCACAGGCGCGAAACTGATGTCCACGCCCACGGCACGCATCTCCGCCGCCATCAGCCAGCCGGCCGTCTGCGCCAGGTTGAGCGCGCGCTTCCTGTCGCTGTCGTAGAGCTTGCCGAGGCAGGCGAGCGGCGGCAGGCGGGTGAAACCGTCGCGGAAGCGCTGCACACGTCCGCCCTCCTGGTCGACGGCGACCAGCACGCGAGGTTCTCGCACGGCATGGATGTCCCTGACCAGCGCGGTTAGCTGCTCGGGACAGTCGTAGTTGCGCGTGAACAGGATCACGCCGCCCACCGCCGGGTGCGCGATCAGTTCGCGGTCTTCCGGCCCCAGTTCGCAGCCCTCGATATCCAGCATCAGCGGGCCGAGGGTCATGAGGCGTGTCCCCGTCCCGACTCGCTGCGGGTATCGAGCCGGTCACGCAGGCGGTCACCCAGCAGGTTGACCGATACCACGACGACAAATATCGCCAGCCCCGGTGCCAGTACCATGTGCGGGGCAACCAGCAGGTAGCGCGTGCCGTCGCGGATCATTGCACCCCAGGAGGCGGCAGGCGGCTGCACGCCGAGACCGAGAAACGACAGGCCCGCCTCGGCAATGACCACGGCCGCCACGCCGAAGGTGGCCTCGATGATCAGCGGTGCGGCCATCAGCGGCAGCAGGTGCCTGCGCATGATGACGTGTTTCCTGGTGCCAAGTGCCTCGGCGGCCATGACATGCTCCCGGTGTTTGAGTGACAGCACCTGCGCGCGCGACAGGCGCGCATAGCCTACCCAGCCGACCACGGTCAGTGCAATGACCACGTTGTCGATACCGGGCCCGAGCAGCCCGGCGAGCGCGATGGCGAGCAGGATGCCGGGAAAGGCCAGGAAGATATCCATCAGCTGGACCAGCAGCCGGTCCCACCAGCCACCGCGCCAGGCGCCGAAGGTGCCGATCAGCGTGCCGAGCAGCGCCGACAGGCACACCACCCAGGCGGCGACCAGGAACGAGGTGCGTGCCCCGTGCAGCAGGCGGTCGCCGATGCTGCGCCCCAGGTCATCGTAGCCGAGCAGCGAGGCGCTGCCAGGCGGCACGAGGATTCGTTCAAGCTGGATCTGGTTCGGCGACAGCGACAGGAACTGCACGCACAGTGCCAGGACCGCCCACAGCAGCAGGATGCCGGCCGGCAGCCAGGCGCGCCTCATGCCGCCGCCCCCAGCCGGATGCGCGGATCGATCCAGGCATAGGCCAGGTCGGTCAGCAGGTTGACGAACACGTAGGTCAGGCTGATCAGCAGCACACAGGCCTGGACCACGGGGTAGTCGCGCGTCTGGATCGCCTCGATGGTGAGCAGGCCGATGCCGGGCCAGGAGAACACGGTCTCGGTGACCACCGCACCGGCGAGCAGTGCGCCCAGCTGCAGGCCGAGCAGGGTGATGACCGGCAGCAGGGCATTGCGCAGGCCGTGTCCCAGCAGCACGCGATGCGGCGGCAGGCCCTTGGCGCGGGCCGTGCGGATATAGTCCTCGCCGAGCACCTCCAGCAGGCTGCTGCGCACCATGCGCGACAGGATGGCAGCCAGCCCGGTGCCCAGGGTGAGCGCCGGCAGCACCACGGCACCGGTCGCCTCCCGGCCGCTGACAGGGAACCAGCCCAGCCACAGGGCGAACACCAGGATAAGCAGCGGTCCCAGCCAGAAATTCGGGATCGACACGCCCAGCATGGAGAAGGCCATGCTGCCCGTATCCCAGGGGGTATCGCGTCGCACCGCGGCCAGCATGCCGAGCGGGAGGGCCAGCGCGACGGCGACCAGCAGGGAGAGAGCTGCGAGCTGGGCGGTCGCCGGCACGCGTTCCAGCAGCAGGTCCGTTACCGGGCGCTGGGAGTGGAACGAGGTACCGAGATCAAGCTGCAGCAGACCGTGCAGGTAGTTCGCGAACTGGGCGGCGACCGGCAGGTCGAGTCCCAGCGAACGGCGCAGCGCCTCGCGGTCCGCGGCCGTGGCGCCCTCCCCCAGCATGACATCGACCGGATCGCCGGGAATGAGATGGATGAGCAGGAAGACGATGCTGACGACGCCGAGCACGACAATGACGGCGCCGCCGATGCGCTGGATCAGGTAGCTCGGCATGGCGCGATTATATTCGCTGCCAAGCCCGCGTGCAGGCCGCCATGCCAGTACCACCGACAAGGACTTCGCTGCGTGCCGGATTCAGACAGGTGAGGCCAGATCCTGTGCTAACCACCCCGGCGATACCCGGCCACGCAGGGGTTTTGCCTGACCTTATCTGCGCTGTATATCAGGCGTCGTAGATATCGCAGAGATCCTGTTGCAGGCGGCGCTCCTCGCGCAACATCTCGATGCGCCGCCGGGCCTCGATATTATGCAGGCTGTTTGTGGCCAGCCACTCCGGGTCGGTATCGATGTCGTCAGTAAAATCCGCCAGCTCGTCCATGTCATAGCCCGGGTTCGGCTGCTGTTCACGCCTCGTGCGCCTGCGTTTTATTGCCCGGCCACCGGCCGGGATACGGCGCGAACCGCCGGCTGCCGATTTACGACGGGGCATGGTCGGTCCCCTCCCCGTCCCCGCCGCTTTCGTCGGCTTCGCCCGATTCTGCGCCTTCGCCGCTATCCTCAACCGGCGGACTGTAATCCTCCTCGGGCTGCTCACTGGCAACGCTGCCTCCGCGGGAGAGCACACAGCCGCTGATATAGTCATCCAGCTGCTCCGGGGCAATGCCGTAGTCTTCTGCCTCCTGCCTGCAGTCCTGTTCCAGTCCCGCACCGACCGGGAGGCTGACGGTCGCCAGCCAGGCACCGGCCAGCATGCCGGCGAACCGGAGTGCGCCTTGCTTGTTGTTCATTCAGCCGTCTCCACGCGTGAATCCATTGTTTACCCTTGCACCGGAAAAAGACTCCGGTCGCATGCTGCGACCGGAGAACCGTATTGCCGTCCGTTTGCCGGACGCCAGCCTGGCAAGGGCCATGCAGGCATGCATGACCATGGCAGGCTCCCGAAATCGGGCAGAGAATTTTGCAATACAGCGGTCTTATAGATTGACTTCGGTGGCCCGGCAAACGAAAAATTGTGATCCTGACGATCAATAATCCTTATCAAGAGGCGACGCCCCTGGACATCGAAATCCTGCGCACCTTCCTGGCCGTGGTTCGCACACGTCACTTCGGCAAGGCCGCTGAGGAGCTGTGTGTGACACAGTCGGCCGTCAGTGCCCGGATCCGGCAACTCGAGGACACGCTCGGCACGCAGCTCTTCACCCGGCAGCGCAATGACATACGCCTGACCTCGCAGGGCAGGCACTTGCAGAAACACGCCGAGGCCATCGTGCACACCTGGACGCGGGCGCAGCAGGAGACGGGCATGCCGGAAATGTTTACCGGCACACTTGCCATAGGCGCCACCTGGGACCTGTGGGAAACCCTGCTTGAGGGCTGGTTGTCCCGTCTGCGTGACGAGCTGCCTGGTGTGGCCCTGCAGGCCGAGGCCGTCGTGATGGAGCTGCTTATCCCCAGGCTGATGAACGGTGTGATCGACCTTGCCATACTGTTTGAATCGCCGCAGGTTGCCGGGCTGGAAATTCGCGAGCTGGGGGTCATCAGGCTGGTGCTGGCAGCGACCACGCGCGGGCTTGACGCTGAACAGGCGCTAGGTGACGGCTATGTCATGGTGGATTACAGCGAGGCATTCGCGATCAACCACGCCAGGCATTTCCCGGATATGACCGCATCGGCACTACGCATGACCCACGGGGCCATGGCCCGACGGTACCTTGAGCAGGCGGATGGCGCCGCCTACCTGCCCGAGCAGATGCTGGAGCATGCGACAGGCGGCAGACAGCTCTATCGAGTCGACAACGCCCCCGTCATCGAACGCCCGGTATTTGCACTCTACCGGACCGGCCCGGAGCGTGAGGAGCCTGTTCGCCAGGCGCTGCGCCTCCTGTAGGGCAACGAACAGCAACCGTATCAGCGTCGCATGAGTCGCCGGTAGAGTACGAAGGCCAGGTCGTCCGGTTTTTGCGGGTGGTTGCTGTCCGCGCCCGCCATGCGCTCCCGGCAACGGTCCAGCAGGCGCCGGCCGGCCTCGGCCAGCGGTCCGGTGCGCACCAGGTCGACGATCTCGCCGGTGTAGAGGTTGTCGAACAGGCCGTCACTGCCAAGTACCACTGTGTCGCGCGGCGCCAGTTCAATCGGCGGACTCATCTCGATGCGCATATCGGCCATGCCGACCATGTTGGATATCAGGTGCCGCTCGCTGTGGAACATGGCCGATTCCTCGTCCAGTATCCCGGCCGCCTCGGCATAGCCGGTCGGCGAGTGGGCCATGGACTGGTACTTGATGCGGCCACGCTGGCCGGTGATGAGGATCATGGAGTCGCCGGCGTGGTAGGCGCGCAGCGTGGTGCCGTCGATGCCGACTACCGCGATGGTGGTCGCACTGCCATGGCCGCTGGCCAGGATGGCGTCATTGGCCTGCTCCAGCCCGTTCAGCAGCGCCTCGCGCTGTGCCTCGCCGTGCTGGTCGCTGACGTGTTCACTGAGGTGCTGCAGGGCCAGGCCGGCGGCCAGGTTGCCGGCCGGCAGGCCGCCGAGGCCGTCGGCGACGGCGAGGATGCCGCTGTCCGTGTCCAGCGGGATGACCGCGGCGGCATCCTCGTTGACCGTCTCGCGCCCCGGGCGCCGTTCGGTAAAGACACAGGCCTCGCCGCCGGCGACCGGCAGGACCTGCGGCTGCTGCATGTCGGTTTCCAGGTACAGCTGCGCCTTCATGCCTGCGAGTTCCATTCCAGGTTCTCCAGGTACTCGCGCAGCTGACCCGCCGTGCGGAATTTCTTCAGGATCAGGCCGTGCTTCAGGCCGCAGCAGATGCCCTTGATCTCGGGCGGCTGCTTGCTGTAGCGGGCCGCGCCGCCCACCGACTCATGGAGGATCTTGACCAGGTTGATGACATCGTCACGGATGTTCTCCGGCCGCGGCTTGCCCCAGTGGAAGAAATCCAGCAGCTTGAGTTCGAAACCGAGCCCGTAGCGCTGGACGATGATGTTGTCGCTGTGCAGGTCACCGTGATAGTCCTTCATCTGGTGGATGCACTCGATGCCAGTGGCCAGCGCATGCAGCAGGTGCAGGGCCTGGAAGGCGGTGAGGCGTCTGCCGGGCTGGCGCTTGAGAAAATCCGACAGCAGCTCGCCCTCGACAAAGTCCGAGACCAGCAGCGTGACCGGCACCCGGCGATAGCTGATGGTTTCACGCGTGTGGTACTGGATGGCGATCGGGCAGTGCCGCAGCCGGTGCAGCTTGCGGGCATAGAAGTTGGCGATCCGGTCACCCGGGTTGCGGTGGGGGTAGAACAGCTTGATGGCACGCTCGATCTCGGTCGGGTGCTCGCTGACCAGGAAGACCTCGCCTTCCCAGCCCCGGCCGAGGCGCTGGATAACCTCGTACTTGCCGGCCAGCACGCGCCCGGCCTTGATGTCGAAGTGCTTGATGACCGGAACGGAGGAATGCCTGTGTCTTGTCATGGGGCTAGAATACCCTCTCGTCACGATGGGGGAAATGCGCGGCCGGCATGCCGTTCGACAGCAGATGCAGCTGACACGCCATGAATAACCTGCTCTACATCCTGCTCGCCGGGGTGCTGATCTATGTCGCGCTGGCGGGCTATGTGTATGTCATGCAGCCGCGGCTGATCTTCTATCCCGACATGCCGGGGCGCACGCTCGAGGCTACGCCGGCGACGGTCGACCTGGCGTTCGAGGATGTCAGCCTGGCCACGGCCGATGGTGAACAGCTGCACGGCTGGTACGTGCCGAACGACGCCGCGCATGCCACCCTGCTCTTCTGCCACGGCAACGCCGGCAACATCTCGCACCGTCTGGATTCCATCCGGCTGTTTCATGAGCTTGGCCTGAACGTGCTGATCTTCGATTACCGCGGCTACGGCCTCAGCAGCGGCACCGCGTCGGAACAGGGGACCTACCGCGATGCCGATGCGGCCTGGGAGTACCTGGTCGGGGAGCGCGGCATACCGCCGCAGCGCATTGTCCTGTTCGGCCGCTCGCTGGGTGCCGCAGTTGCGAGCGACCTGGCCACGCGGACCCAACCCGGTGCCGTCATCCTCGAGTCGGCCTTCACCTCGGTGCCGGACATGGCGGCCCGCCTCTATCCCTGGCTGCCGGTGCGCTGGCTGGCCAGTTACCGCTATGACAATGCGGCGAAGATCCGCAATATCAGCTCACCCGTACTTGTCATGCACAGCCGCGACGATGAGATCATTCCCTTCGCACACGGTGAGCGGCTGTACGCGCTGGCCAACGAGCCGAAGCGCATGTTCGAACTGCGCGGCGGGCACAACGACGGCTTCCATGTCAGCCGGGATCAGTACCGGCCGGTCGTCGGCGATTTCATCCGGGACAGCCTGGCCTCGGAATAATTCACCATGACAGCCGGCTGACGTCGGCGGTTGCACTGCTTTCGACAGGGAGCGGTTAGCCTTTGCTAGACTGTTAGAAACACCGCGGGAGCAGCGGGAGACCAGAGCGGATGAAGACGCTATTTCACAGGCTGGCGGTAGCCGTGCTGCTGCTGGCGGGACTGGCCGGTCAGGCGATCGCGGCCCCCCACGCCCCGGCGCCGGCAGCCCCGGGCACGGCGGTGCACGAGCCGGCGGCCGGTCGGTTCCTGGTGGCCAGCCGCTCGCTGCAGGATCCGCACTTCGCCCGAACCGTTGTCTACCTGCTGCAGCACGACGACAAGGGCACGCTCGGCCTGGTCATCAACCGCACGCTGGATATCACCCTGGGCGAGGCGATACCCGGCACGGAGCTGCCGCACCTGGGGGAGAGTCCCCTCAGCTACGGCGGCCCGGTCAGCGTGCGCCACATCATCATGCTGCTGCGCGACGACGCGGCCCCCTCGCATGCCATCCACATCACCGACGGCATCTACGCCAGCAACAACATGGACCTGCTGCGCGAGCTCGATGCCGCGAACAAGCCGGCCGCTGAACTGCGCCTGTTCGCCGGTCATGCCGGCTGGAGCGCCGGGCAGTTGCAGCGGGAACTCGACCGCGACGACTGGTTTATCGTGCCCGGGGACAGGTCAGCGGTATTCGATACGACCGGCAGCCGGTTGTGGGAGCGGCTGATCGAGCGCCTCGATCCGGCCGGTATCTTCGTCAGGGACCGGCTGCCGGCCGCGCCGCGGGCCGGTCTATAGGGGCGCCTCCTGGATGATGACCGGGGTGCCGGCCGGCACCCGATCGAACAGCTCGATGACCTCGCGGTTGCGCATCTTCACGCAGCCGTGCGAGGACGGCACGCCCATCGGGTCCTCGTCGGGGCAGCCGTGGATGTAGATGTAGCGGCGCATGGAATCGACCTGCCCCAGGCGGTTGCGCCCGGCTTCCTCGCCGCACAACCACAGGATGCGGGTCAGCATCCAGTCGCGGCCCGGATGCGCCGCCTTCAGGGCAGGGCTGTAGATCTCGCCGGTGGGCCGCCGACCCACGAAGACCGTGTTCTCCGGACAGCCGTCGCCGATACGCGCGCGGACCCGGTGGCGGCCGCGCGGCGTGCACTCGCTGTGCATCACCTCGCCCGGGCCGTTGGCCGCCGTGGCGACGGCGACGTCCATGACCACCTCCCCTCGCTCGAGCAGCTGCAGGCGCTGCTCGTCGATGCTGACCCGGATGAGGAAGTCTTCGGCTGGCATGGCGGGATTATAGCGTCAGGGTGCGGCCGCATCGCCGGGCGGAACGGCAAACGGCGTGTCTGGCCGGTCACCGCGGCGGGTCCATGACTTGCGGTGGATGTCGTTGAGGGCGTCGTAGTTGCCGTCGGCCGCGAGGCGGTAGCCGATGAGATCGTTGCGGATGGCATAGACGTGATCCTCGTACCACAGCGGCGCATAGGGCAGGATCTCCAGCAGCCGTGCCTGCACCCGGCGGAAGGCGGCGGCCTGCGCCTCGATGGTCGGGGCCTGCTCGGCGGCCTCGATGAGCCGGTCCACCTGTTTATCCGACAGGCGGCCGCGGTTGGCGCCCGCGGGCGGCAGCGAGGTGCTGTGGAAGGCGTAGCGGAAGATGTCGGGCGTCTTGATGCCGACCCATGCCAGGCTGTAGAGCTGGAAGCGGCCGGCCTTGATGTCACCGTAGAACGTGCCCCAGTCATAGCTCTGCAGCTTCATGTCGATGCCGACCTGGCGCAGCTGGTCCTGGATGACGGTGGCGATGCGGATGCGCAGCGGGTCCGTGGAGGTCTTGAAGCGCAGCTCCAGCGGCGCCTCGTCCGTGTAGCCGGCCTCGCGCAGCAGGCCGCGGGCACGCTGCGGGTCGTAGGCGACGGGCTGCAGGTCGGGATTGCCGGCCCAGTGGTCCGGCGGCAGCAGCGCCGCGGCCAGGCGGGCGGCGTCACCGAGGACATGCGTGATGATGGCTCGCCGGTCGATGGCGTGGGCGACGGCCTGACGCACGCGCAGGTCGCCGGTCACCGGGTCCTGCAGGTTGAAGCCCAGGTAGGCGAAGTTGCTGCCTGTGCCGTAGCCGATACTGATTCCGGGCTGTTGCTGCATGTAGTCCAGCATCTCCGCCGACAGGTCGTTCTGCAGCAGGTCGACCTCGCCGCGCAGCAGCTTGAGGATGCGCACCGTCGAGTCCGCGATGCGCTGGAACTCGATGATCTGGCCGTCGCGCAGCCGCTGCAGGCGCACCCTGCCCGGCTCCGGCCAGCTGTCGAAGCGGAACGGGCCGCTGCCGAGCGGGGCCTCGTGGAAGGGCTGCCCGGCGAGGATGCCGGCTTCCGGCAGGATGCCGATGACGAGATAGCCGGGAAACAGCGGATCGGGTCGTGCCAGGTGGAAGTCCAGGGTTACGCCGTCCAGCACCTCGACGCGATCGATAAGCTGCAGGGCGCTGCGCTGCGGCGAGCCGTTCGCCGGGTCGAGGATGTAGCGGTAGGTGGCCGCGACGTCGCGGGCCGTGAGGACCGTACCGTCATGGAAGGTCGCCCGGTCCGGCCGCAGACGGAACCGGTAATGGCGGTCAGACAGTGTTTCCCACTCGGCGAGCGCCGGTACCGGCAGCAGGTTCTCGTCGAAATCGACCAGCCGTGCGTACAGCAGGCGGTTGAGTCGTGCCGAGGTCGCATCGGTGGCAAAGCGTGGATCCAGGTTCGACGGCGCGCTGGCCAGCCCCATGCGAATGATGTCATCGGCCGGCTGGCTGCAGCCGGACAGCAGCAGGCACAACGGGACGAGCCAGCCAGCCAGCCGCTTCACGGGCGTGCCCCCGCCAGCCGGGGGATCTCCAGGCGCAGCCTGACGCGCAGCCGGCGATACTGCTCGCGGGACAGCATGTCCGGCAGCACCGGCAGGTACAGGCGACGGTGGCGGCGATTCTGCAGGCGCAGTATCACCAGCCAGGGGGTTACAAGGGCCTCGGCCTGAAGCTGCAGCTGTTCGGTCGTGCCGTCTCGCCGCGTCAGCTCGACCCGGTCACCGGCCTCCCAGGTCAGTTGCCGCACAAAGCGGTGCGAGGGCAAGGCGCTGCTGCCGCGCCAGGCCTGCCAGCCGGCCGCGCACAGCAGGGCCGCCAGCGGCAGTGTGAACACGGCACCGAGACCGGTGAACGGCAGCAGCATCAGGCCGCCGGTGTGGCTGGCCGCCAGGAGAAGCTGAAGCCGGCGCGAGGGCACCAGCTCAAGCTGTAGTGGTGTGGCGTATGCGCCTGACAAGGCGGGCGACATCCCCGTCGGCGGGCACGGCGCGGCCCATGAACCAGCTGAGCAGCAGCTGATCCGGGTACTCCAGCAGACGCACCAGGTGCTCGCGCTCCTGGCTGTCCAGCGTCTCGTAGCCGTCTGCCATGAAGCGGCCGAGCAGCTCATCGAGCTCGCGCATGCCGCGCCGGCACTGCCAGTGGATGCGGTTGCGTTGCGGGTCGCCTGCCGGCTGCATCAGACGGACCGCTTGACCATCAGCTCCTTGATATGGCCGATGGCGCGCGTCGGGTTCAGCCCCTTGGGGCAGACCTCGACGCAGTTCATGATGGTGTGGCAGCGGAACAGGCTGAAGGGGCCTTCCAGGCTCGCCAGGCGCTCGCCGGTGGCCTGGTCGCGGCTGTCGGCGAGGAAACGCCAGGACTGCAGCAGGGCGGCCGGGCCGAGGAAGCGGTCCGGGTTCCACCAGAAGGACGGGCAGGAGGTCGTGCAGCAGGCGCACAGGATGCACTCGTACAGGCCGTCGAGCTGCTCGCGCTCGGCCGGCGACTGGCGGCGCTCGACTTCCGGCTCCGGCTCGTGGTTGATGAGGTAGGGCTTGACGGCACGGTACTGACGGTAGAAGGGCTCGAGGTCGACGATCAGGTCGCGGATCACCGGCATGCCGGGCAGCGGCCGGAGCTCGATGGGCGTTTTCAGGTCGGCCAGCGGGGTGATGCAGGCCAGGCCGTTGCGGCCGTTGATGTTCATGCCGTCGGAGCCGCACACGCCCTCGCCGCAGGAACGCCGGAAGCCGAGCGACTCGTCCGTGGCCTTCAGCAACAGCAGGGCATCGAGCAGCATCATGCCGGGGGTGATGCGGCTGTCGTCGAGCTCGAAGTCCTGCATGCGCGGCTTGCTGTCCTGCTCGGGGTTGTAGCGGTAGATGCTGAATTTCATGGTGTCGCGCTCCTGCTTCCCGCTCTGGGTACACAGGTAGGAGCGGCTTCAGCCGCGATTGACTGGCAGATCGAAAACATTATCGCGGCTGAAGCCGCTCCTACGTGCAGTGTTTGGTGACAGGTGGTATTCATTTCTGGTCAGTACACCCGTTCCTTCGGCGGGAAGGAGTCCACCGTCAGCGGCTTGGTGCGCACCGGCTTGTAGTCGACCGTGCCGGACTCGCGGTGATACAGGCTGTGGCGCAGCCAGTGCACGTCGTCGCGTTCCGGGTAGTCGATGCGCGAGTGCGCGCCGCGGCTTTCCTGGCGATGCAGCGCCGAGGTCACGGTGGCCAGGGCGCATTCCATCAGGTTCTCCAGTTCCAGTGCCTCGATGCGCGCCGTGTTGAACACCTGGCTCTGGTCGGACAGGCGCACGTCGGTCATGCGCATCGCCAGGGCGCGTACCTTGTCGACACCCTCGTGCAGCACCGCCTCGGTGCGGAACACGCCGCAGTTGTCTTCCATCACCTGGGTGAGTTCGCTGCGCAGTCCGTCCACGGTCTCGCTGCCGCCCGGCTGCTCCCAGCGGGCGAGCCGGGCCAGCGCCTGCTCCGTGGCATCCGCCGGCAGCGGGCGGTGATAGCGGTTCTCCTCGAGGAACCCGATGATGTGGTTGGCCGCCGCGCGGCCAAAGACCAGGATGTCGAGCAGCGAGTTGCCGCCCAGCCGGTTGCCGCCGTGCACCGAGACGCAGGCGCATTCGCCGGCAGCGTAGAAGCCCGGGACCGGGTCTTCCGCGCCCTGCTGCTGCGGCACCACGACCTGGCCGTAACGGTTGGTGGGTATGCCGCCCATGGTGTAGTGCGCTGTCGGGTAGACGGGGATAGGCTGTTCCGCGGGATTGAAGCCGAGAAAGGTGGTGACCATGTCGTAGACGCCCGGCAGGCGCTTGTGGACCTTCTCCGCACCGAGGTGTTCGAGTTTCAGCAGCACGTGGTCGCCCTGCTCGCCGCAACCGCGCCCGTCGCGGACCTCGGTGGCGATGGCCCGGCTGACGACATCGCGGCTGGCGAGGTCGCGGGCCTTCGGTGCATAGCGTTCCATGAAACGCTCGCCGTCGCGGTTGACGAGGTAGCCTCCCTCGCCGCGCGCACCCTCGGTGATGAGCATGCCGCGGCCGGCGATGCCGGTCGGGTGGAACTGGAAGAACTCCATGTCCTGCAGCGGCACGCCGGCACGCAGCGCCATGCCCATGCCGTCGCCGGTGTTGATCAGCGCGTTGGTGTTGGTGCGGAACAGCTGGCCGACGCCGCCGGTGGCGACCAGCGTGGTCTTGGCCTCGATCACCAGCAGTTCGCCCGTGGCGATCTCCAGTACCACGGCGCCTAGGATATAGCCCTCCTCGTCGCGCAGCAGGTCGATGGCGAAATACTCGTCGAAAAAATGCGTCCGGGCACGGATGTTCTGCTGGTAGAGCGAGTGCAGGATGGCGTGGCCGGTGCGATCGGCCGCCGCGCAGGTGCGCGCCGCCTGCTCGCCGCCGAAGTTCTGGCTCTGGCCGCCGAAGGCGCGCTGGTAGATGCGGCCGTCGTCGAGGCGCGAGAACGGCACACCGAAGTGTTCCAGTTCGTAGACCGCCTGCGGTGCCGCGCGGCACATGTACTCGATGGCGTCCTGGTCGCCGAGCCAGTCGCTGCCCTTGACGGTGTCGAACATGTGCCAGTGCCAGTTGTCATCCAGCACGTTGGCCAGCGCAGCGTTGACCCCGCCCTGGGCGGCGACGGTGTGCGAGCGCGTGGGGAACACCTTGGAGACGACAGCGACATGGGCATCGGCGTGCGAGAGCTGCAGCGCCGCCCGCAGGCCGCCGCCGCCAGCGCCGATAATCAGGGTGTCGAAACGGCGCTTCGGCAGTTTCATGCGGCAGTCACCGAGGCCAGCAGCAGGCTGCGCAGTGCCCACAGGCTGCTGCCCGCCAGCAACACGGCGGTCAGGCTCAGCAGTGCCAGCCGCAGCCCGACCGGCTTGATGTAGTCGAGGATCACGTCGCGCATTCCCACCCAGGCATGTGCCACCAGCGCAAGGATAAAGCCCGCGGTGGCGATGTTCATCAGCGGCGAGGTCAGCCATGCCTGCCATTCTGTATAGGAATGTGCACCGTGACGCAGGGCGTGAAACAGGACATAGCACAGAAACACCGCCAGGTAGACGGCGCTGATGCGCTGCAGCAGCCAGGTGCGCAGGCCGTGGGTGTGCCGGCTCACAGCACCCACCAGGTGTAGAGCAGTGTCAGCACGATGGCGGCGAGGGTGGCGGCACGGGCCGTGAGGCGTGCGGTCGGCAGGTCGACACCGATGTGGATGTCGATCAGCAGGAAGCGCAGCCCGGCGAGCAGGTGATGCAGCAGCGACCAGACCAGCAGCGCCGAGGCGAGTCGCAACCACAACGGCTGCAGGTGCGCAACGGCGGCCGTATAGCCCTCGGGGCCCTGCAGGGACAGATTCAGCAGCCAGGCAAGGTAAGGCAGCGACAGGAACAGCAGCACGCCGGAGATTCGATGGGCAATGGAGGCAATGGCGCCCGTCGGAAACCGGATGCGAAAGAGGTTCAGGAATACGGGTGGCTGCTGCGGGTTGCTCATGGTCCGGTTTCGGAATTGCCTGCGTGTTTATACCACCCGTCAGGTTCCCTGACCAGTTGCACGCCGGGCGCGTTCCTGCTACTGACAGGCCAGGTGGCTTGCACTAGAATCGGCCTTCCTGCGAAGCGGAAGCGTATCCTATGAAGACACTGTGGAAGCAGCACCTCGCCGACAGTGGTGCGGAATATGACGCCGATGGCGCCGGCGACAGCGTCGCCCACTACGGCAATCCCGTGCACGAACGGGAAGTCGCCCTCAGCGGTACCGTGTTCAGCGACCTGACCCACCTTGGCATCATCGAGGCGCACGGTGCCGACGCCCAGTCCTTCCTGCAGTCGCAGCTCGGCAACGACATCAATGCCCTCGATGCTGACCACAGCCAGCTGAGTTCCTACTCCACGCCAAAGGGTCGCATGCTGGGCCTGTTCCGGATCTTCCGCACCGAGGACAGCTTCTACCTGCGCCTGCCGGCGGACACCCTGGATGCCGTCCTGCAGCGACTGCGCATGTTCGTGCTGCGCGCCGACATCACCCTGGAAGATGCCAGCGAGGCCTTCATCCGCATCGGTGTCGCCGGCCGCAAGGCAGCGGACATCCTGACCGGCGCCTGCGGGCAACCGGTCCCGGAGGCGGTCAACGCGGTCACGCGCGCCGGAGACCTGACCATCCTGCGCGTGCCGGGCGTGCTGCCCCGCTTCGAGGTCTATGCCGCCTCGCTGGACGCCGCGAAGGACCTATGGGACGCGCTGAACGTGGATGCCGCGCCGGTCGGTATGCCCGCCTGGCGCCTGCTGGAGATCCTGGCCGGGCTGCCGGCCGTGTACGCCGGCACCAGCGAACTGTTCGTGCCGCAGATGGCCAACCTGCAGCTGGTGGATGGCGTCAGCTTCAAGAAGGGCTGTTACCCGGGCCAGGAGATCGTCGCGCGCATGCAATACCTCGGCACCCTGAAACGGCGCATGTACCTCGGGCGCATTGCCAGCGACGAGGCCGTCGAGCCCGGCGCGTCGCTGTTCGCCGCCGGCAATGGTGAGCAGGCCAGCGGTCGCATTGTCGATGCGCAGCCCCACCCCGATGGCGGTCAGGCTGCACTGGCCGTGCTGCAGATCGGTGCCGCGGAGGCCGGTGACCTGCACCTCGGCAGCGCCGATGGCCCGGCCTTTGACCTGGAGACGCTGCCTTACCCCTTCGAGGCCGAGGACGAC
>Ga0209536_100001780_pt1 | contig 35358 bp, 24 predicted proteins | sample DeeMarSeWOR28_12_FD_187461 | JGI IMG/M metagenome (GOLD analysis project Ga0209536, IMG submission 187461) | Marine sediment microbial communities from White Oak River estuary, North Carolina - WOR-2-8_12 (SPAdes) (version 2) | ecosystem: Environmental > Aquatic > Marine > Intertidal zone >...
TCCGACCAGGATCTAATACCCCAAACTGGTTGCCAGCCATTTTTCCATCAGCGCCAGGTCTACCCCCTTCCGGCGGGCATATTCGATTACCTGATCTTTTGTCAGCTTACCAACACCAAAATATTTTGCTTCAGGATGAGCAAAATAATAGCCACAAATTGAGGCAGCCGGATCCATCGCGAAAGATTCAGTTAAACTCATACCGGTTTTTTCAGGAACGGAGAGTAAGTCAAAAATGATTTGTTTCTCACTGTGATCAGGGCAGGCAGGATACCCCGGCGCAGGACGGATCCCGCTATACTTTTCTTTAATGAGATCATCGTTGCTCATATTCTCATTGCTGGCATAGCCCCAGAATTCTTTCCGAACCCGTTCGTGAAGATGCTCGGCCATTGCTTCCGCAAGGCGATCAGCAACGGCCTGAAGAAGGATCGAACTATAATCATCATGTTCAACTTCAAATCGTTTCAAAGCTTTTTTCATACCAAGTCCTGTCGTCAGAGCAAAGGCACCGATATAGTCAGCCCGTCCGCTGTCTTTAGGCGCAATATAATCAGACAACGAACGGTCAGGGCGGTCTGGTCCTTTATCGTTCTGCTGGCGCAGTGTGTGAAACATGGTGAGCACGTGCTCACGCTTGTCATCACTAAATAGTTCAATATCGTCACCGACTGAATTCGCAGGGAAAATACCAATGACCGCTTTTGCTGTGAGCCATTTTTCATGAATCACAGTCTCAATGAGGTTTTGAGCATCATTAAACAACTTTCGTGCTTCATTGCCAACTCGATCATCGCTCAATATGTCAGGATAACGACCCTTCAACTCCCAGGTGTGGAAAAATGGAGACCAATCAATTTTATCGTGGAATTTTTCAATGGGATAATCATCAAAATGCTTTATACCTAAAAACTTTGGTTCCGGAATCGGGGTCTTCATCCAATCAATTTTATATCTTCTCTGTCTTGCCTCTTCAATGGGTAAAAATGTGCGGTCACCATGTTTTTTATGATGCATTTTTACCTGGCGTTGTTGTTCCTTTTTTACTTTCGCAGAAAATTCAACTACCTGTTTTTTATTGAGTAACTGACTGACAACCCCGACAGCTCTTGATGCATCGAGCACATAAACGGTTAATCCCTTATATGCAGGTGCAATTTTTACTGCTGTATGTACAGCAGACGTTGTCGCACCACCAATTAATAATGGAATATTGAAATTTTCACGTGTTAATTCAGCAGCTACATGGGTCATTTCTTCTAATGAAGGGGTAATAAGTCCGCTGAGACCTATGATATCAACATTTTCTTCCTTAGCGATCTGGATAATTTTTTCTGCAGGATTCATAACTCCCATATCTATAACTTCGTAATTATTACAGCCAAGTACCACCCCGACAATGTTTTTCCCAATATCATGTACATCTCCCTTAACGGTTGCCAGTAAAATTTTACCATTTGATCTCATTCCCGATTCACTCTTCTGAGCTTCTATGAAAGGTACAAGATAGGCTACTGCCTTTTTCATAACACGTGCACTCTTAACAACCTGAGGTAGAAACATCTTTCCCGCACCGAACAGATCTCCGACAACGTTCATTCCATCCATCAGGGGACCTTCGATGACGTCCAGGGGCTCTGTGCTCTTTTGACGGGCTTCTTCAGTGTCTTCGACGATGAAATCACTGATCCCATGGACCAGTGAATATTTCAATCTCTCATCAACTGATTCTTTTCTCCAGGTCAATTCCTCTTTTTTATCTTTTACCTTTTGTTTTACTTGATTGGCTATGTCAAGTAACTTTTCTGTGGCATCACCTTTACGGTTAAGGATGACATCCTCAACTGCGGTTTTCAATGTATCTTCAATATCTTCATAGACGACTATTTGTCCTGCATTGACAATACCCATGTCCATCCCGGCCTGAATAGCATGAAAAAGAAAGGCGGAGTGCATGGCCTCACGGATTGCATTATTTCCGCGGAATGAAAAAGAAATATTACTCACACCGCCACTTATCAGAGTGCCTGGCAGCATTGCCTTGATCTGACGGGTTGCTTCTATATAATTAATGGCATAGTCCTTGTGTTCTTCGATACCCGTGCCGACTGCGAATATATTCGGATCAAAAATGATGTCATGGGGATTGTAATGAATCTGTTCCGTTAAGATTTTGTAGGCACGTGCACAAATCTGGACCCTTCTTTCAACACTTTCTGCTTGTCCTTCTTCATCAAAGGCCATGACAACCACTGCAGCACCAAAACGTTTGGCGAGTTTAGCCTGCTTTTTGAAAACTTCCTCGCCTTCTTTCAGGCTTATTGAATTGACAATAGATTTACCCTGCAGACATTTTAATCCCGACTCTATTACAGACCATTTTGAGGAATCAATCATGACAGGTATACGGGCAATATCTGGTTCCGAGGCGATGAGGTTCAGAAAATGGACCATCGCCTTTTCTGAATCAAGCATTCCTTCATCCATATTTATATCAAGAACCTGGGCTCCATTTTCAACCTGTGTTCTGGCTACACTTACTGCTTCATCATATTTATCTTCAATTATCATTTTACGAAAACGGGCGGAACCGGATATATTGCATCTTTCTCCTACATTGATAAAATTCGTTTCTGGTCTTACCGTCAAAGCTTCGAGACCGCTGAACGCTGAATTCCGTTCGACAACCGGAATTGACCTGGGTGGTAGATCCTTTACCGAATCTGCTATTTTGCTGATATGTTCAGGCATCGTTCCACAGCATCCGCCAAGCATATTAACATAGCCACTTTTTGCGATATCAGACAGAACTGCCGCCATATGTTCAGGCGTATCATCATACTCTCCAAACTCGTTTGGCAAACCGGCATTTGGATAAATACTAACATAAAGTGGGGCAAACTTTGATAACTCTTCAATATAGGGACGCATTTCTTTTGCCCCGAGTGAGCAATTTACTCCGACGCCAAACAGATCATAAGAAGAAACGGATGTCCAGAAAGCCTCCAACGTCTGGCCGGAAAGTGTACGGCCACTGGCATCAACAATAGTCACTGAGAGCATAACCGGTAAACTCTTATCAGATTCTGACAAATAGATGTCGATTGCATAAAGGGCGGCCTTTGCGTTAAGCGTATCGAATATTGTCTCTACCATCAGAAAATCAACATCACCATCCACCAGCCCCCGGACCTGATCATAGTATCCCTTGACGACATCATCAAAGGTGACTTTCCGATACTCAGGCCGGTTAATATCAGGTGAGATTGAAGCGGTTTGATTGGTAGGTCCGATTGCTCCAATAACATAACGCGGTTTCTGTGGAGTAATGTTCAGATACTTTTCAGTTGCTTTGCGGGCAATTTGAGCAGAAGCCAAGTTCATTTCATAAACAAATTTTTCTGTCTGATAATCTTGCTGAGAAAGACCATTTGCATTGAACGTATTTGTTTCAATCAAATCCGCACCCGCATCCAGAAAAGCAGTGTGTATTTCTTCAATAATATCCGGCCGTGTCAGGGAAAGCAGATCATTGTTTCCTCTCAGATCATGAGCATGATCAACGAACTTTTCCCCGCGATAATCCTCTTCAGAGAGTTTATAGTCCTGGATCATTGTGCCCATGGCGCCATCCATGATTAGGATGCGTTTGGCCAGGCTTTCTTCGATTTTATGTCTGAATTTCTTCTGGTTTGTCATGTCTTAGTCTACATTTCGTTATTTAACCCTTTTTGAGAAGTAACCCCTGCCTGTCCGGATCTTCTACCTTCTAAGTCTCCACCGGAATGGATGATTTTTAAATGAGTTATTACAAGGGATTGATTATAGGAAATATAAAGGCTCTGAGCAAATATATTTATTTCTAAAGAGTTATTTTCCCACGCAGATCACATTGGGTCCACTAATTACACGAATTGTATTCATGACGAATTACAAATACACTTGTCGAAGACCCCGATTTTTCGGGACAGGCGGATCTGCCAACTGACAGATTTCAAATTACGAATTACGATTTTTTATTGAGATGCTCAAATTTCAGAAATAGTTTTAAAATATAAAATTCGTGAAATTCGTGGTTCATTCATGTAATTCGTGGAAAAGACAATATAGATTAAAAAATTATTTTGTGTTCAATAGTATAGCTTTTAAAGCTTCATCAATTGTAGAATATTTAAACGAATAACCGTTATCGATAAGTTTTTGCGGTATTACCCTGCTGCTGGTGAGCAACAATGCATCCGCCATTTCACCAAGTGCACCTCGTAATACAAAAGCAGGTATTTTAAACAGAACAGGACGTGACAATATTTTTCCCAGGGATTTACTAAAATGATAGTTGGTAACCGGATTTGGGGCAGTCAGATTAACCGGACCATTTATTTTATCATTTGCGATGATAAAACCGATTGCCTCGATAACATCTTCAATTGATATCCAGGGCATAAATTGTTTTCCACTTCCAATAACAGCACCCAATCCCAATTTAAATGCAAGGAGAATCCTGGCCAGCGCTCCACCATATGGGCTGAGGACAACACCTGTCCGCAAGTAAACCTTTCTAATAGGCCCATCCTGTTCTATCGAAGCACTTTTTTCCCAGTTTTTCACAACATCAGCCAGAAAACCTGATCCTATTTCGCTCTTTTCAGTTAAAACCTCATCGCCCCGGTCACCATAATATCCAATAGCAGAAGCCGAGATTAGAAGTTGTGGTGGATTCTCAATTTCATTCAGTTTTTCAGCGAGAAGGCTGGTACTGTTTATTCGACTTTGCAGGATTCTTTCTTTTTGCTTTGGCGACCATCGCCGGGATGAAATATTCTCTCCGGCCAGGTTTATGATCACATGAAAGTTTTCCAGTGATTCTGTATCCAGCACTTTGTTCTCAGGATCCCAGAAGAGATTAGAATCACCTGCCTTATTTCGGTCTCTTACCAAACGGTAAACTTCATTCCCCTTTTTTTCAAGAAATGGAATGAGTTGTGAACCGATTAACCCACTGCTGCCGGTTATGAGTATTCTCATTTTACTGATTTACCTTAATTGTCATCCCGTAGGGATCTTTGCAGTTGTCTGCATCAGCTCTATCGACAATTGCATAGATCCTTACAGGATGACAAATGAATATATTTCTCTGTGCCTTTGTGGTTTGCTTTAGAACTCAGCGCTGACGCCAATCGAAGGTAATATTCCAATTGAACTCGTAGTGACCAATTCATCATTCCAAAAGTCATAGGTTGGACGTGTCTGATATTTAACATTCAATATATTTTGAACATCTAAAAAAACAACCAAACGCCAGCTGCTAAAATTAAAATAGCGGTCCACACGCACATCCCAGATTCCCTCAGGATCGAGTCTGCTGGAAAGGTATTCGCCGGGCAGGTTCTGAATCGTACCGGGATTTACGGGATTATCATCGGGACGATAGACGGGTGTATAGGGTACTCCTGTATAAAACCTGAATTTACTGCTAATTTCCCAGTTCTCATTAAATTTGTATCCCCCGGCTACATTAACGATGATTCTTTGATCATATTGCCCGGGATAGGTTATGCCATTCCCGGCAATGTATTCGCTTTTACTATATCCAAAACTGATTTGGCCATAACAGGGCACCTCTGAAAACTTTTTCTGCAGTAAAAATTCAAAGCCATATGCCGTGCCGGTACCATCAGATACCATCGGGAAATATCCAAATGATTGAAAATCATCCTCCCGGCCTCCAAATCCTGTTCCCGTGTTTGTAATCACCAGATAGTCGTTCACATCAGGTATTGTACCTGTCGGCAAGTCATCATATTTCTTGTAAAATGTCTCTACAGACATCCTCAAATCATCCTGAATAAGATAGTCGATTCCGAGGATCGCCATATTATTTTTAAGCGCCTTCAAATCACGGTTTTCTTCACTAACCATCCAAACATAGGAGGGTGACTGGTAGTAGATACCGAGACTCCCTTTAAGACTCAATTTGCCGGTTAATTTATACTTTATATTAAATCTGGGTGCAAGATAGTTTGGTTGTTTTAAGAAAGAGTAGTGATCTAATCTTAATCCAAGATTAAATGACAATCTTGGAGTGGCCAGCCAATCGGCCTTAATAAACGCTGCGTATTTATTTCCGTCTGCAAGCAGATTGGTATACTGTGTTAAACCAAGCGATTCAACGGGTACGCGGTTTCCACTGCGGTCATAAATCGTATCCGCAAAAACGGTGACATTATCTATGTGGACATTTTTAAAGGAGGCACCGCTTAATAATCCCAAAGATTTTGAAAATCCGATGAAATATTGCGCTTTGAGCGAATATTCACTTTCCGTCGCCTGACTGTCAAAATACTTTTCACCAAATTCATCGATTTGATTAAATTTATAATTGTATGAATTAAATCCCAGGGTAAGATCAACATACCCTTTACTTAACAGGCGTCGGTAGTTCATTCCGGTGATATACTGATTTTGGGTATTATCCATAATTCCGGCATTGACAACGCGATTTTCATCGGTTGATAAATCACGATCAACCTGATCGATGGCAGCCAGACCCAGGATAAAAATTTTATCTTTTTCACTTATGTCATAATGGGCCAGAAAATTAAAATCCGTATAGACAGGTACAAAAGGTAGACCGGCTGCTTTGAAAATCAGATCAAGATAACTCTGTCTTGCTGAAAAAATAAAATCACCGGATCTTCCCAGGGGTCCTTCTAAATTAAACCCATACTGGGTAGCTGATATTAGTAATTTACCCCCTATTTGATCGCTACGACCGCGACTCATATTGAGGGATAGCGTTGAAGACATCTTATCGCCGAATTCCGAGGTAAATCCGCCCGTTGAAAAAGATACATTTTCGACAAAATCCAGATTGATAAAACTGAGGCTACCGCTTCCTGTTCCCTGCGTACCAAAGTGGTTGATATTGGGTACTTCAATATTTTGTACAACATACAAATTTTCAGAGGGTCCGCCACCTCTGACGAGAAGGTCATTTCTGCCCCCGCTTATATTTATTGCAACTCCCGGCAGGGTTGAGACCGTTCTCACCACATCTTCAAATCCACCGGGAAATCTTCTGATTTCTTCACGTTGCAACCCGAGTGTGCTTGGTTGAGTCATCGTCTCTTCCACGAAATATCCGGCAGTCACAACAATTCTCTCACTTTCAATGATTTGTTCCATAAGTTGCACATCGACCATGGCAGGTTTATTGTGGGTTACAACAATATCGGTCACTTTTTGTGTGATATAACCAATGTAGCTGATCTCCAAGCGATAGGTTCCAACGGATAATCCTTCGATAAAAAACTTTCCCCCTATATCCGTTGAGGCACCAAGCGTTGTTCCGGGAATAAGGATATTCACCCCGGCCAAAGGCTCCTTTGTTTGCATATCGATGACCGTTCCCTCTATCCTGCCGTCAGGTGAAGAATAGAGAGCCTCAGTATTTAAAAAAACAATTATAAATAGGTTCAAAATTATAAAAGTATTTTTTGCTATCCGGAACACAGCATTCTCCCCAGCCGGTTATAATTTAATGTATTAAAAGCGGCCCGTTGATGAAGGAATATAGTCTTGAAAATCTATGCAATATTCTTGCTTTAATCCAGACTATTTCCTTCATTGAGCCATATTTATAAGGATGATTAACCAGCAAAGCCAGGATTTAAATCTGAATCTACAATATATCCTTTTTCTCTGGCATATCTTTTGAGTTTCTGGCGAAGCAGGCTGCGTCCCCGGTTTAATCGAGACATGACCGTTCCCACAGGAATATTGATCATATTCGAAATTTCTTTGTAAGAAAATCCTTCTATATCATAAAGAGTAACAACAATACGAAAATAGTAGGGCATTTTGTCAAGCGTTTCCTTAATTTCATCACCAAAATTTTCACCGCTTATTTCCTCAGGTGAATTTAAATGATATTCCTCATTGTTATCAGATTTTTGATAGAGATAAAATTCCTCAATTTCACCATAGCTTACTTTTTGTGGTTGTTTAACCACTTTTCGATAATGCGTAAGATAGGTATTTACCAGAATTTTAAATATCCACGCCCGAAAATTTGTATTTGGTGTATAGGAAGCAAATCCCCTGTACGCTTTGAACAGTGTTTCCTGGAGCAGGTCCTGAGACTCTTCTTCATTTCTGGCAAGACGAAATGCCGTATTCTTTAATGACCTCATGTAAGGCTTTGTCAGTTCAGTGAACTCTTTGTGTTCTTTCTTCTCGTTCAACATTTTTTTCTCCTCTCCAAAAATTTTATCGAATATATTGAGCGTTTTGAGCGTTATCATTGATATAATTTAATAAATAAAAATTAAATGTCAAGAAAAAAATCGTTCATATCGCTCATTTTTTTGGACATTGGAATTTTATGTTGTAAATTACACCTGTTCGAATTTTCGAGCTGGGTGTTGTTTTTTTTTTGAGTTGGATCAGTGGTAGTTTTGTATCAATAGGAGTTTATATGACAAGTGGAATACAGTTTTTGAATAGTGAAGAAGCAGCCAATGTACTTGGGGTAAATGTTTCCTCAATTAAACGTTGGACTGATGAGGGTAAACTTGAATGTATCCGCACAGCCGGCGGACATCGAAAATTTCAGATGGACCACCTGGTATCTTTCATTGAACAGAATAAAAAGAAGGCTGCTAAGGTATCTGTCTTCAATATTGAAAACAGCAGGGATCTGGAATTGAACTATTATATTCTGAAAGGAAATTTTGATTTTTTAAAATCTTTTGTTTTGAAACAGGCATTAAAGAGTAATCGCGACAGTGTTCAACAAGTGTTAACCGGTCTTTATCTGGGACAATATCCTCTCTATCAGATCTACGACAGTTTACTGGTACCGGTACTCCATGAACTTGGAACTCGTTGGATGGAGGGAAAACTGGCAATCATTGAAGAACACATCGCCTCTCAGATTATCCGGGATGCTGTGGTACGTTTACAGGGGATTATTCGCGTGCCGAAGAAAAAAATAGGAAATGTCATTTGCCTCAATTTATCAAATGAATTGCATGATATCGGTTTAAAAATGGTGCAAAATATTTTAGAGTTGAGAGGTTTTAAAACTTATTACAGTGGTCAGAAGACCCCGCTTTTTGAGTTTGAACAATTATTGAGTAAAATCAAACCGGAACGACTATATATTTCAAGTACCTATGTAGAGAATCCTGCAGAAGATCAAGAAGAGGTAGATAATTTATATACTATTTGCAAAGAAAAGGGGATTGATATCTTCATAGGCGGACCCGGATTTGACATTATTGATTTTTCTCATGAATCCGTAACAAGAAGATTGGAAAATTTTGAGGATGTGAATAGTTATTAGATGCTGGATCGAGGATCCAGTATCAATTCATCTGTTTCTACTCTTTATCCGTTTAATCTCATCCCGGATCAAAGCTGCTCGTTCAAACTCCAGGTTTGCCGCTGCAGCCTGCATTTCCTTTGATAATCTTTCCGTAAGTTCTTCTTTATCCAGATTACCATAATCAGGCACTGTTTCTGCAACCTGTGGTGTTTTGTGGCGCACATCGGCAACCCTCGTGGTTGCCAATATCTCTTCCGCTGTTTTATATACTGTTTGCGCCGTAATTCCATGTTCCCTATTATAAGCCAATTGTTTTTCTCGCCGGCGATTGGTTTCATCTATCGTTTTTTTCATTGAATCGGTCATCTGATCTGCATAAAAAATGACTTTACCGCCCACATTTCTGGCAGCTCTTCCCGCAGTTTGCATCAAAGATACATATGACCGAAGAAAACCCTCTTTATCCGCATCAAGAACCGCTACCAGAGACACCTCCGGAAGATCCAGGCCTTCTCTCAAGAGATTAATCCCCACCAGCACATCAAACTGAGCTAACCTTAAATCACGAAGGATATCTACCCTTTCCAGGGCATCTATTTCTGAGTGCAGATAGCGGACATTGATATTCATCCCTCTAAAATAATCGGTTAAATCTTCTGCCATTCTTTTTGTTAAGGTGGTTATCAACGTCCGTTCCCTTTTTTCGACGCGGTTCCTGATCTCACTGATTAAATCATCAATCTGTGTCTCAATCGGTCGCACTTCAATTTCCGGATCGACTAAACCTGTGGGCCGAATAACCTGTTCAACGACAATCCCCTTACTTTTTTTCAATTCATACTCGGCCGGTGTTGCCGATACAAACAACATTTGAGGCATCCGTTCCTCAAACTCATGAAATTTCAGGGGTCTATTATCCAGTGCACTTGGTAATCTGAATCCATGCTCAACCAATGTTTCTTTTCGTGATCGATCACCATTATACATTGCACGAACCTGAGGAATCGTCTGATGACATTCATCAATAAAAACCATAAACTTATCAGGAAAAAAATCTAGCAGCGTATAAGGCGGTTGTCCCGGTTTTCGACCGGAAATATGACGGCTATAATTCTCAATACCGGAGCAGTATCCAACTTCGGCCATCATTTCAAGGTCAAAATTAGTCCTCATCTCCAGTCGCTGCGCTTCAAGCAACTTGTTCTGAGTGCGAAGACGCTTAAGTTGTTCTTCCAGCTCTTCACGTATTGTTTTCATAGCCATTTCCATTTTGTCTTCCGTTGTAACAAAATGCCTGGCAGGATAAATAATCGCGGTGGACATTTCCTCCTTTATTTCACCAGTTACCGTATCAATTGAGGCGATCTGTTCAATCTCATTTCCAAAAAATTGCAAACGGATTGCATATTCCTCATACGCAGGAAAAATATCCACGACATCTCCGCGAACACGAAACGTACCGCGCTGAAAATCAAAATCATTTCGGTTGTATTGAATATCGATTAGTTTCAGGAGAATTTCATTTCGATCAATCTTTTCTCCCTTTCTGGCTATGACTAACAATTTCTGATAATCTTCCGGTGACCCAAGACCATAGATACACGAAACACTGGAAACAATGATCACATCATTTCTGGCAAGGAGGGAGGAAGTTGCCCTTAGTCTCAGTCGGTCAATTTCATCATTAATACTGGCATCTTTTTCAATAAACGTGTCACTGGATGGCACATAGGCTTCCGGTTGATAATAATCATAATAGGAGATAAAAAACTCAACAGCGTTTTCCGGAAAATAACTTTTGAATTCCCCGTAAAGTTGGGCTGCCAGAGTTTTATTATGTGAAATAATCAATGTCGGATAGTTCAATCTGGCTATGATATTAGCCATTGTAAACGTCTTTCCACTTCCCGTCACACCAAGCAGGGTTTGATATTGACGGTCCGATCGAAACTCCGATACGATCTCATCAATCGCCCGTGGCTGATCTCCACGCGGTTCGTATTTTGAGTGTAATTTAAATTCTGACATAGAATAATCTAACCACAAAGAGCACAAAGTACACAAAGAATACTGATGTCATTCCCGTCCCGCTTATGCGGGAGGAATCCAAAAATCTTACTTATTTATAATTATGGATCCCCGCCTGCGCGGGGATGACATAATTAGAATAACTCTGTGTTCTCTGTGGTTATTCTTTGTTTTTAGTTTATTAAAAAAAGCCCCGGTGTGAGGCTTTTTTTTGAAAATATAATATTTTATAAAAAAAATTATAACTCTTCCTCCTCTTCTTCCTCTTCTAGCGCTTCTTCTTGCTTGCTGGCCAGGTAATTTTCCTTACACATCTCACTGCAAAAATAGTGTGTTTCGCCATCAATCTCATGGGCAATCATTTTTTCTTTTTCCACTGTCATTCCACACCCGCCTTCACATTGTGCCATTGTGGTATCGTCAACAACGGTCGTTGCGGCTTCCTCAGTTGCCTCCTCTTGAACCTCTGATTTTTGTTCCCCGGAGCACATGATAAGTGTTGCTCCGATCAAGAACAAAAAGAAAAAAAATAATACATTTTTCATTTCCAAGCCTCCTTAGTTTGAACAAATTTTCGCAAATATATACCTACTACCAGATTAAATCAATGAAATTCTATACAAATCACTCATTGATGCGAGAATAAAAAAATGGTAAATTAAATATTTCGTTCGGTGTTGGAGTAATGGTATTAAGGATACGAGATACGGGATACGCGACGCGGGATGCGAGATAAAGGATGCCAGATAATGGATGCGGGTCAAATCTTGGTTGATTTGATCCTGACAATTTTAACGAAGTAGGGGCATGGCGCGCCATGCCCTGCGAGTAGCGAGAACCGAGTACCGAGCGCCAAGAGCCAAGAGCCGAAAGCCAATAAGTGAAATGTCACATATGAAGAATATATCTAATATAAAACGACTGATATTTGATGCGGACGATACGCTCTGGGAAAATAATATCCACTATATAAAAGCGGCAGAAGATTTTGTTGATCTGATCACACCTTTAGGGTATAAAAAAGAGACCGTTGAACAGGATTTTCAGACAATGGAAAAGAACGTCGTCAAGGAACTGGGATATGGAAGCGAAAATTATATTTTAATTCTCCGTACCTTGTTTAAACGCTATACGATAAAAAATGCGAACGGAAGTTTATATAATAAATTTGAAGAAATTTGTGAAAAATTTGAAAGTCATTTACATCTGCCCCCCAGAGTATTTCCTGAAGTCCCATCAATATTATCCCAGCTCAGAGAAAAATATCCATTGTTCGTCTTGACCAAAGGGAATATCGAGGAGCAAAAAAGGAAACTCGAAAACTCCGCATTATTAACATATTTCCAGGAAGCATTTGTAGAAACAGAGAAAGATATTTCCACCTATCAAAGACTTTTGAATGAAAAAGGATGGTTGGCCGAGGAAGTATGTATGATTGGCAACAGCCCTAAGTCTGACATTAATCCTGCCCTGCGATTAGGGATGTGCGCCGTTTTAGTGCCTTATCAACACACCTGGGTGTTAGAAGATGAACCACTCGATCCGAATCAGGATCGACTAAAAGTAGTAAACTCCTTCTCCGACCTGCCAAAGCTCTTTATTGAAGGTTGAGGTGAAATTGTAATTTGATGCGAAGAACACGATGTTTACGAAGAAAAAAAATAGATAATTTAAAAATTCGTGCTAATTCGTGTAATTCGTGGATAGATGTTTTTCTCTGTGTTCTTTGTGCTCTCTGTAGTTAAAAAGAATTTACCTGAACCTTGATATAATCCAGCTGATCAGATTAAATAATATCGAAAGAACCACACTGATCAGGATCATTGATCCGACAGGAATAAAGAGCCTGGAATTTTCACGTTCGATCTTAATATCGCCGGGAAGATTACCGAACCAGCTAAACAGTTTGGGGAAGTACATTATGGTGAAACCTGTCACCACAAGAATCAGGCCTATGATGATTATCGATTTGGCAAACATGGTGTGTTAGGGTATAGGGGTATAAGGGATATAGGGTGTATAGGGTTTATAAGGTATATATTGTTTATAAGGGATAGAGGGTTAATAAGTGCATCAAAGTATTTATAACCTTTATACACCTTATATACCCTATATACCTTATACCCCTATACCTTTATACCCTTAATCGTTAGTCATTCACCAACAAATGAATACTGCCATTCGTGGTAGAGCATATCAATTCGCGATCACCCTCGTTGATCGAACCGCGGAACCGTTTTTTTGATTTGCGACCTGAGCGACCGGACATGGTGAAATCACTATCAATATGTCCATTGGTGGTTTTTAATTCTACATTATCCGCACCGTAGTCTTCCGGAAGATATATCTTGATAGAACCGTTTGTTGTGCGAAAAGTCATTTCATCACCCTCTGGGACATCATCAAATTCAACTTTGATATTCCCATTGGTGGTTTTACAGCGGGTAAGTCCGCTGATATCCCTGGCATCTATCTTACCATTTGTCGATTCAAGTCTCAACCGGCCGGTAATATTATCAATTTTGACCCCGCCATTGGTCGTATGAATATTAAGATCAATATTTTCGGGTACTTTTATTTCATACTCTACAGAGAAAGATGCATTTCCTTTTCCAAATAGCCAGTTAAAAACACCCCCAGAATGTGAACTTTTTGGATACCTTGTCTCTACAATGATTTCGTCACGACCCTCCTGAATCTCAACTTCCAGCTTTTGCATTAATTTTTCGGCAGTCTCTCTATTCTCAGCTCGAACCTTTTTATAAGCAATAATTTCTACTTCATTTTTTTCCCACGATATTATCTCGATATCACCATTTGTATTCGTTAAGCTTAGGAATCCACCACTTTCAAATGTGATATTTTTTTGAAAGGTCTCCCTTACGGTTGATGCCATCGAAGTATGCTGAAAGGCCAGTATCGCGAGTATTATGATTGAGGATATTAATGTGACTTTAGAGACTCGTTGATAGCTCATAGCGCCTCCCCTCTGATGTAACGGAAGTAAGAAGTAAGAAGTAGGAAGTAGGAATTAGGAAGTAGGAAATTTAAAACTAAAAAATGATTGTATACTTTTCTTACTTCTTACTTCTTACTTCCTACTTCTTAATTAAAATTCATTGTACTCAACTAATATTGAAAGAGTAATTAACCTCCATTAAAGGTATAAATGGTAATACCCCAGCTGCGGCGATCGCGCGGTGGTGTTGCATTCCAATCACGATAAGAGTGGCTGCTATCAGAGATATAATAGACGACATATGTACCCCTTGTCAGGCGAATCGTTCCATCAAACAGTCTGTTTTTGCTGGCACCGCCGGCATTTCGGGTATCACGGTAACGCATTTTCCATATAGTTTTACCGGTATTATAATCCTCAATCCAACCATAATCGTACATTTCATCACGATCACCTTCACCAATAGCGTAAATACGAATATCCTGATCCCGGTCGAGAGTAAATTGTTTTTCAATTTCTTCGTCATCTCCGACACGTACGATCTGAATCAGGAGATTCTTATCGTCATCGGGATCATACTTTTTGATATATTTTTCATCCCCTCGTGCAACTGTGTAGAGAGTCATCCCCCACCCTTCCTGATCGATTGGCGCCGTCTGATTCCAGTCCCTGTATGAGTGCGAATCATCAGTTCTAAAAAAAGCAAGATAAGATCCTTTATCGAGACGAATGACATCATCAAATCTGCGGTTTTTTTGTGCTCCTCCGGCATGTTGTGTGTCCCGGTATTTCATTTCCCAAACACGCCGACCGGTTCGGGCATTTTCAATCCAACCGAAGTCGTGCATTTCGTTATCATTACCCTCGCCGATGGCATAAATTCGTACATTCATTGCTTTATCCAATGTAAATCCTTCAAAGACTTCTTCATAATCGCCAAGGCGGGTCATTTCAGCAATAACTTCTCCCTTAATTTCTTCGTATTTATAAATGGCAGTTTTATCAAAGTTTTCATCAGCTCCACTTATAGTCACTCCCCAAAATTGTGGATCATAAGGTGGATTTGCATTCCAGTTGTCATATGAATGGCCTTGATCACTCTGAAAGTAAACAAGATAATCGCCTTCGTTCAAAGTAATGACATCCCGGGTAATGCGATTTTTCAACCCACCACCGGCGTGCTCTGTTTTATGAAAATCCATCTGCCAGATACGCTCTCTGGAATTTGCATCAACAATATAGGCAAAATCGAACATTTCGCCATCCCAACCTTCACCAATGGCATAGATTTTGACTCGAATCGGCTTTTTAAAACTGAATCCCTTTTTTAAACTTTTTTGTTCGCCAAAATGTGTCATCTCGATGATGGCCGACCGCTTAACTGCCTGTTGATATTTTTTAACGGCAGATTCATCGAAAACTCTATCGACATTTGTAACGGTCACATACCACTTTTCAGAATGTTCATCCCACCAATCTTCGTCTCCAAGAATTTTATTCCAGAGTCCTTTGAGGCTAAAAAAACCATCATCCATTACAATATAATATGGGCGAACCGTGGAAAAGTATAACTCATATTCTCCCTTTTCGAGCATTACTTCGCCTTCAAATTTCCGGTTATATTTAGCACCCCACCAGTCGCTTTCTGTATTGTTAGGTGTCATACGCCATACCAGCTCCCGGCTTTTAGAATTTATGATCCAGGCATAGGCAAACATATTTTGAGGATCCGCTTCTCTGACTTTTGTACGTTTGATGGTTTTATCCCCACCTGCACCGATTGCTTCTATCACTATTTTTTTATCAGAATTTAAAGTAAAACCAGCGCAGCTGATTTTATTTGCAGTAAAATCACGCAGGCTGATTTCCTGTTCCTGGGCAAGAACGGACATGAAGAAAATCATCTGAGATAACAGAAGGATGAGTTTAAATTTTCCCCCTGATAACGGCATTGGTTTCCTTATTTTATTATCTAAAGTCTGTTCGTATAATCTTATCATAGCACTTATTCAGGTACATGTTTTACTACTATAACCATTTTAATCCCTTTAACACCTTCTATATCCTGACTTTAGCAGGTGCTTTTCCCTCTTTCACCTTACGCAAAGTCAGGAACAAAGTTACAGAAATCATTGAATTTTCAGGTATCCTTATCTCTATCGTTAAAATATAACAAAAAATACTCTTTAACCACAATTTATACCGTGTGCTATTTCTATTAAAATGAATTCTTTTAAAGTAGTTCCCTATTTGAATTTTTACTAAATTTTAAAAATCTAACCACAGAAAAAAAGGTTAGCGAAGAGATCATAAAACCAAGATTGTCTTTCCCGTCACGTTCAGGCGGGAGGAATCCAAAGATACTTTGATATTAGCATCATAATAGATCCCTGTTTTCGCAGGGATGACACCGTTGTTCCATATACATCTGTGGTTTGTATTCATTAACGGGGAGGTCGTTTCATGCCTAAAAAAACAACTTTTGATCCGCAGGATCCGGCGATACACAAAATATTGAGAAAAGTCAGTTCATTTAAAGAGTTGACTGCCGCAGAAATTAAATCACTGACGACTGTTCTTACAATGTGGCAGTATAAACCCGATGAAGTCGTATGCAGAGAAGGTCAAATTGGTTCAACAGCATATATTGTAGCAGATGGTGAATTTTTCCTCGATATCATGGATCGAGGTATAAAGTCATTTTTAAAAGGTGAGTCCTTTGGTGAAATAGCGCTTGTGGATGCCCGACCTCGTATGGGTACCATAAAAGCAATAAATAGTGCAAAGCTTTTGAGTATCGAAGCAGATGACTTAAACAATGAGGAACTCGTATCACCTAAAATCGCTAAAAAGATTTATCAGGGATTTGCCCGTTCGATCTCCAGTTATTTACGTGAGGGGACGACACTTTACGAGACGTTAGATGTTTTAATGGTTCAGGATGGGGGCTGTGCTCCCGGTTACAATCCCGTTACTGCATTTATTGCAGAATATCTTTGCCGCGCAGATCGCACTGTATTTATAGCTGCCGAGGGATTTAAATCGGTCGTTACCAATCGTGCAATTGATTATCGTTGCCTTGTTTACGATCCGGAATTATATAGACAAATCGAGCATGTCCCCGGTGTATTATTTTCACCTCCTCTGCGCGATGCCCGTGGCGCCAATTTCAGATCCGAGAGATATCCTGAATTTAAAAATGAAAAAATTCAAAAAAAGGCAGCACAAAATATTATTGACAGAAAAGTAAAGGTCATTATTGGTATCGGTGGCAATGGTACTTTTTATGGAATAAAGGCGTTGAGTGAACTTCTGCCAAAATCAGTACAAAGTTTTTTTATACCGGTAACAGTAGACAGTGATGTCTCCGGCACGGATTGCATCGGAGAATATACTGGGGTTGAAGTCGGTTCAGAAAAAATCCGTAGTTATATGGCCGATTCAAGAACACATAAGCGAATATACATTATTGAAATGATGGGGGCGCGGGGGGGATATCATGCCCTTCGCTCCTGTCTTGGAGCAGGTGCCCACCTGGCTGTTCTGCCAAATTCAAACTATAATCTGAAAAGTATTATTAAGTCTATGCAGGACCGGAAAAATCTGGTAATAGTTGTTGCCGAGGGATATAAAGTGAAAGAAAGAAAGAGAAAAGGATATAAAGGTAATGCCGCAGAGTTTTTCAGGGATGAATTGTTAAAGGCCGGTCTTAAAACCGAGAAACGGATTATTTGCGAGGGTTTTTCCCGCGATATTCGGGGAGCACAACCAAATAATCTGGATATCATGCTTGCTCAGCGGATGGCCCGGAATCTTTCCCAACTGATTAAAGATGGCAAAAGTAAATTAATGCCTGCGGTTCTCACTGACAGAGAGTATAGTATTCCTTTTCATAAAATTGACACAGATAATACGGTAAGTCCGGAACTGGCGAGTTTAGCAAATCGATTAACGAGGGAGTGATACCAAGAGCGGGAAGGGTGGAACGCCTAAGGCGATCACATCACGCCCCACGCGCAACGCCCTACGCTTTACGAGAAAACGTTCTCATTTTATCGTCTATTTGACGAATATTGACATAAAGCTGTTCAACTGCCTGTAACAATTGATACAGATTCTCAAAATATTCTATATCTGATTCATGATGGTTTTTTAACCTGGTAATTTTTTCTTCTGCCTCCTGAAAGGAGGTTACTTCCTGAATTTCATCAGGAAAGAAATTCTGATCCTGTGCCCAAGATTTAAAATGTTCCCAATTTTCAGGATCCCGTGGTGAGTAGCTGATCTTCTCTTCTTCTGTCATTCCTTAACCTCATTTTTAGCCAACGGTTAACTGACTATTTCGCTAAATCATTCATGCCTCGAGTATCGAAGATACCCCTTTACAAAGTCATCTCCGTCGAGGTTCATACTGCGAATTCATTTCTTTCTGGGAGGTCGTTCCACATAAAACTCAATGAATCCGCAAGTATCACATTTATAAGCAAACAAGCCACCAAATTTCTTCTCGTCAGCGGCTTCCCAGTTTACATAATCGAATATATGATTTGAACTTTCTGAATCAGACTTTGGGGTATAAAGCCGGCCTCTTTTCATATTACCTTCACACTTTGGACATTCAGTTGCTTTACTCATTATTCCTCACATTTAAAATACAATTGGCAATCATTTTGAAACAGAAACTAATTTCAAATGTGGAGAAAAGCAATTATTTTTTACCAGGTATCATTTTGTGAACTTTTGATAATCGCTTCAATTACCCTCATATTATTTAGCGAATCTTCGAGTGGTGTTGGTACATCCGTATTATTGATCACTGCTTTTGAGAAAAGATCACCTTGTATTGTATACTGATTGCAAATTTCAAAAGTTATTTCTTCGATATTTTCTCCCTTTTGCTTCCAGATTCGCGTTGGTTTATCAGGTGGCGCATTGAATGGTATTTCAATCTCTATTCTACCCTCGGTTCCAAACATATGGAAACGTTGGTAGTATGAAAGTTGAGTGGAGCAGGTAAAGGTGGACACTCCTGTTTTAAAATCAAGTATGCCTGATGCAAGGCGATCAGTTTTAAATACAGGATCGTACTCAATGATACCTGATCCTTTCTCAGGTTCCCGATCAAAGATAAAACGGGAAAGTGAAAAAGAATTTTCAGTTTACTTAATGAGCGTCATGCGCATCATACTTTGTTCATCACCTATCTGCAGTAAGGCGAAATAAACGCCACTGGGGAGGGGATTTCCTCTCCAATCCAAACCATTAAATTTTATCTGATGATAACCCGGGCTATAAGAACTCAAGTCAATGATATAAACCAACTGTCCAATTGTGTTATAAATGCGGATCAGCCGTGGTGCACTTTTTTTCGATTGAGGGCTGATATATACAACAATTGTTGTCATCGGATTAAAAGGATTTGGATAGTTATGCAACAAATGAGAGGTTGCAGGATATATTCCCTTATTATTTGCAGGGATAACAATTGTGGGGAATAACGTTTCGTAGTCAGCGATATAAGCGGTATACCGGCATCGAATATTATAAGCCAGACTAATTTCGATGAGTCTGGATTTCAATTCTTCCGTTTCACCATAAATTTCTATCTGCCACTCAAGATATTCGATCATCTGTTTTGCCCACAGTGATTCGACAAATTTATTTATACTGGTTTCAGCAGTAAAATCAAGGAGAAAATCATATGCCTTTTCTCCTTTGTTTGATGTGCCGGCAATGCTGAGCGCTGATATCCCAGGATTTTCATAGCGACCACATATAAAAAAATGTGTTCCTGCATAAGTCGATGGAATCGTTTCAGGCAATATATCATTCAGATCTCCTTTACCGTATTCCATTGCCACATCTTTTAAAATGGGTTGGGTCACCTGTCCCATCAAACGGGACATTTTCAGATTCATATTATCATCCGGATCGATGTAGGTAACAAATCCAAAATTGTAGGCTGCCAGCATTTCAAGGCGGGCAAAATCAAAATCATCACCGAATGCAATCGGAAAAATACCTGTCTTGTATTCATTCTGGCCTGCGATTTCGATCGGATCAATAAACGAAAATCCATCAGTAAAAATTACGATGGCATTATTCTTCTCATGATCGGAGATCTGATTCAGACACTGCTCAAGCGCAAAGTGCATATTTGAACCTGAAGCAGCAGATATTCCCCTCAGATAATCTTTTGCCAGTTGAATATTTTCGGCTGTCGCTACGACAGGGGTGCTTTGCCATGATTGCATTGAATAATTGAATACGCAAATATTAAATTCATCATTTTCCGATAATTCATCCAGGGCCTGTTCCACTGCGGTAAGACTCTGATTAAGTTTATATCCAAACATCAGGCTGGAATTAGAAATCAAAAATATTAATCTGCGGTTAAGGAGACTGTCCAAAGGGACCTGATTGGGCGGGTGCAGGATTAATCCAAAATGGCCGGGAACCGTATCATTATTTACAGAATAAAAATCAACTTCTAATTGATTAATCTCAGTGTGATAGGTTATTTCAAAGTCACTGTTTAAGTATGCCTTTGGTGCGTTAACATGTAATGTTAGATTATCTTCTGTTGATTCGACAATTTTCGTATTTTCAAAATTAGGAAGTTCATACCCGCTAAGTTTCGCCTTTGATTTGATATTGATATTAAATTCAAGATGTTCAAGGGGATAGGTAATAAATTCGCCCGTTTCTAACGGATATGTGAATGTGCAATCACCCCTATAATAATTGACCAGTTGAATGTAATCCAGTTGTACTTTTTGGATCTTTCCCGCCGGAATGTTTTTGAGAGCGATCTTTATTCCATTTCGACCAATATACTCATTTACCTCGGCGATAATGCCACCTTCGCCGGTTCCCGGATTTGTGGCTTGTTCCTTAACCTCCAGCACAGCGGTATAAACTGTATCTTCATACCAGTATAGAAACTGCGTGGCCCGTGCGTTGACCGGAAGTGGAAAACTATATACGGCATTTACATCATGATACCATTCATTGACAAATTCCTGATAAGCTGAAACTCTGGCGATCACGCCATTAATCTGCACATCAACTTTCGTTAAACGGGAAAACAAAAAATCTTTAGGATAGTCTTCATGAGCAGGTATCATCAAACCATCAGCAAGAACATTATTTGTGAATACTATTATCAATAATATTGTACTCTTGATAGATTTCATTTCATCCTCCCATATCTTTTTGACGTATTGTCAAAAAACCAAACAGGTCTTAGAGTAATTCTCAGTTGCCTCTGTGGTTTTATTTTCTTTGATATCATTTTACTACTCTATTTAAGATGGAGTATTCGGGTAGATTCACGGTGTTTGATGCCATGTGCATCCTTCAGTATTAACTGAACAATATAAAATCCTGATCCTACCGGTGATCCCTGATCATTCCGTCCATTCCAGATTATTTTATACGTCGAGACTGGCGGCAATTGAAATTTTTGAATTCTCTGACCGAGTACATTGTATACTGAAACTTCTCCGCTTAAGTGTTGTGGTTTATAAATCTGAAGATTGATCTCCGGATTAAAGGGATTGGGATAACATACCAGTTTATAGTATGATTGCGTACCAGCTTTTGTAGAGATATGATATGTTTTGATAACTCCCAAACCGCCATAATGGACTTCTAATTTCAACAATATTTCATTACCGGAAGATATATCTGTCTTATAGGTCAATAAATATATGTCCTGGGATTCCAATTGGGTAACATCCAATAATATATCCCGAAAATTACCCGTGATATTATAAAAATTTCCAGCGGTCGGTATCACGATCGGATTAAACCAATCGGTTTGTAGGGATAGCGGTCCTACACCATGAACCGTAATATCCATCATCAACATTCTGTTTACGACTTGCTCAACAGTATAGGAATGTTCAGGATATGCTTCATCAGTGATCCATATAATATTCCTCCTGCTGCCTGCCCGAAAGCTCAGCTCTGATGCGGTATATAAAGCAAGTGGTGAATCCTCCACACCCCCCCATAGCGAAATATTGTTCAAGACTTGCCGTATGTGACTTATATCCTTCGTAAGATCCACCACATTATCAATATCCGTACTAAAAGTGACCAGTCCGATCTGGTAATCAAAACCACGCATCTCCAGGCTGTCAGCAAATTCCTCAAGATAGGCGACTACCTGGTCTTTTTCATCTCCCATACTGCCACTCACATCCAGCACAAATACAACATCAGCCAGATTACTACCCCCACCGGAATACTTTTCCAGACCAAAATCATGAATACGGGTTTCATTTTCAAACAAGAAGATGTTATCTCTTTCTAAGTCAAGAATTCTCTGCCCTGTTTTTTCACTTTCTACTGAAAACAATAAGTGCACATCAGGAAAATCTGCAAGAGATATCGAATCATTTAAAACAACAAGACCCGTATCAGATATGGGCGTCGCCGGAACGAACAACTTTCGATGAATGGATTCTAATACCATATCATTTTGGACAATCTCAGCGGATACATCTATGATTCTATCCTCATAGATCAGTTTTGTATTTAAGTCTATTGAGGTAAACGTTGACGTCAGTGGTTGCAGATTTAAGGTATCTGAGTCATAGAGAGTGGTAACAGCAGATGGTAAACTGAGATCTAGCTCCAAATTTTGCAGAACCTCATTCGTCTTATTGTATATTTCCAGATATGTCATCATCTCAGTGGGAAACATGAAACCATTTGTGATAGATATATATGAGGGAAGATCCCAGCGGGTAAAGACTTTTGAGGAAAAATCAGGATCGATGAGATCCCATTCCCAGCGGATCTCATATGATGATTCGGGTGCCAACAATAGTGATGGCCAATACATTTTTATCACAAGGTCATATAATTCCCGCAACATGCTCTGTTCAAACTCTGATGTTATGTTGTCATACACATGATGCCAATTGGCGAGAATTACTTTTTCAGGATCTCCTGACAGGAAATTAATCTCACTGCCGATACCTTTTGCACCCGTACTTTTTTCCCATATTCGAAGCGGAGTACTTAATTGATCCGAAGAGAGGAGGGTATCTCTCAAACAGGAAATACTTCCTGCATAAAAAATTCCATCCCCCCGCTTACCAAAAGCCGGATCGATTATAAAACCTGGAGATACCAGATGAGAATTGCTATCCAAATTTGTAATTTTTAAAATAAATTCAACCGCCGCATTCTGAGATTTGGCCACCAATGCGAATGAGATTTTTAAACCATCTTGCTCATTTCCATTGAACATCAATGTAGAGGCTTCCTGATGAACTTTTAGTGAATCCTCATAACTAAAATAGTCATGAAAGCGGTACCAACTGCCATCAACTGCAATGACCGGAAATGAGGTTAGCGCGTAGGGATGTCCATATGTTATCTGACAATGGTCATCAAGGTATGAATCTGACTTACCCTCTGCAGTGCCAACCGTAAAATATCCCTGATTTGTCATAGATATTTCAATAAAATCACTGCCTGTTACCAGATATTTCGGAGATACTTCACCGGAAATAACGGCCGTTTTTGCAAGATGATGCTTATGCAGATCATAGTCAGATTTTTCCTGAGCAAACAAAGCTGAAGGCAGAGCCAATAATATTACAAGTAAGATCCTGCACATAGATCCTCCCATATTATGCAAAACCATTTAAAAGAGATGTATCATGTGAGTGTAGCTGAAATAGGTCTAACCAGAGAAAGAGATGTGTCTAATATAATAGATGACAAAAAAAATTTTGTGATATTTTGCACCGGATGAACATTAATGTGACAAATGTCACAAAAACTGATATATCACCTATTAGACACAACAAATTTATACTGTAAATAGGAATTGGGAATGGTGGCGACGCGATTATTCGCGTCGCAACATGGAGAGTATCTTATTGATTTTTAAATAATATATTATTTCTTTATTAAATTCAGATCACAAATTTGACCTTAATCTGAATATCGAACCTGTACAGACCAGTAATAAAACACCACTTAACACCAGTTCTCCCGGTGTTTTCAGACCGGGAATAAAATATGACAGCATCAGCTTAATTCCTACAAGGAGATTGACAATACCAATCCAGAACAATTGTTTTTTTTGAGATTGCATATTTCACCTCTCACAACAATCTTTAAATATCGTCTATTATTTTATTGAAAGTTGAGCTTGGTCTCATTGCCTGCGATGCCTTTTCCGGATCAGGCATATAATATCCGCCAATATCTACCGGTGCTCCTTGTGCTGAAAGAAGTTCTTCAGTGATTTTCGATTCATTTTCTCCTAGTTTTTTAGCAATATCAGTAAATAGTTGCTGAGTTGAACTATCTTTCGTTTGAGCAGCGAGTGCTTGCGCCCAGTAAAGAGCAAGATAATAAGTGCTACCCCGATTATCGATCTCGTTTACCTTGCGCGATGGATTTCTGGCATTTTCCAGATATTTACTGATGGCTTGATCGAGGGTTTCTGCAAAAAGAGCTGCTTTTTCATTTCCTGTTTTTTCGGCAATTAACTCCAAAGACGGCACGAGGGCACAATACTCACCAAGCGAATCCCAGCGCAAATGACCTTCCTTTAAAAACTGCTGCACATGTTTTGGCGCAGATCCGCCGGCACCGGTTTCAAATAATCCTCCACCGTTTATGAGAGGAACGATCGAAAGCATCCGGGCGCTGGTGCCGAGCTCAAGTATGGGAAAAAGATCTGTCAGATAATCCCTGAGTACATTTCCGGTTACGGCGATCGTATTTTCCCCCTTGCGGATTCTTTCCAGAGAGAATTTCATCGCATCGACAGGCTTCAAAATACGAATATCAAGACCGCTCGTATCATGCTCCGGCAGATATTTGTTTACTTTCTTTATTATCTCTGCATCATGTCCACGTTCCTCATTCAACCAAAATATCGCCGGCGAACCTGTCGCTTTTGCCCTGCTAACAGCCAGTTTAACCCAATCCCTGACGGCGACATCTTTTGCCTGACACATTCTGAAGATATCGCCGGTTTCCACTATTTGTTCCAGCAAGGCAGTGCCTGAATCATCGACAACTTTTATCTTTCCAATTGCGGGCGCCTCAAATGTTTTGTCATGCGAGCCATATTCTTCCGCTTTTTTAGCCATTAAGCCAACATTTGATACATTTCCCATTGTGGATGGATCAAACTGTCCATGTTGCTGGCAATCGGAAATAATCTCCTGATACATGGTGGCATAACAACGATCGGGTATCATTGCAATCGTGTCCTCAAGCTCATCTTCATTATTCCACATCTTGCCACCGTCTCTTACCACATTTGGCATGGAGGCATCGATGATGATATTGTTCGGTACATGAAGATTGGTAATTCCTTTTCTGGAGTCAACCATGGCGAGTGCCGGACGAATTTTATACACTGCCTCAAGATCCGATTCAATCTCGGCTTTTTTATCATCGGGCAGTTTTTTAAGTTTTTCATACACATCAGCCAATCCGTTATTGACATTGGCGCCGATTTGCTTCAGGATATCCGCGTGTTTTTCCAGTGTCTCCTTATAATAGACTGAAACACAATGACCAAACATGATCGGATCGGAGACCTTCATCATTGTTGCCTTGAGATGCAGGGATAACAGAACATCTTCGGATTTGGCTTCCTCGATCGTCGCCGCATAAAACTTTCTCAGTGCTTTAACATTCATTACCGCCGTATCAATAATTTCGCCTTCTATTAATGGCAGATTGTCTTTCAATGTGGTGCTACTGCCATCATTGCCGATGAATTCTATTTTGACCTGGCAATCCTTATTAATGGTCAGCGATTTTTCACTTTCAAAAAAATCTTTTTCCCTCATATGAGCCACACGGGCTTTGGATCCCGATGATGGCCAATCTTTCATCATTTTATGTGGATGTTTTTGAGCAAAGGCTTTAACAGACTGGGCCGGTCGCCGGTCAGAATTACCTTCACGTAAAACAGGGTTAACCGCTGACCCAAGAACGACGGAAAATCTTTTTTGCAGTTCCCGTTCTTCGTCATTTTTTGGCTCTTCCGGATATTCAGGAATATCATATCCTTTTTCCCTAAGCTCGCGAATTGCACTTTGCAGCTGGGGAATAGAGGCGCTAATGTTGGGAAGTTTAATCACGTTTGCTTCCGCCGTTTTTACTTTATCACCCAATTGCATCAGATAATTATCAATTTTCTGTTCATCTTTCAGCTTCTCAGGAAAATTTGCAATAATTCTGCCAACAAGCGAAATGTCGGCTGTTTCAACTTCGATACCGGATCCTTTGCTAAATGCTTTGAGGATAGGAAGAAAAGCATAGGATGCCAGTGCAGGGGCTTCGTCCACTTTCGTCCAGGTTATTGTTGCAGATTTCATCTCAATTCCTTTATTATTTTTTAAATACCGAGTCCACTGAGCAACTATTTATTATTTTTTTGTTGATATCTAGTCGACCCATTTCAAAAATTATCATTCCCGTCCCGCTTAGGAGGCTGTTGCAGAACTATTGAAATATGCTAAAAATGTCATCCCCTCGAAAGAGGGAATCCAGATCAAATTGCACCTAAGTGATTGTTTTTTCTGGATTCCCGCTTTCGCGGGAATGACAGAATGTGTTGCTTATCGTCAAGTTTTGACCTGAATTGCCTCAATTTACAACAGCCTCTTAGGCGGGGGGAATCCAGACAAGATTTATATAATATAATAAAAATAATTATTTTTTACTTCAGAATATCACTTTAAATGCTATATCTTGTTCGACAACTGGATTGATCAAAATAAAATTTCTATAAAAATTGCTGGAATAAAACAAAGCACAAATTGATTGTTAACTGAATTCTAATTTGAGTATATTAAACTTGATGCGAGATGCGAGATGCGAGTGACGTGAACCGAGGATCAAGTATCCAGGATCCAGTATCGAGGATCTTTTACCTAATAAATAAAATTGCGACAGAACAGATATGATTGAACCAAAAACATTTTACCGAAAACTGGATTTTCTGCTGAATAAGATCGATAAGGAGCAGACGGAACAGAATATATTAATCTCCATCGTCAATGCTCTTGAGACAACATTTGGCGAGGACCTGCATATTCATCATGGAAGGATTTACCTCGAAGATGATGATGAATATATTCTCATTCACACCCCAAATAATGGTTCAAGTGTGCCCCTGACAGAAAGTTTTCAAACAGATTCAGAACCGATCCAGAAAATCCTTATCAACGGTACCTATATTTTTGATGATCCGGACTTGAGTGTTGATCAGAATATCAGCAATCAGTTCGAATATGCCATTCCGGCTGCCTTCACAGTACGTAGCCCTGAGTATCGCTGGATCGTTGTTTTGGAATTGAAAAGTGGATGGATCCGCGAGGAGATTGAATTCTGTCTGAATGCTGTGAGGACGGCTCTCAACTACCGATTGGTATCAGAATCACTGATCAGTGAAAAAAATCAGGCAACACGGATTCAGCAAAGTTTACTGCGAACACCTCCCGCATTTGAAGGCTATCAGATTGCGGCCAAATCATCGGTTGCAGATATTGTCGGAGGCGATCTCTATGATTTTTATCAGTATAACGACAATAAACTTGGTTTGTGTATAGGTGATGCCAGTGGTCATGGACTACCGGCTGCATTATTGACCCGCGATGTCATTACAGGATTGCGAATGGTCTTGAGCCCCACCCAAGATATATTGCCCATATTTAAAAAATTGAACAGAGTCATTTTTGCCAGTGTGCTGTCTTCTCACTTCATTTCCCTTTTTTACGCCGATATTGATAAGACCGGTAATATTGGCTATATCAATGCCGGTCATCCTTCGCCAATTCTCTTTCAGGATGGGGTCTTTCAGAAGTTGGATCCAACCGGAATGATATTCGGAGCGGTAAAAGATATGGAAATAGAAATGGCAACATCAAAGATCAACAAAGAGGGTGTTCTGCTACTGTTTACGGATGCATTTTTTGAACGTCAAAATAGTCTCGGTGAGATGTTCGGACTAGAACGTCTGCAGGATCTGGTTGGTCTTCATCATGAGAAAAATGCAGACGAAATCCTGCAACTCATATTTGAAACCGTCTATGATTTTGGGAAACCGGCCAAATGGGAAGATGATGCAACCCTGCTCGTCATCAAAAAAGTTGAATGAGTACTATTCTATTCCCTATCAACCTATGCGTTCTTTGCGGTTAGATCTAGTAATTCTACATTCCACTAATTTTGAAGTTCAAGGATTTCAATTTTCCGAAACTCTGTCGGATGGGTTTCAGCCTGGAGAGCAATAAATCCCTCTTTGAGTTTTAAATTCCCGTCTTTGATCAACTTTTGTGCATCCGCATCTTCCGGATCGTATTGTGGATCGGAGCATTGGAAAACAAGTTCTCCATTAATACTGTTTTTAATTATAGCGTCACCCTGAACCTCCACCTCCGCTGTCACCCACTGATCACCATGAAAGGTTTTTGAATTGGAATTGATACAGTGTTCTGTAATAAGTTCCCCATCCATCATAATATGGGTACCCGGAGTGCATACATTACCGGTCGAACGTTCATCAACACCATTACCACCCAATAACTGTACCTCTACCGATACAGGAAATTCCTGATCGAAGGACATACTTTCCGGTTTTTGACAATGAAGCATGATGCCATTATTTCGGTAAGCCCATCCAGGTCCATCTGCAGCCTGTTCGCCGACAAATCGATATTCTACCCGAATTTTGTAATGAGAAAATTTATCCTTGTAAAAAATATGCCCAAATTCTCCATTAAATTTTTCATACTGGTCATAAGATATCTTCAATTTGCCATCTTCAACCCTGAAAGTATTTTTGTAATTGTCATTCAGTTCATGGCCGGTTATTTTTATTTTCCAATCCTTTAAATCTTTCCCGTTAAAAAGGCTTTTCCACTCACTGGTCTGTTCCTTTTTTTCGCCGGACTGACAAGAAACACACAGAAAAACTAGTACTGCAAGTACCAATCTGACTACAAAGTTTTTCTCTATTACCAAGTTTATACAAATGCTCATTTTCGATTCTCCTTTTAATATTTAACCACATAGAACACTGAGGATGCAAAGAGAACAATATATGGTTGTATGACATTATTTTTTCTTTGCGTCCTTTGCGGTTAATAACTATTTATCCCTGACATCAGTTTTGATTTAAATCCAGAATTTCGATTTTACGAAACTGCACCGGATGACTTTCTGCCTGCAGTGCTATATATCCCTCATGCAGCATGACGTTGCCATCCTTGATCAATTTCTGAGCATTCTCATTTTCTTCGTCCAACTGGGGGTTGTTGAATTCAACAATCAACTGACCATCCAGCATATATTTGACAACTTTGTTACCAAGAACTTCAATCTCCATCGTCACCCACCGGTCATCATGAATTGTCTTTGATTCCACACCAATGTAATCTTCCGGTTTTGTTTGTCCTTTTCTCACAACCTTTGTTCCGAGACAAACAACATTTCCTGTATGACGTTCATCTGTACCATTTCCACCTAATAATTGTGCCTCAAGACAAACCGGGAATTTTTGATCTTTGGTCATACTTTCAGGTGGTGCACAATGAATCATGATGCCACTATTTTTGAAGGCCCAATCCGGTGCACCGGGGACCTGCTCTCCGACAAAGCGGTATTCTACTCTTAAAAGATAATTCGAAAATTTATCCTTATAAAAGATGAGTCCGAATTTATCATCAAACTGTTCATACTCATCATACGCAACCTTGAGCAGACCATTTTCCACTCTGTATGTATTTTTATAATTATCATTCAATTCATGTCCGGCGATTTTAATCTTCCAATCGTTCAAATCCTTTCCGTTAAATAAACTAACCCATCCCTCAAGTCGCTCACTTTTTTCCGCCTTCTCACCCGATTCACATGAAACCAACTTAAAGGAGATGACTATTACCAACAACGAGGTAACAATTTGGTTTAATTTCATTGTGATTTTCTCCTATGTTTGAAGTTTATTTAACCACGAATTTCACAAATTACAGCACGAATTACACGAACAAATAATTAGAAATAGACTTTGCGTCCTTTGCGGTTTTTTCTCAATTGATCATATAAATCAAATCTATGCATTTTGACGTAGATTCTCGAAATAGTCCTCCCAGCTAATATGTTCCCGACCGGCGGCCTGTTTAAAATCGGATTTGACATTTGCGGTACCGTTTCTGATCCCTGAATAGATACCGGCAATTATCGATCCAAGAAATTCACCTAATTCTTTCTGACGCTCTTTGCTATAGTCTACTACAGACATGGATTCATAAACCAGATTTGTACCAAATGCCCGGTTCAGGTAATCGGTTAATTGCTGCTGGGTAATTGTCTCTCCGCACAAGTTATAGATTTTACCATTATGTTTTTCTTCGAGCAGCATTTTTGAATAAGCAAAAGCCAGCTCATCCCGGGTTGTATAGGCACATTTACCATCAGCGGCACAATTGGCAATTTTACCCTCTTTTTTATAGGTATCGATATACTCAATATCCGGCTCGATATACAATCCATTTCGACCAATTGACCATTGCATGCCACTCGTTTTTATATCTTCTTCAGTCTGCCGGTTGCTGGCGATGATCGGTGAAAAAGTTGTGTCAGTCACTTCTCCAAAGATACTGGTATAGACGATTTTTTTCACACCTGATTCTTTGGCTGCTCTGATCACATTACGGTGCTGTTCAATTCTTTTATCCGGCGCGTCTCTTCCGCTTACCAATAGGACTGTATCTATACCTGTCAAAGAGAACAGTAAATCATCGAGATAGTTATAATCTCCTTTCCGAATTTCGACGCCTAAAAATTCTGCTTTTTCCGGGGATCTGGCAAGACCGATTATCTGTTCTCTTGGCACTTCTTTTAAGAGCTGATTTATTATCGCTGATCCAAGACCACCACTTGCGGTGGTAACAGCAATGTTCATATCTTCCCTCCTTAATATATAAATCTCTATTCTGATGCAAGATACGAGAAACGAGTATCAAGGATCGAGCATCTCATTTTCTTTTTTTCCCAGACGTTTCATCAACATAAACCAAATAATCAAGCCCCGGTGGTTTTACTCCCAATTGTCTTAACATAGTTACAATTTGGCCACGATGATAGATGGAATGAAAAACCATATGTTGTACCATCTGACGTAAACTGTACGCCCATTCTTCACCTTGAAAATTCTTATAGCTGATTTTCTTATCTGCATCTCCGGAATTAAGATTCTTCAGAAACGTGATTTGACTTGCAGAGAGTTCCTTTATCTTGTTCCAAATGTTATCCACTGCCGGATAATCTACCGTGCTGTATTCTGTAAAAAATGAACAACCATTCCAGCGTTCATACCAAAGTTCCTCCGCCCAGATGATGTGAATCCATGTTTTCTGAATAGAAGTAAAACTGCTTGCGATTGTTTTAGTAAAGTAATCGCTATTCATATTCGCTGTCGTACGAATCAGACAATCATTGGCCCACTGATTATATTCAATCTGATCTAATATGTTGGTCATTTTAGTCTCGAATATTAATTAAGTAAATCAATGTCTAACACTGCATTGTTGTCACTGCCATGGCTCAAAACTCAGATCGACAGGATCTGTTTCTTTAACATCAAACGGCAAAAACCGAACAGCATATGTTACTTCTGTCGGAAAGACTCTGTATTTATTCAGGATGGAAACGGCAGTACATCCGACGCCGCTTACTTGTGGGTCGATATTGAGTGTTAAGCCATCAAATGATTTTAACTGGGGAATAAGCAGAGCTCGCGACAGGTTTTCTGTTTCCCATTTTTGCAAGCTAACATTAAGAGGTTTGTCAAATTGCACAAACAATCCTAATTCCCCATTTGTATGAACTGACCAGGAAACATCCGTGCGATTTGCGTGGTCCTGTGGTATTAAATAAGGCACGTATGCCTCATCAACTGTCGTTTCCCAAACACCAAATCTTGCACCGGTTTTTCGGTCCGGATAAGTTTCAAAGGGTCCTCGTCCCTTCCATGTCCAATTTCTGAAACTTTCATCCAGCTCCATCTGCAATCCCATTTTTGGTAAATAGTTTGGCATTTTTCCCTCGGGTGTAACGGTGTGTGTGAGAATAATATCACCCGTTGATCTGATTTCATAAGCGTATCTATTTTGAAATGCCGTTGGATTATTTTTCGCCGAAGCATGTGTTTGTATCTGAATGACTATTTTATCGGGTTGCTCAATTACCTCAAATTTATCCACATGATGTTGCAGCCTGTCCAAGCCAGCTGCCCAGAATCCATTCGCTGCGAAATTGCTCAGCGCAGGATGGGGCTCAATTACCCTGGCACGATCGAAGGTCCATCCATCCAGATCATTAGCCAGTGGTGCTCTCCAGACATTCATTTTCGGACCGGATTTTAATATTTCTTTACCAGCAAATAGTATGGATGTGAGTGTACCGGTAGAACGGGAGAAGATATAGGTAAAATTATCCCCTGAAATACGAACATCTTCTCCCAACCTTGATAATTCTAATGGCTTTTTAGAAGTACTTATTAAGCTTTTTTGGATTTTCTCTATCGGTATTTCATACTGGGCAAAGGCGATCTCATGTCCCGCATCTGCCCAGGATGTATTTTCTGGGATTGTCCACGACAGTGTAAGATAATGCGGGATTCCTTTTTTCGGATAGGTAAATGGAATTGTTACAACTGAAGATTCCTGAGGACTAATATCTAACTCCAGTTTGCCTGATTCGATTGTCTGTTTGTCACTTGTTATTTCCCAGGATGTCCGGAGTTCTTTTAAGTTTGTAAAATGATGCCAGTTTTTTATTTTAATTTTTCCAAGTGAAAGATCAACAGGAGATACCTCAACCGGTTGGGCAGATTTTTTCACCTGAAAAAGCTCTGGCTGAACATTCCGATCTGCCCAGATCAGTCCATAAGTTCTTCCCCCGATTCCATAGCTATAAAAATCATCTTTTTTATGTACGGATTCGAAATCCAGCCAAATGATCGCATCTTTCGGTTTGGACTTATCCACTTCGGCAGGCGTTAAGGATCTATCAAACAAAGTGACACGATCCATTAATGCGTTACTCATTTTTCCGGTAAAGTTCTGATCATCAGTTTCCCAATTGCGGCACAGATTAATAGGAAAAGGTGCATTGACAATTTTTCCGGTTTGTTTTTTCTGCCCCATTTCAATCTCATCAACAAATAACCGCATGTATTTACCATCGTAGGTTACCATCAGGTGATGCCAGCGATCTATCCAGTCCGATGGAACAGGTACCTTCAGAGATACCCGGCTGGACGTCGTCAGATAGAACTCCAATGAATCCGGGTCCGATTGCCTTAGGCCAAACTGCCAGTCACCCTTGGTAATGTAGGATTCCAGACCATTCCATATCTTTGGTTTTACCCAAAGAGACAGGGTGAGCGCTTGTTTATCCAGATCAAGTTCCGGCGCACGGTAAATTTCCACCCAGGTATCCTGCCCGGATGGAGCAAATGCTTTTCCAAATTTTCCTTCAACCAAAGTGGGATGATCTTCTCCACCTAGGGTTCCATTATTGAAACCTAACGAATCAGGTGTTATTTCCATGTAGTCAACTGGTTGAACCTCATCAAGATGCCATAAAGCTACAGTGTTACCCTTTGTACAGTGAGCTTTGGGTATGCTTACAAATACGCAATTCAATAATGTAATTACTATAATCATGGATATTAAATGAAAATAACGTCCATATTGATTATTATCGATTTTCACAAAAACACCTCTTTATGTAATTTCTCGATTCTTACATGCCTTCACTATAATGGATAATAAATTGCAAGCATCTATTAGCTCTCCCTGAGGAACGGCGTGTTCCCACAGCGGAACATGTCCCAAAAAGTTTTACCCATTGTTTTCTTCTGAAGGATAAATTCTGGTTTTTCTAAGCATCCTCCACCCCTCGAAAACGAATAGAACTAAGGCTGCAGCGGTTATCGAAGTCAATAGCAGAAAAAAGATTTTGAATTCTTGGTCCTCGACAGAAAAATGAATCGCCAAAACAACAATTTCTATTGCCAATATAACAAGGAAAACGAAGGCGTAAACTAGAGGATTCGGAACAAGAAATCTGCCAATCCAGAAATAGCCTCTGACTGCAACCTTTTTTTTAACAACATAGTTTCCGAGATCATCTTTTACTAGTAAATCCATGTTCTCTAATTTTTGCAGATGCCTGTAAGCCACGCTAGGGCTGCTTAGGTGCACGCCTCTCATGACATCTCTTGGACCCACAAATCTTTTCTTGACTGTATACAAGTAAATTTTTAGAGTAACGCCTTGCAGTTCGCTAATGTCCACGTTTGATATAGCCCTTTACCCCACTTTTTTCTATAGTTGCGTCTGATTTTAATGTAATTAAATTTTTTTGCCTAATAGCTGTGGTTTGTTTTGAACGGTGTTGATAATAATCTTGATGTTCTTGAAGAGAAAGTTACTTCTTCGAGGCGAATTATAAGGCTCATTTGAGTAGTAGATGGAGAGGTGAATCATGAGACCTGAAAAAAGTTTCACGTCAATGATAACACTGGTAAAAAAAACGTTGGAAAATCGATAACCCATTTATCCTAGATTTTGTAGCATTTGAGTTTTAGGCTATAGTTACCTCACTATTTTGGATGGTGTTGTGTTATTTTTTTCTGTTTCTGCTTTTTAGTAAACTTTTGTTAATGCCATCTATCATTGCTTCTACGCTTGCCATAACTATGTCTTCGTTAACTGCCCGTGAAGAAACTACATTTCCGTCCTTGTCCTCAACCTTGATAATTACTTCTCCTATGGCATCTGAGCCTCCAGTCGTAGCCTCTATCCTGTACTCCTTAAGTCTAACATTCACTAGGGGTGATGTTAGTTTCTGGACTGCCTTGATTGCAGCATCAACAGGACCAAAACCGGTTTCCGAGGCTAAATACTCTTTTCCATCTAACACTAGCTTAACTGAGGCTGTTGGAGTAACGCCCATTCCAGTGACAACAGAGAAACCA
>Ga0209536_100001781_pt1 | contig 35351 bp, 33 predicted proteins | sample DeeMarSeWOR28_12_FD_187461 | JGI IMG/M metagenome (GOLD analysis project Ga0209536, IMG submission 187461) | Marine sediment microbial communities from White Oak River estuary, North Carolina - WOR-2-8_12 (SPAdes) (version 2) | ecosystem: Environmental > Aquatic > Marine > Intertidal zone >...
TCAATAAAAACAGTAGGTGAAACTCCCCCGTTTAATGAGCCATCTGGCTTTCGCCTGTGGCATAATTTATCGGCAGTCTGCAATGAAGCAGCTGCGAAACTAAAGGAGTTTCACCTACGAAGAAGCCAAACATTTATCAGAACCAAAGTCAAGAGTTACTTCATCTTTTTGAGGAGGCGGGCAGCAGCAAAAAGGTGATGTGTGTACCAATGGATTATGCCAAAAAGGATCACCTGGTGATGTTTTTAAACGGTCACGGGGATATTTTGCGAAAACCGTTTTCGGTCAAGAATAGCCCGGAAGGCATCGCCTATACGATTAGAGGGGCATTCATTAAAGAAGTTGGGCGCATAGATCAAGATAAACAAAATATGCAAGGTAAACGCGATGCACATTACGGCATCCGTTTTTATCAACGATGACGAATCCGGACTTCATCATGATTATGATGTCTGGCTCGAAAAACTGGCACCCCACGAACCGGTCTCCCAGTATCGCCATAATGTCGGCGAAGACAACGCCGATGCCCATATGAAGCGCCAAATTATGGGCCGTGAGGTAGTGGTGGCCGTTACCGATGGCAAGCTGGATTTTGGGACCCGGGAGCAAATCTTTTACGGTGAATTTGACGGCCGACGCCGCAAACGGGCATTGCTAAAAATTATCGGCGAATAGCCAATTTCGACTTGTGATTCATTGCTTTATGACGGCTCTTCATTTTTTAATTGACTTTCAAGTAATTTTTTCGCTAAACCACTGAAGCAGAATCATTTTTTATTTAACGATTTAGCCCGATTGCAACCTTGCGGCGGTTTTTGCTACAGCTGCCGCCAATCCGTCGGGTTGCCGAGGAAATGACACCCGATCCGGGAATGGAATTCAGAATATAACATCAGGGTGCCGTCGAATTCTAATAACGATTAACCCATAACAATTAACGCCTCATTGAGCGTTTATCGCTCTATGAGGGCTCTGTTGTCATAAACGACGAAAAACCTGCAAACCGCCATTACAGGATGGAATTATGCTCGAAATACAGGGGGTCGAAAAAAGCTTCGGCGGCCTGAAAGCCGTCAACGACTGTACTCTGGAAGTACATGAAGGCTCGATCACCGGACTGATCGGACCCAATGGCGCCGGTAAAACAACTTTATTTAATATCGTTACCGGACATTATAAACCGGATCGGGGCAAAATCCATTTTCAGGGCGACGCCATTGAAGGTCTGGCGCCCCATCAGATATTTAAAAAAAGAGTGTATCGCACCTTTCAGATTACCCGTGAATTTTCTCAGATGACCGTTCTGGAGAATTTAATGATTATGCCCGAACGGCAGACCGGAGAAAGAATATGGAACACCTGGTTTCGGGCAACAGCAGTACGTCATCAGGAAAAGGAGATCCGGGATAAGGCTCTGGAGGTCCTCGAATTTGTTGAACTGATCAAATTAAAAGATGAATATGCCGGCTCGCTGTCCGGCGGCCAGAAAAAACTTTTGGAAATCGCACGCAGTATGATGGCCGATCCCAAACTGGTTCTATTGGACGAGCCGGGTGCCGGGGTAAATCCAACCCTGATGCACAAGCTGATCGACAACATCAAAACATTGCGCGACGAAAAAGGGATAACCTTTTTTTTAATTGAGCACGACATGGACCTCGTCATGAACCTGTGCGACCCGGTGATTGTCATGAGTGAAGGCACAAAATTGGCTGAAGGAACTGCGGCGGAAATCAAAAAAGACGAACGCGTTTTGGAAGCGTATTTAGGTGGGCAATACCGATGATTATTTTACAGGCCGAAAACATTACCGCAGGATATACGACGGAAGTCAACATCCTCTATGATGTCGGCATCCGTTTGAAATCAGGGCAAATCGTTTCTGTTATCGGTCCCAACGGCGCCGGAAAATCCACGCTGTTGAAGACTATTTTTGGAATTCTGAAACCCACAAACGGAAAAATTCGTCTTAAAGATGAGGACATTACCGGTTTGAAGCCCGATAAAGTCGCCAACAAGGGTATCAGCTACGTCCCCCAGGTGGACAATGTTTTTCCGTCATTAACCATTCAGGAAAACCTGGAAATGGGGGCATTTATCCGGGACGACGACTTCGGCCAGCGGCTTAACGAAATTTTTGAGCTCTTTCCGGTACTGGGAGATCGCCGCAAACAAAAAGCCGGCCAGCTTTCAGGCGGCCAACGCCAGATGGTGGCCATGGGCCGGGCGCTGATGGTGGACCCCCAGGTGCTGCTCTTAGATGAGCCGTCGGCGGGTTTATCGCCCAAGCTGGTTGACATGATTTTTGAAAAAATAAGGGACATCAACAAAACCGGCGTTTCAATGATCATCGTGGAACAAAACGCCAGAGAGGCTCTGAAGATGGCCGATCATGGATATGTGCTGGCCATGGGTCGCAACGTGCTGGATGACACCGGCAAGGCTCTTTTAGCCAATGAAGAGGTCGGGCGCCTCTACCTTGGCGGCTAATCCGAATATATACACTAAACGAGGGATGGGTTGCCATCCCATTGAATATCGAATATCGAACAAGGAATGTAGAAGTAAAAAGTCTTATCCGTATTTTCAATACTTCGACATTGATAATTACTTGTTCGGTGTTCTACGGTTCCCTGAAAAAATGCTCAAGTTGATGACATTGTATGCCGGATGATAGGTGGAGATCAGAGCTAGGGAGATTAGAATGTTAGAACTCACGATATACGGCATCGTCTTTGGAAGTATCATCTCTATCGGTGCAATCGGTTTATCACTTGTTTTTGGCATTATCCGGTTTGCCAATTTCGCCCACGGTGATTTAATGTCAACCGGCGCCTATATCGCACTGTTCATGGTCACCTGGGCGCTCGCATGGATTCCGGATACAAACTTCGGGCAGCTTTCGTTTGGCTGGCGCATGTTGATTGCATTTCCGGTGGCCATGTTTGTTGTCGCCTGTATTGCCGTTGCCCTGGACCGCATCTTATATCAGAAGCTGCGCCGCAAAAAGAGCGGCCCGGTGATCATGGCCATGTCCTCGCTGGGTGCCGCTTTTATCCTGCGCATGCTGATTCTTATCTTCTGGGGAGCGGATTCATTATTTTACCGGCCGGGCATTTTGCGCCCGGCGCTGCAACTTCCAATGGGGGTCAAGATTCGGCCGGATCAAATCCTGATTCTCGTCACTGTTTCTGCCCTGGTCATTCTGCTGCATCTGTTTTTGCAAAAAACGAAATTGGGTAAAGCCATGCGCGCCACGGCGGATAATATGGAGTTGGCGCTGGTATCCGGTATTGACACCGAACGCGTCATTATTATGACCTGGGGGATCGGCGGCGCCCTGGCTGCTGCCGGCGGCATTCTTTACGGTATCGACGTCCAGTTGCATCCGTATATGGGCTGGAATTTCCTGATTCCGCTTTTTGCAGCCACGATTCTGGGTACCATCGGCAATATCTACGGGGCGCTGGTCGGCGGCCTGGTTATCGGCGTCGCTCAGCAGGTTTCCACTGCTTTCCTGATGCCCACCTATAAACCGGCGGTGGCGTTCCTTCTGATGATTCTGATTCTGTTGGTTCGGCCAAAAGGTATTTTCGGAGGTAAAGATTAATCATGGAACTCGGAGGCATTATTGCATATCTGGTCTCACTGGCGATTATGGCAGGCATTTACGCTGTATTTGCGCTGGGCCTCAATATTCAGTGGGGATATACCGGACTGTTTAACATCGGCATTGCCGGGTTTTTCTGTATCGGCGCCTATACCTCGGCGATGATCACCACACCGATGCCCACCGGAGTTTATGCGCAGTATGTCCATCAGATTTTCGGCCTCAACCTTCCCTTTGTTTTTGGGTTGCTCGGTGCGGCACTCGTCTGTGGAATTGTGGCGATGCTCATCGGGATTCCAACACTGAGACTGGGCGAGGACTATCTGGCCATCGCAACCCTGGGCATCGCCGAGACCTTTCGCCTCATATTCAACAACGAGACATGGCTGGCCAACGGACCGCGCGGCCTGATGGGTTTGCCCCAGCCCCTGCACCATCTGGCGGAACCGAGACATTATAATTACATCTACCTGATCATTATCGTGCTCACCGTGGTCATTATTTATCTGCTCATCGAACGCGCCATCCGTTCCCCGTGGGGAAGGGTTCTAAGGGCCATCCGGGAGGATGAAGTATCGGCTTCCATGAGCGGCAAGGACATTTTCAACTTTAAGATGCAATCTCTTATTTTCGGCGCCATGGTGATGGGTATCGGAGGCGCTCTGTACGCGCATTATACCAAGGCCATTTCCCCCAGTGTGTTTACGCCCCTGTACGGTACATTCATCATCTGGGTGATGCTGATGGCCGGCGGAAGCGGTAATAACAAGGGCGCTATTCTGGGGGCCTATGTCATCTGGACCATCTGGATCGGCACAACCTTTTTAACGGATTTCCTGCCATATACCTTAAAAGCCAGAGCACCCTATATTCGTTTTCTTATCATCGGCGTTTTGTTGGAATTTATTCTGCTCTATCGGCCCCAGGGTTTGTTAGGGGAGGAGAAAAAGGTGTCCAAATTGATTGAGTGAACGAAAAAAGGGGGCCGGTTTTGGCCCCCTTTTTTAATTCTATTTTTATCTTCGGTTAAGAGATTTTATTTAATCTCATACTCCACACGGACGGTGACGATTTCACCCTTACTGTCATATTTCCAGACCTCAATGGGTGTGATGACATCGCCGTTTTCGTCAAAATCCACCGACCCGGCCGCACCTTCATAATTGATCGCTTTACCCTGCTGCAGCAAATCAAACGCCTTTTTGAATTGGCCGGGCATAATAACTTCTCCGGGAGGATTGGCGACATTGCGCAGCTGATCCCTGATGTTTGGAGAGGTGAGCGCCATCCCTTTTACCTTGGCGGCATAGGCTGCCAGACCCACAACAGCCGCACCATCGTAAGCATTGGTAATAAAGGGCAACGGGGGCAGTTTGCCGAATTCGGCTTTATAATCGGCACTGAAGATCACAAAGGGATCCCCGCCTGCCGTTCCGGGAGCCGTACCCATCTGATTGGCGACAGCTCTGACACCCAAAGCCTTGGCGATATCCTGTGATTTGGTGCCGTCGCAGAATAGAAACCGGCCGAATTTGAAAAACTCAAGGGCTTCTTTCAGATAGATCTTGGCGTGCTCCGGGTAACTGAAAGCCGCCAGGCGGTCGGGATTGCCGGCCAGGGCTTTCTTTAACTCCGCATTGTAAGATTCAGCCGTTTTTTCGTCATGGGGCACCATGGCCAAAACTTTACCGCCCATTTTTTCAAAGGATTTTTTGAATCCTTCGGCAAGCCCCTGGCCATAGGGGTTGTTCACGTATAGCACAGAGAATGTCTTGTTATAGCTGGCACCCAGTCTGCCGGCAACCACTGATTGCAGCGCATCGGACGGACAGGTCCGGAATAGAAAGTCTTTGCCCTGATCTGTCGGCAATACCGTAATCAGCGGGGATGTTGATGCCGGTGAGATCATGATCACATTATTGGGGATGGTCACGGACTCGGCCACCGGCACGGTCACACCACTGGCCAGGGCGCCGATAACCGCCACCACCTTATCCACTTCGACCATTTTTTTTGTCGCATTGGTGGCCGGAATAGCCGAAGTCTCACTATCTTCGTGGACGAGTTCGACCTCAAACCCGGCAGCCTTCATTTGTTTGGCCGCCAGAACAACCCCATTCTGCAAATTGGGACCGAATTCCTTTAACGGTCCGGTATGGGACAGAAGGGTTCCGATTTTAATCTCTGCGGCAGGTGCACTCAGCACAAACGCAAGGGAAAAAATGAATACACTTGCCAAAACGAAACATTTTTTCATCTCTACCTCCTTTTTTTAATTGTGGACCCTGTTTAGCGTTCCCTGCTCCAACTTTGGCTGAATTCACCCCCTTATGCTCAAAAGTCAAAACAAAGTCCGCCGATAAGAATGGATGTGGAAATTAAAAAAAACCGCTTACCTTAAGTATAATATGCGGCGCCTCGAAAAGAATCTTGCAGCACCGTCTATGAAAAGGAGTTGATATAACAATTGCCGTTTCAATCTGCGCGTCAACGTCAGATACTGGATGAAAATCAGATGCGATACTTATAAGAAAAAGCGCACGGTGTGTCAAGTATATCCTAATATAAGGTTTGTGGCTTGACTTCCTGAAAGCATTTTTCTACGTTCAAAAAAAATCCATTCACATAAAACTCAAAAGGGAGGAACCATTATGGCGAAAGCGATCAGAATACATGAAACCGGAGGGCCTGAAGTGATGCGCTGGGAGGATTTCGATCCCGGACAGCCCGCCACAGGTGAAGCTCTGGTAAGGCATGAAGCCGTGGGGCTGAATTTTATCGATGTCTACCATCGGACCGGAACTTATGCCCTGAGTTCCCTGCCGGCGGTTCCAGGAATGGAAGGTGCCGGTATCGTGGAGGCTGTCGGCGAGGGTGTAAGCGAAGTCGCCGTGGGCGATCGTGTCGCCTATGCCGGACTGCCGCCCGGAGCCTACGCCGAAGCGCGTCTGATTCCGGCCCATCGCCTGGTAAAGCTCCCGGATGCGATTTCCACGCAGCAGGGCGCCGCCATGATGCTGCAGGGAATGACCGCGCGCTATTTGTTGCACGGCTGCTATGCGGTTAAGGCCGGTGACCGCATTTTAATCCATGCCGCAGCCGGGGGGGTCGGGTTGATTGTTTGCCAGTGGGCCAATCATTTAGGGGCGACCGTAATCGGCACGGTAGGGTCCGAAAAAAAAGCGGAACTCGCGCGCGCTCACGGCTGCCACCATACGATTCTCTACAATGAACAGGATTTTGCCGATCGAACCCGGGAAATCACCGATGGTAAAGGGGTGGATGTGGTTTACGATTCGGTGGGCCAGGCCACATTCATGAAATCACTGGATTGCCTGCGGCCCATGGGCATGATGGTCAGCTTCGGCCAGTCCTCGGGTCTGGTTCCCCCTTTTGACCCCGGACTCCTGTCGGTCAAAGGTTCTTTATTTTTAACCCGGCCAACCTTGATGGTCTACACGGCCAACCGCGAGGATTTACTGGCGCATGCCCGGGACCTGTTTGAGGTCGTGCAAAGCGGTAAGGTAAAAATAGAAATCCAGCAGACCTATCCGCTGTCTGAAGCCGCCCGCGCCCATCAGGACTTAGAAGCACGCAAAACGACGGGATCGACGATTTTGATACCGGGCGAGTAGATTTTGGATTTTAGATTGCGGATTTCGGATTGCATATTTTAAATTCAAGCGCTGGGGGCTTTCTATAGAATGGGCTACCCGAGCGGCGCCAGCTATTTTGGACGGAGGTCGGTGATTTTACTTCGCAATTTGGAGATCCAAGGTTTAAATTAAAAACCCGGCTATACAGAGGCCGGGTTTTTTAATCTTTTATTTTGAACCGCAGAACAAGGAATTTCGAATATCGAAGTATAAAAATCAATTTTTTAATCCTACTGACTTCTGCGGTTAGACATTCCTTGTTCGATATTCGATATTCAAAAAAACATTTGCCGCTTGTACCGTGCGCCGCGCTATCTTAGGCTGCTTTTAAAAGCTTGACCGCACAGACCTTGTATTCGGGAATCCCCGAAATCGGATCAAGGGCCGCATGGGTCAGCCGGTTGGCCGCAGCGACTGCATAATGAAAAGGAATAAAGACCGTACCGGCCACCGCCTTGGGAGATATTTTGATACGGGCCTGTATGTCTCCCCTGCGGGACGCAATGGTCACCAGCGCGCCCTCTTCCAGTTCAAATTTGCGGGCATCCTGGGGCGCTATTTCCACAAAGGCCTCCGGTGCAATTTCATTCAGCCCGGCAGTCCGCATGGTCATGGTGCCGGTATGGTATTGGTAAAGCAGCCGCCCGGTGGTTAGATACAGCGGATACTCATCATCGATCTTCTCAGCCGGCTCAATGTAATCAATGGCGTGAAACAGTCCTTTGCCGCGGGTAAACTGTTCGCGATGCAAAATGGGGGTTCCGGGGTGCTCGGCGGTCGGACAGGGCCAGTGAATGCCTTCATATTCGATGCGCTCATAACTGATGCCGGCATAAGACGGCGTCACTTTAGATATTTCCTCCATAATTTGCCGGCTGCTGTCGTACGCCATGGAGTTCCCCATCCGCGTGGCAATCTCACAGATAATTTTCCAATCATCCCGTGATTCACCCGGCGGGTCGACGGCCTTGCGAACCCGCTGCACCCGGCGTTCGGTGTTCACAAACGTGCCGTCTTTTTCCGCATAACAGGCCGAGGGCAACACGACATCGGCTATTTCAGCAGTTTCCGTTAAAAAGATATCCTGCACGACCAGAAAATCCAGATTGTCCAGGCTTTTTTCAGCATGGTTAACATCCGGATCGGATACCAGCGGGTTTTCACCGATAACATAAAGCGCTTTGAGGGTGCCGTCGTGGGCAGCCGGTATCATCTGAGTCGCCTTCATGCCGGGTTGATCGGGAAGCGCCGCCACCCCCCATGCCTCCGCCATGCGTTGACGCACAGCCGGATCAATGACTTTTTGATAGCCGGAATACACATCCGGAAGTCCACCCATATCACATGCTCCCTGGACGTTGTTTTGACCGCGCAGCGGGTTGACACCGCCACCCGCGATGCCCATGTTGCCGCAAAGCATCGCCAGGTTGGCCAGTGATTTAACATTATCGGTTCCGGTGGTGTGCTGGGTGATTCCCATACAATATAAAATGCTGCCGCGCTCGGCCTGGGCGAAAAGCCGGGCTGTATCAATAATTTCCTGCGCCGGGATGCCGGTTATTTGGGCCACCGTGTCCGGTGTGAATTTTTCAACGATTTTTTGCAATTCTTCGAAACCTTCCGTACGGCTTTCAATGAATTGTTTGTCATGCAGGCCTTCTTTGATAATCACATGCATTAGACCGTTGATCCAGGCCACATCGGTACCCAGATTCTGTCGCAACCATTTAGCGGCATATCGGGTAATTCGAATGCGCCGTGGATCGACGACGATGAGCTTCGCCCCTTTAGCGGTTACCGCCCGTTTGACAATACTGGATAAGACCGGGTGATTTTCAGTTGTGTTGGACCCGGTGATTAAAATCACATCCGCCTCTTCGATATCGGCAATGGTGTTCGTCATAGCCCCGCTTCCGAATGCTGCGGCCAGACCGGCCACGGTGGAGGAATGTCAGAGACGCGCGCAATGATCGACATTGTTAGTTTGAACCACAGCCCGCGCAAACTTCTGAGCAATGTAGTTTTCCTCATTGCTGATTCTTGCTGATGTCAACATGCCGATACTGTCAGCGCCGTGCTCCGATTTGATGTCACTCAGTTTGCGGGCAACCAGATCCAGTGCTTCATCCCAGGTGGCCTCACGCAAAGCGCCGTTTTCTCTAATCAGCGGGGTTGTGAGGCGATCGGATGAATGGATAAAATCATATCCAAATCGGCCCTTGACACAGAGGCTGCCGTAATTGGGCGCTACGTCTTGCACGCCGCTTATTTTTACCACCCGGTTGTCTTTGACGTGCAGATAAAGCTGACACCCGACACCGCAATAACTGCACGTGGTCCGCACCTTGCGGGTTTCCCATGGACGGGCCTCGTAGCGGGCATCCTTTTCGACCAGAGCGCCCACCGGGCATGCCTGCACGCATTCACCGCAAAAGACACAATCCGAATTGATGTAGGGCCGGTCACCGGCGGCAATAATTTTGGTGGCCGTCCCGCGAAAGCCGAAATGGATGGCCTGATTTACCTGCACCTCGTTGCAGGCCTGCACACATCGGCCGCACTGAATACAACGGGAAAAGTCGCGCATGATGAACGGGTTGGCCGTCTCCATCGGGTAGGGCGTCTCGGTGGCTTCAAATCGTTCACCGGTAACCTGATAGCGAAATGCCAGATCCTGCAATCGGCAATCGCCCCAGACCGGGCACAGCTCGGTGCCGTCTTCGGCCTGTTGCACCTTGAGTTGAAATTCTGTCCAGTTATCACCCGCGGTGCCGCAGACCGCGCAGTTGTGATTGCCGGAGGACAACAGCAGTTGAAGGACCATGCGACGGGCTTCAATAACTTTGGCCGTTTCGGTATGAACAATCATATTGGGAGCAGCCGGCGCCGCACATGAGGCCACCAGGCTGCGGGCGCCTTCGACCTCTACGACACACATCCGACACGCGCCGGTAGGGGTAGCGCGTTTCAGGTGACATAAGGTCGGAATGTCTATACTGTTGCGATGCGCTATCTCGAGGATTGTTTCCCCCGGTGCAAAGGAAAAGGTGTTTCCGTTGATTAAAATGTTATTTTCGGAAGGCATAGGGTCTCACTCCTTGTCATCAGATTCGATGGCGCGTCGTTTAATCGTTCTGGAATTTGGAAAACCCAATTAAAATAGAATCTTTTACCTAAAACCAAGGGTCTTGTCAATGTGCATGCGGGTTAAGCAGGCTTCTTTTGAGTCTTCCATAAATGGTAAAAATGAACCCCGCAGATACTGCCCATCGTATTGGCAACGACATCCATAATTTCGGCCTCTCGGAAGGGCACAAAATACTGATGGATTTCATCACTGATGCCGTACAGGGTTGCCGACCCGATGCTGATTAGAATCAGTAAGCCTTTATTATTTCTGAGCGGCAGTGTTTCATAAGCCCTGAAAAAGAGGATGCCCATAAGGCCGTAAGCCCCGAAGTGCAGAATTTTATCTAAATAGGTCCAGGAGGGAATTTCTTCAGGGCTGGGATGGTCTGATTGGATGTAAATGATCAGGCAGTAAATAATCAGTGGCAGCCAGCAGATGAGGAAATTTCTGAGTTTTGATTTAGCCGTATCAGACATATGTCACAGGCGCAGGACCAATTAAAATTTCGTTGTCGGGCGCCGTTGGCCGAATAATGCTTCGCAGGGTGCATTCTTCGTTACGTGCTTTTCCAATTTTTGGCACCATTGGGATTGAAATGTATGGCAACTTCCATCCAGGGCTTCGAGTTTGGCAGCATCCGCCCATTTACAGCGTAAATCGCACCATTGGATCTTGTGGGTCGTAACTCCGGCGTTTCGGGTCATATCATCACGTACCTTTAGTGCGGCTAAACAGGTGTTCTTCTAAACAGTGCCTAAAGTGATCTAAAGTGGGAAGTGACTAAAGTTACGGTCTCGCTGCGCTCCATCTTTTTTATTAAAATGCAGAATTCCTCAACTCTAGGCACTTTAGCTCACTTTAGGCACTTTGAGTACTTTAATTCACTTCACACTTTTTCAAATACTTAGTCTTTGAACAAATCCAGCGCCAGTTCCCGCTTGCGAATATGGGCTCCGACCGTATTTAGAAACTCTTCATGGGAAACACCGTATTTGACATGACCATCCAACGTTCGCACCGACAGGGTAGCGGAATCCTTTTCTTTCGCCCCAACAGTTAGAATAAGGGGAATTTGATTCAATTGGGCTTCACGAATTTTTTTGTTCAGGCTCTCGGCACGGTCGTCGACTTCCACCCGCAATTGGGCATTTTCGAGCTCGGATTTTACCTTACCGGCATAGGGCACCAGATCATCATTAATCGGCAGGACAGCTGCCTGAACCGGAGCCAGCCAGAGCGGAAACTTGCCGGCAAAGTGTTCGATCAATATACCCAGGAAGCGTTCGATGGATCCGAAAATGGTCCGGTGAATCATCAGCGGACGGTGCCGCTCATTGTCTTTGCCGATGAACGTCAGGTTAAACCGCTCAGGCAGCGCCATGTCCAGCTGGATGGTTCCACACTGCCAGGTCCGGCCGAGAGCGTCTTTGATATGCAGATCAATTTTGGGTCCGTAAAAGGCACCGTCGCCCTCGTTCAACGTGTATTCCTGGCCATAAGATTTCAGCCCCGATTCTAAACCTTTGGTGGCGTGTTCCCACTGTTCATCGGTCCCGATGGATTTCTCCGGACGGGTCGACAATTCTAAATGAAACCCCAAACCAAAGGTACGGTACATTCGCTCTGATAAACGCAGCACACCCAGAATTTCTTCTTCAATATGCTCCGGCATCATGTAAAGATGGGCATCATCCTGATGAAAGGCTCTGACCCGAAAAAGGCCCGACAGGACCCCGCTGAGTTCGTGCCGATGGACCAGACCGACCTCGGCGGCCCGCAGCGGCAAATCCTTGTAGGAATGGGGCTTGCGGCCGTAAATGAGCATACCGCCGGGGCAATTCATCGGTTTGATGGCATAATCGTTTTCATCAATAGATGACGTATACATGTTTTCCCGATAGTTTTCCCAGTGGCCGCTTTTTTCCCAAAGCGCCCGGTTGAGCATGATCGGTGTTTTGGTCTCGACATAGCCGGCGGCGCGATGCTCGGCACGCCAATAATCCAGTAAGGCATTCCAAACCTCCATTCCCTTGGGATGAAAAAACGGCATCCCCGGCGCTTCCTCGTGAAAACTGAACAGATCCAGCGCCTGCCCGATTTTGCGATGATTTCTTTTTTTGGCCTCTTCCAGAAAACGAAGGTGCGCTTTCAGCTCTTTCTGAGTGAAAAAGGCCGTTCCGTAAATTCGCTGCAGCTGGGCTTTGCTGGGGTCAGCGCGCCAGTAAGCCCCCGAAACCTTCGTAAGCTTAATGGCCTTGACGTAACCGGTATGCGGCACATGGGGACCGCGGCACAAATCGGTAAATTCGCCCTGCTCATAAAATGAAATGGTGCCGTCTTCCATCTCGGCAAGCATTTCCTGCTTGTAAGGCTCGTCTTTATAAAACTCCATGGCCTCGGCTTTGGAAACCTCTTTACGGTGAATGGTCATTTTGGCTTCTATTATTTTCTTAATTTCAGCTTCAATCCGGGGAAAATCCTCTTCGGAAACCGGCTGCATATCGATGTCATAATAAAAACCGTCCTCAATGGCCGGGCCAATGGTCAGCTTGGCATCTTTGAAAAGCCTTAAAATAGCCTGGGCCATCACATGGGCTGCGCTGTGGCGTAAAACGTGCAGCGCCTCCGGATCTTTCTGGGTAATCAGGCGAACCCGGGCATCTTCAGAAATCGGAGTGCTCAAGTCGACAAGCTCATCGTTGATTTCGAGGGCCACACAATTGCGCGCAAAATCGGCTGAAATGCTTTCAGCCAATTCCACGCCGGTCGGGGCATTTTCAAAAGTCTTTAAGTTACCGTCGGGAAATGTTATGTTTACCATTATCCGCTCACCTTGATAAGTTTTGAACAACTGGTAAAATGGTAAAAATTAATACATTGTTTGAAACCATCAATTTAAGTATTATTAAATTTGTAGGATATCAAACTTGGAGATCCAAGCAAAGGTTAAATTAGAAAATAAAATTAAACTCTTTAAAGCAAAATGCCAATAAATAAGCGCAGCAGCATTTGGCAGATTGCACAATAAGGTTTCCACACTTAGGCGAAAGGCTTAGATGGGTCAAGAAAAAAATGGCAGACCGCAGCGCTCGTAGTTATCTGACAATCAATTCCGTGTCCGACCTGGAAAAATTTGCCGGCCAACTGGAAAAGGAACGAATCATTGGTGTGGATCTCGAAGCAGACTCCATGTATCATTTTAAAGAAAAGGTCTGCCTGATCCAGATCGCCACTCAACATGCCACCGCGGTCATCGACCCGCTGCAGATTAAGAATTTATCCGTACTGAAGCCGGTTTTCCGGCGTGGTGACATTCAAAAAGTATTACATGGGGCGGATTATGATGTTCGCTCGCTTTATCGAGATTTCAAAATTAATATCAACAATCTTTTTGACACCGAGCTGGCATGCCGATTTTTGGGCTTTAAAGAAAGCGGCCTGGATGCGGTGCTTACGAAAAGATATAATGTCCACCTCAATAAAAAATACCAGCGTAAAGACTGGTCAAAGCGGCCGCTGCCGGAGGAGATGATCGACTACGCCGCGGCCGATGTGCACTATCTGATCCCTTTGGCAAAAAGCCTTCAGCAGGAGCTAGAACAAAAAGGCCGCCTTTCCTGGGTGCAGGAGGAGTGCGCCTGTTTAAGCAAAGTCAGACCGGCAGCTAACGATGCGGGTCCCTTATTCCTCGGATTTAAGGGCGCAGGCAAACTGAGCCCCAGAGGCCTGGCTGTCCTGGAAGCGTTATTGCATCTGCGCAAAAAAATCGCGCAACGGCAGGATCAGCCCCTGTTCAGAATAATGGGAAACAAATCCATCCTGACAATAGCAGAAACCCGGCCCCAGAACTTAAAAAAACTGATGCAAACAGACGCGTTGGGGGCAAAACAGATCGACCGTTACGGCAAGGATGTTGTCGCAGCGGTAAAAACGGCACTGCGGATGCCCGCCAAAGACCTGCCCAAATATCCTCGCAAAACCGCACCGATGGTCCCCGCCATTGTGGCCAAACGGGTCAAGGAACTGAGGCGCTGGCGGGACCGCGTGGCAAAAAAACTGAAAATCGATCCGTCTATCATTTGCACCAAAGCATTGATCAGTGCGATTGCGGTGCAAAAGCCTGTCCGCCGCAGCGGTCTGTCAAAAATCGAAGAGCTGAAAACCTGGCAGGCCACCGGATTTGGCAATGACATCATCGGCATCTTAAGAAAAATCGGCTGAGTCACAGACCCCCCGCAGAGCGGGTGCCTTAATCGGTGCGGGCGGAACCGTGGATTCTCGTGCAAAGCACCCGGTTTGAAAACACCCAATTCCGTCTGAAATGGAAGAAAAAATTACATTCGAATCCGGCCCGTGCCGGTTGGAAGGATATTGGCAGGCAGGCACCGCCAACAAAGGCGTGGTCATCACCCATCCCCATCCGTTGTATGGCGGAACCATGCACAACCCTGTCGTTGAGACCGTTCAAAGCAGCTATCAAAAACACGGCTATGGGACGTTACGGTTCAACTTCAGAGGCGTCGGCAGCAGTCAGGGAAACTACGACAATGGCGCCGGCGAACAGGACGACGTTCGCGCCGCGATTGCTTTCGTTCGCCGCAAGGCAGTATCCGCCGTTGACCTGGCAGGCTATTCCTTCGGGGCCTGGGTAAACGCGGGGGTCGCCGCCGGCAATCGCGCAGCGATCGAATCCATGATGATGGTATCACCGCCGGTGGGATTCATCGAATTTAATACCAGCGCTCCCATGGGTTGCCTCAATCTGGTTATCACCGGCAGCCGCGATGACATTGCGCCCGCGCATCTTATTCGCAATCTATTGCCGACCTGGAACCCGGATGCACAATTTGAAGTCATCGACGGCTGTGATCATTTTTATTCCGGCTATCTGGAAAAACTCGAATCGATTCTAACATCTTTTCTGAAAAACCCTAAAAACAAATCGCCCATGAAAACATAATAATTTAGCGGTGCGCCAGACGAATATCTAATACCCAATACCGAATACCCAATATCCAATATCCGGCTTAACCTTCAAAATACCGCATCAACACCTTTTTACGTCCCGTTAGACCCTGATATTCTTCATCCGGGTATCCCAGTGCGATGACGGCATAAACCGTTTCCTCATTCGGAATCTTTAAGAAATGCTTGATGGTCGGATCATTTCGTATGGCTTCCACCGCAAAGCCGATCAGACAGCTGCCCAACCCCATGCTGTGGGCGGCCAGTAAAATGTTTTGGACAGCCAGCAACGCATCTTCCTTTGGATTGCTGCCAGCGGGCTTGGAAGCCACAACGATAACCGCAGGGGCCCCGTGGAAGAGACGGTCGCGCCGGTGCTGCTCCCATTCTTCAATACCTTCTTTAACGGATTGATAATATTCCTTATAATAGTTTTCCAACACGGGTTTGCCGATAAATTTTAACGCTTTGCGCATCATTGTTTTTTCGGCCATGCGATTTAAATTCCTGAAAAAAGCCCCGATACGTAAGGCAAATTCAATCACCGCCCCGCGATCAGAAAAAATCGTAAAAGTCCAGCATTGACAGTTGGTACCCGATGGCGCGGTGGTCCCGATCTTTACCAGGTCCTCGAGCACCGACCGCTCAACGGTTTGCTCGGTATAGTTCCGGCAGGAGCGCCGCGACGCCATCAACTGCACCAGGCGGGCCGTATCGAACTCACCGTGGGGCAGCCAAAGATTTTCAAGATCAAAATTTTTAAATAGAAGGCTCTGCGTGTCGATTGCCTGAACTTTTACGGCACCAACCGGGCATACGGCAACACAGTGTCCGCATTGGAGCGAACGATCACCGGTTACGACGGCCTTATCCGCTTGCATGCTGATGGTTTGATCGGGACATACCTTTACGCATAACCCACAACCGATGCATTTTTCCGGGTCGATAATGGTCGTAACTTGTCTGTCAATCATTATTACCTCATTACCTGTAAACGTATTTAAATTCCCTGAACCGCATCAAAACCTCAATTTAAAAAAAGTGTCTAGAGTGCCTAAAGTGATCTAAAGTGACTAAAGTTAAGGTTTCGTTCGCGCAGCGCAGGCGCTCCCGCAGCGCCAGCGCTTGCGCTGCGTGTGCGCCGCGTGGCGCCCCATCTTTTTTATTAAAATGGATTAAATGGTAGTTGGACGTTTCAAGGCGCATGCATTCATCAAAAAAAGGTTCATGCATAAATTACAGGTTTCAGATAGTTATTTTTTGTAAAATAGAAGTCAACAAAAAATTGACAGTGATTTCGCCGATTCTTAATTTGAAGGAAGAATAAGTCCCTTTAGTCGCTGCCGTTAAGCTATTGTTCATGCATGCTCGGGTCTTCTAAAATAAAAATTTTCAGGCCAATCGAGAGGAGGACCAATGAAAACCATACCCCGGATTATTGAGGAGCAGGTGCACCGCTGGCAAATCATGCAAAAAGAAGGCAAGGAAGAAAAAGAAGGTGTTTCCATCGTCACCGTATCCAGAGAGCCGGGCAGCGGCGGCCGCATCGTTGCAACCCGCCTGGCTGAAAAACTCGGCATTGACATTTTCCATCAGGAAGTGATCCATGCAATGGCCAAAAGTGCCGACGTCAGCGAAAAATTGATCGAAACCCTTGATGAACGCGGGCTTTCGACACTGGAAGACTGGATCTCGTCTCTGGTTCATAAACGGCATTTGTGGCCCGACCGCTACATGCAACATCTGATGAAAGTGGTCGGCACCATCGGTAAACATGGCCGGGCCGTGGTGGTCGGAAGGGGCGCCAATTTTATTTTGCCGCCTGAAAAAAGATTTAGTGTACGTATTGTGGCCCCACAGGCCTGGCGGATTAATAATGTCGCCAAAGAATTCGATATTTCCTCAGAAGATGCCAAAAGACGGGTCATGCGAACCGAATCGGACCGCCGCGCGTTCATCCGCAAGTATTTCAACGCCGATATCGCCGATCCCACCAATTATGATCTGGTTATTAATACCGCCACCCTAAACGTTGATGATGCTGTGAAGATGATATCTTCCGCCCTGGGGCTGGTGGAATGTGTTTTTGTGGGATAGGTTCTATAGCAGTTGATGAAGCTTCTGCCCCAGAGCTTCAAATTCGCCTCCGGAAAAACAGTACTTCAGCTCCAGAAAACGTTTGCGGAAATCGATAACATCTTTTTTAACATTTTTGTTCTTGAGAATGACATCCGCCATCAGTTGGGCGAGGGCTTCAAAATCCGTTGCTTCCATACCAAATCGCGTCATCTCCTGCACGCCGGTCCGCAGCGACCCGGCAGCTGAAAAGCTTTCTTCATCGGGAGCCGCCTGGTAATTGAGAATGATATGGTTTTCTTCCAGCCGCCTGGCAATTTCCGGGGCCTTCGCATAGCCGACATTGATAATCACCTGATGGGTTTCGGTAAATGAAACTTCCGGATCTCCGGCCACTCCCAAACCGCAGTCTTTTAGCGCCAGGGCAAACGCCTTGGCATTGGCCACCACATTTTTCTGATAGTCTGCTTTGAAAGCGTTCATCTCGTAGGCTGCCAGCAGCAGGCCCAGCAAGGTGCCCAGATGGTGGTTGCTGGTGCTACCGGGAAAAGCCCGGCGCTGAATGGCTTCCCAGAATTCATACGCCAAATCATCTTCGCAGTAGTTTACCGCGACAATACCGCGCTGGGTGCCGTAAAAGGTTTTATGGGTCGAGCCGGTTACGATGTCGGCGCCTTCCTTAAAGGGTTGCTGGAAATAAGGGCCTACCAGCCCGAGCACATGGGCCATGTCATACATCAGCATACATTCCAGCGAAAGTTCATCAATGATAGCCCGCAATTCTTTGACCGGCTCTTTGTGGATCATCATGCTTTTACCCAGGATAATCAACTCCGGGCGGTGTTCGGCAATCAGTTCCCGGGCGGCATCAACATCAATCTTATAGGGATTGTCTTCCAGAACCGGAAAGTTCACCACCGCCGCTTTTTCCCATTTGGGATCCCGCATCACAAAATCCCGCAAAGCCCCCATTGGTTGGGCGCTTAGATGCCCGCCTTTGATAATGTGATTGTTCATGACTTTGCGGATTCGGCGTTGCTCGCTTTTGCGGTCGGCGCGGTTCAAAAAATCCACCATGGCGCTAAACACAGCCATATTGGCCATCTGCCCCGAGATGACCCGGGCTTCGACTTCGCTGCACTCCAGAAAGCGTTGAAATTCGCAGATCAGAAGATATTCAACCTCGGCAATAAAATCGGTGCCCTGATAGTAAAAAACATTGGCTTCCTTAAAGGCTTTGACCTGTTTGTGCTCGGCATAACGGCCGGCCGGATCCGTGATGGAGAGCATCTGTACCAGAGGTGAGGCCGTCTGCTCCGAGGGTATCAAATTGACACATTGCTGTTGCCGCCAGGTGTGGTTGTCGATGGCTTTACCGAGCAGCGTTTTAACATTTTGCTCAATTTTCTCGGCCGCACAGACGGATTCCCGGTTTTCCCGAAGCTGGTCGTGGGAAACCGGCCATGAATAGGGCGGCGCTTCAGCCCGCATATGATAGGGAACGATTACGGCCCTGGCACGTTTGCCGCGGATCTCGATTTCAACCTCATCGCCTTCCACCAGGTTGCTGTCCAATAAGGCCAACCCGATAGCCCGCCGATTTCTGTCTTCACTCTGTCGGGTGGACAGCCCTACCCCTGTGCTTTGCCAGAAAGGCACCATGGTCCCGCTGGTCACATAGCCCGCATGTCGATCGCCGCGAAACACTTTAGCTTCGGCCCGGGCAACACCCTTGTCGATCAGCGCGATGGGCTGAATGATGCGGGGCAGATCTGCAATCATTGAATAGTCTCGGTCGACGATCCGCTTGAAGGCTTCATACTGCTTGGTCAGCGTTCGCCGACCGATGAACGCACCTTTTAGGGGTGAAAGACTGATACCGAACCGTGCCAGCATGCTGGCGTAGGCCGGTATTTCCTTGCCCCCGGGGTCGATCCCCAGTTCATGCCCGTAAAGCGGCAGGGCAGCCTCCAACCGCAGCGTGTCTCTGGCACCCAATCCGATGGGCCGCACACCTTTGTCTATCAGCGTGTCCCAGATCCCGGCCACATCCCGGCGCGCAATGAAAAGCTCAAAGCAAATCGGCTCACCGGTGTAACCGGTGCGGGAGACCAGCACCTGACTTCCGTTGATTTGAACCGTGCTCAGACAGTTGCGCAACGGTTCGGGCAGTCGATCGCCGGATGTCATATCAAGCATGATGTTTTTTGAATTCGGTCCCTGCAGGCTGAGCATGGCCAGCTCTTTGGTGCGGTCGATTAGCTCCACCCGGCCGAATTTTTTACGCAATGCCTCCAGGTGAGCAAAATCTTTTTCCCGATTGGATGCATTGACCACCAAAATGTATTCATCGGCAACAAAGCGGTAAAGATAGGCATCGTCAATGACCCCGCCGTTTTCATTGGGAATCATCGTGTAGTGGCCCTCTTCTTCTTCAAGGGCGGCGGCATTGTTGGTGAGCACGTGCTGCAAAAACTCAAGGGCATTTTTACCGCGCACAGTGAAGCGGCCCATATGCGAAATATCAAAAAGCCCCGCGTCTCGGCGGGTGATCAGGTGTTCCTGGACGATGCCGGTTTCATAATGCAGCGGCATTTCCCAGCCGGCAAATTCCACCATGTTGGCACCCAGCTTGACATGACGATCATTTAATACGGTTTTGTGTAAATTTCCCATTGCGTAGAATCCTTTTTTAGGAGAAATTGAAGATCATATTGCGCGCTTATATGGCAGAAAATAATAGATAAAAGCAATCGGGGTGTCAATTGGATATCGTTTGGATAAAATGCGGGCGTTTCGATATGCATTCGGGTATATGAAAAAAATCTGCCGGCATGGCTACCGCTGCGCTGCAAGTCTTCTTCAGTCAACCATTTTGCAAAAAGGCGACCACAAAACGGGGCCAGGATCAGAGGTGTCGCGCAAATCTGGACTGAATATGAAATGGTGACCTAACCGCTTAATATCAAAAATAAATATTGACACCCTCGCGGGAAATCAATAAGATTTTAATGAATTCACCGCATTTTCGTTACGCAAAGGAGCAAGCCCATGTTGGATACGGATCCTCAGCTAGGTCGATATGGTGTGACAGCACGCCTGTTCAAGCTGATCAATGACATGCCCAAAGACAAAAAGTTGATCCTATTAAAACGCCTCATCGGTGACGATGTCGCCACCCAATTGTGTAAATTGATTATTGAAATGTCTGAAGATCAACAGGTCATCTTGCTCGAACGATTGGAATCCATGCCGGTCTTCGAGATGCCCGAAACGACGGTCAGCCTGGAAGGAAACGAATCCTCGATGCGGGAAAATCCCCGCAAACCGTGCTTGATTAATGCCAATTACAGCGTCCAAAACACAGACTATAAAAGCTATATACTGGACATCAGCATCGGTGGCGTATTTATTGAGACCAATGAAAAATTTACCATCGGCCAAGAAATTGTGCTGAGTTTCACGCTGCCCAACTATCAAAAACCGTTCAAACTTACCGGAACGATCTCATGGGGCAGCCCGCGCGGATTCGGGGTTAAATTTGATAAGATACCGTTACAGCAGGGAGAAATATTAAAATCTTTTGTCGAGCAAAAGGAATAGACGACCCAACGGTGCCCATCAATTGGCACCGAATTCTACAGCCCTTATATTGCCCCTGAGGAAAAAACGCCCCGGACAACGTAAAACATTAACCCGCCACTGACCAAGAAGCCATATAAAAAGAGGTGCATCATGAAATGCGTTGCAATCTTGCTTTTTCTTATTGGTATCTTGCTGTGGGTTCCGGCCGCAAACGCCGATATCTATTCCTGGACCGATGAAAAGGGCGTCAAACATTTCGGTAACCAGCCGCCCGAAAATGCCGTTGACGTGAAGGTTGTATTTAAAGAGAAACCGCATGACGCGACTGCCGATCAGCAACGCCATGATAAGCAGAATAAAGAGTTGACCGATCTTATCAGAGAGCTTGATGAAGAAGAGCAGCAGCAAGCAGCCGAAAATAGAAGAAAAGCTGAAGAGGCTAAACGAAACCGCCAACCCACTCAGGAAGAGCGCGTCGCAGCTGAAAAAGAACGGCTGGAAGCCAAAATCGCCGAGCTTGAAGAAAAACCGCTGGAATATTTCGGATCACAAAAAAACAAGCGCGTCCGTATTGGATATTACCGCTACCGGCTGGAAGCCTTGCTGCAAGATCCCGACAAATACTTTAACCAACCGTCATCGTTTGAAGGCAACGTTAAGAATACTGAGTAATAACCTCAACGCTTACGCGTTCCGGACAAGCTTGCATCCATCATTGGTTTTCGGGATTCCTTGCCCCGATAACCGTGCTAACGGTGTATTCTGTCCGCCTATCCGCCCAAAAGCCCGGAGTTCTGTTATCCCTATCATTACAACCCGGCGCCCCGCTTTTGCGTCACCGACCACCCCTAGAGCGGGTGGTTTGGATTTTTCCGCCGTCGGCGCAAAAAAACAAAGGCACGGCTGGGTCTTCATTGGTAGGGTATAAGCGTGGAAGCGTGCAACCATGTAATCATAAAATCGAGTGCACGGCACTCGGTTTGAAAACACCCAATCTTGGAAATTTGAAAATTGCTTAAGTTTACTATAATTTATGCCGATACGCCCATTCATGACATTTCGCTGAACTAGAGTACCTCAAAGCGAATAACAAACACCGATTAAGACCTAATTGAGCCTTTTCCGATCAATTAGGATACAAGGAGGGCAATTTGATGAAAGCCATGTATGCTATTTCAGGTAGTCTCGTCGTCCTTATTTCGCTGTGTTTATTAATTCCGGTCGTGGGAGCCCAAGAGTCTAATAAGGTTGAAGTGGTGTCCGCAGCCATCTGCAAGAACGTTGTGGAGCTGGAAGCTATGGATGTCGGTAATCGTTTTTCCAATTCGGTCCCGCGGCTATATTGCTTTACAAAAGTTGTGGGCGCCAGTCAGCCGACAGAGATTGTGCATGTCTGGCGTTACGGCGATATCGAGCGCGCCCGGATTACACTGCCGGTCAGGGAGGCCAGTTGGCGCACTTACAGCTCAAAGGCTATTCAAGCAAATGAGATTGGCTCCTGGCGGGTGGATGTTCTGGACGCCTCGGGCAATCTGCTGGAAACGATTGATTTTGAAATTACCCAGTAGCCGCAAGATGATAAGGTGTTTGATGCAATGCCCTGATTCAGGCAAAAGCCAGGTCTCAAGGGCGTCGCTTTGAGATGGTAAATTTATCGGGATTTGCCTCCACACCAAAAAATTAAGGCGGTGGCTGTTAGTCGAGCCAAAGGATGATGGTTTTGCGGACAAAATATGGAAAACCGTGCTATTTACAAACAGACACTAATTTAAATATTTTGAATAATATTAAATAGATAAATAAATTACGGTTTTCAGAAAATTGAAATTAAACCTGTTTTTTGATAAGCTGATAACATAAAAATCATTTCCGAATGCTGCCGTGTAATTGCCCCATTTGATCAGGCCCTGTTGCCCGCATAACTTGCCGTATATATTAAAAAATGGAGGATTCTATGACAGTTGCCAACATGCTGAATTTAACAGCCAGTCCTGCGCTATCCATTTTGATATGGATCGTACTGTTTTTGGCTGCACTTTATTTTGCGCGCAGACCGTTTCACCGGGCGGTAATGTCCTTCAGCAAGATTATTTACAATGCCATGCGCTTTACATCTGCCTCAGTGCTGTCGGCGGAAAAAAGACTGGTAAAACGAAATCGGGAAGTCCTGATGTCAGCCGGCCTTGAAAATGCCGAACGAATCGTCGAAAGGGAATTTGACCGTATCGCCGCAGCGGTTACGCGAGACCTGGAAGGTTATCCCAATATTCATCGACACTTGTCGGAAGTCATTACCAAACTGGATGAAGATTATACTGAAAGTGCCGATGTACCGCCGTCTTTACCGAACTGGATGCCGATTATCGAATCGATTGCCAAAATCAAGCACACCGGCGATTCGATGGTCGCCAACATGCTGGCGGAAATCAACCGCTCATTAAACGATCAGCACAAAAAAGCCATAGAAGACTACCGTAACTCCACGGCTTCACGCCATGCGATCTTGAACAAAATGATGCCGTTCTGGCGCAAAGTCGAAAAATCCTTAGCCAGCATCTCAAAATCCATCACCAATATAAAAAAGCGGTCCAAAACAGTCGATCACTACATGGATGAATACGAGCAAATCCGCTCCAAGAGCGACAGGGCAGCTCGCGCGCTATCGACATCATCGCTGACGCAATTTGCGATTGCCGGGCTGGTACTGTTGATTGCAATCGGGGGTGCCATCATCAATTTTAACCTGATTGCGCTGCCCATGTCGGAAATGGTCGGTGGCGCCAGCTATATCGGCCCGTTCAAAACCTCCGATGTGGCCGGTCTGGTGATCATTCTGGTCGAATTAACCATGGGGCTGTTTTTAATGGAATCCTTGCGCATTACACGATTGTTTCCCATCATCGGAGCCATGGACGACAAAATGCGCCACCGCATGATTATCATCACCTTTACCCTGCTGGCGATTCTGGCGGGTGTCGAATCGGCGCTGGCCTTTATGCGGGACCGCATCGCCCATGACATGGAAGCATTGCGGCAAACCCTGGCTGGAACCGAACAGGTCGGCCTGACGAACAGTATGATTCCCATGGTGGGGCAAATGGTTTTGGGATTTATTCTGCCATTTGCCCTCGCATTTGTGGCCATCCCGCTGGAATCATTCGTAACATCCTCCCGAACAGTGCTGGGGGCATTGGTGGCGTGGCTGCTCAGAATATTTGCCTTTTTACTGCGCCTGCTGGGCAATGTGGGATTTTACGCTGGACGTTTCATCGTAAATGTATACGATCTGGCCATTTTCCCGGCCATCTGGCTGGAGCGGGTGTTTCTGGGCACTAAAAGTAAAAAACTGGACATGCTCGCGGCGGAAAGACCCGAAGATTCACCTCTGATCGAGGAGGCTGTTGATATTGATAGTTTTGACAAAACCCTGGAAATAAAGGAGCAGCAAGAATGAAGAAAATTTTTGCATTCGCCATTGTCGTGTGCATCCTGATGGGGGGCTGCACCGATTCCAAAAACCGCTCTACAGGGGTCTATATGCTATTGGACACCTCCGGCACCTATGCCGTGGAACTCAAAAAGGCTCAGAAAATTCTAAATTATCTGCTGGGTGTTCTGGCGCCGGGAGATACCCTGGCGGTGGCCCGCATCGATACCGGAAGCTTCAGTGAAAAAGACATCGTCTCAAAGGTCACTTTTGATGAACGGCCGTCGGTGGCCAATAATCAAAAAAGGGCCTTTATGCAACAAATCGACACCTTTGTCCGTTCGGTGAAGGGCAGCCCTTACACCGATATCTCGGGCGGCATATTACAGGGCATCGAATATTTAAACGAAGCCGGCTCGGGAAAAAAATACATTCTGATTTTCTCGGATCTTAAAGAGGAACTGGCCAAAGGATACAAACGCGATATCCCCTTTCAACTGCCGGATTTTAATATCATTGCGCTCAACGTAACCAAGCTGCGCGGCGACAACATCGATCCCAAAGAGTATATGGCCCGCGTGGAAGATTGGCGCGGCAAAGTGGAGAAAGGCGGTGGTGCGTGGGGTGTGATCAACGACCTCGAGCGGCTGGATAACATTTTCACCAATTAAGCAAACCCATTTCATTCAAAACAATTAAGATCTTTGAAAAGGAGTCACTTTCGGTGACTCCTTTTTTTTATTAAATCTTTTCGCCCTTCCACCAGGTACACATGCAAGATTCAGGTAATATCTTGACATTCGAAACAGCCCGGAATTAGAATTAAACCTTTAAAAAACTTCGGCAAAACTCAAAAGACAGTCCATCAAATCAACATACAGCAGGGTGGCAAACGATGACCAGACCGGCACCGCCCGATAGGGTCCCTGGCAAAAAAAAGACAGCCGACATAAAATTTCGCTTGTTGATGCTGATTGCCGCAATGACGCTGTCTATAAACTGTGCGACGGAACGATCGTTCACTGCACCCGCGCTACCCCAGCGTTTCGGCCAGGCGGTATCGGTGGGCAATCTGGCAAATCCGCAAATCAATGAAGCCAGCGGTATGGCACCATCTCGCCGATACCCTTCGGTCTTATGGGTGATAAATGACGGCGGAAATGATCCGATGGTTTTCGCCGTCGGAATCGACGGCGCGGACCTGGGCACCTTCCGGGTTGACGGCGCCCGCAATTATGACTGGGAGGCGCTGGCCTCATTTCAACTAAAAAATACCGCCTACCTTCTGATTGCGGATGTCGGCGATAACTGGGAACAGCGTGAAACCGGTTCCCTCTATGTGGTCGAAGAACCGTCCATAATCAAAACCGGGCTGGGCGACGATACACCGGTCAGCATCGCCTGGCAGATTCGCTTCAGCTATGCGGACGGGCCCCGGGACTGTGAAGCTGTGGCGGTGGATCCGGCCCGGCAGCGTGTTTTGCTGCTAAGCAAACGCAGCATACCTCCGGTGCTCTATGAATTGCCCCTGCAGCCGGTTGATGATGATACCATCGCTGTCGCGCAACCCGTGACAGCGGTTCCGTATGTTAACTGGCCGACGGCTATGGACCTGTCACCCGACGGTCTTTCAGCCCTGGTGTTGACATATAACAACGTCTATCTTTTTTTCCGCAAGCCGGATGAAGAGTGGTCAAATGCATTTAAAAAACAACCGCGGCGTCTGAATTTTATACAATTAAACCAGCAAGAGGCCGCCTGTTTCGGGTTTTACGGAAAATCGGTCTACCTGACCTCCGAAAAACGTCCGGCACCGCTGGTACGAATCGATCTGGAAGAATCAAATAAAAAGCCCTGAATTCGGTGGAATGAAGCCACGAATAGCCTCACGCAAAGACGCCAAGACGCAAAGATTATAAAAATTCTTCAGCTAAAATTATTCTTCACGAGCTTTGCGGCCTTGCGTGAGATAAAAAAATCTTAGAGTAGAAGCGACTCATTGGAAACCTCGCCTAAAACATCACCTTTTAAAATTCGCAACATCCGCTTATTTATTGCTTTTCGGGTTTTCTTTAACTGCCGCTTTTATTACCCGGTATTTACCATTTTGTTTTTAGACTACGGGTTGACCCTGGAGCAGTTCGCCCTGCTCAATGCCGCCTGGGCCGCCACCATTGTAGTGCTGGAGGTGCCATCCGGGGCGCTGGCCGATACGGTGGGTCGTAAAAATTTGCTGGTATCCACCGGTGTTTTGATGGTCATTGAAATGGTCCTGCTGTGTTTTGCACCCCGGGGCAATCCCGACCTTTTATTCGCGATTTTTCTGGTCAACCGGATTTTAAGCGGGGCTGCCGAAGCATCCGCCAGCGGCGCAGATGAGGCTATTGCCTACGATACACTCAAGGAAGAGGGCGATATCAAAGACTGGCCCCGGGTACTGGAGAAACAAATGCAGCTTCGATCCGTCGCTTTTATCATCTGCATGAGTCTGGGGGCGGCGGTTTACGATCCCGACCTGATGCAGCGCATGGTCGACTGGCTGGGGTTCAACGTACATTTCACCCAGGACATTACCCTGCGCATTCCGCCCCTCCTGACGTTGTTGATGGCCATCATGACGCTGCTTACCGTTTTGCTGATACGCGAAACCGGCCGCGGAAATGATCAAATGAATGCCGGTCGGGATACGACCATTACGCAGGCCTTTAAACTAACCCTTGCTGCCGGCAAGTGGATCCTGAAAACGCCCTTTGCCCTGGTGATTATTCTCGCCGGTCTGCAGTTCGACAACTGCATTCGGATGATCATTACTTTAAGAAGTCAGTATTACCGCCTCATTGATCTGCCCGAGGCCATTTTCGGCTTGATCGGCTCGGCACTCGCTGTACTGGGGTTGGTTATGCCGCGACTCGCCCGCAGCCTGGTGCGGAATCATTCTCCCGGATTTAATCTGGGTGTTATGGCCGGCTTCACTTTTATCGGGTTGATCGGCATGACATTTTTCTGGCCGTTTATCGGATTGATACCAATGATCGTTTTGACCGCCGTCATGTACCTGCAGAATTTTTTTCAAAGCCATTATTTAAACCGCATTACCGACTCCCACCAGCGGGCCACCGTGTTAAGTTTTAAAGGGTTGTCATTTAACCTGGCCTACGGAGTTATCGGGGTGTTGTATTCCCTGCTGCTGGCCCGTCTCCGGTTTCAGGTCGGCGCAGCGCAGCCCGGCTTGGTGGACGCTCAATTGGAAAACCTGGTGTTTATGAAATCAATCGCCTGGTTTCCAGGATATTTTCTGTTGACCATGCTGGCGGTTTTGGTGTTTGCCCGGTGGCGCCTGAAGAATTCAGATGCGCACAAAAAGCCTGGATAGGATCCAGGTTTTCATTCAATATTTTTTTGTTGCCTTTCTTGAAAAATGAAACTAATTTGGAAATTAAGCTAAAAATCGGTTGAAATAAAACGGGCTCACGCAAAGCCGCCAAGGCGCCAAGATAGCTAAAGTTCTTATGCTAAAAAACTTGCTTTACGAAACTTGTGGCTTTGCCCGGAACAAAATATCAACTTTGTCTGTTTCCACAAAACCCCAAAAAAGGACAAAGAAAATGGCACAATCCGAAAATGGCAGTGATAAGGATTTTGTATTAAGTAGCGATTACCAGAGCCCGGACGTATCGGAATCGCGGGAAGACACTTATTACGGGTCCGTCAGCGGCACTTCAGGCGGAAGTGCTTTTAAACATATCTACATTGCCGTCGGTGGCTTTTTGATTCTGATTATTCTTTGCGTGGTGCTGCTTGCCAGAACTTACAGCCTTGCTGAAAAGGCCCAGTTGCTGGCACTGGAATCCAGACTCGAGCAATTGGAGGGCCGCCTGGGATCATTGGAAGGCGAAGGTGCTTTATCCCAAACCGGCGGCCCGGGAAATCCGCTCATCCTGCTGACCGAGCGCCTCGACCAGCTAGAAGCCAACATGACGGCGCGAATGAATAACATCGTAAAAGAACTCAATCCGCCGCCCCCCAAACCGACCTCAACGGCCGAACAAAGGGTTGAAACCGCCCCGAAATCCGAAGCCACGGAAACCAGCGCCCCGGTACTTAAAAAAGAGCTTCCGGGTAAGACTCACACCGTTAAGCAGGGCGACACGCTTTATCGCATCAGCCGCCGCTATAATCTTTCCGTTGAGCAATTAAGACAATATAACAAACTGGACCCAAAAGCGGCTATCTATCCGGGGCAGAAATTAAGGGTCAGCCCACCCAAATAAGGAATCGCCACCCCACCCCTATCCACTGATGGTGAACTGCCGGCGGTGTGCGAATTGCATTTGCTGTGCATAATCCGGATGCGATAAATGTATTTTGGGGATTACTGTTGATTTTTTCTTAAGTTTACCCGCCAATAAGCCGATAACAACCCCAGGTAATTGTACGTAAAAACAGAAATTTTATCGTCCATTTAAATAAAAAACGGGGTGTTCCAGTGGCTGATCACAACCAATCAGAAGAGCGCAAACGAAAAATTACCGACCGGCTGCTCGAGTTTGTCGTGGCCCCTTTTTACCGCCTGAATATCTCCAGAAAGCTCATGCTGGGATTCAGTGTGTTGCTGCTCCTGCTTGTGGGTATTTCGGTCTTTGCGATGTATAATCTGAACCGGCTCAATGAAATTAACAGGAGTATCCTGGAGACAGATCTGCCAATCATCAATATCTCGGGGAAAATGGTTGACGTCATCCTGGCCCAGGAACGCTATTTCCAGCGCTACCTTATTTTAAAAAGCCCCGATGATTTAAACGAGTTCTGGAATAAGCAAAAAGAATTGAGTCAGTTGACCGATCAGTTGCGGGCCTTACCCGGTCATCAGGTCTATCCCGTCTATCGAATAGTCAGGCTGCAAACGGAATATAAATATATTCTTTCAGAAGCCATTGGATGGATCGAGGATCCTGACTCTCCGATATCAAAAGCATTTGAAAAAAATATAAAAATCCAGCAAGACAAAATCAATGCTGTTATCAAAGTAATGGAAAGCCGTGCGAAGCAGTTGCAGACTCAAAAAACCGCCAAGACGGCGACCATCGGCCAGATCGCCTTCAAAACCGCAGCGATTTTATGCGGCCTGGGCCTGCTGTTCTCACTGATAGCGGCTTTTGTCATCACCCACAATATTTCCGCGGCAATCAAAAAATTAAAGCACGCCACCGCAATGATCTCCGATGGCAAATTTGACCATCGACCCAATATCCGCAACAAGGATGAACTGGGCGATCTGGCGCGATCATTTGTCACCATGGCCCAACGTTTAAAGCAGCTCGAGGAAATGTATCTGGATGCCAGCCCCCTGACACGGCTGCCCGGTGGCGTCGCGATTGAAAACGTACTGGGCAAACGCATCGCGGCAGGAGCGCCCATTGCCTTTTGCTTGATGGATATCGATAATTTTAAAGCCTACAATGACCACTACGGATATGCCAAAGGCAACGATATTATCCAGGCCACTGCCGCCATTATCAGCGAAGCGGTTGCCAAATATGGCACCGAAGATGATTTTATCGGACACATCGGCGGGGATGATTATGTATTGATCACCACTCCGGACCTTTATCCGCGAATCTGCCAGACGGTGATTGATACATTTGATAAGACGATTCCGGGTTTTTACGATGAAGAAGACCGGCAACGGGGCCACATTGTCGGAGAAAACCGCCAGGGCCAGGAAGTTAAATTTCCGCTGGCCACCCTTTCCATTGCCGTCGTAACAAATATAAAACGCAAATTTAAGAATCACATCCAGTATGGTGAGGTGGCTGCGGAAATGAAGGAGCATGCCAAAACGATATCCGGAAGCACCTTTATGGTGGATCAGCGCGGGGATGATCGGAGCAGGAGTAAAAAGGATCGGAAATTAATTAGCCTGCAGGATCTAAAGCATGGATCAAAAGGAAAATAGATGCGTCCGTTAATTTTAAAAATCCATTCGGCCGTATTCATGACAGGCATCCTGGTATTCATCGCCTGTTCGCATGTGACGAATTCCGGAAAAGTGTCTTCAGCACCACCGACCCCTCCGGTTGGCAGTGATCAATACGCTCAAGAAATCGCCGAGCTGAATCAGGTTATTCAGCACAATCCAAACCCCGACAAAACAAAAAAGGCCCATCTGAAACTTGCACGGCTGTACTCAAATCATAAAAATCCCCGCAGAAACTATCAGAAAGCGCTTAGCCATCTGCAAGTTTATGCCAGTCTTGAGAATCTCGCCAATGATGATGAGACGCGGAACTGGATGGCGGTATTAAAAGAAATCGACCACCTAACAAAAGAAATTACCACCCAGAACAAACGGATACAACAGTTGCAAAGCCAGCTCGACGAATCAAAAACGGCGAAACTGGCATTAAAAACAACCAACCGCAAATTGACCTCGGAAGAAATTAAACTCAGAGAAAAAAACCGCAAACTCGAAGAATCCAATCAGAAGCTGCAAAAAACCATCGAAATGCTGAAAAATCTCGATCAGCGTCTGGAAGAAAAAAGACGAAATTTTAATAATTAGAAAGAGAAAAAGAGCGTGGGATAACTTTCAAGTTCTTATTACCTTCATGGCAATTTCGGCCCTGGCGATGTTCTTTTATCGACCCAAGAGAGAAGAACTTGAGACATTGGCTATTGCGATGCAAACGAATTAGGCATCAGCTCTCGAGTGCTGCAATCGGGCAGCTAACAGAATTGAATATTTTAGATGTGACCCGTATTGTTTTTTTAAATGCAATGATTTACTGTTCTAAATGTGATAAAAAATCTTACGCTGGAAAAAGGCGGTCTATTTCGGAATAAACGCTTGCACTATCTTTGGTATCATCATCAATATTGTCTGAAGGCGTTTATGGACTTTTAATTTTAGCGGCATAAGGAGGCACCATGAAAATACTGCGACACATTGGTTCGCTGGCATTTGTGCTCGGACTCTTTTCTGCGGTGTTTGTGGGGCTGCCCTGGTACGTCATCGTTGCCGATGATCCGGTTGTTCCCTGGTGGCTTCGGATGGCGGTATTTTGCCTTCTGGGTGGTATCCTGCTGGTTCTTCTGACAGTGGCGCTCGAACAAAGAAAAAACAGGGTATCAGGAGGGGGGACACCTACACCTGAAGCGGATAGTTCGGTTTTGTTATTGAACTCCGCCTCCATACCTGGCCGAGATATTTCAGAGATTCTGGGGCTCGTCCAGGGCCATACCGTGTTCGCCATCTGGCTCGGCAAAGATCTATCCGCTATCGTCAGATTGATTCTCGGTGGTGAATTGACTGAATACACAGAAATGATGGGAAAGGCCCGGGAGGCAGCGACGCGTCGGATGATTGCCCAGGCTGCTGAGATGGGTGCGAATGCAATCATCAATGTTCGTTATATGACGACAAGCGTCGTGGCAAGCGCCGCCGAACTTTTAGTTTACGGTACAGCAGTCAAACTCAGCGAATAGAGCGGTGTAGGATATGAGCATTCAGGGGATTCTATTTGATCTGTACGGAACGCTACTGGTTTATGGGAATATGGAAAAAGCCTGCAAGAGGTCTTAATTATCGCAAACCATTAAAATAGAGGCTACACGACCAATGACATTTCATATCCGAAAGGCAACCTCGGCTGACCTTAAACGCCTGGTTTCATTTGCAGTTGCGGAAGCGAAAGAAGCAGAAGGTGTTAAAAAGGATTCAGAGCGCGTGCGCCAGGGGATTACAACCGCCCTGAATGATGATTCCATTGCCATGTATTGGGTTCTTGAAAAAAATAATACCGGCGTTATTGGAAGTGTTTCGATGGTGAAAGAATGGAGCGACTGGAATTCGGGCTATTACTGGTGGATTCAAAATATGTACCTCTTGCCTGAATTTCGCGGTAAGGGATTGATGGAAAGGCTTATTCAGGCACTCAAAGATGCTGCCCGAAATGAGGGCGCCTTAGAATTAAGACTCTACGTACACAAAAACAATGCGCAGGCGATCAGTGCATACCAGAAGGTAGGTTTCTTTGATGCCGACTACCGAATCATGACGATGAGCCTGTGAGACGCCAGGCGCTAACACAACGCTGGAACCGATTTCAAAAATAGAATCCGTATAAAGCACCCCCCATACGCCAAGCCGGAGGATCCGATGCATCCAGAAGAAAATTCAGGTTTTAAAGCAAAAAGAGTCACCCGAAATTATGTTCAGACCATTCAGGCGGAGCCGCCGGTGGTGCACGCTTTAATCTGCCCGGTCAAGGAAGCTGAGTGGCTCGATGGCTGGGATTACAAGCTGATCTTCTCACGTTCCGGTTTTGCGGAAAAGGGATGCGTGTTTACCTCCAGAAGTGCCGGTGAAAAGGACACCATCTGGCTGATCACCAAAAGAGATGATAGCACCTGCCAGACCGGTTTCGCCCGTATCACACCGGATTCAAGAGTGGCCGATGTAACGATTCGCATCGAAGATGGCGGCAATCATACATCCCGCGTTCACATCACTTATACCATCACCGCTCTGACCGAGGCCGGAAATAAGTTTATCGAGAATTTCACTGAGGAAAATTTCGTTAAAGACATGAAATTCTGGGAAGCGACGATGAATCACTATCTGGAGACCGGCAAAGCGCTTCCCCTATCTGACCATGAGCATTGGTTAAAATATGAGCCCGAAAAAAGCGATTAAGAAACACGACTTTCTTCTGGCAGAGGCGTCTGTTATCGAAAACCCCAAAAGATCCGGCAAGGTCGGTCTGCATCCGCGACTGGAATATTTGCAGTATATTGTCGGACAAATTCAAGACTGCTGACACCCCGCACACAAGCATTTGACAGGAGAACAAATGACGTCTGTACCGCTTTCATATTATCGCACGCCGTTAATTCTTTTATCGATCGTGATCCTGGTATGCATCGCTACGGTAATTGCTCCGCCGGCGGGACAATTGAGCTGGCTGCTCGAGGTGGGCCCCGGGCTGGCCGGCATCGCCGTGCTTATAGCGCTCCATCGCCGCTTTCCGATGTCCCACATGGCTTACTGGTGCGTATTTTTCCATATATTTATTTTGATCTATGGTGGTTATTACACCTATGCCAAAACGCCCCTGGGAAACTGGGCCATGGAGGTTTTCGGATTCAGCCGAAACCACTATGACCGCGTGGGGCATGTGGCGCTGGGCGTGTTTCCGGTTTTCATCATCCGGGAGATTCTTTTGCGGGTTACCCCGCTGCAAAAGGGCGGCTGGTTTTACTTTATTGTATTTAGCATTGTTCTCGCCATTGCAGCCTTCTGGGAACTTCTGGAATGGTGGATCGCGCTGATTGCCGCGCCTGATATCGGTACGGCTTTTTTAGGCTCGCAGGGCGATATCTGGGATGCGCAATGGGATATGTTTCTGGCTCTGGTGGGTGCCATGGTGGCCGTGCCCCTATTTTTCCGACCGCACGACCGCTCGATGGCACAATTAGAACGTCAGGGAGGATTTCGTCATGGCGGAAGACATCAAAATTCGAAAAGCCGATCCATCGGATCATGATAAAATTATTCGCGCTTTGCAGGACTGGTGGGGGGGGCGTGACCTTACGGCCATGCTGCCGAAACTTTTTTTGAATCATTTTAATGAAACCTCCTTTGTGGCCGAAAACGAAGGCCGGATGATCGGTTTTCTAATCGGGTTTCTATCACCTTCTCTTAAACTAAAAGACGAAGCATACGTTCATTTCATGGGTGTCCACCCGGATTTTCGCAAAAAAGGTATCGGCAAAACATTATATGACCGTTTTTTTGAAATCTGCCGAGCACATGGCCGGCCGATTGTCCGGGCGTGTACGTCTCCGGTGAATAGAAGTTCGGTTAAATTCCATGAACGAATCGGATTTCAGCTCGAAGCAGGCGATGATGAAATTGAGGGCCTTCCGGTAACTCGGGATTACAACCGGCCGGGTGATCATAAAGTCCGCTTTACGAAAATTATTAAGATGTGAGGTTGCGACACGTCCTACATGAAACCGGGGTTCATCACCCACCGATGAACGAGATGAAGCGTGCATATTTTTTAAAAGCCTAAAAATATTATGTTGATATATCAAAATTTTACCCGATATTTTCCCGCCAAATTTTTGCGATTTCCGACCGATTGCGATATGATTTCTTTAGCAGGGTCTTGCACAGAGATGACCCGCTTTCAAGGCCGCTGACCGGTAATCCAACCCAAAGGTAGGCAGCATGCATCCAATAACTCATCTTCTGGCCAGCTGGACGGTCGCCAGCATTCCCAGGCTTGAAAGCCGGGATCGCGCCGTCATTACGCTGGCCGGTATTTCTCCGGATTTTGACGGAGTAGGCATAGTGGCTGAACTGGCCACACGGCATTTAGAACAACCACTGCTGTGGTGGAGCAAATATCATCATGTCATCGGGCATAATCTAACTTTCGGAATAGTGATATTTCTTATGGTGGTAATAATCGCAAAGCAGCGCTTATTGACTACAGCCCTGGCGTTTTTTGTCTTTCACCTGCATCTGTTTTGCGATCTCATCGGCTCCCGCGGTCCCGATGGTTTCCAGTGGCCGATCCCTTACTTTTATCCTTATCTCCAGAACCTTGAACTTATTTGGTCAGGCCAGTGGGCCCTAAATGCATGGCCCAATTTGGTGCTCACAATTATTTTAATGACGATAACCGGCTATCTTGCCTGGAAAAGAGGACTTTCACCACTCGAGATTATCTCCAAGCGAGTTGATCGTGTCGTGGTTAAGACTTTCAGAAACAGGTTTGGCGCTCCGAAGCAACATAATTAGAAGTGGTTTCAAAACCTCAGATCAGGTTCAAGGGCAAGGCGCAGGCCGATCGAGAAAGCGCAGCATACATGGGTATGTGAGCATTTATCGGA
>Ga0209536_100001782_pt1 | contig 35349 bp, 30 predicted proteins | sample DeeMarSeWOR28_12_FD_187461 | JGI IMG/M metagenome (GOLD analysis project Ga0209536, IMG submission 187461) | Marine sediment microbial communities from White Oak River estuary, North Carolina - WOR-2-8_12 (SPAdes) (version 2) | ecosystem: Environmental > Aquatic > Marine > Intertidal zone >...
CTGATATTACCGAGCGCAAGCGAGGGGAAGAAATCATCCGATTGCGCCTGGGATTATTGGATTATTCAATCACCCACCCCCTCAACGAATTGATGCAAAAGGCGCTCGATGAAATTGGGGAGTTGACCGGCAGCCCGATCGGCTTCTATCACTTTGTTGATGAAGAGCAAAGCTCGCTCTCTCTCCAGGCCTGGTCCACCCGCACTTTAGATGAATTTTGTAAGGCGGAGGGGGAACGCATGCACTATCCTGTTGAGGAGGCAGGTGTGTGGGTGGACTGTGTTAATCAGCGAAAACCGGTCGTCCACAACGATTATGCGGCATTACCGCATCGTAAAGGCCTGCCTGAAGGTCATGCCGAAATCATTCGCGAACTGGTTGTACCCACCATGCGTGATGGCCGGGCGGTTGCCATCCTTGGAGTTGGGAACAAATCTTTCGATTATGACGAACAAGATGTTGGATTGGTATCTTACATTGCTGATCTGGTATGGTCGATCATTGAACAAAAACGGGCAGATGAACAAATTCTTGAGTTGAATGCCCAACTTGAGCGCCTGGCAATGATGGATGAACTGACTGATTTGATGAACCGGAGAGCTTTCTTTATTCAAGGTGAAAAGGAAATAAGCAGAGCACAACGTCAGCAGACTTCGCTTTCGCTGCTTATGTTGGATGTGGATGTATTTAAGAAGGTAAACGACCAGTATGGGCATGCTGCTGGTGACTATGTGTTGCAACATGTTTCACGTAAAATTGTAGAGAATGTCCGTGAAATGGATATGGTAGCACGCATGGGAGGAGAGGAGTTCAGCGTGTTATTGCCAAATACAGAATCAGAAGACGCCGTTAAATTGGCGGAACGAGTGAGACAGGCTGTTGAACAAGAAAGTTGCCAGTTTCAGGATCAACTAATCGGAGTGACAGTCAGTATCGGTGTGGCCTCTTACAGCAAGAACATATCAAATTTGGAAGCTATTCTCAAGCATGCTGATGATTCTATGTATCGGGCTAAAAACCGGGGACGGAACCGGGTCGTTTTTGTGGATTGAAAAAACGGTTCTCCTGTTCTCGCCTTCCTCGTCAACACCGCCACCACGCTGCTGAACTGGCCGAATGGTTGCCTTACTACAATGCGGATTGATGGTACTAGTTTTGGATGTCGAAAAAATGCAATAAACTTTAAATCTAATCTTGACACATCCAGCTTTCAGTCATAGAATACGGACTAACAATATCCAAAATACGCTGACGAGGACGAGTACGCTTCAAAGCGATTTTCAGAGAGCCAGGCAGAATTGGTGTGAGCCGGGCAAAAGCGCAGAAGCCGAATGGCCCTCCGAGTTAAGCGGGCGAACGTGTAGGGGTGGGGTTTCTCCAACCAAAACCAAGTAGCCTAATTCGGGAGCTCCCGTTACAGAGCAAGGGTATAACCACAGCAGTGTGGCGTACCTGAAAAGAGTGAAGCTGGCTTTTTATCCCTGTGCATCATGGCAGGGATTTTGTATTAAAACCTGTGCAACAGGTTGAACAGCGAAAACTTGGGTGGCACCACGAGAATCCCCTCTCGTCCCAGTGGACGGAGGGGATTCTGTTTTAAATCAACGTAGGGACGGGGTCTTCCCGCCCGGGGCGAGATGACCTCGCTCTACAAGCGATAACAAGGAGAAAAATGTTATTAGAAGCCACCACCACCCAACCTATCGTCCGTGAGCTATCCGCTGATCTCGAAACCCCCATCAGTGTGTACATGAAACTGCGCGGGCAAGGTCCATCTTTTTTACTGGAATCAGTTGAAGGCGGGGAAAGAATCGCGCGCTATTCCTTTATCGGTATCAAACCCAAAGCGCAATACATCCTGCATGGGAACGAGGTTCAAATCATCGAGTCCGAATCCACGCGTGTTGTCTGTCTTGAAAATGGTGTTGACCCAACGCACTTCCTTCAGGAGGAAATGAGCCGTTTCAACTCTGAGCCTCAACCTGGCTTGCCGCGTTTTATCGGCGGGCTGGTAGGTTATCTCGGATTTGAGTCGGTGCGTTATTTTGAGTCCAGACTGCTCTCACAAATGGACACGGCTTCCGTGCCCGATGGCATGTACCTGCTGGCCGATACGGTGGTTGCCTTCGATCATGTGCGCCGTAGCATTTCCTTGATCGCCAACGTGCTCGACGGAAATGTTGAAGCGGCCAATCGCAAACTGGATGAAATCCAGGCGCTGATCGAGCAACCGCTGCCCCCTACGAAACCGCGCATAAAAATCACATCCACCACGCGCTCGAATATGTCACAGGAAATATTTGAGTCGCTGGTGGTGCAGGCCAAAGAGTACGTTGCTGCGGGCGATGTTTTTCAAGTGGTGCTCTCGCAGCGTTTCAGCCGTGACACATCTGCGAACCCTTTTGACGTCTACCGCGCGGTGCGGCGTCTCAACCCTTCGCCGTACATGTTCTTTTTTGACTTTGGCAACCTGGACGGTGAACCGTTTTACGTAGTTGGTGCATCGCCTGAAATGCTTGTCCGTTTAGAAGACGAGACCGCATCTCTCCGCCCGATCGCTGGCACACGCCCTCGAGGAGCCGATGTCGAAGCTGACGCCGCGCTCGCTGAAGAATTGCTCGCTGATCCCAAGGAACGTGCGGAGCATGTCATGCTGGTGGATTTGGGACGCAATGATCTCGGCCGCGTTTGTGAGTATGGCACGGTGGAGGTCTCTGAGTTCTTCACAGTTGAACGCTACTCGCATGTAATGCACATTGTCTCAAATGTTGAAGGTCGGTTGAAACCTGACCTGAACGCCTTTGACCTGGTGCGTGCCGCCTTCCCGGCAGGCACGGTTAGCGGGGCGCCCAAAGTGCGTGCGCTGGAAATCATCGCGGAACTCGAACCTGATGCGCGTGGCCTTTATTCTGGCATGGTTGGTTACTTCGGCTTCAACGGTGCGATGGACACCTGCCTTGCCATCCGCACCATGGTAGGGCAAGGGAATACCTTCAGCGTGCAGGCAGGCGCTGGCATCGTCGCTGATTCAGATCCAGCCACGGAATATCAAGAGACCGTCAACAAAGCCAGCGCTATGTTGCGTGCAATTGACATTGCAGAATCGAACAGCTAGCTGCTGAAAGGAAATTATATGCTTGCCCTAATCGATAACTACGACTCATTTACTTACAACCTGGTTCAATACTTTGGCGAACTCGGCGCAGATATCAAAGTCTTCCGCAACGACCAGATCACGCTCGATGAACTGATTGCCATCAAACCCGATCATCTTGTCATCTCGCCCGGCCCCGGTGAACCCCTCAAAGATGACGGTATCTCTGCTGATGCCATAAAACACTTCTCAGGCAAAATTCCGGTGCTAGGCGTCTGCTTGGGACATCAATGCCTGGGCGCCGTCTATGGCGGCAAGGTAGACCGTGCCCCGCGTTTGATGCACGGCAAAACCTCCCAGGTCATCCATAACAGGCAGGGTATCTTCAACGATGTTCCAACGCCGTTCGAAGCCATGCGTTATCACTCGTTGGTGGTCTACGAACCCGTCCCCGCCGAACTGAAAATCATCGCCTCAACTGTTGAAGGCGAGATCATGGCGCTTAAACATCGCCAGCATCCAACCTATGGGGTGCAATTCCACCCCGAGTCCATTCTTACGGAACACGGCAAACAAATCCTGAAAAACTTTTTGGACATAAAAGCCCCACCCGCGAAAGGAGAAAACCTCATGCTAAAACCCTATATTGGCAAAGCTATCAACCGCACTGATCTCGCCGCTGAGGAAGCTGAAGAAGCCATGAACATCATCATGACCGGTCAGGCCACGCCCGCGCAGGTCGGTGCCTATCTCGTCGCCCTGCGCATGAAGGGTGAAACCATTGCCGAGATTACCGGTTCTGTGCGTGCTATGCGCGCTAATGCGCTCAAGGTCGAACTCACTGATACTCCCGAAAAAGTATACGACATCGTGGGTACGGGCGGGGATGGCGCGCACACCTTCAACATCTCAACTGCGGCCGCTTTTGTCCTCGCAGGCACGGGACGCACGGTTGCCAAGCACGGCAACCGTGCTGCCTCATCACAATGCGGTTCGGGTGATGTGCTTGGTGCGCTCGGTGTTAATCTCGAACTCACGCCTGCGCAGGTCGGCAAAGTCATTGACGAAATTGGTATCGGCTTCATGTTTGCGCCCAAATTCCATCCGGCTATGAAGCATGCCGTTGGCCCGCGCAAGGAAATTGGGCAGCGTACCATCTTCAACATCCTTGGCCCGCTCACCAATCCGGCGAACGCTAATATTCAGCTCACTGGCGTGTTCGATCCCGAACTCACCGAGCCACTTGCCAACGTACTCAACGAACTCGGCTCGCAGGCTGCGCTGGTCATTTACGGGGCAGGCAACACAGATGAACTCAGTCCATGTGGCCTCAACCGCATCAGTCATCTCAAGGATGGTGCGGTTCGTACTTACGATTTTGACCCTGCCGAGTTTGGCATTTCCCGTGCTACGGTCGCTGATTTACGCGGTGGTACGCCGGAAGAATCATCTGCCATGATGCGTGACTTGCTTTCTGGCAAGCTCAATGGCGCACGTCGCGATGCGGTTTTGCTCAACGCTGCTGGTGCGCTGGTCGCAGAAACAGGGGATTTCAAGTCTGCGCTGGCTGAAGTTGGTGCTGCTCTCGACGACGGCAGCGCGCTCGCCAAACTTGAGGCACTTGTCGAATACTCGCAGTCTGTTCAATAAGCAATGAGCATCCTCGCTAAGATCATCGCGCAAAAAGAGTTGGAAGTTGCGGCGCTCGACGCTCACGCATTAAGCCGCGCCGCAGACTCTTCTCCCGCGCCCCGAGATTTTCTCGCCGAACTCAAACGCCGCCGCATCGGACTCCGCCCCGGCCTGATCGCTGAACTCAAGCGTGCCTCACCATCTAAGGGGATACTCGCTCCGCACCTCAACCTCTTTGACGTGGCAGATATCTACACCCAAAACGGCGCTTCTGCCATCAGTATCTTGACTGACGAAAAATTCTTCATGGGCACACTGGAAACCTTGCGCGATTTGCGCTTTACACATGAATCAGAATTGCCCTTGCTCCGAAAAGATTTCATCATTGATGAAGCGCAACTCTTCGAAACGCGTGTTAATGGCGCAGATGCAGTCTTACTCATCGTCGCTGCTTTGCCTGATGATAAGCATTTAGCGGACTTACATGCCACAGCACTTGCTCTGGGACTAACACCTTTGGTTGAAGTCCATAACGAAGCTGAAACTGAACGCGCACTGAAATTGTCTGATGTGAAATTGATCGGCATCAATAACCGAGACTTGGATACTTTTGAAGTCTCACTTGAAACGACTGTGCGGTTACGGTCGCTTATTCCCAATGAGCTTACCGTTGTTGCGGAAAGCGGCATCTACACAGCCAGCGATGTAGACAAAGTAACTGATGCCAATGTGGATGCGATCCTGGTTGGCGAAGCGTTAGTGACAGCAAAAGATATTGGTGCAAAAGTATGTGAATTGGCTGGTGTGAAACAGGTTCAGGCATGAAGACAAAGGTCAAAATCTGTGGAATTACAACCCTGAACGACGCCCAGGCTGCAATTGATGCCGGTGCAGAATATATTGGATTTAACTTTTACCCAAAAAGTGTGCGCTTTGTGGATAAAGAAGCTTGTGCAAAGATAACCTATGAATTGAAGAAAAAACATGCACAGATTAAATTGATAGGTGTGTTCGTGAATTCACCAGTTGATGTAGTCCGGGATATTATAGAAGGCTGCTCTCTCGATCTGGCGCAGTTGCATGGTGATGAAACCTCAGAGATATTCTCCAAACTTGCTCCTCACGCATTCAAAGCGTTTCGCGGAATTCCATCGGACCTCAGTGATTTTGAGCGCACTGATGCACCTGCGTTGTTGGTTGATGCCGCGGTCAAGGGAGTCTATGGTGGTTCGGGTCACATAGCAGATTGGGCGGGTGCAGCGGGGTTAGCAAAACGGTATCCGTTATTTCTTGCGGGTGGGTTGAATCCAGAGAATGTTGCGGATGCAGTTCGGCAGGTACAGCCGTGGGGTGTGGATGTAGCATCTGGTGTGGAAGTCCCGCCACAGTTAGGCGGGAAAGCAGGCCCGGGTAAGAAAGATGCGGCAAAGATGTCCGCATTTGTGAAGGCAGTCAGGCAAGTCGAAAACTGAAAATAGGAAGTAGGAATTATGGCAACAGTATTACCTCATAAATTTGGCCCATATGGCGGACAGTTCGTTCCGGAAACGCTGATGCCTGCGTTGATCGAATTAGAGCAGGCCTTTGTTGAATCGCAACAAGATGTTGAATTCCAACGAGAATTTGACAGGTTGATGGCATCGTTCGTCGGGCGGCCCACGCCATTGACGTATGCGCAGCGGCTCACTGAGCACTTGGGTGGCGCGAAGATCTATTTGAAGCGCGAAGACCTCGCGCATACAGGCGCGCATAAAATTAACAATGCTTTGGGACAGGCGCTGTTGGCAAAGCGCATGGGCAAGAAACGTATTGTGGCAGAGACGGGAGCCGGGCAGCACGGTGTAGCTTCGGCAACGGTGGCTGCCCTGCTGGGACTTGAGTGCGTGGTGTATATGGGCGTTGTCGATATTGCGCGGCAGGAACCAAATGTATTCCGCATGAAGATGCTCGGCTCGAAAGTGCGCCCTGTGACTTCGGGAACGCAAACGTTGAAGGATGCAATCAATGAGGCCATTCGAGATTGGGTGACGAATGTGCGCGATACGCATTATTTGCTGGGCTCTGCGCTGGGGCCGCACCCGTACCCGACCATGGTGCGCCAATTCCAGTCAGTAATCGGGCGCGAAGCGCGTGAACAAATGCTGATGGATGTGGAACGCCTGCCGGACACCGTCATCGCCTGTGTGGGGGGTGGTTCCAATGCGATCGGCGTTTTCAGTGGATTTGTGGATGATGACGATGTTGAGTTGATCGGCGTGGAAGCCGGTGGTGGCGGGATTTCTTCAGGAAAACATGCTGCACGTTTTGGTGACCCATCGAAAGGGCGTGTGGGAGTCATCCATGGCACAAGGACGTATGTATTGCAGGACGAAGATGGTCAGATCGCGGAGACGCATTCGGTTTCAGCCGGGTTGGATTATGCAGCCGTTGGACCTGAACATGCACTGCTACGTGACCTGGAGCGTGCATACTACACATCCGCGACGGATGAAGAAGCCTTGAACGCTTTTTCAACGCTGTGCGAGATCGAAGGAATTATCCCTGCTTTAGAGTCGTCACATGCGGTTGCGGAAGCGATCAAGCGTGCGCCGAAGATGAGAAAAGATCAGGTTATTCTGGTTAACTTGTCGGGGAGGGGTGACAAAGATTTGAATACAGTGATAAAGGTGCTGGGAGACAATTTGTAGGGACGAGATCATCTCGCCCAGAACAGAAAGACCCTGCGCCTACGAGGAATTATTATGAATCGAATTGAAAATGCCTTCAAAAACAAACCAATTTTTATGCCCTACTTCCCGTTGGGCTATCCTGACCTGGACACATCAGTTGACGTGATTGAGGCTCTGGCAAGGAGTGGTGCTGACCTGATCGAAGTCGGGCTGTCGTTTTCCGACCCATTGGCAGATGGCCCGGTTATTCAGCAGGCCACACAGGTGGCGTTGGAAAATGGGATCACTGTCAAGAAATCGTTGCAGGCTGTTGCAGAACTACGCAAACGTGGCGTGGACATCCCGTTGATACTGATGGGCTATTTCAATCCTATGCTGGCATATGGCCTGGAGAACTTTGTGCAGGATGCGCTGGCAGCAGGTGTAGATGGCTTCATCATCCCGGATTTGCCGCCCGAGGAATCAGGTGAGTTTGTAGGGGCGATGCATGCAGCGCCCCTACCGTTAATTCAAATGCTTGCTCCCACATCACCTGACGAACGTATGCAGGCTATCGCACAGAACGCGCAAGGGTTTATCTACCTTGTCTCAGTCACCGGTGTGACAGGCGCGCGACAATCTCTGTCCGAAGGGCTTGGTGATTTGATCACACGCGTACGTAAATACACGTCTATACCTGTATGCGTCGGGTTTGGAATCGGCACACCGGAGCAGGCCAAAGAAGTAGGCGCACTGGCAGATGGAGTCATAGTCGGCTCGGCTTGCGTGAAGGCAATTGGAAACAGTGAAAACCCCATCGAAACGGCAAAACAGTTTGCGGCTGAATTCAGCGAAGCGTTGAAATAAATTTAAACCAGGCCGTTTTAATGCGTTTTTTGTACTTTGCCCCTTGACGCATTCAAATGACAGGCATAGAATAGCGTCTAACATGTTAGCTTCTGTCCGCTTTTTCTTTGCGTATTACTTTTACGGCCTCCACAATTCGGTTGCCGTTGGTGACGCTTAAGCAGATAGAGCAAGTAATCTGAAGCTTAAAGGGCGAGACCACACGGTCTCGCTCTTTTTTGTTTATACCCTAACGAAGATTATATATCTCCGCAAGGTTATTACCAGACAAGGAGCAACCGATGCCAATGCGTGGAATTCGTGGAGCAACAACGGTAACAGTAGATGACCCTGATTCTGTTTTGCAGGCTACACGCGAGCTGCTTGAGATGATCCTTCAAGAGAACGATGGCATATGCCTTGATGACATTGCCAGTGTGCTCTTCACTACGACAGAAGATATCGCATCAGCATACCCCGCACTTGCTGCCCGTCAAATGGGCTGGGAATTGGTCCCGATGATGTGTGCCCGCGAAATCCCCGTACCGGGCAGCTTGCCAATGTGCATCCGCGTGCTCATCCACTGGAACGCGGACAAAGAACAATCTGAGATCAAACATATCTATCTGCGCGACGCCGTGAAATTGCGACCAGACCTGGCCGCACGCGCATAAATTAAATAAGGAAAGAGGAGTAATTATCATGATGATCATAATGAAATCCAATGCCACCCCGCAGGAGGTGGAGCATGTGATCGAGAAGATCAAAGCTGTGGGATTATCTGTGCATCTTTCGCAAGGCGTCGAAGCGACTATCATCGGCGCTATCGGCGAGACCCACGGCCTGCCCACAGACCAGTTTGAAGTGCTGGATGGAGTTGAAGCCGTGCAGCGCATTACCCAACCGTTCAAATTGGCTTCACGACAGTTCCACCCGGAGAATTCTATCTTTCCAATTGACGGATTTTCTGTCGGCGGCGACGACTTGGCCCTTATTGCGGGGCCATGCTCGGTTGAGTCTCGCTCGCAGATTATCGAAACGGCACACGCTGTTAAAGAAGCGGGAGCCAACGCCTTACGTGGGGGTGTCTTCAAGCCGCGTACATCCCCCTACTCCTTCCAGGGATTAGGCGAAGAAGGACTCGAGTATTTAGCCGAAGCACGCGAACAAACCGGCCTGCCAATTGTGGTTGAGATCATGTCGCAGGTGCAGGTGGATGTGATGGTCAAGTACGTGGACGTGATGCAAGTGGGCGCGCGTAATATGCAGAACTTTAACTTGCTGCGTGTTATCGGTGAGACTCAGACCCCCATACTGCTCAAACGCGGACTTTCAGCCTCTATCCAGGAGTTACTAATGTCAGCCGAATACATTCTTGCAGGCGGGAACAAACAGGTTTTGTTGTGTGAACGTGGCATCCGCACCTTCGAGACCGCCACCCGCAACACCACCGATATTAACGCCGTGCCGGTGCTGAAGAATCTGACCCACCTACCCGTCATCCTCGACCCCAGCCATTCGACCGGCCACTTCAACTACGTAGATGCCATCGCCCGCGCCGCCGTCGCTGCCGGAGCCGATGGCCTGATCGTTGAAGTCCATCCCGACCCGGCCCATGCTGTCTCTGACGGACGCCAATCACTCAAACCTGAAAAGTTCGCATCCATGGTCAAGCAAGTTAGTCAAATAGCCGAAATCATGGGCAGGCGGTTGGCAAGTGTGCAAAGCCAAAAGAGTCTGGCTGACTAAGGCTCGTTACAGGTTACGTTTTTTGTTTCACGCCGCTGAGTAAAAAGCAAAAAGAAAAACGAAAATAGCCATCCCAAATCGTGAATCGTAAATCCAAAATCGCTAAATCGAAATCTAAGGAGAAATCACCATGATGATCATCATGCACCCCGGTGCCACTAAAGAACAAATTGACCACGTCATTGAGCATATCGAAGAACAAAACTTATCTGCCCATCCTATTTATGGTGTCGAGCAGACGATTGTCGGTGCGGTGGGTGAGAGCCACGCCATCCCCACCAGCGCTTTCGAAACGTTACCTGGTGTTCTGTCCGTGCAGCGCATCTCTCAACCTTACAAACTGGCTTCGCGCCAGTTCCACCCTGAGAACTCAATCTTCCCACTGGATGGGTTCTCGATTGGGGGCGATGAAATTCCCATCATTGCGGGGCCATGTTCGGTCGAGTCTCGAACGCAGATACTCGAAACGGCGAACGCTGTCAAAGAAGCAGGGGCCAACGCCTTGCGCGGCGGCGTCTTCAAGCCGCGCACGTCCCCCTATGCATTCCAGGGTCTTGGCGAAGAAGGTCTCGAGTACATGGCCGAAGCGCGCGAGCAGACCGGTCTGCCTATTGTGGTCGAGGTGATGGCGGTTTCGCAGGTGCCGATCATGGTCAAGTATGTCGATGTGATGCAGATCGGCGCCCGCAATATGCAGAATTTCAACCTGCTCAGAGCAGTCGGCGATACCCATACGCCTGTCCTGCTCAAGCGTGGCATGAGCGCCTCGGTCAATGACCTGCTTATGGCAGCCGAGTATATTTTGGCGGGTGGCAATGAACGTGTTGTGCTGTGCGAACGGGGTATCCGCACCTTCGAAACCGCCACGCGCAATACCACCGATATCAACGCCATCCCGGTTCTCCAATCGCTCACCCATCTGCCTGTTGTGCTCGATCCCAGCCATTCCACGGGGCACTTTGATTATGTGACTGCCGTGGCCAAAGCTGCCGTGGCCGCAGGAGCCGATGGCTTAATTGTTGAAGTGCATCCTGACCCTGCTCACGCCGTTTCGGATGGTATCCAATCGCTCACGCCTGAGAACTTTGTCAAAATGGTGCGCCAGGTCAAAGCCGTGGCCGAAGCGGTTGACCGCCGCCTGATTCCAGAAAAAATCCCGACCCATGGATAAGCCTGGCTTTGCCCTCAAAGATGCAAATATTACCATTATTGGATTGGGGCTAATGGGCGGCTCTCTGGCGCTTTCCCTTAAGGAACGCTGCCGCCTTTTGAGCGCGCTCGACTCGCATCACCTAACGCTTGAGCTTGCTCGCCGTCAGGAGATCGTTCACCTGGCTGACAGTGACCCCGGCAAAGTGCTGGCGGATGCAGACCTCGTTATTCTGGCCTGCCCTGTTCCGGCAATCATCGAATGGCTAGGGCGCTTGCCCGACTACATCCAGCATCCATGCATTGTGCTCGATATTGGCTCATCCAAGCGGACGATCGTCACTGCGCTCGAAGCCCTGCCATCCAACTTCGACCCCATTGGCGGACATCCTATCTGTGGGCGTGAGCGGCTCTCACTCGAAAACGCCGAACGGTTTCTTTACCGCGATGCCCCCTTTGTGCTGACGACACTCTCGCGCACCAGTGGGCAAGCTCATTCTGCCGCTCTGCAAATCGTGGATGCGCTTGGGGCGAATCCCGTCTGGTTGAACGCCGACGATCACGATCGCATCTTGGCTGCCACCAGTCACTTGCCGTATTTACTTTCGTCTGTGTTGGCGCTGGCTACCCCTGAAGATGCCGCACCCCTCGTTGGGCCGGGGTTCCGTTCCTCGGCGAGGCTGGCCGGCACACCGTCCAGCATGATGCTAGGTGTATTACTGTCCAATGCGGATAATGTACTTGTGTCTATCGCAAATTTTCGCCAGTCATTGGATATGATCGAATCTGCGTTGCTTGACGAAAATAGGGATGCGCTACAAATTGGATTGGATAATGCTCGCAGCCAATATCAAAACATCGCCACATAATTATGCACTCACTTGAAATTACCCCAATAGCCCATAAATTGAACGCCAGCGTACGCGTCCCTGGCTCTAAGTCGCTGACAAATCGTGCCCTGCTGATAGCCGCCCTTGCCAATGGAACTACCACGCTCACCAATGCCCTTTTTTCTGATGACTCGCGTTATTTTGTCAACGCCCTGCAAACCCTGGGCTTCGATGTGGATACTAACCCTGACCGCGCCGAAATGATTGTCAATGGCCTGGGCGGACGCATTCCGTCCAAAGGTGCCGAACTTTTCATCGGCAACGCTGGCACTGCAGCACGTTTCCTGACGGCTTTTCTCACACTAGGGGATGGCGAATACCTTCTTGATGGCGAGCCAAGAATGCGTGAACGCCCGATTGGAGATCTTGTCGAGGCGCTCATGCAGTTGGGTGCCTCTATAAGCCCCCTCTCCCAGTGGGAGAGAGCGGGGGGTGAGGGAGAAAACGGCCTAATTTGCCCACCACTAAAAATCCTTGCTTCGGACTTACCCGGTGGCAAAACTAAAATCGCAGGGAATATCTCCTCTCAATATTTATCTGCTTTGCTGATGGTCGCGCCGTATGCCATATCTCCTGCAGAGATTGAAGTGACCACCGAACTCAACTCCAAGCCCTACGTGGATATGACCATAGATATTATGCAAGATTTCGGAGTCGAAATTGAGCGCGATGGATATCGACACTTCACAATATCCCCTGCTCTCTACTCTCCACTCTCTAATTATCTAATTGAATCTGACGCATCTGCCGCCTCCTACTTCTTTGCCGCCCCGGCTATCTGCGGTGGAACTGTCCGTGTTGAAAATATCTCGCGCAACTCTGTGCAAGGTGACATTGAGTTCCTAGATGTTCTCACCCAGATGGGCTGTACGATTACGGAGGATAGCAACAGCATAGAAGTAACTGGCCCGACCGAGTTACAGGGTGTCGATGTGGACATGCGCGATATCTCCGATACAGCCCAGACCTTGGCAGCGATTGCGCCTTTCGCATTCACACCCACCCGCATACGTGGGATTACTTCTGCGCGTGTCAAAGAGACAGACCGCGTTTCAGCAGTCTGTACTGAATTGGCGCGCTTAGGCGTAAAGGTTGATGAGCACGAAGACGGCATGACGATTTATCCATGTGATGAATTTTGCCCAGCAGCCGTCCAAACCTATAATGACCATCGTATGGCGATGGCTTTCTCTCTGATCGGCTTGCGCACACCGGGAATTGCGATTGAAAATCCAAGCTGCGTTTCCAAAACCTTCCCTGAATATTTTGACGTGCTGGGAACTTTGCTATGATGCAACTTGGTTTAATTGGTTACCCGTTAGGACACAGCCTTTCGCCTGAAATTCACAAGGCTGCTTTGAAAGCTTGTGGTTTGCAAGGGGACTACTCATTATTCCCTATACCCTCTGACGATTTGGAAGAGCTAAAGGCATTGCTGGCACGAATTCGCAGTGGCGAAATCATTGGTCTGAATGTGACTATCCCGCATAAGCAGAACGTTATTCCGTTGCTAGATAAACTTACACCAATAGCGCAAACTATTGGTGCCGTTAATACCATCTTTATGCAAAACGGATTGCTGACAGGCGATAACACCGATATTCCCGGATTCTTAGCAGACTTGAAACACTTTATCGGAATTCAAAATTCAAAAAACGAAAATCGGAAATTGGCATTGGTTTTGGGTGCAGGGGGATCAGCACGTGCGGTGGTCTACGCGCTTGTTGGTGATGGTTGGAAAGTAACTGTTGCTGCAAGACGTTCAGAACAAGCGCAGGAATTAGCAAATCGATATTCAGTACATGTTACGAATTATGCATCACTTTATTTGCCTGAAACTACACTAATCGTAAATACCACCCCTGTTGGCATGTCGCCTAACGTGGACGTATCCCCCTGGCCTGCGATTCAACAGTTTCCACCCAATGCCATTATTTACGATTTGATCTACAATCCAAGTGAGACGAAAGTTGTGAGAGAAGCTCGCACTGCGGGGTTACCTGCCACTACCGGTTTGGGAATGCTTATCGAGCAGGCCGCGCTTTCTTTTGAAATCTGGACGGGGTGCAATGTGTCCCGAGAACATTTGTATAAAGCTGTAGGAACAACCTGTCTTGAATGATATGAACCACGGTCGACATAAAGGGTCGCCCTTAATTTTGAATTGGAGTTCACATGCTTAGATTTCTAACTGCGGGAGAGTCACACGGCCCCGCATTGACTGCGATACTTGACGGGATGCCCGCTGGCTTAAAGCTGGATGCATCCGCCATCAACCCCGAGCTTGCCCGCCGCCAAAGTGGTTATGGCGCAGGCGGACGAATGAAAATTGAGAAGGATGCTGTCCGCATCATGAGCGGTGTGCTGGCTGGTGAGACAACAGGCGCGCCCATAGCCATGCTGGTTGATAACAGCGACCATACTAAATGGCAGGGCAAAGCCATCAACCCGATGACCGCGCCGCGTCCCGGTCACGCTGATCTGACTGGTGCGGTCAAGTACGGCTATCGGGATCTGCGTCCTTCGCTGGAGCGGGCTTCGGCGCGCGAGACCACTATGCGTGTGGCGGCGGGTGCGATTTGCAAGCACTTCCTGTCGCAATTTGGGATTGTTGTCGGCGGATATGTGATAACGATCGGGGAAGTAAAAGCCCAATATCAAGGGAGCAGCTACCAGTCCCGGTTTGAAGCGGCGGAAAGCAACGATGTGCGCTGCCCTGACCCGGTCGCAGCCGAGAAGATGCGGGCGCACATTGAGCAAATTATCCACGGGAAAGATACGCTGGGGGGCATCATTGAAGTGGTCGCGCTGAACGTTCCTGTTGGGCTGGGGTCTTTTGCGCAATGGGATACGCGCCTGGAAGCGAAACTGGCGCAGGCGGTTATGTCGGTGCAGGCCATGAAGGGCGTGGAGATTGGCGATGCCTTTGAAAACGCGCATCTGCCCGGCACCCAAGCCCATGATGCGATCCAGCTCGATGGGAAAAATCTTGCTCGCCCTACAAACCGCGCCGGAGGGATTGAAGGCGGCATTACCAACGGTCAGCCGATCATCATCCGCGCGGCGATGAAACCGATCGCAACCACGCTCACTCCGCAGACGACTGTTGACCTGGCCACTGGTAAAGAATCCCCGACCAAATACGAGCGTTCCGATTTTTGCCCGGTGCCGCGCGCCGTGCCGATCTTAGAAACCATGGTTGCTTTTGTGCTGGCTGACGCGCTGCTCGAAAAGTTGGGTGGTAACTCACTGGCTGAGATGAGACCGCGTTTTGAAGTACTGCGCAAAGCCAGGCTCGAAGATTTGCAGATGAACGATCAACCAATTATTTGGTGGGAGTGAGCATGCACATTTTTCTCTATGGCCCGTCCGGTGCGGGTAAAAGCACCATCGGTGCGACGTTGGCAGACAATTTGAATCTGCCATTTGTAGACCTGGATGCTGAAATCGAACGCGCTGCCGGACAATCTATTCCAGACATCATGACCGGACAAGGAGAACGCATCTTCCGCGACCTGGAAGCTGCTACCCTTGAATCGGCTGTTTCCGGTCCCGAAGCAGTTGTCGCGCTGGGCGGCGGCGCACTGCTGCGAGAAGATAACCGCGCGCTGGCACAATTCCATGGACAGATCATCCTGCTCGAAGCAGGCTTGTCCACCTTGGTGGAGCGACTCAGCCAAGATGAAAACCAGCGTCCATTGCTGGTGGGTGAGGTGGAAGAGACACTCTCAGCGCAGTTGGCGAATCGTCAGGAACATTACGCTTCGTTCCCCTTGCGCATCGATGCATCGCGGGAGCCAGATCAAACTTCATGGGATATCCAACGTTTGCTAGGGCGCTACCACTTGCGAAAAATGGGAGCGCCGTATGATGTGGTTGTCCAGGAGGGTGGAATAGATCAGCTTGGGGAGATGCTCAACACCCGTAACCTGACAGGAAAAGTGTTGGTAGTTAGTGATACAAATGTCACGCCGCTGTATGGGGAGCAGATGCTGAACTCTATAAAAACGGCAGGGTATGAGGCTAGCCAACTGGTTATCCCAGCAGGGGAGGGGTACAAGAATCTGGAGACGATTACTTCCTTATGGCGCGGCGCTTTGGAAGCGGGACTCGACCGCAAGAGTACCATCGTGGGACTGGGCGGCGGCGTGGTTGGGGATATGGCCGGGTTCGCGGCGTCTACGTTCATGCGCGGCTGCAACTGGGTGGCCGTGCCTACCACCTTGCTGGCGATGGTAGACGCGTCTATGGGTGGCAAGACCGGCTTTGACCTGCCCGAAGGCAAAAACCTGGTGGGAGCGTTCTACCCGCCGCGGCTGGTACTGGCCGACCCGGATGTGTTGTCCACACTACCAGAACGGGAACTACGTTCCGGGTTGGCGGAGGTGGTCAAGCATGGCATCATTGCCGATCCGGAGTTGTTCGACTTGTGCGCTCAGGGTTGGGAAACGGTCACTGCGCGACTACCGGAAGTGGTGAGGCGGGGCATGGCTGTCAAGGTGAAGGTGATCGAAGAAGACCCTTATGAACAGGGCATCCGAGCAGGGCTGAATTTGGGACATACCATTGGTCATGCAGTGGAACTCGTCAGCGGGTTCAGCTTGTTGCACGGCGAAGCCGTGGCAATTGGAACTGTGGCCGAGGCGCGGCTAGCGGAACGTTTAATGGTAGCAGACACAGGCTTGTCCGATACGATTGTAAATTCGCTTTTGGCGCTGGGGTTGCCCGTTGAAATCCCCAAAGATTTGGATCAGGATAAACTCATATCTGCCATGAAAATGGACAAGAAAAAAAAGTCAGGTGTAGTCCGTTTTGCGCTACCAGTGAAGATTGGTGAAATGAAGGTGGGGGTAGAAATTGAAAACCTGGAGGAGACACTATGAAAATTTTGGTTTTGCATGGCCCCAACCTGAATCTGCTCGGTACACGCGAGCCGGATGTGTATGGTTCGATGACTCTTGACGAGATCGATACCCGACTGGTTGAGAAAGGCCGCGAACTTGGTTCTGAAGTGACCTGCCAGCAGTCGAACCATGAGGGTGCTTTGATCGATGCGTTGCAGGATGCGCGTAAATGGGCGGATGGGGTAGTCTTTAACCCGGGCGGCTATACTCATACGTCGGTGGCGCTGCGGGATGCAATTGCTGCGATTGGCATTCCGGTGGTGGAAGTTCATCTCTCGAATGTGTATGCCCGCGAGGAGTTCCGGCACAAGTCACTTATCTCGGCGGTTTGCAAGGGGAAAATCCTTGGTTTTGGCTGGAGATCGTATATATTGGGTTTGTATGCGCTTGTCGCTGACTTCGATACATAGCACGTTTGTGGATGTCATTCATCATAAAGCTCACTGACTATTGTCAGAAATCTCAATGCTTGGGAAAATCTCTAACACACTGTTAAGGAAATCTTTCACAAATCTACATCGCGACATATTTGTCTCCCGACTATAGTTGGCTCACCCATTGAATCAAGAGCCATCTATGCACATTCTCTCCATTGGACTCAACCACACAACAACTCCTATTGAACTACGGGAGCGCCTTGCATTTAATGAAGATCAGGTGCGTGTTGCGCTTTCCCGTTTAAGTTGCGGATATGCCAATCTCACCGGCGAAATAAAAGAGATGGTCATCATCTCGACCTGTAATCGTATAGAAATTTATGCTGTCTCCAACCACAAGTCATTTTCTGGGTTGGAGGCTTTTTTGTCGGATGCACGTGGGATACCGGCGGAAGATTTGCATCCGCATCTGTATCGCAATGTAGATAGTCAAGCTGTGCGCCATTTGTTGGATGTTGCTGCCGGGTTGGATTCACTGGTGCTGGGCGAGCCGCAGATTCTCGGCCAGGTGACGCGTGCGCTGGAACTGGCGCGCGGCGTTGGCGCATGCGGACCGCTTCTTTCCCGCCTCTTTCAGGCTGCCATCCACGCTGGGAAGCGGGCTCGCACCGAAACCTCCATCAGCCGCAACCCGGCTTCGGTTTCATCCCTGGCTGCGGGATTGTGCGAGCGCTCGGTACACGATATCAAGAAGGCGCAAATTGTTATTCTGGGTGCTGGTGAAATGGCGGAGTTGGCTGTTGAAGCCCTGCGCAAACGCGGCACCCAAAAGCTGACAGTTGTCAACCGCACCCTTAAGCACGCCCGCACCCTGGCTGAGCGTTGGAGCGCCGATGCTGATACATTCGAGAATTTAGATAAAGTGCTTGTCCGTGCTGACATCGTTATCTCTTCAACCGGTGCGCCGCACACCATCATTCAAAAAGATATGATTGCAACCGCCATGTGTGAACGCTTGGAGCGCCCGCTGATGTTGATTGATATTGCCGTACCACGCGATATCGATTTTGAAGTGGGAACAATTCCCAACGTTTATTTGCATGATATTGACAATCTCAACGCGCACCTGGAACACTCCCTGGCTGAGCGCGAATCTGAAGTTCCACAAGTTCAAGCCATCCTTGAAGAGGAAGAAATCAAGTTCATGGAATTCCTTTCTTCGCTGGATATGCTCCCGCTTATCTCAGATATGCGCCAACAAGCCGAGACCATCCGTCAGGCCGAATTAAATAAAACCCTGCGCCGCCTGCCTGATCTGAACGAAGCCGAACGGGCTCGCATCGAGGCGCTGACTCAGGCACTGGTCAAAAAACTTCTGGATACGCCCACCAATCGTCTGCGTGCGCAGGCCAACGCACCTGATGCGCCGGAATATGCCAATGTGGCGCGCACCTTGTTTGGCTTGTCGACTGGCGATTGATCTCCCAATTACTGGATACCCTTATTGATGAAGTTGATTTTCGCTACCCGTCCATCAGCCCTTGCCCGCTGGCAAACCCAGTGGGTAATTACTGCTTTACAAGAGAAACATCCAAGCATGGCCTGTGAAGAGAAAGTTATCACAACGCAGGGTGATAAAATTCTTGACAAACCCCTGCCCGAAATTGGCGGCAAAGGACTGTTTACGCAGGAACTTGAAAGTGAACTGCTCTCTGGCGCGGTACATTGTGCTGTGCATTCACTCAAGGACTTGCCGGTTGAAAATCCTGCTGGATTAACTGTTGGATGCATCCCAGCCCGCGCCGAAGTGCGAGATGCGCTGATTTCAGCCAATGACTACACCCTGGAAACGCTTCCCTCCGCCTCAGTGGTCGGGACCTCGAGCCTGCGTCGCTCAGCCCAGCTTTTATCTGTCCGACCAGATGCATCCATTAAATCCCTGCGCGGCAACGTGGATACCCGTCTGCGCAAAGCGTTGGAGGGGCAGTACGATGCCATTATCCTGGCTGGCGCGGGCTTGACGCGCTTGGGATTAGGAGAACATGTCACGCAATGGTTGCCTTTAGAGGTGATGCTACCTGCTCCCGGACAAGGTGCGTTGGGTATCCAATGCCGTGCTGATGATGAAGAAACGCTCTCGCTACTCTCTGTCCTGGAAGATGCTCCTACCCGCGCCGCTGTGACCGCCGAACGCCAGTTCCTGCTTGGATTAGGGGGAGGCTGTGCGGTTCCGGTGGCGGCTTTCGCAGAAGTGAGTGAAGAAACATCAAATATTATCCTGACTGGTTCCGTGGCTTCGATTGATGGAAAGAAAATCATAAAAGTAACTGGTAAAGGCGCTGATCCATTTGCGCTGGGAAAACAACTGGCTCAGGAAGCTATTGAGCAGGGCGCTAACGAAATTTTGCAAGGAATTCTTGGAAATTGAAGAAGGCCACAATGAAAGTTCTAATTACTCGCCCAAGAAGTCAAGCTGACTCGTTCGCTGCTGCGCTTGCAGATATTGGCTTCGAGCCAATCTTCTTCCCGGTGATCGAAATTCGCGCTTTTGAAGAAAATGTAGCCCTAGACCGTGCGATTGCAAAATTAGATTGCTATGACTGGGTGGTATTCACATCTGTCAATGGGGTGGATGCCTTTTTTGATCGACAATATTCCCCGTTGACAGCTAATGTAAAAATCGCCGCCATTGGACCTAAAACCGCCGCTGCCCTTGAAGCCCGTGGGGTGGCACTCGATTTTGTCCCCGATGAATATGTAGCCGAAGCTATTCTGCCGGGTCTCGGCGACCTGCGCGGACGGTGGGTATTATTGCCCCGCGCAGAAATCGCTCGTAAAGCTTTACCTGAAGCCATTACGAAAGCTGGCGGTGTAGCGCATGAGATCGCCGTTTACCAAACTGTCCCTGTGGAACCGGATGCAGATGGGCTGGCAGCCCTGAAGTCCGGGGTGGATGCGGTCACATTCACCAGTCCGTCCACGGTGTCAAATTTCGTTGAAATCATCCGCAGTGCAGGGCTAAACCTACTCAGTCTGCCGGGAAATCCAAAGATCGCTTGTATTGGACCTATCACGCAAAAAGCCGCTGAAGAGGCGGGATTTGTAGATTTAGTGGTAGCTGAAGAATACACAGCCGAAGGGCTTGTGGAACTACTGAAAAAAATGTAGGCTGGAGAGTTTATGACTTTATCTGAATCTGAACAATTGATTGCGAGGCCGCGCCGTTTGCGTCAAACCGAAGCACTGCGTTCGATGGTGCGCGAGACCGAATTGAACGTGCGCGATTTCATTTATCCGTTGTTCGTGCGGCATGGCGAAGGGCGTACGCCGATCACATCCATGCCCGGCATTGCACAACTCTCTGTGGACGAAGCTGTGCGTGAAGCTGAAGCTGCTGCCAAATTAGGTGTGCCATCCGTCATCCTGTTTGGTATCCCGGCAGAGAAAGATCCGGTTGGGCTTGAGAATTTTGCCGAGGATGGCATTGTTCAACAGGCCATCCGAGCCATCAAAAAAGAAATCCCTGAAATGGTAGTGGTGACGGATGTTTGCCTGTGCGAATACACCGACCACGGACATTGCGGCATTTTGAATACAGGTGAGCATTTTCAGGCTTCGCTGCCGGAAGGATACGTACTCAACGACCCGACCCTGGACATACTTGGCAAGGTTGCAGTCTCTCACGCAGAATGTGGCGCGGACATCGTTGCCCCGTCTGGCATGATGGATGGCATGGTCGTTGCGATTCGCAATGCACTGGATGAAACCGGTTTTGAAAACATGCCGATTCTGTCATACGCGGTCAAGTATGCTTCATCTTTTTATGGCCCGTTCCGTGATGCCGCAGATGGTGCGCCCAAATTTGGTGACCGTAAGTCCCATCAAATGGACCCTGCCAATATCCGCGAAGCGCTACGGGAAGCCGCCATTGATGTCGATGAAGGCGCAGACATGCTGATGGTCAAGCCTGCGCTGGCTTATCTGGATGTCATTCGCACAGTCAAAGACGCTTTCCCCGAATTGCCGATGGCGGCCTACAACGTCAGCGGCGAATATGCCATGGTCAAAGCGGCAGCAGCCAATGGCTGGATAGACGAAGCGAAAGTCACGCTTGAAACGCTGCTTGCTATGAAACGTGCCGGAGCGGACTTAATCCTTACATATTATGCGCTCGATGCAGCCCGATGGTTATCCCGTTAGCCCGTTTGCTCGTTATCCCGTTACAAGTTCAACGGGATAACTGGATAACGGCTAAACAGAAAAACAATAAAGGAATTCATAATGGCAATGCCTAATCTTAGCGAACAAGCCGCGTCCGCGCGGCAATACCAGAATAACCGTATGGTGCATGCTGATTTTGACCAGGCCCCCTTTACCATCGCCTGGGAAGTGACGCGTGCCTGTGCTTACGCCTGTGTCCACTGTCGCGCCGATGCTATGCATCATCGCGACCCCAGTGAACTCTCCACCGAAGAAGCCTTCGTCTTGATCGACCGATTGGCGGATTTTGGCAATAGTCCCATTTTGATCTTTACCGGTGGTGACCCAATGATGCGCCGCGACCTGACCGAGTTGATTGCTTATGCCTCTCAAAAAGGTCTGCGCTGTTCGCTGACTCCCACCGCTACCGCCCTGCCAACCAAAGAACGCCTCGAACAGGTGCGGGATGCAGGCATTCGCCGTATTGCGTTGTCGCTGGATGCGCCCAGGCCCGAAGTCCATGACGAGTTCCGTAAGGTACCTGGCTCCTGGCAGCGCACCATGGATATCCTGCACCGTGCTCATGATGCCGGGCTGAGCGTCCAGATCAATACCACGGTTGCCAAGCACAATGTCGACATTTTAGATGAGATGGTACCTTTCATCCAAGAAGTTGGCGCTGTGCAGTGGTCGGTCTTCTTCCTCGTTCCAACTGGCCGTGCCATGCTCGAGCAGATGATTACCGCTGAACAGCACGAAAACCTTTTCAACTGGCTGTATGAACTTTCCCAGAATGCTCCCTTTGACATCAAAGGCACCGCTGCCCCGATGTACCGCCGTGTGGCTATCGAACGCAGGAAGGCTGAAGCCGGTGACACGCCGGTTACCTTTCAGGGCGCGGGCTTCCAGTATGCCGATGGCCTGAACCGCCCCACCAAAGGTGTCAACGACGGCAACGGCTTCCTGTTCATCTCACACATTGGCGAAATCCAGCCGTCTGGTTTCCTGCCGCTTACTGCTGGCATGGTACGAGAAGATGATGTAGTGGATGTCTATCGCAATCATAAAATCTTTACCGACCTGCGTGATTATTCCAAACTTAAGGGCACCTGCCGCACTTGTCAATATGTGGATGTCTGCGGTGGACAGCGAGGCCGCGCCTATGGCGTCACTGGCGATTACATGGAAAGCGACCCGGCTTGTGTGCTGGTTGCCAACGCAAAATAAGGATATTTATCAATGACTGAATCTCGTTTCCTGAAAGCATGTCGCCGCGAAGCCGTCGACGCCACCCCTGTCTGGTTTATGCGCCAGGCCGGGCGCTACATGGCCGAATACCGGGCCATCCGCGAAAAACACACTTTGCTCGAAATTGTCAAGCAGCCCGAGCTGGCTGCCGAAGTCACCTTGCAGCCCGTGCGCGCTTTCAAGGTGGATGCCGCCATCCTTTTTGCCGACATTCTGCTTCCGCTCCAGCCTATGGGTGTGGACTTTGAATTTGTCAAAGGCGAAGGCCCTGTCATTCACAACCCTGTACGGACTCAAGCCGACGTGGATGCGCTACGTCCGCTTCATCCAGAAGAGACGCTTGCCCACGTTATGGACGCCATTCGCTTGCTCCGAACCGAACTCGTTAATACGCCGCTGATCGGGTTCTCCGGCGCGCCCTTTACTGTTGCATCCTACATGATCGAAGGCGGACCATCTCGCGATTACAAAACTACCAAGCTGATGATGTACTCAGCACCCGAACTCTGGCACGCCCTCATGGGCAAACTGTCTACAGCCCTGGCTGAATACCTAACAGCCCAGATCAACGCCGGGGCGCAGGCCGTGCAACTCTTTGATTCGTGGGTCGGTGCACTTAGCCCGATGGACTACGAGACCTTCGTGCTGCCTTATTCCAAAAAAGTGCTGGACGCTGCTCACTCCACTGGTGTCCCCGTCATTAACTTTGGCACCGGCACGGCCACCTTGCTCCCGCTCATGCGTCAGGCGGGTGGAGACGTGATTGGCCTGGATTGGCGAGTCCCGCTTGAAAGCGGCTGGCAGACCATCGGTCACGATAAAGCTGTGCAAGGCAATCTCGATCCGGTCGCGTTGTTTGCTCCCATCCCAGAGATGAAGAAACGCATCCATGATGTTCTGCGTCGTGCAGAAGGCCGCCCCGGCCATATTTTCAACGTGGGTCACGGCATCTTGCAGCACACACCTGAAGAGAACGTGAAAGCGGCAGTAGAAATCGTACACGAGTATCAAGCCTGACATGGGTAGAATAATCATCATTGGTGGTGGAATCGCTGGACTTTCTGCCGCTTACTATGCTCAAAAACAAATCCCTGATGCCCAACTCACCCTCATCGAAGCGGATGATCACTGGGGTGGAAAAATTACCACCGACCGTGTTGCGTTTGATACCATCCCGAATCACTTACGGGGCGATGGAGACTTCATTATCGAAGGTGGCCCTGACACTTTTCTTGCCACCAAGCCCTGGGGAGTAGCATTGTGCAAAGAACTTGGTCTGACTGATCGACTACACGGCACCAACCAAAAACAGAAGAATACCTATGTTTTGCATAAAAACAAACTCCAGCCCCTGCCGGATGGCCTGGCAATGATGATCCCCACGAACATCCCTTCTATTCTGAATTCACAGCTCGTTTCATGGCCTGGAAAAATCCGCATGGGAATCGACTTCCTGCTCCCCAATCAAAATGGTCATCATGACGAGAGCCTTGGCAATTTTATTTCCCGTCGTCTCGGCCGCGAAGCCTATGAAAACCTGATCGAGCCGCTCATGTCTGGCATCTACGCTGGTGACGGCGACAAGCTTTCTCTGCAATCCACATTTCCCTACCTGCATGATCTCGAAACCAAATACGGCTCGCTTGCGCGTGGGGCGCTTAAAATGCGCCAGCAAATGGTCGTGCGCGGCGGAAAAACGCAAGGCTCACGCTCCGCTTTCCTCACCCCCACCACCGGCTTGGCCGAAATTGTTGAAAAGCTGGTTGAAATCTTATCGGAGAACGGTGCAGATTTACGGCTCAACTCATCCGTTCGAACGGTGCAACAGGAAAACGGGAAAACGTGGAATGTGGAATTGGAAACTGGTGAGGCCCTCGAAGCAGATTCTGTCATCTTAGCCACTCCGGCCCCTGTAAGCGGTTCCCTGCTTGCCTCATTCGACCCCGATCTTGCTTCCGTTTTGAGCAGCATTCAATACGCTTCAACCGCCACCGTCACCCTGGCCTACCGGCAGAGCGACCTTTCTCGCCCGCTGGACGGATACGGCTACGTCATCCCGCGCCGCGAGGGACGCCGTGCCCTAGCATGTACCTGGACCTCCACCAAATTCCCGCACCGCGCCCCTGACGGATACGCTCTGATCCGTGTCTTTGTCGGCCGCGCCGGGCAGGAATCCGACATTCCCTGGGACGAGGCCGGTCTGCTCGAATTAGCCCGCGAAGAACTCGAACTGACTCTCGGCATCACAGCCGAGCCACTGGTCGAGCGTGTCTTCATTTGGGAGGGGGCTATGCCGCAGTACAATCTCGGTCACCCCGAAAAACTGGCCCAGATCGATGCTGCCCTTGAAAAATATCCCGGCCTTGCGTTGGCAGGCAATGGTTACCGCGGCATCGGCATCCCTGATTGCATCCATTCCGGCGAACTTGCCGTACAGAAAATATTAGAGAGTAGTGGACTAGAGATTAGTCCGTCTTTGACCCCTACTGCTCTCTAATTATCTAATCTCTACTTACGAGGAATTTATGAACATTCAAAAATCGATCAAGCTATTCCAACAAGCCCAACGACTCATTCCCGGCGGTGTAGACTCGCCTGTGCGCGCCTTCAAGGCTGTTGGTGGACAACCGCTCTTTATCGAGCGCGGTGAAGGCCCCTATGTCTATGATGTGGACGGCAACCGCTATATTGACTATGTCCTTTCGTGGGGGCCGCTTATCACCGGTCATGCCCATCCGAAAGTAGTTGAAGCCGTCCAGCAAGCTGCGCTGAAAGGAACTTCCTACGGCGCACCCAGCCCGCTTGAGATCGATCTGGCCAAGCGTGTGATGGATTTCATGCCCAACATTGAGATGATCCGTTTCGTCAACTCGGGGACTGAAGCCACCATGTCTGCGTTACGTTTGGCACGGGCTTACACTAAGCGGGACAAGATCATCAAGTTCGAGGGTTGCTACCATGGTCACGCTGACATGCTGTTGGTGCAGGCGGGATCTGGTGTAGCCACGCTTGGCTTACCCGATTCTCCCGGTGTCCCCGCTGCTACGGCTGCGGATACATTAGTAGCTGAATATAACAACCTCGAATCGGTTGAAGCGCTAGTCAAGAATTATCCTGATCAAATCGCGGCCATCATTGTCGAGCCAGTGGCTGGCAACATGGGTGTTGTTCCACCTGTGGATGGGTTCCTGCAAGGCTTGCGCGAGATCACCGAGCACGAAGGTTCTGTACTGATCTTCGATGAAGTCATGACCGGTTTCCGCGCCCACCGAAACGGAGCACAGGCGCTCTACAATATTATCCCTGATTTGACTACGCTGGGTAAGGTGATCGGTGGTGGGCTACCCGTCGGCGCGTATGGTGGTGCGCGTGAGATCATGGAAATGGTCGCCCCGGTTGGCCCGATGTATCAAGCTGGAACGCTCTCCGGCAATCCGTTGGCCATGGCCGCAGGCATCGCGGCACTGGAATTATTGAAGGAGCCTGGGGTTTGGGAAAGACTTGAGAAGGCCTCAGCAGACCTGACCTCTGGGATCGGTGCGGTGGCTAAAGTCGCAGGTATCCCCATCCAGCAGACAAGAGTCGGTACGATGTTCACCACCTTCTTCAGCGAAATCCAGCCGAAGAATTGGAGCACTGTTGCACAGGCAGATAAAGTCCGCTATGGGCAGTTCTTCCAGAAGATGCTGGAGAGCGGCATTTATCTTGCGCCTTCTGCGTTCGAGGCCGGATTTATGTCCACAGTGCACACTGATGCAGACATCGAAGCCACGATAGCGGCTGCGGAGAGGGCGTTCAAATCATGGCAGTAAAGGAAAAAGAAGCAACCATTGATACAGCTTTGATTCGTTACCGCGCTGGGCAGGTGTTGATCTGGGTTGGTGTGCTGACCTGGCTGCCGTTCATCGTAATGCGTGCCAATGGTATATATCCATCGATTTTCTGGTTTCTGCCCTTTCATTTGATCGGTGTAGTTGGCGGTTCACGTTTGCGATCCATAGCCCGCAGGGAAATGGGCGAAAATACTCCAAAGAAAAACGCTTTCCGAACCATTGGTCATATCTTGGTGTTTCTAGCGATATCAGTTTGGGGTGTGTATTTTTACTTGAAATTGGTAATTGGTCAGCCGGTGGAAGTGGGCAAATTCCTACCATATCATCTGACCGGGATTTTCAGCGGCATCGCGTTTTTGGGGATAGGATATTTTGTGAACAGAAGAGCAGTTTCCCAAGAATAGATGGCATTTTGCAGGAAGCAGAATTACTGCGACTCGGAAAACAAAATCACCCCGCTGAAATTTCAGCGGGGTGATTTTGTTTGATCTTATGATTTACTGGAACATCTGAAATATTGGTTTTTGGCGAAGGAAACTTTGCTCGATAAACGGGTCCGGTTTTGGTTGTGCAATGACAAATAGACGACCCCAGGCATCAATTCCATTAGCTTCGATACAGACCTGGAACGTAACATGCCTATCACCACGATACACTTTGCGAAAGAGTTTATCTGCGGTGATTGTTTGTTTTGTTTCCAGATCACGAAATTCACTATATGGACTGTACGGTTGTAATGCTTGATACTGTAATGCCTGAGTCACGATAAAGTATTCTATCTTCCCATCTCCATAGACAAGGCGCACTTCATCTCCCACTGACAGGCCCGTAAAGGTTTCCCCGGCCAGATGGTTGTGGGCCAGTAACCCAACGTTGCCAACTTCTGCAGCCATGCCGAATTGAGTGATGACGTCAGCAGCTTGTGATACGTATCCCGGGTTGCCAGTTGGTTGTTGTATGATCGGAAAAGCTAACACTCCGGGAACGTATACTCCCCTTAATGTACCGGCATTTCCATCTTGGACACTTGCCACAAAGATTGAGAAACTTGGGGGCGCTAGCTCTCCAACCCCCTCGGCTCGTGCCGATACAGGGGTCAGTAAGAGTGAGAGCGTGATTATTATGAATTCAATTGTACATATGAAATATTTAAAATCTTTTTGCTTGTTGGGTGCCATTTGCTTTCTCCAATTCGACAAAGGCACCCATCTATTCCCGCTAGAAGTGACCGTAGACGGTTTTCACGAAACTCGTTTCGGCAGTCTGGCGATCATCATCGTGAAACCCACGACATTAGACCCATAACTTTGCGCCCCCGCCTTTCGACGGGTTTGCCTTTATCGATCGAACAGTATTAAAGTGCTAAATCAAAATAAGCCAGTTCGCTATTTTCGAATACTAACCTTCTGAATTATAGGATCGATATTCATCTCTGGTCTTTACAATATTGATATTTCGCCTGATAAAAATGCAAAGTATAAAAAAAGATGGGATAACAAATTCAATCCTTTTTGATTTGGATTGAGGCATGCGGTAAAATTCTCTTTGTAATTTCACGGAATGAAGAGGAATCTGAGATGTCACAATTCGATATATTCAACCCGCCCCCAAAACAATCAAACTCTTTGGAAGAACTGATCAGCGCTATGATGAGCATGAACGATGATCCGCTTGCCAATGCGGGGACAAATGTGGTTATCAGCCGGGGGAATCCCAACGCAAAGTTGCTCATCATTGGCGAAGCACCCGGCCCACAGGAAAACATCCAGGGGAAGCCTTTTGTTGGACGTGCCGGCCAATTGCTTGATAAAATTCTACAGGCGGCAAATTTTGACCCCGAAAAAGATGTGTATATTACCAACTCGGTTTTCCGCATGCCGCCCGGTCAAGATGGAAAAGCCTTTCGCAAACCCAGTAACGATGAAATTGAATATTATCGACCGTATGTGTATGAGATCATTCGACTAGTAAATCCGCTTATCATGCTATTGACTGGGAACGTGGCCAGTTACTCGATTCTTGAAAAGACCGGCATTACCAGGTTGCGTGGCCAGTGGACTCAATTACATAATCGTTGGGTTATGCCGATTTTTCACCCATCTTATTTGTTGCGAAATCCGTCCAAAGAGCCCGGCTCTCCAAAAGCGTTGATGTGGGATGATATTCGTGAAGTCCGCAAAAAGTATGATGAGCTCACAGGTTAGTACCCCTATCTTATAGTGGTATCCCACAGATTGGAATGCTGACCAATGCCAACTTCACATTCTGCGGGATAAGTGGTGTCTGCAATTGGTGATTGCAAGCTTACAGATTTTAAAGAATCGTTCCGTGATTTTCTTGCAGAACACTCAGTGTTCTCTCGACTTCCGTTTCCTTTTTTACTTCATCCCAACCTAAAACTTCCGCCAAAATATTAGCCAGTTCGTTAATCAATGGGCGGTTGAGATGACCAAGATAGGCCATCAGTGAACGCCGCAGAACCAGGTCGTCCAGGTGGACGACTTTTTCTTGTTCGGCCAGGAAGGTAACTTCGCGATGAGTCATGTTGGGGTAGTGTCGGAGTGGCGTATTGCCCCCAGCAGGGTGGGAGGTAATTTCGCGGCAACGAGAGCCGTAACGCGCAAAGAGTTGCGCATCGGTTTCAGGGGATTCTTTTATGGAATCATAATCGCGACCGCCGCCGATTGGGAGTTTCTTGGTGTCTGCTTTACGGGTTTTACCCAGAAATCCCAATGATTTGTCGGTAACCTGTTCTGCAAAGGCACGGTAGCTGGTCCATTTGCCGCCAACAAGAGAGTAGACCAGGATGTTTCCCAGCCTATCTTCCTTGATGTTGTGGTCGCGGGTGATCTGCCCAGTCGTTTTGGCGTCACTATACGCCAACGGACGAACCCCTGAAAAACGAAAAACGATCTGACTGCGCTCAAGCTTGATGCCCGGAAAAACGCGCCCGATCATGCCGAAGAAGTAGTCCACTTCTTCATCCGTGCAGCGGGCATCATCGGCATTTTCAATGGGGATATCGGAGGTGCCAACGATCACTTTATCTAGCAGGGGAAAGATGAGTACGATGCGACCATCCCTGTTTTCGAAAAAGAATTCATTCTCCTCGATGGCGGCGCGCAGTTTGGGGTGGTCGAGCACCAGGTGCGAGCCTTTGGCCCCGCCGATATAACGGTTAGCAAGTCCGAGGTCGGTGTTGACGCGGTCGATCCAAGGGCCGGCGGCGTTGATGAGTAAAGTCGGATTAGTCTGATAGGTGTCACCGGTCAATTCGTCTCGCAATATAATTTTATCCCCTTCACCGCGAATAAATGAGACGTAGTTGAGAGCGTGCGCGTGCGAGCCTTCAGCTTCGGCGTCCAAGATCAATTCAATGGCATAGCGCTCGGGGCTGAGAATGGAGCCGTCGTAGTAAGTGGCGGTGTAGCGGATGTCGGGGTGCAGGTCAGGAAAGCGTTTGTGTGAAGCAACGCGGCCTTCAAAGCGGTGCGGTGGGACGGTGCCTTGCTTACGTGTATATGCATCGTAGAGCATCAAACCAACCTTGATAACAAAGGCGCCGCGCTCCGAAGGCTTGTCAAGCCACCCCAGGAATTTGAGCGGCGCATTAAGCAGGCCAGACCAGAATTTGAAGATGGGGATGGTGGTGGGAAGCGGGCGGACGAGGTGCGGAGCATTTTCGATCATGCGGTTGCGCTCCCGCACGGCTTCACGCACAAGACGAAATTCGCCGTTTTCAAGATAGCGAATGCCACCGTGCGCCATGTGCGAAGATGCTGCAGAGGCGCCCGAGCAAAAGTCGCCGCGGTCGATCAGCAGCACGTCTACGCCGTTGAGGGCTAGGTCGCGGAAGGTGCCCACGCCGTTTATGCCCGCGCCGATGATGAGGACGGTGGGGGGCTGGTTTTGGAGTGATTTTAGGATTTCGGTTCGGTTCATGTTATGCCTTGTCAAGACTTTAGACAATAGAGTTTTTTGCGTATCAATTCTGGCATCTAAAGTTTCTGGTGTATGGCTGCTACACCCAATTAAAGGTGCGGGTGACGGCTTTCTTCCAGCCTGCGTAGAGATTGGCGCGGGAATCGGCATCCATCTGTGGCTGCCATTCGCGGTCTTTGCCCCAGTTGTCACGCAGTTCGTCGAAATCTTTCCAGAAACCAACTGCCAGCCCGGCTGCGTACGCCGCACCTAACGCAGTGGTCTCAGCAACTTTCGGACGGATGACAGGAACGTTCAGCACGTCAGACTGGAACTGCATCAGTAGATCATTGAAAACCATGCCACCGTCAACTTTCAACGCGGTCAGACTTACACCAGAATCTGCTTCCATTGCTTCGAGCACTTCCTTTGTCTGATAGGCTGTTGCTTCGAGCGCCGCCCGGGCGATGTGCCCCTTATTGACGTAGCGTGTCATCCCGACAATGGCGCCGCGTGCGTCACTGCGCCAGTAGGGTGCGAATAAGCCGGAAAAGGCTGGGACGAAAAAAATTCCGCCGCTGTCTTCGACTGTGTTGGCAAGGATTTCCACATCGGAAGATTTGTCGATCAGGCCGAGATTGTCGCGTAGCCATTGAACTAACGCACCAGTGATGGCGATCGAGCCTTCCAACGCGTAGACGGCAGGATTGTTACCAATTTTGTAACCCAGTGTAGTTAGCAGACCATTCTCTGATGGAACAGGTTCTTCCCCGGTATTGAGCAGCATAAAACAACCCGTACCATAGGTATTCTTGGCTTCTCCGGGAGAGTAGCAGGTTTGACCGAAGAGCGCAGCTTGCTGGTCGCCCAAATCACCGGCCACCGGGATGCCTTGTAGGGATAAGATTGTCTCGTCCCATTCTGGGCGAGGAGACCCCGCCCCTACGTGGCCATACACTTCTGATGATGAACAGATTGCCGGCAGCATGGCACGCGGGATACCGAGAATGCGCAGGATTTCTTCATTCCAGTCGAGCTTTTTCAAATCCATTAGGAGAGTACGGGAGGCGTTAGTCACATCGGTGATGTGCTGACCGGTCAGGTTCCAGATCAGCCAGGTATCCATATTGCCGAAGATCAGTTCTCCCTTTAAAGCGCGATCCCGCGTTCCGGGGATGTTGTCCAGAATCCATTTTATTTTAGGGCCAGAAAAATAGGTGGCAAGAGGCAGGCCGGTCGTGGGGCGGAAGCGGTCCTGTCCATCGTCTTGAGCCAGTTCGTTACAGATGGAGTCCGTGCGGGTATCCTGCCAGACAATGGCATTGTAGACCGGCTTGCCAGTAGATTTTTCCCAGACGAGGGTAGTTTCACGTTGGTTGGTAATTCCAACTGCGGCCACATCTGCTGAAGTGGCATTCGCATTTATGAGTGTGCCCCGAACAACTTCCTGAGTGTTCTCCCAAATCTCCAAGGCATCATGCTCCACCCAACCAGGCTTGGGATAGATTTGCTCATGCTCTTTCTGGTCTACGGCGACGATATTCCCGCCGTGATCAAACAGGATACAGCGTGTGCTGGTAGTTCCCTGATCTATTGCCGCAACATATTTTGACATAAGGCCCTCCAGTGATATTTACAAAATCGAATTTATCCGCTCTAACCCTTTTCGAATATTCTCAATCGAGTTGGCATATGAAATTCTTAGATAACCTTCGCCGTACTCGCCGAAGGAGTTACCAGGCAACAGCGCCACGCCCGCTTTTTCCAGGATCAGGTTGGCCAACTCGCTGGAACCTATGCCTGTGCCAGTGATGTTCGGGAAAACATAGAACGCGCCCTGTGGTTTCTGGCAGATAAAGCCAGGCAGGGCGTTTAGCCCATCCACAACAGAATCGCGGCGGCGCTGGTATTCGGTTACCATCACCTTCACCATATCTTGTGGACCGGTGATGGCCTCCAGCCCGGCGAACTGTGTGAAGTGCGCGGTCGAGCCGATAGAATGCGTCAGCAGCAAATCCACGCGGGCAGCCAGTTCTTTTGGCATGATGCCAAAGCCCAACCGCCAGCCGGTCATTGAGTAGGTCTTGGAGAATCCGTCCACGATGATGGTGCGCTCTTTCATGCCGGGTATTGAAGCAATGGACGGCGCTTCTAGTCCATCGTAGACGATGCGTGTGTACAGTTCGTCTGACATCACCCAGCAGCCATATCGTTCGGCCTGTGAAGCGATGTGCTCCAAGTCCGCAGATGGGATGACACCGCCAGTTGGGTTGGAGGGAGAATTCAGGATGATGAGCCTGGTCTTCTCGTTGATGAGACTGTCGAACGCTTCCAGATCGAACGAAAACTGCTTCTGTTCCAACAACGGGACCGCCACCGGAATGCCGCCTGCTACTTTTATCATCGCTTCGTAAGTTGGAAATCCAGGGTTAGGGTAGATGACTTCGTCGCCCGGCTCGATCAGTGCCAGGGTGGGGAAGAACAGGTTGGGCTTACCGCCAGGGCTGACGACCACTTCGTCAGGGTGGACTTCAATCCCGCGCTGACGCCCGGCCTGGATGGCGATCGCTTCTTTTAGCGGTGGCATACCTGAGGGCGGTGTGTAGCGTGTTTTCCCATCCTGAATGGCTTTTATCCCAGCCTGGCTGATGTTCTCAAAAGTAGGGTAGTCCGGCTGTCCGATCTCAAGATGGATGATTTCTTTACCGGTGGCTTCCAATTGGTTTGCACGCGCCAGGACTTCGTAAGCGCCTTCAGGTTGGAGATGCTGTGTGCGATTAGCAAATGTCATGATAATTGCTCGATTCAATATTTTTTGAATTAGGTGAGATCATAACGAAAAAACTTATCCTGGGTTAGGATACCACCGGGCGGCACGACGATGAATTCATCATCTGCCTGATCAAGATTGGTAGCAATTTCAACCAGGCGAACCAACATAGCATCTGATCCAATGAGCTCTTCATAGCGGATGCCCCATTGTTCACAATAGCGCGCGACTTCACGCGCAGCAGGTCGGTAAGTTTCTAAATCTTGGGTGTTTTGAACGATCAGTGCCAGACGTTTATAATTTTTATACTGGTATTCCATCAACCAATCGGCTTTTTTCTCGCCATACTTTTCAACCAACCCTTGATACTCTTGTAGCGGTGTGCTACCACCTTCCAGCCAGCCTTTAGAGAGATAGTATGTCGCTGGTGCATTATCAAATTCACGACGATAGGCTTGATACGAGCCAAGGATGATGGCGATGCAATCGTCTGTGCGCGGGATGAGCAGGGTGTGTTTTCCAGCCTGGATTTCATGCAAGCCATTGCCGCACAGCCCATAGCCTAATACGATCAGACTAGGTTGTTCGATACTATCAATGGCTTCTTGAAGTGTTTTTTGCAGGTTCTTGGGGACTAAATGTAAGGCGTAATCAAAAAATGTAATATCTTTTGTTAACTCTTCGGGCAGCAGATACTCCAACCAATTTTGAAAGACGCGGCAGGCCAGCACAACAACAGGAGTGTTTGGAGTAGCGGGAAAATCCATAGGCAATATTTTAGCACTAATGATTTAAATCATTAGCATTTTGTGTTGGCTATATAATGTTTTTCTGCAATTGTGGGGCCATTAAAATTGGACAACTTGACATTTTCTTTGTCAAGTTGTCTGTCAAGGCGGCCTCGACGGGATACAGGTTCGCAGCGCGTAACAAATTGAGGGCATTGGGTAAATAAAGTGGATTAGATAATCGATATTACCAATATTTGGTTCGATTTAGTCTATAGGACTGGCGAAGTAATTACAGCACCGTCCGAGATTGATGGGTTTGCTAATTCTGTCGTGAAGGTGTATATGTGATTTCCTTTTTTGTAGGATAAACTTTTTATTCGTCGAGGTGGTAAGTGTGATAGGCATTTGTACAAGGATTTCCCCAGGCTATGTGCATCTCACGTGCAGTTAAGTCGATTACCAATGCATTGATGGTCTTTTCACGATCCAGCAGGTTCCCTTCACCAAAGTCATGCTTACAGATCGAATTTGGGTAATTGACATGGTCGCGCTGGATAGTTTGAAGTGATTTGATCGTGTGGTTTTTGGACTGGTTCAATAGCCGCAATGCCCGGAAATACCGAATACGAGATGAGGTCAACTCTTCTGGCTCATTCTCGATTTCCTGCATGTTTGCCGATAGATAGTTATTGGTATGCACTACATATCCATCTTTATTATAGATGATGGAAAAACGTCGTGCGGATACTTCCACATTGTAAATTTCCCCGCTTTCATGAGCAATTAAATGATTATAACCGGCAGCACGGTGAGGGATGAGTGTTCGATTGATTGCATCGCTAGGTGTCTTGGCTGCCAGCACAGCACGCGAAACTGCCAGTCTAGGAATGCCAATGCGGGAATCGTTCGGATATACCGAATCGATCAGTTGCGCAATCCCATAGGCGTTGAATCCGACGTTTGCAATCAAGCCGCCATAGGTCATTGCCAGGTAAGGTGGTTCATCATTTGGTTTGGCATGAATGACAAAGACATCATTTTCATCATCTGGAACCCAATCTTCATTATGTGCTGCTAAGACATGCCCGTCAGCTGTTCGTTCATCATTAACTGCCATACTGGTACACCGTGTCAAATGTAAGGCATCCATCGTGACCGCTTCCATAGCATTCAAAACCATTATTTCGTCAAAGGAAACGTTGGCGCCTTCGGCAATACCTTGCATTTCGTCAACATACTGTGGATAACGCTCCTGGGCAAATGGTAAGTATTTACGCGCCTGAATATGTGCGCCTTCCCAGGTCAATTCAAGTTCCTTGTAGGCTTCATTCAACAACTTGCGTGCATTTTCAATGCT
>Ga0209536_100001783_pt1 | contig 35346 bp, 30 predicted proteins | sample DeeMarSeWOR28_12_FD_187461 | JGI IMG/M metagenome (GOLD analysis project Ga0209536, IMG submission 187461) | Marine sediment microbial communities from White Oak River estuary, North Carolina - WOR-2-8_12 (SPAdes) (version 2) | ecosystem: Environmental > Aquatic > Marine > Intertidal zone >...
TGGAAGCAGCCAGACCGGTACAAATTGTACTTACGTCGGGAGTTACAAGCTGCATGGTATCGTATATGCCCAGTCCCGCATAAACCGAACCTCCCGGACTGTTTATATAAAGTAATATGTCTTTCTTAGCGTCCACCGATTCCAGAAAGAGAAGCTGCGCGGTGATGATATTGGCAATATTATCATCGACAGGCATTCCGAGGAAAATGATACGATCCATGATTAACCGGGAGAATACGTCAATTTCCCTGAAATTAGTGGGTCGTTCTTCGATCACGGCACGGGTCATATTATCAATTCGTTCAACGTATTTATCAAACACCGAACCGTTAATACGTCTGCCTTTTACGGCAAATTTTCTGAATTCCTTCTTATTGATCATTCTATTATTAAATTTAATTAGTCAATATTATAAAAAAAGCCCCTTAACCCCAATTATTCACTCTTTATTTTATTATATGGCATACGAACTTACTAAATGTCCTTGAAGGCGACCCGAAACATGAATATCCCGATATATCGGGATCGCTATCCGGGGAATCCACATTCACGAGTTCACCTTACTGCTTGACTCTGCTGGTAGCTATCGGCCTGATCTTTACACCGCACCTCGAATATGCCAACGTATTTACCGAGGCTTTCACCAGAAATTGAAGCCACGATATGGATAGGGGTTAATGATTCTGCAAATGCGTATGACAACCAATAGAAAGCATATCAGCCCGGAATAAGTAATGAATTCTTCAGGTTAATTAACAGACTCTCTAGTAAACGGTATAATTCCTATTTAGTTTGATACTACTTTCGAAAATTCTTCAGGATTTATTTTTTTATAGCTTATTTCTATTTGTTCCATGATAAAATTCATTATTTTTTCGGAACGCACCTGGCTGTAGGTATTGTAATAATTCTGACCTTCATTTCCTTTCAGGTAATTGTTGGCAAACTGTTCCAGATTTTCATTCATGGCATCTCCCATCCCATAGGAAGCAAATTGGGCTTTTATTAATTCTTTAGCATGATCCACGACATCCTGATGTTCCACCTTTATTTCATGATCGTCGGCCACGCGATTTACGATCAGGTTCCACTTCAGATCTTCGACATAATGCACATAATTTTTTTCAAGATCTTCCGTGGATAATTCTTCCTTGCTGGTCGCCTGGATCCATTTTTTATAAAAGTTATCCGGTATTTCAATTTTCGTAGTTTCCAGCATCTTATCCTGAATTAATTTCTGGGTATAATTAACTGCTTCTTTATTGTAGTTTTCGTGCATGGTATTTTTCAGTTTTTCACGAAACTCTTCTTCGGTCTTCACGATATCTTTCCCAAATACTTTATCAAAAAATTCCTGGTTAATTCCTGCTGCTTCGATCCGGATTATTTTATTGATCTTAAATTTAAAATCGCCCTTATTTTCCTTCAATTCTTTTTCAGTTTTACCCAGTATATTAGCTGCCGTTTCCAGATCCTTTAAAGATTTTTTTGGATCAAAACTTATTTCGTCATCTTTCTTCAGCCCCGTCCATTTTTTCAATTCTTTCGGTTTGATGTTTTCATTAGAGATATATACTTCCCTCTTAAATTCTGTCCCTTCCCGGGTGAGTTCCCCGTTAAAATCATCTCCTTTCTTACTTAATTCCGGTTCGGAATAATTACCGTACCTTTTTCTAAGATCCTCAATAGTCTTGTCAAGGATTTTATTATCGATCTCAATTTGATACGATTTAACTTTCTGGGCAAGGTTATAACTGAAGGCATCCACAAGTCCCACATGATATTCAAATTCAAAATCTTTTTGATTATCCCAATCTATTTCAGCCGCTTTCTCTTTATTTGGAAGAGGTTCGCCTATCAGTTTAATATCGTTTTTTTTGATATAATCCGAGATGGATTTTGATAACAAATCATTTATTTCTTCAACCATGATGGATTTGCCATACAATTTTTTAATCAGGCCGGGGGGCACTTTTCCCTGTCGGAATCCTTTAATATTGGCCTTTTTGGAATAATCTTTTACTTTTTCTTCAACTTTGGGTTGATAATCTTTTTCGTTTAATGTAATTTTAATAAGGGCTTCAGTAGCGGAACTTTTATCTAAAACAATATCCAAGGTTCTAAGCGTTATAATGTTAATATTAAAACAAAACCCTCAATCAATCTGAAATGAACAGGATCGAGGGCTATTTTGTGCGGATGAAGGGACTCGAACCCCCATGCCTTGCGGCGCTAGATCCTAAGTCTAGTGCGTCTACCAATTCCGCCACATCCGCGTATAAATTCAAAAATTTATTCCCTAAATTGAATAAATTTATGTTCATGATATCCGTAAACAGGCACAGATCCTTGTTCAACATGATGGATGCCCTTTTTCCGGGAGGTCCTGAAAAATGGAATGCAAAATTAATGATAATTAAGATATTATCCAGTAGTTTTCCGTATATTTTACTAGATAGGCTTAGTATTGAGCGAATATGTTATTGACTGATCAGGAAGTAGAAAAAAAGGAAATACTCAGAAAGTATAGAATTCTGTTGCGGCATGCAAAACCGTTCTTAAGGGATGGCGATGCAAGATTAATAAAAAAGGCCTTTAACATCTCCATGGAGGCGCATCGGGACATGCGGCGTAGATCCGGCGAACCATATATTTACCATCCACTTGAAGTAGCACTCATCGCGGTCGACGAAATTGGATTAGGTACTACTTCGATCATATCCGCTATCCTGCATGACGTGGTGGAAGATACGGAATTTGAGATCGAGGATATTGAAAGAGAATTTGGAACCAAGGTAGCCCGAATCATCGACGGGCTCACCAAAATATCAGGTGTATTTGAATACGGAACATCCCAGCAGGCAGAGAATTTCAGAAAGATGCTCCTTACCCTTTCTGAGGATGTTCGCGTCATCCTGATCAAGCTGGCCGACAGGCTGCATAATATGCGTACGCTGAGCAGTTTACCACGAAACAAGCAGCTTCGGATCGCCTCCGAAACGATTTATTTATATGCACCCCTGGCACATCGTCTCGGATTATACGCTATTAAAACCGAACTCGAGGATTTGTATCTCAAATACACGGAGAGTGATGTATACCGGGAAATTGTTGAAAAGATGAAGGCGAACAAGCCGGTCAGGGATCGGTTCATCCGGAAATTCATCGCCCCGATACAGGAGTCGCTTGACGAACAGAATTTTGATTTCACAATCAAGGGAAGGCCGAAATCGATCTATTCAGTCTGGAATAAGATGAAAACCCAGAACATTCCATTTGAAGAGGTATATGATATATTCGCCATACGGATTATTCTTGACACGACACCGGAAAGCGAAAAGGCTGCCTGCTGGCAGGTATATTCAATCGTCACCGATTTTTACAAACCGAATCCTGACCGGCTTAGAGACTGGATCAGTACGCCCAAAGCAAATGGTTATGAATCGTTACATACCACGGTGATGAGTCGTACCGGTTTGTGGGTTGAAGTGCAAATCAGATCCAGGCGGATGGATGAAATAGCTGAAAAGGGATACGCAGCCCACTGGAAGTACAAGGATAATCTGCATGGAAAAACTTCCCATGAATCGGGGCTGGAAGAATGGATCAGAAGGGTGAGAGATCTCCTTGAACAGAATGATACCAATGCCATTGAATTTGTCGACGATTTTCGTTCCAATCTTTTCAGCGAAGAGGTTTTTGTGTTTACACCCAAAGGAGATCTGAAGATACTGCCCAATGGCGCCAAAGCATTGGATTTTGCATTTGATATTCATTCGGAAGTAGGTGCACATTGCATCGGTGCGAAAGTGAATCAAAAACTGGTGCCTCTTAGTTATACGCTAAAAAACGGAGATCAGGTTGAGATTCTGACTTCAACCAAACAAAAACCCAATGAAGATTGGCTCCGGTTTGTTGTCAGCACCAAGGCAAAATCCAAAATAAAGGATCTATTAAAAAGTGAACGGAAATCGGTGATCGCACAAGGTAAGGAGGTAGTTTTCCGAAAGCTGAATCAAATGAAAATGAATCCGTCCGAAGAGGTCATCAACCAGGTGAGGGCCTATTTCGATGCAAATACCAATAATGAGTTATTTTTCAAGATAGGCATCGGAGAAATAGAACATAAGGATATTAAAAAATTTAAAACCGCACTGGATAACCGGACTGCCCGACTTTCTCCGAAGATAAGAGATGCCAAGTCGTTTGAAAAACAGGTTACCACTGCAAGGGGTGAAACCAGGGATATGTTGTTGATCGGTGAGGATATGGACATCATTGATTATACCTTTGCCAAATGTTGTAATCCCATTCCCGGTGATGATGTATTTGGCTTTGTTACTATCAATGAAGGAATCAAAGTACATAGAACTACCTGTCCGAATGCAATCGAATTAATGTCAAGGCACGGACACCGTGTCATCAAGGCAAAATGGACCTCACAGAAAAAAGTAGCTTTTCTCGCCGGGATCAAGATCGTCGGTACCGACAGGATTGGACTGATCAATGATGTAACTACCATCATCTCGAATGAATTAAAAGTGAACATGCGCTCCGTTTCGATCGACACCGATAATGGAATCTTTGAAGGTAAGATCATGCTTTATGTAAATGATACCATACATCTCGAATTACTAATCAATAAAATGAGAAAGGTGAATGGTATCGTTAAGGTGATTCGATTTGATGCCAAAGAATAATGCCTTTGGCAATCAATGCCTTTTGGTAAAAATTCATATATATTTGCATACCCTCACATATAAACTGATATGGGTTTGAACAATCAAATATACGGAGAGGTAAAGAAGATATTCACTACTTATCTAGAGAATAAAAAGTTACGTAAAACTCCGGAGAGATTTGCCATATTAGAAGAAATTTATTCCAGGGACGGGCACTTTGATGTGGAATCACTCTACATCAGCATGAAAAATAAAAATTACAGGGTAAGCCGGGCTACGGTATATAACACGTTGGATTTATTGGTGGAATGTGACCTGGTAAGCAAGCATCAGTTTGGTCAGAACCTGGCGCAATATGAAAAATCTTACGGGTATAAACAACATGATCATATCCTTCTTCAGAATGGGAAAGTAATTGAATTTTGTGATCCCAGGATACAAAATATTAAAAATACCCTTGAAGAAATGTTTGAAATCGACATTACGCATCACTCCCTGTATTTTTTTGCGAAAACCAGATCCACCATTAAATAACCGTTAGAAAAAGCGTATGGAACATACTTATGAAACACAGGATAGCATATTGATCATCCATCTGAAGGGAGATTTGATCGGAGAAAATAATGGTCCTGAACTTGTAAAAATAGTAAACGACAGCATTCACGATCGGGTGATTCATTGTGCTGTGGATTTGTCGGAGGTGAGATACATGAACAGCAGTGGTATTGGCGTGCTGATAACCTTATTAACCAAATACCGGAACCATGAAGGAGAAATGGTTTTGATAAAACCTTCAGAAAAGATTGAAAAACTGCTGGTAATCACTAAACTGAATAAAATATTTTCGATTGCTGATACAAAAGAGGAAGCAGTTAAGATTCTCAAATCCTGAACCTCTATATTTTTTTTATTGACATCATTCAACTTAAATCATAATCTAAATAGTAAATACCATGAAAGTGGATGTGTTATTAGGATTGCAGTGGGGAGACGAAGGGAAAGGTAAAATCGTTGATTTTCTGGCTCCACAATACCAGGTGGTTGCCAGGTTCCAGGGTGGCCCAAATGCCGGGCATACCCTCAATTTCGATGGCATAAAACACGTTCTTCATCAGATACCCTCGGGTATTTTCAGAGAGGATATTAAAAACGTAATCGGGAACGGGGTTGTATTGGATGCAGTCATCTTTAAAAAGGAAGTCGAGGCGCTGCGAAAATACAATCTGATTCCCAGGAATAATCTATTTATATCGAAGAAAGCGCAATTAATACTTCCCACCCATCGATTACTTGATGCCGCCTATGAACAATCTAAAGGGGAGGGGAAAATCGGATCCACCCTGAAAGGAATTGGACCCACCTATCAGGATAAAGTAGCAAGAATCGGTCTGCGGGTTGGAGATATCCTGAGGAATGATTTTAAAGAGAAATACTCGTTTCTGACCTCCAAGCATGAATCCATTTTAAGATCTCTGGCATTTGACTATAATTTGGTCGAACTGACCGACCAGTTTTTCGAGGCGATCGATTTTTTAAGGTCTTTTAATCTGATCAATGGAGAATATTTTATTGCCAATGAACTGAAGGCAGGTAACAAGATACTTGCGGAAGGAGCCCAGGGGAGTCTGCTGGATATTGATTTTGGAAGCTACCCTTTTGTGACCAGTTCGAATACTACCACTGCAGGGGCGGCTACTGGTTTGGGCATTGCACCCAGCCGGATCGGGGAGGTATTTGGGATTTTCAAAGCGTATTGCACACGGGTTGGAAGCGGTCCGTTTCCTACCGAATTGCTTAACGAAACAGGTGAAAAAATAAGAAAGGAAGGCCATGAATTTGGCGCTACTACGGGCAGACCCAGGCGATGTGGATGGCTGGACCTGCCTGCATTGAAATATGCCATAATGATCAATGGGGTTTCCCGTTTGTTTATGATGAAGGCCGATGTATTAAGTAAACTTAATACGCTATATGTTTGTGAAAAATACCAATTTGAAAATGGTTCTGTTACGGAAGAGTTGCCTTTTGAGCTTAACGATGTCAAAATTATACCCATAATGCGGGAATTTAAAAGTTGGAAAAACCTGGATATGACTGCCAGTGCATATGAGGCTCTCCCTAAGGAATTACAGGATTATGTCAGTTATCTGGAACAGCAACTAAGCGTTCCCATAGAAATTATTTCAATGGGTCCAGACCGTAAAAGCACCATCCTGAGAAACAAGACATTAGCACCTCAAATATAAGACGAAAGATCCTGATCCATGAATCCAGATACGCTACTGGTACTATTCCTCGTCATTATTGGTGCAGAATTTATCTTCGAGAAATTTCTTGCAGTTCTCAACTACCGGAAGCTGGAATCGAAACTTCCGGAAAGGATGAAAGGAATATACGACCCTGAAAAATATCGACAATCCATTGCTTATAACAAGGAAAACGGAAGATTCGGATTTGTTACCTCATCTATAAGTTTTCTGGTGATCGTTACCCTGATAGCGACTGGATTTTTCGGAATGCTCGATGAATGGATCAGGCGTTTTGTAGCCGATCCCCTGCTTATTTCTCTTGCATTTTTTGGTATCCTTTATATTGCGGGCGACATTTTATCAACTCCTTTTGCCGTTTACGACACTTTTGTCATTGAGGAGAAATATGGATTTAATAAAACTACCCCAAGGATATTTATTTTAGACAAGTTGAAAGGATATCTTCTTTCCATTATTCTGGGAGGTGGAATATTGCTGGTTCTGTTGGTCCTGATAAACCGGATGGGGAAAGATTTCTGGATTTATTTCTGGATCGTCATTTCCGCATTTACACTTTTTATGAATATGTTTTATACCACATTGATTGTCCCACTCTTTAATAAACTTGTTCCATTGGAAGAAAGCGAATTGAAAGATGCCATCCTTAATTACAGCCAGAAAGTTCGGTTTCCCCTGGATAATATTTTTGTAATCGATGGTTCAAAAAGGTCTACCAAGGCAAATGCCTATTTTTCGGGTTTAGGCAGGAAGAAAAAAATAGTGCTTTTCGATACCCTGATCAACAATCACTCAAAAGAAGAACTGGTAGCCGTTCTTGCACATGAAGTAGGACATTATAAAAAAAAGCATATCATTCAATCTTACTTAACCTCCATCATTCAGACCGGGATCCTGCTGTTTATCATGTCGCTATTGATCTTTAATCCGGATTTATCAATAGCTTTCGGAGGTAAACAATTTGCTATTCATTTAAACCTGATTGCTTTTTTTATATTGTTTTCACCTATATCCACGATCACGGGGATCTTAATGAATTTAATCAGCCGGAAAAATGAGTATCAGGCGGATGCTTTCGCAGCGGAAACCTACAACGCGCAACCTTTACAGGAGGCGCTAAAAAAACTATCAACCAATAATCTGGGAAATCTCACTCCTCATCGCTGGTATGTATTTGTAAATTATTCACATCCTCCATTGCTTTCCAGATTAAAGGCGCTGGATCGTTATGAATCAAACCAAACCGGGAATAGTGTGTCTTCCTGATATGATAAAGGATGAATATCCGGGATATATTTCATCAGTCCAAGATTTCATTTAATCTTGCTTTTCCCGTTATGTTAAGTCAATTAGGTCAGGTGATGGTGGGGGTGGCTGACAGCATGATGGTAGGGCGTATAGGAAAGGATTCTCTCGCGGGGGCCTCCCTCGGAAACAGCATCTTTGTGCTTTTTCTGACTTTTGGAATCGGGATATCCTACGGCATCACCCCTCTGGTTGCAAAAGCAGATGGTGAAGGGAACACAAAATCCATTATGGAATTACTCAAACATGGGTTTCTGATTAATTTCTTTTTTTCCATCCTCTTACTGGTCTTACTAATTTCAACTTCGTTAATTTTCCCCTATCTGAACCAACCGGAACAGGTGGTTATCCTGGCCGTACCCTATTTCATCATCATTTCAATTTCCATTCTGCCTTTTATGGTCTTTCAGACGGGGAGACAATTTGCAGAGGGCCTGTCATTGACCAGACAGGCCATGACCGTTACGGTAGCCGGGAATATTCTGAATATCTTTTTTAACTTTATTTTGATATTCGGGAAACTCGGATTCCCCATATTAGGATTATTAGGAGCTGGGATTGCCACTTTGATTTCCCGGATAATCATGGCGCTTATGATGATGATTTTCGTATTTTATCATAAACGATTCCGGCATTTCTGGATAGAGTTTAAATGGCATGGGTCGGACCGGAAAATTTTCAGAAGAATTTTAAGCATTGGGATACCCTCCGGATTACAGTTTATTTTTGAAGTGGGAGCCTTCAGTTTTGCCGCCATTATGGTAGGATGGCTCGGCGCGACTGCCCTGGCCGCACACCAGATTGCTATCAGCCTGGCTTCGATCACCTATATGATGGCGACCGGCATTGCAACAGCCACTACAATCCGTGTTGGGAATCAGTTGGGTAGAAACAATATTTTGCTGATGAGAAAGGTAGGTTTTACCGGGTTTGTTATGGGGGCCACCTTTATGGGGATCAGTGGGCTGATATTGATCGGCATGCATAATTACCTGCCTTCCTGGTATATCGACGACCGGGAAGTAATCCAATTATCTTCAGAATTAATATTAATTGCGGCATTTTTCCAGATCTCAGATGGATTGCAGGTTGTTGGACTGGGCGCCCTGAGAGGTATGTCGGACGTCCAGGTACCAACCTTCGTCACCCTGCTTGCATACTGGATTCTGGCACTCCCCGTTGGCTACCTGCTTGGAATTATTTTCGAATTTGGCGCCAAGGGAATCTGGATTGGATTGCTGATCGGTCTCACGGTTACGGCAGGTATGCTGATCGAGAGGTTCAGGAGGATCAGTTTAAAAATGCTCATAAACAACGGGAGTGAGTGAATAAGATTAAAATGACTCAATCAAAAAGAACAGATCCAGTTTTATAAATATAAAAAGTATAATCTGTTGATAATTTTCCCGGTTGTCACGAAAATATTGGGTATTTACTTAAACAATTCGGTTTTTTAAGGGATCATTCATGACAATTTGGTTAATTTGAACTTATGAAAGTCGACCGACAAACTTTAAAAAAAATCGCCCATCTGGCCAGGCTGGAAATCCGGAAGGAGGATGAAGATAAGCTTCTTGAAAGCCTGAGTGAAATATTAACATGGGTTGAAAAATTAAATGAATTGGATACAACCGGGATTGAACCACTGACCAATATGAGTCTTGAAAAAAACGTCCTGAGAGAAGATAAAGTAACCGGGCATCTGGAACGGAACAAAGCATTGGCTAACGCGCCGGATAAAGACGACAAGTACCTACGTGTACCCAAAATCAAAGACTGACCGGGGGATGAAAAAATGGTTATTCTGGAACGACTGGTATAAATCAGACAGATACGTTTTTTTATTTTTTCTTTGCGTTGTCCTGGCAACCCTATTCTATCTGGTTTTTTCGATATTTACGGGAGTTGATAATGTAATCCATTGGGAGGTTATTGAGAATCTGGAACGATTAAAAACGGATGTGTATGCGTTCCGTCTGGGAAATCTCGAACTAAAGATTCCACTCGACAATTACATAATTTTTCAATACTTTCAGGGATCTGATCTAACCATCCAGCCTGTTCATGCCTACATTTATCTGATAATTCTGGTAATATCGATCAACCTGGTGATGGCGATACTACCATCCCTGAATAAATTCTGGTTTTATGCAGGGATGGGTGGATTTACAGGTTTTATGGTGTTGTTTAATTTTGGTCAGATCAACCTGTTTAACCAGTCAGATAAATCCGCACTGATCATTATACTGGGTTTTTATTTAACTGTGAGTTACTTTTACAGGGAATTCAAACCAGACATCGCAATTTTTAAAAGGTTCCTGGTATTCACGGCTTTGTCAGCCATTATTGCAGTTATTTTTTATTTTTATTCAGGGGTGGAGCGTCCCTTTTTATACCTGGCAAACAATGGCATCTATGCTCCGCTCATCGTATCCATCATTTTCATTCTTTCAGTTGCTCATGAAATAATTTATGGATTTGTATATCTGACTACGAGTGCAAGTACTCCCGACAGTAAGAACAGTTTAGCTCATTTTACTTTTATTTCTCTGATTTACATTTTTTATTCTATCATCACCTATCTTTATTTATCCCGACAGATACAATGGGAGATTATTTATCTTAATCCCTTTCTTATTCTGATTATTGCCTCGGTTATCGGTTTATGGTCTTTTCGGAAACGTGAAGAGCTGTACAGCGAAATTTTTCCATTTTATCCTGTAGGGGCTCTTTTTTACCTTGGATTTGCAGCTATTACTCTGGCTACCATCGCGTATGCTTTTTCAAATGGTAATGATCCTATGATAGAAGCTTTCGAAGATGCCATAATGTACAGTCAGATCGGATTCAGTATTCTTTTCTTTATTTATGTAATTGCCAATTTCGGGCCCATGATCGCTAAGAATTTCAGGGTTGTAAAAATAGTCTATCAAAGCAGGATCTTCCCATTTTTTGTTTTCAGGATCGGGGGTGTAATTGCTGCCGGATTTCTATTTTTTCAGGCTGAATTTTTTCCATATTATCAAATCCTGGCAGGCTATTATAACCAGGTTGGAGATCTCTATCTGATCGAAGGCCAACTCGACCTGGCAAGAGAATATTATGAACGGGCAAGTGATTATGAGTACCAGAACCATCGATCAAACTATGCAATGGCAACCATTGGTCGGATGCAGAAGGATAAACTGGACGAGGTTTACTACTTTGAAAATTCCTTGCTAAAAAGACCTACCGACTACGCCTATGTTAATCTTGGAGATATTTATCTCCGGAATAATCAATATTTTGAAGGGCTTTTCAGATTAAAAGAAGGGCAGGAAGAGTTTCCCTATTCTCAACAGATTTTGAATAACCTGGGATATTTCTACTCAAAAACAGATATCATTGACACCGCATTTTACTATTTCAATTTGGCGAATAATGCTGCCCGCGACCATGCCATTCCCGAGGCCAATATTTATGGCCTTATGGCCAAATCCGAATTATTTATATCACCGGATTCGCTCGAATCCTATTTTGAACATAGGGATCTTATTGCAGATATCAACCGGCAGGCCATACTAAATCAGTTAAATCGTTATGATTCATCCTTACTGCAAAAAAATATTGATACCATCCAGAATGATGTTGATTTTGCAGCACTATACAATTCGGGCCTGAATGCACTTCAAACAGAAGATACGATCTATTTCAATCAAATTTCAAATTACGGCCATAAAAGCGGGAATAGCTTTTACCGGAACCGTCTTGACATATTAGAAGCCATCCATGATTATTTGATTCATCAAACGGCAAGTGCTTTTTTCACTCTTAAAAACTATGCTGTAACATCCTTAAATAACCATGAATATTATCGATTACTGGGTAAACTCACACTGATGAAAGACAATCCCGTTTTGGCTGTTGAATTTTTCAAGAGTACCAATATAGAATTGGACGTAAAAGATCGTTTTCATTTATCCCTGGCGTTAATGGAAGCGGGTGATCATGAGGAAGCCCGATCTCTATTGCAAACACTTACGGAATCGGATGATCCTGATATCGCTTTTATAGCCAGCGAGTTTATCTCAGTTTTAACTTACAGGGAGGACTTGCCGATGGATTTTTCTGACGATGAATTTGTCTATTTATTGTTTCATTATCATCCTCATTTTCAGCAAGATACAATAGTTGTGCAACTGATGGACAAGATTAAGAATCCTGAGATCAGAGATCTGATGCGACTCGAGTATATGGAACACCTGATTGAGCGGAAGGAACACGATAAGGCCAGGAAATTATTTTCGGAAACCGGATTGCCCTGGAAAAATCCACAGTTAAAGGATGGATTCCTCAAAATTGCGTATTTACTTGATCTTCAGATGAGCGAAAATCCCGTATTCATACCTGAAACAGGAAACCTAAAGATGACAGACAGGAATTATTTGTATGACGTTCTCCTGGAGGCATTGCGCAAACTCGAAAATAATGATACCACAGACCTGGAACAGATGTTTCATAGGTTAGGTACCTGGGATCCATTTTTTGAACGGGGGATTTTAGAAGCCACGGAATACTATCATAAAATCAGAAAAGATGATTATTTCGCCTATGATTTACTTATCCAGGCAACCGTCACCAATCCCTATTCCATCGCCTTGTATCAAAAATTGGTAGAATTATCACTTGATATGGGGTTAATTGAATATGCGCAGGATGCATTGGAAATACTACAGAATTTACTTCCGGAAAATGAATTCTCAAGCTACAGGCAGGATATAAGCTCCCGGATAATGGAAAAAAAAGACATCACGGGATTTTAATGACTATTACGTGTTCATTTAAGTATTTTGAAGAACTATAATCACCTATAATACATTTTAAATTCCGTTTATATAAATAACTTTTTAAGGGAATTAATTTATTCCTTATTTCGTATATATACTTTTGTAATAAATAATCTATTATGGACCTCGTAATCAGGACTGAAAAAATATCCAAAATATATAAAATGGGTAGTGAAGTGATTCATGCACTCCAATCCATTACCATCGATATAAAGAAAGGGGAATATGTGGCTTTTATGGGACCTTCGGGATCCGGAAAATCAACTTTGATGAACATTGTAGGTTGTCTTGACACATCAACCTCAGGAACATATATACTCAATAATCATGATGTAAGCGATCTGACGGAAAACCAGCTCGCTGAAATCAGGAATAAAGAAATAGGATTTGTCTTTCAAACATTTAACTTACTACCGAGAGCCACATCACTCGAAAATGTAGCTCTTCCATTAATCTATGCCGGCATCGGTAAATCCGTCAGGGAAGACAGGGCAATGCAAACGCTCGCAAGTGTCGGACTGGATGATCGGGCCAGTCATAAACCAAATGAACTTTCGGGTGGGCAGCGCCAGCGCGTTGCCATTGCCAGAGCACTTGTAAATAACCCAAGCATTATTCTGGCAGATGAGCCGACCGGGAACCTGGATTCAAAAACCTCCTATGATATTATGGATCTTTTCAAAAAACTCCACGATATGGGAAATACCATTATCATGGTCACCCATGAAGATGATATCGCGCATTATGCACACAGGATCGTAAAATTAAGAGATGGATTGGTCGAATCGGATCAGCGAAATAAAAACATTCGACATACCATTACTTCTACGTCTTTCTGATCATTTTTAAACAATATAGATTCAATTTAGTATTCTGTATTATAGTTCGGAACAATAAACGATTATGAAGATTTACACAAAAACCGGAGATCAGGGTGAGACTTCGCTACTGGGTGGGACCAGGGTATTAAAATCCAACATCCGGATTGAGGCATACGGTACCATTGATGAATTAAATGCAAATCTTGGATTGTTGAAAGATTATGACATGGCTGCCCATCTAAAGGAAAAGATCCTAAGAATCCAGCATGAGTTGTTTGATATCGGTGCTTACCTTGCCTGTGAAAATGATCCGGCGAGATATAAATTGAAGATGATTGGAGACCATCATATTCAAAAGCTTGAATACGAGATAGATGAAATGGATCTGGAACTCCATCCTCTGACAAATTTTATTTTACCGGGAGGCCATTTATCTGTTTCACAATGTCATATTGCACGCTGTGTTTGCCGACGTGCGGAGAGAAATATAATTCACTTGGCTGAACATCAGGATGTTTCAGAAACTGTTATAAGCTATTTGAATCGGCTGTCGGATTATCTATTTGTATTAGCAAGAAAACTTGCCAAAGATCTGGAAATTCAGGAGGTCATCTGGAGGACAAGATAAAAATATACTGTTGTATTTCGAGTGAATTAAAGCTATCTTTGATTGGATTTTTTTAAATTACAATGTAATGGTAGAAGCCTTAAATATCACAATAAAGAAAGTTTCAAAATCAAATCTGCCAAATATTGATTTCTCAAATATTATTTTTGGGAAAGTATATTCTGACCATATGTTTGTTGCCGATTACGTGGATGGAGAATGGGGAAATTTTTGCATTGTCCCTTATGGAAAACTTACTATATCCCCTGGAACTTGTGCCCTGCATTATGGACAATCCGTCTTTGAAGGCCTGAAAGCCTATAAGAATGAAGATAGTGAGGTACTGGTCTTTCGGCCTTATGACAATCACAGGCGAATGAACCTTTCCGCCAAAAGAATATGCATGCCCGAAATCCCTGAAGAGGTATTTATAGGTGGATTAACCGAGTTGCTGAAATTGGATCGTGAATGGGTCCCTGATGTCCCCGGGACTTCTCTTTATATACGGCCTTTCATGTTTGCCACTGACGAATACATTGGTTTAAAGCCATCTATTAATTACCGTTTTATAATATTTACATGCCCGGTTGGTCCTTATTATTCAAGGCCACTTAAAGTTAAAGTGGAAGAGCATTTTGTAAGGGCGTATCCCGGAGGAACAGGTTCCGCCAAAGTAGCTGGCAATTACGCGGGGTCTTTATATCCGGCAAAACTGGCCCAGGAGGAAGGATATGATCAATTGATCTGGACCGATGGATTTGAACATAAATATATAGAGGAGTCGGGAACGATGAATCTGATTTTTAACATTGATGATGTTTTAATTACCCCGGCCCTTGACGACACCATATTACATGGAATTACACGCGACAGTGTATTGACCATTGCAAGAGATCGTGGAATGAAGGTAGAGGAACGCAGGATCTCTATAGATGAGATTGTGGAAGCTATCAGAAAAAATACATTGAAGGAGGCTTTTGGTGCCGGTACAGCCGCAACCATTGCGCATATTAAAATCATCAATTTTGAAGGGATTGATTATGAGCTGCCACCTGTTTCCATTGATTTTTTTTCACGTAAAGTATTTGATATACTTGAAAAATACAGAAAAGGTCTTCTTGAAGATAAATTCAGCTGGATCGTGAAAATAACATAATATTTTTTATTTTCCCTTCATGATCAGAAGGAAGGGAAATAACATATTCACAGGATCCGGATTTTTCCTGCTGTTTATTTTTCTTCATCTGACATCCCTGGGTCAGGTTTCCGATCGCCTTATTCTTGAAAAATTGGGGAAAAAGAACCGGATCATTTACCAGCTTGGTGATGAAATTATTCTGAAAATAAAAGCCCAGCCCAATGAATTCAGGGGTACTATCCGTGATTTGTTTGACAGCGTTATTGTAATTGAAGATATTTACCTTCTTATCGGAGAAATAGAATATGTAAAAACCGTTCATACGAAAGGATTTCTTTCCCCAAGCAATGGCCCCAAACTGATCGTAGCCGGAGTAAGTTTATTTCTTATCGATCAGCTAAATCATACGATCATACAGGGAAATGATTTCAGAATTCCCGAAGAAATCGCCATTGTTTCCGCCTCACTGGTGGGGGTTGGCATATTCTGGACCTCGTTAAAATTCAGGAAATTCAAACCCGGTAAAAATCGAAGGATAAGAATCGTTGAGGTCGATTAGACAGGAATTATTGTTTTTATAGGGATAAATTATAAGATTTGCATTCTAAAATTATGGTAATATGACTACGGAACAACTGAAAGATTTAAGGGCCAGGATAGAGGCCTTGAGGAGGTATCTTTGACTATGACAATAAGGTCAGTCAGATCAGCGAAGAGGAAAAGTTAACCATACAGCCCGATTTCTGGGATGACCCCGAAGAAGCGGAAAAAATCCTGAAAAATATCAAATCGAAAAAGGTATGGACAGAGAGTTTCAAAAAAGTGAAATCCATGGTGGAAGACCTGGGCGCCTTTTTTGAGTTTTATGAAAGCGGGGAATTGGAGGAGCAGGAATTAAACAATGAATATCAAAAAGCGCTTGCCGCAATTGAAGATCTTGAATTCCGGAAAATGCTTAGCGGCGAAGAAGATCAGCTTGGTGCCATGATCGACATCAATCCCGGAGCCGGTGGAACGGAAAGTCAAGACTGGGCGGAAATGTTATTAAGGATGTACATCATGTGGGGGGAACAACATGGGTACAAGGTCCGGGAGGTTAACCATCAACCTGGAGATACGGCTGGAATTAAATCCGCTACGCTGGAAATCAGTGGGGATTTTGCCTATGGATATTTAAAATCTGAGATTGGTGTGCATAGACTCGTTCGTATATCTCCATTTGATTCGGGAGGAAGGAGGCATACATCCTTTGCTTCGGTCTTTGCCTATCCGGTGGTGGATGATTCGATTCAGATTGATATCAACCCTGCCGATATTACCTGGGAAACATTCCGGTCAGGTGGGAAAGGAGGTCAGAATGTCAATAAAGTGGAAACAGCCGTCAGGTTACGGCATGCACCCTCCGGAATTGTAGTAGAATGTCAGCAGGAAAGATCACAATTGCAGAATAAGGAAAAGGCATTACAGATGTTAAAATCCAGGCTATACCAGGAAGAGGTCGAAAAAAGAAATGCCGAAAAAGCCGAAATCGAAAGCACAAAAAAAAGAATTGATTTTGGATCCCAAATTCGAAATTATGTACTTCATCCCTATAAGCTGGTGAAAGATAACCGGACAGGTGTGGAGCGAAGTGATGTCCTTGCAGTTCTTGACGGAGACCTGGATGAATTTATCAAAGCCTATCTCATGAGTCAGTGATCAATTTCGCCGGATCTTCTGCAGGTATTTATCAATTATCTCGTTAAAATCCGACGACGTAACGAAAAAATAATTAAACAGGACAAATAAAATTCCAAACAAAAGGGATCTTAGAATAATATTAAGGATCAGAGACGAAGGGTAAGTAAACGCGTTTACAATCAGGTACGATCCTAAACCTATAAGGATAATTTTGAGATGATTGATATTGTATGGTTGAATATTGAAACGCCTCCGGATAAATATAAATTTAAGTATATTGAAAACAAGCATCGAAAGAAAGGCAGCGATCGCTGCACCTACAATTCCGGTTGTTTTAATCAGAATGATGTTAAGAACGACTGTAAGAATTAAATATATGATCACAAATAAGCCATTAAATCGATAATAATCGGAATTGGTGATCACCTGGGAGGATAATCCTCCTGTCATGCTGATCAGGTTGGTTAATCCGATAAAAAAGATCACATATTTTCCTTCGATATATTCTTCCGGCAAGATCCGGAAAACATTATCAATATTCAGCCAGAGCAGCAAAAAAAGGCCGGATCCAAACAATAACTGATTTAAACAGCTTTTATATTGTAAGGAACCTATGGTTTTGAAATCATTCATTTTATATGCTTCTGCAATATAGGTTGGCGCAATTCTGAAAATAGCCCTTGACGGAAGCACCACGAGGGTTCCATAATAAAACGTTATGGCATATATTCCCGTTTGTGCAGGATCCTTGATAAAGTTGATAAGGATACTGTCTACCTGTGAAATGGCAATCTGGCTGAATCCAATAAATAATCCGTAAAATGACAAACTGATCATGGGAGTAAGCAGGTTTTTCCGGATCAGGCTGAAATTTGGTTTAAAAAAGATCTCTCCTTTAATAAATAAATACAGGAAGAGGATGATTGTGGGAATGGATAGCGCTGCGATATAGGTCAGGATAAAGTGCCAGAAACCCAACCATTCGAATACAAAAAGGAGGATTGCGATCAGAATAAAAGCGCGTTGTAGCAGTTCTTTCAGAAAGGTACCGACAGTAGATTGAATCAGAACGCGGGCATAAATATCCAACAGATTAAATAAAAGGAAAAAAAACGTAAGGGGCAGGATCAGGAAGAAATAATTGGCAAATTCAGAATTTTTAGCGGATTCATAGTTTATAATAGGAGCTTTAATCAAGTAATACAGAATAAGGAATAATGCGAATCCGATAATTCCGACCATCATCAATAATAAGAAATACCCATGGTGGCCCCGTTCCTTGTCTTTGAAATACGGGAAAAAACGTACCGTCGCAGTTTGAAAACCGAGGGAAGCGAATTGGGCAAATAAAAGGGAATAAGATACAAGTAATTTAATGATGCCATTCTGCGCTTCCGTTAGAAATCGGGGCATCAGGATACCGGTTGATATAAAACCAATTATAACCCCGGTATAAATGTAAATGGTTGAAACAATGGATTGTTTACGAATCGTCCCCAAGATATTAACGGATTATATCATCCCATTTTAATGGAGTTCCACGGGTTAAATCATTTTTTACTTTTTTCCCCAGTAGATCGAAATAATGTTTTGGATGCAGGCCATGTCCGGGCCGCAATACCTTGATATTTTCCGGAGATATTGTCGCTCCCTTCCTGATATCCCTGGTTACAAATATTGACCTGGAAGAAATCCGGGCCTTTTTCATTTTTTCGGTTACCGTATATTGATAACTCCCCAGTAGTTTTTCTGTTTTCCGGATGGCCGAAACCATGGCTGAAAATCCTTCCGGATCCAGTGAAAATGCAGCATCAAGGCTTTTTAAGGATTTATCCAGTATAAAATGTTTCTCGATCACCCTGGCTCCAAGCACCACGGCAGCAATCGGAGCAATAATATCGGGAGTGTGATCCGAGAGCCCTGTCAATAAATTGAATTCATCCCCGAGCCAGCGGATATTATTTAAATGCGCATCTTCCAGGGGAGTGGGATAACTTGAGGTGCATTTTAATACAATTAGCTGATGATTCCCCTCTTTCAGACAGGTGTTCACAGCCAGCCGGATATCTTCTGTTTCTGCAATTCCGGTGGATAATAATATGGGTTTCCCTTTTTTTGCTATACAGGAAATTAGAGGGATATCCATGATCTCCATGGAAGCTACTTTATAAGCAGGTACCTTTAATTGTTCGAGAAAATCCACTGCTTCCGGATCAAAGGGTGTAGAAAAGAAAATCAATCCCAGGTCTTCTGCATAAGTTTTCAATTCTTCATGCCATTCAAAAGGCAAAGCTCCTTCCCGGTAAATATCAAATAATTTCCTTCCCGCCCATAAACTATCTTTTCTTGCAAGAAATATTTCATTATCAGAATCCAGGGTCATGGATTCCGGTTTGTAGGTTTGAACTTTTACGGCATCGGCACCGGATACTTTTATTGCTTTGATGGATTCCCGGGCGGTTTTCAGGTCTCGATTATGATTTGCCGATAATTCGGCTATGATGAATACCGGACTTGATTCCGTAATAATAAAATCTCCTATCTGTATTTTTTTAACCATTTGCTTACTGGGAAATATTCAAGATTTTCTTTCTGAATTCAAGATAATGATAGTTCGCCTTCCTGCCGGATCGTATAATCTTCATGGCGTTTTCCAATCCCACATTAAATAAAAGATCGAGGATACACATGTGGGATGTAAAAACTCCGTGAGATTGGGGATAGGTAGGATGAGCATAATTATGGTAATATAAATCGATCCCGCTATCCTGAAAAGCGCCTCCCGGATTTTTTTTCTCAAGATAATCCGAAGAACCCTGTGGTGAAAGATAAATTTCGCAATTATATCGACGGCATATTTCAACTAATTTTATGTCTTTTGTAAGATCTATTATACCTGTAGTCGAGCTTCGGATAAAAGTAGGATTAAGGCCTATCAAATTACAAATAAGTGTAATTCCCTGTATGTTAAATTCTGATAATGAATCCGTTGGATAATTAATAATCTTTTCAGCCCATGGGTATACTTCGTCAAAGAAACCGGATTTTTTATATTCGTAATAAATACTTTTCAAATGCTTTTTCCTCCAGGGTTTATCGTTTGCAAGGAGGGCATTCTGGATTAAAATATTTTCAGGATTTTTCTCTTTTGAAATGGGAACAGTTAAAAAAATTGGGCCGTTACTCGTTTTAATCCGGTTTCTAACCATCCAACTCTGGCTTGCTAATTTAACATCATCTAAAAAAACAAACGTATCTGATTGGTCGATCAGGTCAAAATATCCCATCCAGGGAAAATACGTCGGTTGCATGATTACACAAATCATATTGAGCTATCTAATTCCGATAAGTTTGATCTTAATTCCTGTTCTTTTTCAGGATCGATCTGAACCTGATTATTAACCTCGAACGTAAGAGTGGCCAATTTCCTCATGGTATCCTTTCTTTTGTACTTCATCAAATCCTGGCATTCACCTAATGTTAGATCCGGATGCCGGCAAAATTTTTCGTAATCCAGGGTGAAGAAACGGTCAGGGGATAGGCTCGATAAATCATATTCCATTTTTTTTATTGTATAAAATACCTGGCCGGCAATTTGGCCAGCGGGTGATTTATGGATCAAGTGTGTGTACATAGCAGGTTTTACCGAATACCAGGCCCCGGGATCCTTAAATTTTTCCAGTCTCTTCAAATACAGCGATTGTGCGATATAAAATGGATCCCTTCTGATATAGATAAAATAAGAATTTGGAATGTATTTGGCTAAAAAATCGATCTGGAGGCTAAGTGCAGCTGGATTTTTAAAGACAAGCGGTTTGCCCTGTATACTTTCCAATCCTGCAATTTCCCTGGTTAAAGAAAGCACATCAATCTTCCTGTGATCACTTTCACTTAATGCGTGTGTTTCCCCATAATTAAAATATCCTCTCCAGAAATAACCAAATTCATGAGGTCCATAAATTTCACCGGTAAATCCTCCTTCCGAATGGTAGGCAAGCTCCGGTTTGAATTCACCCAAAGATTTAAATAGAATAGAACCGATAACCGGGGCTTCCCAGAATTTTGCGATGAAATTATTTATATATCCAATATGAAAATGATTGATAATGGTCTGCAGCAAGAGGGTCGTTCCCGATCTAGGTGCTCCTACAATAAAAAAGACCGGTCCTTCCGGCTTATCAAATTGTTGAATATATTCTTTCTCTAATTCCTTTAATTTATGGTTTACTTTTAGAATTACATCATCCAAATCATCAATCATGGAGATTCAGGTTGTTTATTTCGTTTGCAATTATAGTTTTCCCGTTCGGATTGATCTGTTCTTTTAGTCTGGAAATGGTTTCCCTGGCTTCCTTACTACCAACAAATTTTGTTATTTTCTGTGAAAGTTCCTCGCAACTCAGGGATTTAATAGATCCGAGATGATAGCCAAGCCCCATTCTATGAAGAAAGTCTGCGGTAAGATTCTCTCTTTTGGTATAGGTAATGATCGCTGTTGGGATATTAAAAAGTGCCAGTTCCCACAAGGTTAATCCCCCGGCACAAATGGCCATATCTGATTCCGACATAATCTCAGCCATTTTGTTTGTTTGTTTAAAAACATTAAATGGGTACCTGAAACCGGAAAGATATTTTAACAGTGTTTCCTCATGCGGGTATAAGGAGCCGATTATTATATTGATCTTTTTAATACTTAAATCAAGCAGCTGGATGGCTTTGATGGTTTTTAAGGTTCGATCCGGTAGATCCGATCCTCCGAACGAAATCAGAATTGTCGATGGGTAAGAAAAGGATTGTATATTTACAGTCTGGCTCAGTTCAATGATCCTGTCATTGAATATCATATAATCTGGACCCAGCAGTTTTTTTGTGTAATCAGCCGTATGATATTCCTGACCTAAACTGAGAGGATTTTGATTTATGATAATATGGGCAAGATACTTATAATTATTCCAGAAAGTAAAGAAGACGACTTTGCATGAATGATTAATAAATTTTAGCTGGGCCTCGGGATCAAAATAAATGGGGAGGTCCGTATCAAAGAGGAGGGTTTTTAAGTCAGATTTATAGTGGCCAATAACTTCAATTATATCTTCAGGGGATTCTTTCCTTAAAAAAATAAATTTAAAACCCTTTTCTTCGATTTGTTTCAGGACAGGTTTATCTGTTTTATGCAATAAAAAAATCACCCGGTTATTTCTTTTTTTCAATTCTTCTGCAAGGATCAGGCATCTTGATAGATGACCGGATCCTATCTTTGTATTGGCATCTGTCCGGATGAAAATAAATCTGTTCAACTGATCTTATGGATTAATTTATATTTTAATTCAGCAAGTTTCCAATCCTCTTCCGTATCTATATCCTGGGACTCCAGTTCGGAAATGATAATCCCTCCCTTTTTCGGATCCGATAAAAGTTTGTTTTTACGGATCCAGTAGAATTGGCCTGCATCGTGATAGGCCGGTTCCAGGTCCTGAGATCTGAGCCTGTAATTTTCAGGATAAAACATATGAATGAGATTTTCTCTAAGGAATACGGAACGCTGGATGGGATAGGTATATTTAACGACAGGTCTTACGGAATCAAATAGTTCATTACATAGTAATTCAAATGCCTCGTGTAATCGCGATAGTTGAATCAGGGGTGCGGTCGGCAGGATCATGCATACATGTCCGAACTTTCGATTCTGTTTTTGATATTCAACCATTACCTCCTCAAACACATCGTTCAGAACGGCATGATCGTCGGAGCTTTTTTTACTTCGCAGAAAGGGGATTTTCGCACCATATTCCCGGGCTATCTCAGCGATCTGAGGATCATCCGTTGACACCATGATCTCTTCAAACATACCGGAATCCAAGGCAAGCCTTATGGAATAGGAAAGAATCGGTTTCCCTAGGAAAGGTTTAGTGTTTTTACCTGGTATTCTTTTAGACCCTCCTCTGGCAGGAATGATGGCCAAATTCTTTTCCATTCAGGTTTATTTATAAAATTCGAGAATTTTTCGGATCGTATACGATTGCTGCTCCTCAGATAAACTTGAATACATGGGGATGCTGAGACAATGTTCATAATATTTTTCAACATAGGGAAAATCACCTTTTTTCCATCCGAGTTTTTTATAATAGGGCTGTAAATGTACTGGGATATAGTGTACCTGTGTATTGATATGATTTAATTGTAAATAATCGTAAAGATTTTTACGGTCAGGTACCTGAATAATGTACAGGTGCCAGGCATGGGACATACCCGGACGTGTTTCCGGTATTTTGATAAAATCATATTCTTGGAAAACTTCAGTATATTTTTTTGCTATTTCTTTTCTGCGATTTAATGATTTTCCTGCCCTTTTAAGCTGTGAAATTCCCAATGCACACTGGAAATCCGTGATCCGGTAATTATATCCCAATTCCTGCATTTCGTAATACCAACCGCCATGATTTTCAATGAGCAGATCCGGATCTTTGGTTACCCCATGTATTCGTAGCCGCTTAATTCTTTTGGCTTTATCACTATCATTGGTAGTGATCATCCCGCCTTCTCCGGTCGTAATATGTTTTACCGGATGAAAAGAAAATATCGAAAGATCGGAATAAATCCCATTTCCACAATTTTGATTTACCCCTTTTGAGTCTGTAAAACAGGCTCCCGGAGCATGACAGGAATCCTCCAGGATCCATAATCCATATTGATCAGTCAGTGACCGCAATGCTTCCGTATCAACCGGATAACCCGCTAAATCAACAGGTATCACTCCTTTATATTTTGATTTCCGGTCTTTCTTCAATTGATCCTCAACCTGGTTCAGATCAATACAAAGTGTTGCCGGATCAATATCCACAAATTGAACACTCCCACCACAAAACCGGATGCAATTGGCAGATGCGGCAAAAGTGAGTGGCGAGGTAATGATTGTCTGTCCTTCCTTAACGTCTAAGGCTAAGGCTGATAAATGAAGGGCTGCCGTACCATTCGCAACCGCGATTGCATATTTAGATCCGATATAAGCGGCGAAATCTTCCTCGAATGCTTTAGTAACAGGTCCTTGCGTAATAAAATCAGATTTTAAAACCGATGCGATGGCATCGATATCATCCTGTGTAATATCCTGTTTCCCATAAGGAATGTTATGATTCATAAAGGGTTATAATTTAGGATAAATATACTTTTTAATCAGACTTCGGATATCTTCCACAGAAAGCCATTGATCATTATCCCCGGAATTATAGGAGAATCCATTTTCAACAAAGTTACCTTGATGAAAATCCAGATATAATTTGCGCTTCTTTTCACTGCTTGCAGGAAGTATCATAAAATAATCGCCTATATCGATCGTATTGATGGAGTCAGCCGGGGTAATCATCTCCTCATGTATTTTTTCTCCGGGTCTTAATCCGATATATTCTATTTCGGCATCTGGTGAGACCGCTTTAGCAACATCAAGGATCCGATAGGATGGGATTTTAGGGACAATGATCTCCCCGCCCAGGCTGTTTTCAATAGCGTATAATACAAGGGCTACCCCTTCCTCAAGCAAAATATTGAATCGGGTCATTTCAGGATCCGTAACCGTTAAGGTGTTACGCGTTCTCTGTTTTAAAAAAACGGGAATCACTGATCCACGCGATCCCATTACATTCCCATAACGTACAATAGTAAATTTATTTTCCCGGCTTCCTTTGATATTATTGGCTGCGATAAATAATTTATCCGCACATAATTTGGTAGCACCGTAAAGATTGATAGGAGCCGCCGCCTTGTCGGTTGACAGGGCAACCACTGTTTTAACTCCTTTTTCGATCGCAGCGCTAATTACATTTTCGGCTCCAATGATATTTGTATTGATGAATTCAAAGGGATTATATTCTGCAGCCGGGACCTGTTTTAAAGCTGCTGCATGTATTACAATATCAATTCCTTCAAAGGCACGCATAAGACGGTCTTTATCTCTTACGTCGCCAAGGAAATACCGGATACCATCGTATTTTGATTTAGGATAAGTCTCGGACATTTCAAATTGTTTTAACTCGTCCCTTGAAAATACTACCAGGCGATGGATCTCCGGATATTTTTCAAGAACGGTCCCTACGAATTTTTGCCCGAATGAACCGGTACCCCCAGTTATAAGAATGGATTTACCACTAAGATCTATCATCTTTCTATCAGGTTTTTAAACAAAGTTCCTTCTCTATATCTGCGAATAATGTTATTTTTTTCATAAAAATCATCAAAATAGGACCAATATTGTAATTTTAAGTTTTCCACATTTGAAAGTCTGAATCTTTCAAATATCCATATCGTTTTTTTGAATTTTGGGAGATCTTCAAAAATACTTTTTATATAAAAATTTTTTCCCAGGTGAAGTAAAATATATTTGATAAAATGAGAGAATGAAAATAGGTGTTTTTTTTGATTTCGATCAATATGGTCAAGGATATTCTTAAAATAAAAACCGGCCCGAATATGGTTGTACCCGTCTCCAAAACCAATGGTGTTTTTTATCAATTCCTCTCTGTTTTCAGAAAGTTCCTTTGAATCGAATTGTTTTATGGTTCCTCGTGAGTAAAATTCTTCAATAAGTGATTGGAGATCGTGTTCATTTTTGACAATGATTGATCCCTTGTAAAGTTGATCACGTTTGAAATCAGGATCGGGATTAATCAATACGGTGGGATTATCCCTCATGATCCAGGATTCCATGACGGTTGTGCTCTCAAAAGCTAACCATATGTCAGAGATATTGATCAGGTCATGTATGTTTTCTTCCTCTTTGAGATATAAAACATTTGGAAGATGCCTTAATCTGACCATTTCATTCATGCCTTCACCAACAATGGAGGGATTGGCTTCATTGGGGTGTCTTTTCAGTATAAACAGGATATCCGGGTTGGTTGTAATGGTGGTCCGAAGAATATTTTCCACCAGATACATTTGTTCTTCCATCCATTTTAACCGGTTAGGATTATTCCGATGAAGATATTTAATCTCGGATCTTCCCTGTTTGTTAAAAAGTTTACCGAATGCCCAGCCGGCGTAACCAATTACTTTTTTAAAGTGGCCGAGATTATACTTATCTAGAACTTCCTTTCTAATTTTAAAGCGGTAAATTTTATATCGGTCGAACCCAACCGCTCCGGTCAGAACCATTTTATGTATTGATTGTGGTTCAATACTCTTCAAAAAATCATAAGTCCTTCTGGACCAAAGGCAAATAAATTCCTCATAAAATTTTTTATCATGGTTATATCCCCAATAATTAAATGTCCCGTCGGTCCGGAAGTTACCTTCAGAAATCAATGCAAAGACTTTTATATTCTGGATATATGCGTATTTGGCAATTTGGAAATTCAAAGGAGATCCGATCACATTGGGAAGCAAAACAAGATCCGGTTTTTTTCTGTAGATTGCGTGAACATCCCAGACAAAAGCAAATTCGACATTAAGATTTAAAATTTTTTCAATAAAATAAACAAGTGGAAGCATCATTTCCGTATCCCTTCCTCTATCGTTTTCCAGGTAACATAAAATGCGGATATCCTCAGTCATATTTTGGAAATTTCATCGAAATACGAAGCCAGTTTTTTCACCTGATTTTTCACAGAAAATTGCTCGATGTCCCCGGTCGTATTAAATAATGTATTGTTTTTATATTTACGATAGGACAAAATCAAAAATTCTTTTAATGGCCGGTAATCTTCATAATCGAAATAAACACCCGAATCGGTCTTTTGTATAATCTTTTCGGCATCACTGTCTTTTTCTCCGAGGGCGAGAATCGGCCTTCTGATTTTGAGGTACTCAAATAATTTGCCAGGCAATCTTCCTTTCGCGTTTTTAGATTTATTCAACAGTAATAATAAAAGGGACGAACCGGATGCAATTCTCAAGGCGTTGGATCGGTCGATTATGCCGAAATCGGTGATTGTTTGCTCAAGATTGAATTCTGCGATACACTTTTTTATGCTGTAATCTATTTGACCTGCAAATTTAAGCTTTATGTCCGATTTAAATCCGGGGATTTCATTCATTAATTCACTAATGATCCTGAAAAGTATTTCGGGATTCCGATCGAAACCCATCAGTCCGATATGAGTAATTGAGAAAGCAGGGTCTTTTTCCGGTTCAAGGTCAGTAAAATCCTGATCATCATATCCCCAATACATTACCTCAACGTTGGCAGCACCGATCTTTTCGAGATCTATCTTCCAGGTCGGACTCGCAATCGTAATCTTTGCCGCTTTTTTGAATACCTCCTGTTCGAGTTTCCTGTGTTTCCTGTCTGCCCAGCGGGTGAATGGAAATAATTGATAATAATCAACCTGGGTCCATGGATCCTGAAAATCTGCAAGATAGGGAATCCCCGTTTTTTTACTTATTTTCATGGCTATCACATTGTTAGTGTGAGGCGGGCCATCTGCAAAAATTACATCGACCGGTTTGTTTTTAAGGTATTTAAGTAAATACCTGACCGATGGTCTGATCCATAATGCACGCGCATCCGGGATAAAAAGATTAGCCCGGATCCATATTCCTAATTTGTCGATCATCGTTTGTTTTCGGGATCTTACGTGTACGATGTTATTGAGCGATTCGCCTCTTTTGCGCCCGGAAATAAGTTTAAATGCTGAAAATGGTTCAATAATACGGTTTCTGATGACAGTCAGATTTTCAGGTATATCCTTCAAATTTCCTTCATCCAGATAGGAATAATGAGCATTCAGGGGTGCCAGAACGATAGGTTCCCACTCGAATGACCTGAGATATTTAACGATCTTTAAAGATCTATGAACTGAAATACCCCCTGCCGGCGGCCAGTAATAACTTATCACCAGTACTTTTTTCATTCATTCCCTTTTATATATATAACCTAATTAATAATTGGGAAATAGTAAACTTCTGACTTATTCATTTTTAATCAGATACAATAGAAACCGATTTAATCGGGATCGCCTTGTCAAGCTCATCCGATCCAAACCGCGTCATCCGTTTCTGCACGCAGCTGCCGGATCCGTTGATCCGCCCATGGGAATCGTTCAGAAGCATTAGGCGTTTGAAAAATCTCAGGAAAAGCGACACGGACGGGAAAAATTTTGAATTGTTTGAATTACGTTTTATTTATTTTAATCATTCTGAAATGTTGGAACAATACCCCAATAATTATCAGATAGGTAATAAGTGAAAACCAAAACATTATTTTGTTTCCAATATAATAAACCCCCGGCCTGAAGAATAATTCAATCGTATTTTCCCCGGGTGGTACCACCATTCCCCTTAGTACATAATTAACACGTTTAATTTCTGCATCCTCTCCGTTAATCCGGGCAATCCAGCCTTGAGGGTAAAAAATTTCAGACAGGACAATAAATCCTTTCCGTGGATTTTTTGTTTCATACTTCAGATACGAGGGTTCCTTGATCAAAAGTTGAATATTTCCTGAAGAATCGTATTTCGTTTCGGACAAATCAAACCTGGATACATCGATTACGGCTTCCGCTTTGGTATCGATTTTCCTAAGCATTTCGATTTCTTCCGATGGGCTGTTTACCGTGATAAGTTTTTGAATAAACCAGGCGCTTCCGTTGGGCGCGTTATTTTCGATCACCGAATTTTCGGAAGTACCTGCCAGAAAATATTTTGTATTGAGCATATTTACAATATGATTATCAGAAAAATCCAGGTTCGAGCTCTGAATTTTCTGGATCGCCGTATTAATATCGCTGCTGAGTGGTTGTTCAATCAGATCCTGATATCTACGCAATTTGGCTCCATGATATCCTCCGATCGATTGATGAAAGTAGGAAGTACGGCCATCGTTAAAGGGATCGATTAGATTTAAAACCCGGTAATCCGATTTGTCTTTCATGACCTGAAGATCTGCTCCATTGGGTGTGAAATAGGATCTGACCGGATTTCGCTGGAAATCCTCCGTTTTCAAGTATCTTTTATCAACAAACCATAAATCCAGGAGGATCAGGATAGTAGATACGATTATTAAGGTTCCTGCACCGATTTTTTTTCTTATAAAGAAAAAAATGGATAAGGCAAATAATAAAATAAAAAAGAAGGATCTGATCGCATCATTCCGCATCATTGCTTTTCGGTCGGATTTAAGTGGATTGATCATCCAATCAGGAAGCTGGCTGTCAACAGGGGCATTATACCTGATCATATCGGCGACAAGAAAGAGTACAATACATGCCCCCCCGGCGATAATAAATGCAAGTCCAAGCTTTTTGATTTTAATAGTATCCTTTTCCTGATTGATCACGTTATTCAGCCCTATAAATCCAAGCAGGGGTATGCTGAATAATGCCATAATAATGGTGAATGTCACGGATCTGAATTTGTTATACCCGGGAAAATAATCAAACATCATGTAATTAAAAGCCGCGAAATTATCTCCCCAGCTTAATGCCAGAGCCAGTATGGTTACAAGCAAAAGCCATTTTTTTACATATCCAGAAGAAAACAGAAGCCCGATTATAAATAAAAATATAATGGTTGCCCCGGAATAGTAGGGACCTGCCACGAAGGGCTGATCACCCCAATAAGTTCTGCCGGAATTCAATATCTGGTTGATTTGATTTCCAGGCACATTGTTTTGCCTGAGAAACTTTCCAAGTTCCGAATTACGCTCCAAAGCCTGAGCGCTTGATCCACCCATAAAGTTTGGGATTAGCAACGTTAAGGGTTCGAATATCCCATAACTGTAAGTAAAAGCATATTCTTTTGATAATCCTTCTTCTATTTCCTCTCCCTGAATGGTGAGTTCAGACGGTCCTCGGATACTGTATTGGCCATAACTGTAGACCGACCATAATTTCCCGAGGTTTATACCGATCACCAGTATCGGCGGGATCAACAGGATACCGAGCGACTTAAAAAAGAAGGGCAATTTCCTGTTCTGATAACAATAAATGAATTGAAAAAGACCGTAAATGGAGAGCATCAGAATTAAATAATAGGTAATCTGAAGATGATTAACCCTGATCTGTAAATAAAGACCAATAAGTGTCAACAGAAATCCCCATCCCCATTTTCCTTTAAATACGAGATGAACTCCGGCAATCACCAGGGGCATATAGGCCAATGCCAGTATTTTTAAATTATGCCCGGCAATTATTCCAATGATGTTAAAAGATGAAAGTGCGTATGCGATTGCCCCTCCGATTGCGAGGTAAGGCCTAACCCCGAAAACCAGTAGCAGTATATAAAAACTGATCATGGCAGGGAAGGTGAGCCTGGCAGGACTTGGCAAGTTCAAATACGATGCATGATAAATATACCGGAAAAGGTCGCCCGACCAACGTACGTTTATCAAATAGGCCGGCATTCCACTGAAAATGTTTGCAGCCCATAAACCCTCCTCTCCTGTCTGCTCCCGGTAATCCTCTAATGCCTTGGCAGGTCCTTTGGCCATAAGAATGTCATGTTGCGAAAGCTGTTTGCCCTCCAGAAAAGCAGGATGATAAAAAATAAATAAAATGATAAGGAATAGGATAACGGCAAGCAGATGAGGTAATATGTCCTTTTCAATATTAATTTTTTTCATAAAATTGCATTGTCAGATACTGATTATGAACATGTTGCTAAAGATAAAATTTATTAATACATATTTCGTCTAATAAGCTTTTTAATTAGAAGGATCATGAATTGAAGCCGTATTTGACGCCGAGTTCCAGGCATTCCTTCATGGAACGGACACCCTCAGAACAGCTGGCATGTGTGAGAGAGGCAGCCGCACTGCAAACGCCAAGTTCCAGGCATTTTTCCATGGGCCATCCTTCATGTATTCCGTATAAGACACCGGCCGCAAAAGCATCTCCGGCACCGGTAGTTCCAATGATATTACTTGGCGGCATATCTACGCTTTCCTGATACAAAATCTGTCCGTTCCGGTTCCCTGCGATCGCCCCTTCCGGAAAATGGAGTATCGCCCATTGAAGCACTCCTCCCGAGAGGATCTTTTTCAGGACCATTTCAAAGGCAGTCCGTGTGGCTTTAGGTGTAATTAAATCAACTCCAGTCAATTTGCTGGCTTCATATTCATTCAGGAAGAGAAAATCGATAAATGGCAAGGAAGGAGCCACGATCTTTTTAAACCGGTCACGGCTTTCACTCACAAGATCAACCGAGGTCAGCATACCGTTTTCTTTTGCATTTCCCAGTACAATGGCTGCCCTTGTTTTATTTGTTTCAATAAATTCATCCAATTGATCCAGTAGCAGCAGATATCCCAGATGCAATATACGGGTTGGATTGGCAGCGAAATTGAAATGAGTAATATCCAGAAAAGCATTGGCCCCCCGATGATGAAAAAAAGTTCTTCTCCCGGTTTTTTTCACCAGCATCACGTCCGTATAAGAGGTATTCGCCGAGCGATCAATCTGTAATCCCCTCGTATTTATTCCAAGGTTACGGCAATCCTCCAGAATCGATCGACCGGCTTCATCATCCCCGATCAGGCCTATCCCATACAAAGGAAACGGTGCTCCAAGCTTTGAAAGGTCCTTAAGTACGTTATAAGCGGCTCCTCCATTGTTGCTTTCCTGGGCCAGAATATTGGCCAATGTATCTTCCTGGGGGTATGTATCAATTGTTTTAGTTATATCAAGAATCCAATTTCCTGCTCCCGTAATGCCTTTCATTGGTTGGATTATTTATCGCTCACTAATTTTACAACCGGGGATTCGTCTTCAATAATTTCAGAAAACCTGCCAATATCCGGATCTATAAAAATATTATCATGAAGGTCGTCATTGGCAGTGGATACTTCTCCGATAATACATTCATCCGACAAGGGATAAAACTCATGATAGATCCCGGGTTCCAGCGTGATCCGCTGTCCGGAGTCCAGCGTCAGGATGTCACCGGAATGCACTTCTTCCACATTCCCGTTAATCTTCAGAGAAAATTTTTCTCCCGGAATGGATTTTCCCGGTACGCCCTTCCATACCTGAATGGCAAGTTTGCCTGAACGGGCGATAATATCCTCCTTTTTTTTCCTATGAGAATGGCAGGGGGTGGTCATGCCTTTTTTTGCATACATTATTTTTTCACAGTATTCATCTTCTTCGGCCAAGTTGACCAGAACAAGTCCGAATTTTTCAAAATGTCCGAGTCCGAAGTCGGTCACGTCCCATCTGGGATTGGGTGGGAGATGCCAATGGTGCCGGTTGAAGAATTTTATGGCATCTTTTACAGCCCGGTTTACTGTTGATCTATTCATATAAATTTATTTGCCTGATAAAGCTTAAAATAAGCAATATGTCTTTTAGATTCTTAAATTAGCGCATAATTTGCAGATCAAAAAATTTTTTACGTCATAGAGAAGATAAATTCATAATGGATCTGAAATCTTTCAGCCGAAGACAACTGACGGGATTGGTCCTGGGACCGCTGATGTTCATTGTGATCCTGTTTGTCTTCCATCCTGCCGGACTTTCTTCGGAGGGGCGTGCTGTATTGGCGGGTACGATGTGGATTGCCATCTGGTGGATTACCGAAGCCATTCCCATTCCTGCTACGTCACTACTTCCGATCATAATTTTCCCGATTACAGGCGCAGTCGGTATTGCGGAAACTTCTGCATCCTACGGTCATAAAATGGTATTTCTGTATATGGGAGGATTTATGATCGCACTGGCAATGGAGAAATGGAACCTGCATCGACGAATTGCGCTCAATATCATAAAACTGGTGGGGACCAACATACGAAGTGTAATTTTCGGATTTATGCTTGCAACGGCCCTGCTGTCCATGTGGATTTCCAATACCGCCACAACCATGATGATGTTACCGATTGCGCTGGCGGTTGCAAGGCAATTTGGTGAGTTTTTTTCGCTGGAAAATTCATCATCCGGTGAAGTAGAAAGCAGAAAGTTCGGGTTATCGCTTATGCTTGGAATTGCATACGCAGCTTCCATCGGTGGCATGGCAACCCTGATAGGAACTCCAACAAATGCTATTTTTTCGGCCGTCGCAAAAGAATATTATAATGCAGATGTGGCCTTTGCCGACTGGATCGTCTTCGGACTTCCCATTTCATCGGTATTGCTGGTTGTGTGTTGGTTTTATCTAACATACATTGCCTATCCATCCTCAATCAGAAGGTTCGCTCATGTGAGCCAGACGATCGATCAGGAATTACAGAAACTGGGCGTCCTTAAAGTGGAGGAAAAATGGATTATTTTGGTTTTTGGGCTGACCGCCTTATCATGGATCAGCCGCTCTTTTCTCCTGGTAAAAATCATTCCTCAAATTGACGATACAATCATTGCAATTGGAGGGGCTACGGTCCTGTTTTTAATTCCTGCCCGTGACGGGGATGTGATCTTAGACTGGCCTACCGCAAGACGCCTTCCTTGGGGCATTTTGTTATTGTTCGGGGGAGGACTGGCCATAGCTACCGGATTCAGTAATTCGGGATTAGCTGCATGGATCGGAGAGAAGATCCAGTATTTCAGCGGGGCGAGATTGATCGTTGTTATTTTTGCCGTATCAATATTGGTTAATTTCCTGACTGAGATCACCTCGAATGTTGCTACCGCTTCTATTTTACTGCCTATTCTGGCTTCCATTGCCAGTGCGTTGGGTTTTCATCCCTATACCCTGATGATATCGGCCTGCCTGGCTGCAAGCTGTGCGTTCATGCTGCCTGTTGCCACCCCGCCGAATGCCATTGTATTCAGTTCCGGATACATTCGTATTGCTGATATGGCAAAAACCGGTTTCTGGATGAATTTAATCTCGGTAATTATCATTACACTGGCCATGCGATATGTATTGCCATTATTCTGGGATCTTGAATTATTCAATATACCGTGACGGTTTCAAAATTCAAATCTGAAAAATCTATTTTTTAACGAATTTTATGACAAATTTGTTGATATTTTTCAATTCAGTGTATAAAATTGCGACCGCAAAAAATAATTAATTATGGCTTCGATTGTTGTTGAAAATCTGACCAAAAAATATGGAGATCAAAAAGCCGTGGATGATATTTCCTTTGAGGTGATCTCAGGTGAGGTGGTTGGTTTTCTGGGACCCAATGGTGCGGGAAAAAGTACCACGATGCGAATGCTGACCTGTTATATGGCCCCTACGGACGGGAGGATATCGGTGGCCGGATTTCATGCGGAAAAGGATCCGGAAGAAATAAAAAAACGGATCGGATATCTTCCCGAGAACAATCCCTTATATACGGATATGGCCATTATTGATTATTTGAAATTCTGTGCGGAGATACAGGGAATCCGGAAAGAGGAGGTGAATGGCAGAATCAGGAATATGATCGATGTGTGTGGGCTTAATCTGGAAAGGCATAAGAAGATCAATGAACTATCCAAAGGGTACCGGCAACGCGTAGGACTTGCGCAGGCCATGATCCATGATCCGGAGATTTTAATACTGGATGAACCTACTTCGGGACTGGATCCCAATCAGATTGTTGAAATCCGAAAACTCATTAAGGAATTGGGGAAAGAAAAAACAGTTATTCTCAGTTCCCACATCCTTTCCGAGGTGGAAGCCACCTGCGATCGTATTCTGATCATCAACAAAGGAAAAATAGTGGCAGATGGAACTTCCGATACGCTGCGAAAGCAGGCTCAAGGACAGGAACTCATTTCAGTTCAGATTGAAGGGGAGCTGGAAAAGATTAAAAAGGCCCTGCTCGGACTGGCATCGGTTGAAAAAGTAACGAACATGGAAAACAGGAATGGATTTTTACTGGTTCAAAGTAAGCCTGAGGCCTCATCGCGTAAACCGATATTCGACCTTTGTGTGAAAAATAAATGGTATCTTCTCGAGATGACGGGTATTGAAACAAAATTGGAAGATGTTTTCCGGGAAGTGACAAATTAAAATTAAGAGAACAATGCAAAAAATCTGGATCATCACAAAAAAAGAGCTGACATCCTATTTTGACTCACTGATAGCGTATATTACCATTATTTTATTTCTTGGATTAAGTGGCTTTTTTACCTGGTTGTTCGGAAACACAATTTTTCTGATCAACC
>Ga0209536_100001784_pt1 | contig 35339 bp, 22 predicted proteins | sample DeeMarSeWOR28_12_FD_187461 | JGI IMG/M metagenome (GOLD analysis project Ga0209536, IMG submission 187461) | Marine sediment microbial communities from White Oak River estuary, North Carolina - WOR-2-8_12 (SPAdes) (version 2) | ecosystem: Environmental > Aquatic > Marine > Intertidal zone >...
TGAAGCTGCCCTACGAGGGATTCACGGGAGCCAACTGGAAGCATGCCGTTCCGCCCCATGATACCCTCCTGTTCAATCTGAAAAGTGATCCAGGAGAAAGGCATAACCTGTACGCCGAGATGCCTGAAAAAGCCGAAGAGATGGCGAATCTGATGGAGGCCTATCTTGAGTCCAAAGGTTCGCTGCCCCCCTCGCTGGTGATCGGTGACCAGGCCGATCATGCACACTATGAATACCTGATCAGCAAGTACGGTCCCGATTACAACCGTGCGGAGTGGTAAACCCCGGCGCCATCACTTGGCGCCGGGCAGTTTTTCAATCCCTTGAGTGCAACGAATTCGCAGAGCAGAGGGTTCCTTGTGGCCAGTCGCAAGGAGAATCACTCCTGTTTTTCATTGAGGCGGCTGATCACAGAGAGGAACAACGGGATATCGGTGTTGCCCACCAGGGCCATCCGTTCCATGATGCGGTGGTAAAGCGGTGTTCCCTCAATAATACCCGCATTTTGCAGCAGCTGGAGCGTCTGTCTCTTCAACTCACCAAATCCCTCTCCCGATTTGGAAATGGTTTGCCCCGGTTTGAACAGGGTGTTCATGAAGGAGAGTTCGTATGCGGTTACCATGACCGACTGGGCCAGGTTGAGCGAGGGATATCCCGCGGCCATGGGGATCGTCATGGCCAGGTCCGACCGTAGGATCAGATCGTTGGGAAGACCGCTCTCCTCCGTTCCGAACAGGACACCTACCTTTTCCAACGTGGAACCTTTTTGTTGGAGGATACCGGGCAGATCACGGACCGTATGATAATCGTGTTTGGCTGTTCGCTCCCTGGCGGTGGTGGCCACCAGGAGGTCCAGGTCGGATGTGGCTTCTGAAAAGGAACCAAACAGGCGGGCAGAGCGAAGCAGGTCATGTGATCCGTGTGCCATCATCAGCGCTTCATCCCCCAGGTGATCACACGGCTCGATCAGCCTCAGGTGCCTGAAGCCCATGGTTTTGAGTGCCCTGGCTGAAGCGCCAATGTTACCCGATACGGCCGGCTTGTATAAGATAAAGTGAATCTCCAAAGGAAAGGTTTTTTTGAGGTTGTCTGCTACATTTTATCCAGTACAGGAGATCAGAGTTTCTCTAGTTTACTAAGGATTCGCCGGCCACGTGATGCGAATCCCACACTGTTATTGATCATCTGGTCCTTGATGATGGTTCTGAGTTCTTCGGCAAGTTCCGGATAGATCAATACATGGTTGTAGATGATCTGCATGGCGTGGACCTTCACGGCCACCGGGTAGAGTTCAGAAACCATGAACTTAAAGCAAAGATCGATCAGGATTCCCTGCTGCTCCTCTGGAATATCATAGCGGCAAAGCATCCGGAGCAGGCTGCGGATGGACCCCGTGGAACGCAGAGAGGGTAGTTGTTCTATAACAACGGGAATAAGTGGTCCGGCCGAACCCGGGAACCTTTCGTCGGTACCGTCGAGGATCCAGGCTGCCCTCCAGGAGACGGGATCCTTTTCATTAAACACCAGGTCGAGCAGGGTGGTGAGATTCTCCTCAGATCTGCCTGCCTCCTGGATATAGATCTCTTTTTCCAACCTTGAAGGCAGACTGGTCAAAAGGGACCGGATATCCATATTTCCTGCAGTCTGTTTTATCCCGGTTTCCTGATTAAACCTCTTCCTTCCACTCGAATCTATGCCGTCAATGGTGAGGGGGTGGGTCCTACTCTTCGGGTTCTTCTTCTGAATCGTCCTGTTTCTGTTTGATACCCATCACGGGGTATTCTCTTGTTGAGATGGTGTGTGAACGGTTCAGATCGATATCGGTTACCTGCATGAGCGTTCTCTCCCCATCCTCTTTCGCGATCTGCTCATATTCCATCACCATTCCATTTGCATATGCCGCGTGGAGAAAAACCACCCCGAAAGCATGACGCTGATCGAGCATCTCTTTGCGTATTTGCCGCCCCAGATCCTCACACACCCACATATGGGCTTCCATCTCTTCGTCTTCGATCAGGTATTCATCACATTTATAACCCAGGATATCCTTGCTCTTACCCGTCTTGTAGGGCTTGTAAGCATCATATGATTCATCTTCACCGGTATCTTCCATCTCTTCTTCCATCGCTTCAGGATCCACTTCGCTGGCAATGCCCATTTTTTCACCATCAGAATCGGTCAGAATCAGCACCGCCCTGTTCCTGGAGTCGAAAATGATGGCGGTCTGATCCTTCTTGTCGGTGTAGACCATGGCATAATCTAACGCATCCTTGGTCACATAGGAATCATACAGAATGTAGTCGGTTTCCTTTCCGTTCTTGTTGAAATCCCTCACCTCCATCTGAACATAGGAATCAAACTTGTAGGAGGTTTCGTAAGGAACATTGTCAGATAATCCCAGCGCATCCATGTAGACATGGGTCATAGTGGTGTTTGGGGACCGGTCCGGTTCACGCCCTTCTTCAACAGCACGGGCACTGTCTCTTTTGGCCTGGGCTTCCAGGTTGTCTTCAATGATCTTCTTGCGCATCAGGGAACGAATGCTCTGTGCGTTCAGATCCTGGAATGCCATGGCCATGAGCACCGTAAATAGGAATAAAATGTTTCTTTTCATTGGTATGTGGGTTTAGATTTATTAGCGCCTTAGATGCAATTTAGTAACTATATAACCGATGAAAGCAAAGAAGGTTTGGATTTTGACCACAGATTCGGAATCTGATTCAAACAGCTTATATATGGTTATCTTTGGCCTATGGGGTCCTGTTCAGGATCGATCGAATAAGCCAACATGAAGTTCAGTAATCACCTTGTACACGGCAGGCTCATCAAGCGTTACAAACGTTTCCTGGCCGATGTGGTGCTGGATGATGGCAGGAAGGTTACCGCACATTGTGCCAATTCCGGATCGATGAAGAGCTGCCTGGAGGAGGGAGCCGAGGTGTGGCTCTCTCCTGTGGATGATCCGAAGCGCAAAACCCGTTTCACCTGGGAGATGATACGCATTGAAGGAGACTGGGTGGGGATCAATACTTCCCACCCCAACCAGCTCGCATTCGAATGGATTGAGCAGGGGCTGATACCCCGATTGCAAGGATTAACCGGACTGAAAAAGGAGGTGCAGTGGGAAGACAGCCGGTTTGACCTCTTTGGGGAAGATCCGGAAGGTCCATGTTTCATTGAGGTGAAAAATGTTACCCTGAAGGAAGGGTATAAGGCCCTCTTCCCGGATGCGGTCACACGGCGTGGGCAAAAACACCTCCAGACACTGATCCGGCTTAAGTCAGACGGAACGAGGGCAGTGATGCTCTATGTGGTACAGCGTATGGATGTTTCAATCTTTTCCCCGGCAAGGGAAATTGATCCCGAATATGGAAAAGCACTCGATATGGCGGTCCGGAATGGGGTAGAGATCATGGTGGCCCAGGCCAGGGTGGGCCCGGAGCAAATCGGGTTCCACAAAATGCTGCCCATCGAACTCTAACCAATCTCCATCAGCCCCTTTTCCCCTGCATACTGGTAGGCCTGGTGCATGAAAGCCTGCAGCCTCAATTCGATAGATGCATCCTCCTGACCGTCGTAGGCAATGCTCACATAGGGTATCCCTCCTTTGTCTTTTCTGAGCTGATCACTCACCGAGGCGACAAGCGTTCCGGGCATACAGGTAAACGGCAGGATGTTGGCAATACCGGAGATTCCTTTATCCGCGAGGATGGCGGAGGTTCCAAGGTTCAGAGCAGGATCACCGTCGTAATGTCTGTGTATGTAAGGCCCGCATGCATTGAGCATATCTTTAACGGCCACTTCCTTATCTTCATCAAAGAGGCCATGGAACTGCTTGGCGATTTTCCGTGCAGAAGTTTCCTGTGAGTACTCCTGGATCTTCGATTTGATCATGCCCTTGAAGTCGCCTTTCCATTTGCTGTCGCGCGTGTACCGGATGGTGGAGTAGGAAAGCCATTCGGCGAACGGTGCAATCCAGGTTTCGGCTCCGAAGCGTTCCAGCCTTTCCACCAGTTGACCGCTGCAGAATGCATTGTCGCGCATAAAGATTTCACCAACTACTGCAATCACAGGTTTACGGTAGCCATTGGTAAGGGGGATTTCAGTAAATGAATGAGCGATCCTGGCCAGCGTGTCCAGCAAATCACCTGCACCATTCTCCATGCACCTGACCAGATCGGCCAGGGCCTGCTGGTAAACTTGTTCTGTATTTCCCGGTATAAGTTCGTAAGGTTTCCGTTCCTGTTTCAGCTTGCGGATCATGTCTATGGCTACAAAACCCTTCCAGACATTGAACCGGAATTTGGTTCCGTGTCCCCCTGAAATATCCTCGTAGGAACTGTCATTGCTGGGAGCAATGATCTCAGTTTTTTCGTATCCCAGGCGGTCGAACAGCACCCGCTGGAACCTGTTGTACTGGCCGAACCTGCAGGGGCCGTTGTGATCGGGCATAAAGAAACTCACCTTTCCGGGATCGATCCCGGGTTCCATCAGTTTCTTCAGGAAACTCCCTGTGGTACAGATCATCGGGAAACACTCCCTGGCAGAAGTGTATTTGCGGGCCAGGTCGAGGTCCTCCTGCGTCTGCATGGGGAGCGATTCGGAGTTGATCCCGAAACTTCTGCAAACCGCAGCAATCACATGGGAAGCATCGTTCATGTATGGAAAATAGAGCACCCGGTCCTTCATGGGTGAGGAGGTCATCGCTCCGGGGGTATAAACCTTTCTCTCCTTTTTACTGCCCAGTCGGGATCCTTTCAGGCTGTCCAGAAAAGCCTCATACCGTGTAATCATTCCAGCATCGGCGCCATGTTCGTCGATCTCGATTTCCATGTAGGGTTTTCCGGCCATCTCTTCATGCACGAAATGAGCCAGGAAGGAGTCCGGTCCACATCTGAAATTCCCCATATAAATTCCATGCAGCCGGTCATCTCTTGCAATGATCCTTGCCGCTGCCAGAATGCGCTGGCCATTGGGCCAGTACATTTTGTTGTAATCCCTGGTGATCATTTCCCCTTCGAGAGGCAGGTAGTCCATGGGGATCGGAAGTACATCCAGGTTGATCAGTTTTTCCACCATACTGAGGTTGAGGGCGGGATCACCTGTATTGTAAGGCCGTCCGATAATGACCAGACACTCCATTCCCTCGGGGATGGAGGCCAGTACCTCGCGACCTCTGGCTTTTACGCGTTCTTCAAATTGATCCTGATTCATGTTGGCTTGCCGCATCGCTTCAGCGATCTTCTTCCTGCTGATCTTGAACTTCTTTCCGAAGTAGTCATGCAGCTCCTTCTCCAATACTTTCCCGTAGTAGCGAAAATTGAGAGTGGGTGTCAGGAGTTTGTTGCTTTTTTCCTCTGTTAGTGAGGCCTTGACCATGAAGGGAACTGTCTGGACCCAGGGGCAATTGCAGTTGGAAGTGGGATTGTCCGGCCCCGACTTTGCATTGATGATGAACGGAGTAAAAATATAATCGATCTTATCTTCCAGCAGTTCATAAATATGACCGTGCATCACCTCCACCGGGAAACAGGTCTCGGCCACAATCATGCTCAGGGACTTTTTGATGGTCTGGTTGTTGGTTTCTTCCGAGACAACCACATTAAAGCCAAGCTCCTTGAAAAAAGTGCTCCAGTAAGGGAACTGCTGGTAGTATACCATCAATCCCCTGGGAATACCAATGGTTGGTTTATCCGGATCCACCGAAGGTTCAAATCCGTCGGTCAGCATGCCCAGGCGCTCTTCGAAGTAATTGGGAATACCTGCTCCTTTTCCCTTGCGTTCGTCCAGTTCATACTTCTCGCATCTTCCCCCGTAGAAAAGTGGTTTCTTTTCCCCTTCGATCCTTACACGCCTGATTTCACACTGGTTGGAACACGCCTTGCAGGTGAACTTGTCTACTTTGTAGGGTATCTTGCTAATATCGAACCCTTTGAAACGGGTCGGGAGGTTGTTTTTTCTGATGTGGTCACGGGCAAGCATGGCAGCTCCAATGGCTCCGGTGACATCGAAATGGGGCGGAATGTGTATCTTTTTGCCGGTTACCTTCTCAAATGCAGCAACCACCGCCTTGTTGTTGGTAACCCCTCCCTGGAACAGGATGTGGTTTCCGATCCTTTTTTTCCGGACCACCTTCTGGATGTAGTTGTGAACGATCGAGTAGGCCAGTCCGCCCACTAGGTTCTCCTTCTCCACTCCCTTCTGCTGAAAGGCATTGAGGTCCGATTCCATGAACACGGTACAACGGTCACCGAGCCCGGCGGGACGGTTCGCTTTCAGGGCCATCTCACCGAATTCCTCTATAATCTTGATATCCAGTTTTTCTGCCTGTTCTTCGAGAAATGAACCGGTACCCGCCGCGCACACCTTGTTCATTTCAAAATCAACCACCACGCCGTTGTCAATACTTATGTATTTGGAATCCTGCCCGCCTATCTCGAAGATGGTATCCACCTCCGGATCAAAGGCAATGGCCGCCGTCGCCTGCGCGGTGATCTCATTGCGGATCAAATCAGCCCCGATAAAATCACCTGTGAGGTATCTTCCAGACCCTGTAGTACCTGCCCCTTTCACGATTACCCGGTTCCCCACTTCATCGAATATTTCCGACATCCCCCGGCGGATGGCCTCCAGTGGTTTGCTGGCGGTAGGAAGGTACCTTCGGGCGATCACCCTGTCCTGGTCATCGATCAGTACCACGTTGGTGCTGAGCGACCCTATATCCAGGCCCAGGTATACTTCATGTTTCTCCCCGGAAGGTGGTAATTTGTAGACCTCCTTTTTGATCTCTGCATCCGAGGCCTTCAGCGGCTCAAAAGATTTACCCCTCGATTTTTCCCCATGTATATACTCTTCAAGTGCAGAGGTTCCGGCAAATCCACCTGAGGATTTTACTTCGCCGTTCATGTGATGCATAATGGCCCCGATGGCACCCATGGAGGTGTTGTTTTCCGGGATCAGGAGGTCATCTTCCCCCGCGTCCAGCAGCTCCCTGAAAGCACGTATCATTCCGATGTTCGAGGAGACCCCTCCCTGAAACATGACCGGGAAACGAATGGTCTTTCCCCTGCCCAGCGAACTGATGAAATTCCTGGCAACCGCAAAACAGAGTCCGGCTACGATATCGTGCACAGGGGTGGCGATCTGCTGCAGGTGGATCATGTCACTTTTGGCAAAGACACTGCAGCGGCCGGCAATGCGTGGCGGATCCTTAGATTGAAGGGAAAGCTCCCCGAATTCTTTTTCGATGGATATCCCGATCCGCTTGGCCTGCTGGTCCAGAAAGGATCCCGTTCCTGCAGCACAGAGGGTATTGAGTTCAAAATCTGAAAGCCTGGATGCATTGTTATCGAGCTCATCCATGAAGATCAGCTTGGAGTCTTCACCACCCATCTCTATGATGGTCCTGACCTGTGGATAAAGCTTTGATACGGAAGTGGACTGTGCAACAATCTCGTTAACGTAGGTGCCTCCCAGCAATCCTGCAGCAAGTTTCCCCCCGGTTCCTGTCAGACTGATGTGCCCGAACTGTTCCGGGGTATAAGTTTCTCCCAGAATATCCAGGATCTCTTTCAGTTTTTCAAATGGCTTTCCATGGCAGTAATCGTAGCGCTCCTCAAAGATCTTTCCATCCTGATCCATCACAACCGTGTTGATGGAAATCGATCCGATATCAAAACCAAACAAGTAGGCAGGTTTCATGGCAAAATCTTAGAGTCTGGGTGGGTTGCCTGATCCATGCCTCCAAAAATCAAATCCTCCCCGAGCGCAACACACATGCATTGTCACCAATGTCACGCAGGAAAAATATAAAAAAATGGTATTATAAATGGGGCAGTCCGGGCTTAACGATGTTAATTAGAATGATTCTAAATAAACCTGAATTACTCATCTAGAGCGATGAAAGGAATTCCACCACTTTGTTGCTGTCCTGTTCTGCATCCACTTCTGTATCCTTATAAATCAGGATTCCCTTGTTATCAAGTATAAAGGTCCAGCGCTGGATGGTCGAGCCCCTCTCCAGATCGAGTGATTGTCCCTTGATCTCGCGGTTAATGGTCCCTCCTTCATTGACGGGTACATTAAAAAGAGTGGCGATCTCTCCTGATTCATCACTGAGCAGGGTAAAGTTCAATGCATGCTCCAGGGCGAACAGTTCCAGGGTTTCGGGTTTATCGCCAGAAATCCCCACAACCTGGGCTCCGACTTCCTCCAGCTCTCCTTTCTGATCCCGGTAGGCACAGGCCTGCTTGGTACACCCTCCTGTAAAAGCTGCCGGGTAGAAATAGATGACAAGATAGTCCGCAGATTTAACCTGTTTCTTGAGGACCCATTTGGAACCATCCTGGTCCGGGGCGCTGAAGTTGGGGACTTTTTCTCCCAGCTCTACCTGGGCAGAGACTGCCATTGCTGCCAGTATCCCCATTACGGTCAGTATAAAAGTTCTCTTCATGACAATCGGTTTATTACATTTGTACCATTGCTAATTTAGCACATTATCGGCATTCGGCACATTGTGAATTGTTAAATGTACAAGCACCTTTTCGGACCGGTACCCTCACGAAGACTCGGAATGTCTCTGGGAGTAGATCTGATACCCCAAAAGATCTGTTCGCTCAACTGCATTTACTGTGAATGCGGATCCACCACCAGGTTGACACTTGAAAGAAAGGAATATACCCCTGTCGATGAGGTCCTGGAGGAGTTAAGCCATTTTTTTGACCACCATCCAGATCCCCATTATGTTACATTTTCAGGTGCCGGGGAGCCTGTACTTCATTCGGGGATAGGAAAGGTAATCGGGTTCATTAAAAAGCTCCGGCCAGAATTACCGGTGGCCATTCTTACCAACGGTACATTGTTGAGTGATCCCGGGGTGAGGGCTGACATCATGCAGGCGGACCTGGTCATGCCCTCCCTGGATGCAGCTACGGAACTTGCGTTTCGGAAAATAAACAGACCGTTGAAGGAGACCAGTATAGAACTTTATCTGAAAGGACTCATTGATTTCGGGCGGGAATTCCAGGGAAATATATGGCTGGAAGTTTTGATTCTCCCCGGATACAATGACGATTCCGAGAACCTGGATGCACTCAGGAAAGCGCTGGTGCAGGTCCGCACCGACAAAATACAACTCAATACGCTGGACCGGCCCGGAACAATCAAAGGTTTGGTCCCTGCTTCCTGGGATTTCCTGGAGGGAGTGGCAGCAAAGTGGAAAATGGACCACGTGGAAATCATTGCACCTCCTGAAATATTGCGTGGTTCTGCATCCTACCGGGAGGACCTGGAGGGGGCGATCCTGGAGATCATCTCCAGGCGGCCGAGTACCCTGGAGGATCTTGAAAAGGTACTGGGACTTCATGTGAATGAGATAAATAAATACCTGGGTGTGCTGGAGGAGACCGGGAGAATTGAAACTACTCATCTGGGTCGGGGCACCTTTTATCAATTGAGGAAGGACTGAAGTCAGATTGTTCCGAATGTGCTGCTGAATGTGATCCTGATCGTATGTTGCAATTCTGAATTTTGTTCGTTGACGGGCAACAGATAGGAAACATCAACCGCAAAAATTCCCAGGCTGAAACCAGCCCCAGCAGCGAAGTACTTTCTGTTCCCTTTGGTGGCGTGTTCGTGAAAATAACCGCTTCTGACAACCAGTGATTCCCTGTACCTGTACTCCGCACCCAGGCCCAACATGATTTCATGCAGCTCCTCTGCCAGGACACTGTAGGAACCATCTTTTCGGAGAATCCCTGGAGCGTCGTAGAATGACCGGATCATGCCCAGCGGAACTGACCGGGGTGTGGCTTTACCCCTGATGATGATCTCTTCTCCTGTAACAGTATCATAAACTATTACAGGAGGAGTTGGCACCAGAAGCTTGTTCAGATCGGTCACCAATGAAACTTTGTTGTTTGGATTGATTTCCAGGGAAACCCTCGTCCCGATCCTCAGATTGGACGGAATGGGAGTTTTTTCGGCATCCCTGTTATAAGCTACGGGAGTCCCCAGATTTGAAAAATTGATACCCCAAGCCCACAGTAGGTTTTTCTCCCTTACCTGAAAATCATCCTGGAAATAAAGCCCCAGATCCATGGCCAGGGACCTGCCCGGAAAGGTTTCATCACCGCCGGGGGTATGCATGTTTGCGGTCAGGTCCGAATGGATGTACCTGATGAGCAGACTGCCTGCCAGTCGTTTTGTGAACCTTCTGTTATAACCTGCATCGAATGCATACTCCCGGGGATGGTATGAATAAATGAGCGGACCTCCCGGGGTGGAACTGAAGGATATGGTTCCCAAAGTAAAATACCTGAATGAGCCGGATATACCATTCTTCTTATTGATACGGTAATATCCCGATGCATACAGGAGATACATCCCGGGAATGAGACTTCTTTGCCACGGGGTCAGGGTTGCAGCCACACCTGCCCTTTTATCCTGAAAGGCATATTTGGCAGCGTTCCAGTGCTGGGAGTGTACATCCGGGATGGAGGCAGCCCCCGCATCGCCCATGGCGGAAGAGACGGCATCGGGAGCGATCGTCAGGAAGGGGACCGCGGTTTTTATTCTATTATGCGGGGATGATCTTAATGGTGAAATAATGGTTTGACCGATTGATACATTGTATCCTGTCAGGGAGCATAACAAAAAGAGCATTGTAGTTCGACAAATATACCGTCGTTTCCCTTCTGAAATGTTGAGGAAGTGCATGTAGCTGTTGGGATGATCCCCTTTGAATATAGTACGGGGTGTGATGCACTTTATTGTTATTTACAGGCAGGGAACATGCAGCGCTACGAATATGTTAAAACAGTCTGATTTGCTGCGACATCATAAAAAAATTGTATTTTATGGCCATCATTCTGGAGCACCCCATACAAATGATTAACTGATTCAGATGACTCCAGATCATAGACCAACCCGCAACCTGAGGCAGAAAGATATTCTCAAACACCTTTTCGTTTACCTGGGAAGCGCCTGGGTGGTCATTGAGGCACTGAATTTTCTAATTGACAAATACTACTGGAATTCAGGGGTGCTGGATATCCTGATCCTGGTAATCATCTTCGGATTGCCAGCCATGGTAATCTTTCTCTGGTTTGACAGGAGATTTACCAGGAAGGCCTTCATCTTGCATTCGGTGAACCTTGCCATTATGGTTTCAGTAATCGGGATCTCCCTGGCAAGACCAGGTAGCCTGGATCCCAATCAGATCAGGCTATTCAAATTCAAGGAAGATCAGAGGAAACTTGCCGAAAAAGTGAGGGCACTGGCTGTATTGCCTTTCTCCAATTATACAGGTGACGATTCAAACAAAACGGTTATTCTGGGGATGCATGATGCACTGATCAACGAACTGGGCAGGATCAGCGCCATCAGGGTAATTTCAAAGACTTCCACCCTCCCTTATGCCCGGACGGGAAAAAGTGTCAAGGAGATCGCATCGGACCTGAACGTGGATGCTCTGATCGAAGCATCTGTCCTGAATGTGGATGGAGGGATCAATATCACCGTGAAAATGATCAATGCCACACCGGAGCAGCAGTTGTGGTCCAGGACCTTTGAGTCTGATAAGGAGAATTTCCTTGGCCTTTATAGCAGGATTGTCAAAGAAATTGCCAGCCAGATCAATATAGCCTTATCCCCGGGTGAGGTCTCTTACATCGAGAGTGACAGGATCGTAGATCCGGAGGCACATAAAGCATACCTGCAGGGGATGTACTACGTGGAAACATTGACTGAAAGGGGCTTCAATCTGGCGGTGGAGAATTTTAACAGGTCCATGGCCCTGGATTCGCTCTATGCACCCGCCTATGCCGGAAAAGCATTTGCCTGGATGGCAGCTGTTCAGATGAGGTACGTTACAGTTGCGGAAGGTATACCTAAAATTTACAGCAACAACCTGAAAGCTTTGACCCTGGATCCGGATTATCCAGAGGGTCAATATATCAATGCTTTAATGAGCATGCAGGGTGAATGGAACTGGGAGAAGAGCTCGGCTGCTTTCAAGAAGTCTATTGCCAGTAATCCCAATCATGCGCTTTCACACGCATATTATGGTCACCTTTTAATGTTCAGAAGGAGGTTCGATGAGGCTATTAAAGAGCTTGAAACAGCAATTTCACTCGATCCGTACAACGGACTGGTTTATGGATTATATTCAGTGGTGCTATGGCATTACGGGGATCTTGAAGGCGCCATGGAAATGTCTGCCAAAGCCGATGAATTAAATCCACTGGGAAATAAGAATGGGTTACGCCGGGTCCAGGAATCGGCTTCTTTCATGGACGGTGACCTGGACAGATCAATGGAGTTGTTAGAATTCTTATACGGGGATATCATATCTGACTTTGGCCGGGTGGCCAGCACTTACGAAACAAAGGATTATCAATCGGCCATGATTGAACTGGCAGAGCAATTAAAAGAACAGTCGCACCTCCAGTCCCTAATTATCGCCTGGTTTTACAACCGTGCAGGTATGGAGAAGGAAACCATCGATTGGCTCGAGCGGGGATATGAGATGCATGATCCGGATATGCCTTATGCTTTCCTTCCGCTGGAGTTCCGCAACCTCATCTCCAATTCACGGTATCAGGCACTGGCCGAGAAAATGAAACTTCCCCTGCCGGGGCCCTCTTAATTGCTCCACAAAGATACATGGTTGACCACATCATCGCAATTATCTTATTTTTGAAATAATAACTTTTAAAAAAAGATACGATCATGATGAAACCCCATCTTTACCTGATATGGTTGTGTACGGTCCTGTGCATTTCATGCGGGAATCAACAACGAAACAATTCCGCTCAGGAAGAGCGGGAACTGGGATTTGAACAGAGGCAGATAGCGGACTCCCTGAAGCATATCTGGGCCCATGTCCCGGTGGATCTGACCGGCGACGGAATCGGAGACCTGGTATATATTTACGAGAACGCCTCGGGCGGGTACCTGGCCTACAGGGCGGGGATGAAAGAACCCGGGCAATGGAAGGAGGTGATCATTGCACAGGCCCCTCCAGGCCACGGGATGTTTGCATCAGGAGATATGGAGTGCGGGGATATGGATGGTGACGGGGACATGGATGTCATCGCGGTGCGGCATCCGGGCGAATGGGTTGATGCCGGTGCCGAAGCGGACCTGTTCTGGTATGAGAATCCCTCCTGGATGCCCCATTTTATAGGGACGGTCCCAGATGCGGTGAAAGATGTCAGTGTATCGGATTTCAACGGGGACCGGATGACAGACCTGGCGGTGATGACGTTTGAGACCAGTACGCTCTCCATCTTCGAGCAACAGGATCCCGATTCTTTCAGGAGGGTTCAGTATTGGGAGAATTTCATGAACCTGCATGAAGGAATGGGATTGGGTGATGTGAATGGTGACGGATGGAACGATATCGTTGCCGGGGGGATCGTTTTCACCAATCCTGCCGGTGAGGCCGATGATTGGACCGTCGAAAACCTTGACCCGAAATGGAATACCCAGACCGGTGACTGGTCAAGAAATGCCACCAAGGCTTTCCTGAGGGACCTGGACGGGGACCGGTATATGGAGGTCTTCATTTCTCATTCCGAAAGAGCCGGTTACCCGGTCAGTTACTATAAAAAGGTGAACGGGGTCTGGGAGGAGCATGTGGTATGCGACAGCCTGGCTGCCTGCCATACACTTCAGGTCTTCGATTTCGACCTGGATGGGGATTTTGATGTACTGGCGGGCTCCAACAAGGGCCGTGCGGTGAATCTAGGAAAGGAAAGTTACGAGATCATGCTGTTCCTTGCTACGGATGATGATACTCACTGGATCCCCTTAAAACTTGGTGATGAGGGAATATACAACGGGCAGGTCATGGATTATGACGGGGACGGGGATATGGACATTTTCAGGTATCCCGAACATGAAGCGGAAAAGCTCTTTCTGCTGGAGAACAAATTGATCCATTGAACATGAAGCGTACCGTATGGGGGATCATTTTCCTCTTTACCCTGAGTACACTGGGGGGACAGGATTTTCATAAAGATCAATGGCACTACATTGCCATCGACAGTGTAAAACAGAAATGGGGCGACTGGGATGAACCCGGATGGCTCAGATATTTCGGCCTCGATTTTTGTGATGCAAACAGGGATGGATTCCTTGATATCGCATCAGGAAGATACCTCTACACCAATCCGGGAGGTGACATGACCGGATCGTGGAACCGGACGGTTCTCGACGACAATGTGGATGCAATTCTCAGTCTCGACGTGGACGGTGATCCCTACACCGATCTCATTGCGCAGGCGCTGCCGGATATCTTCTGGTATGAATCGCTCAATGAACAGGGTACCCTTTTCATGCGCAGGAAGATTGCCGAAGTCCCCGCCACCAGCCATGTGAACAGTCAGGGGTTTAAAAAAGGGCAGATGACACCCGGGGGCAAACCAGAAATTCTCATCGCAGGGAACGGCGATGTCTACTGCATCAGCATCCCCGAGACCATCGAAGAGGGGAAGCTGTTTCCCACATACCTGATCGGTGCAAATACCTCCGACGAGGGGATCGGGATCGGTGATATTGACGGCGACGGAGACATGGATTTTACCTGCGGAAGAAGGCCCCCGGGCGGGGAGGAACCACTGATGGCCGTCTGGTTTGAAAATCCAGGCACCCTGGACCGCTCCTGGGAGGACCACATTGTCGGAAGATCGGAAAAGCCCATGGATCGCTTTGAAGTGGCCGACCTCAACAATGACGGGAACGCCGACATCATCGTAAGCGAAGAGAGGTACCCCGGACTGGAGCCGGACGCAGGTTTATACTGGTTCTCGTTCAATGATGAGGCTGGTGGCTGGGATAAACATCTGATCGTCACCCAGTATTCCATGAACAACCTGGATGTGGCAGATCTGGATGGCGACGGGGATCTGGATATCGTTACCAGCGAGCACAAGGGCCCCAACCTGGAACTCCAGATCTGGGAAAACGATGGCGCGGGGAATTTCAGGAAAAACACCATCGATACCGGGAAAGAGAACCACCTAGGTACCCGGTTGGCGGATCTGGACAGTGACGGGGACCTTGATATCGCTGGAGCAGCGTGGGATAACCACAGGTGGATGCATGTCTGGCGAAATGACCGCAACAACCAGAACGGTAAAGTTTTCAGGGAATACAAGTGGGAGCCCTCACAGCATATCGAAGATGAGGGATTCCTGCGGGTGGGAGGCAGGCTCGACTACATCTCCTCCCCGGATCATTTCAAAAACAAAGAGATCCTTCACGACGGATGCATCAGGATTGCAGAGGACATCGACCTGGATAAAGCCGTCAGGGCCGAATTGATCCTTGAAAAACTGCAATCCCATGATGACACAAAAAACCTGAGGATTCAGGTGAACCAGCATCCGTGGATCCCTGTGCATGAGCCTGCCGGAATTCCTGCGCCCGCAAGCAGGTACATGTATCATTTCGCACCTGTGGTCAATGTACCATTGAATTATCTGGAGGAGAGAAGAGTTGACCTGAAGCTGGCAGTGGATGAGGACCAGCGCTGGGACTGGCCCCAGAATATTTTCTACGGATTTATTCTACGGATCTTTTATGGTGATAAGAAAGCCGAAATCCCCTTCAGGGTCAAACTTTCCACTAGTTCGGATACTACCGTTACTTTCTGGCTGGATGGAGAATTGCCCCCGGATATCAAGCGGGTTGACTACATGGGTCACTATGAAGAGATCAACTGGCAGGGCGACGGAATTTACAGGCAGTGGCAGTACAACCTGTTTAGGACCGGAATCAGAAACCACATCGGAGGCAGCATGGAAAAACCTTTCTCGGTCAGGTGGAATACAGCCTGGATCCCCAATCAAAATCAGCCCGTCAAAATTAAGGCCAGGATCGAGAGAACATCTGGCATAGTACAGATGACAGAGGAAGTAATCCTGGCCCTGCCAGAAAGGGCGTTTGATGTATTGCTCCTGAAGCCATTTGGGATTCCCCCGAACTGGGTCACCAGGGAAAAGGAGTATACGGAGAGTTTCATCGTCCCGGTCGACCCCGGAAATATCCTGGAGGCTACTTTGCACTGGAGGAGCTGGTCTCCATGCTATGCTGCCGGAATCAAGATGAATGGAATAACCATTTCAGAGGAAGAGGGCTGGCCCTGCTATGATTACTATGAACATGTGTTGAGACTGGATGACATCTCATTGCTCAGAAAGGGCGAGAACCGCCTGACCACGGCACTCACCCCTCTGAATAATGGCAGCATGGTCCATGGTATGGAGGTCCAGTGGCCGGGCATTCAACTGAAGTTGAAGATTCAAAAGATGGAAAAGGAAACGGTGAAGATCAGCGAGATCCATTATGAGGGGCGGGAGCATTACAGGATAGAAACCGACAGGATCATATGGTACTATGACAAAGCAGGAGGGGGATTTTCAAGGATGATCGACAGGGATGGGAGCGATTGGATATCATTCCGTAAGGAGCCCTGGGGGGAGTACCCCGCTTCCGCGGCTTCATCTTTCCGGGGGGTGCCCAACCTGGTATTCGGTGGCGGGGATGACGGAGCCGGTCATCCCGGACACGATCGTTGCAGATCATGGTCCGAGGGGAATCGGATCATCACCGAATCAATCAATGGGAAATGGAAATGGGTCTGGGCTTTTGAACCGGATCATGCCATCCTTTCCGTCCAGGAAACCGATACCTCTCGAAATTACTGGTTCCTCTATGAAGGCACACCGGGAGGAAAATTCACACCTCATGATTACTATTATGGCACCTCGGCTTTCGCTCCTTCGGACGAAATGATTGACTTTTATAAAGGGGAAACCATATTCACTGACTACCGGTGGATTTTTGCGGGAAGTTCTGTCAGTGAATCAGCCCTATACATGGTTCAGACCTATCCTGATCAGCACACAGATATGTATGGTTTCCTGGGTAATACGGATCAGGGGATTGCCAGTGGGGATGGAATGACCGTATTTGGTTTCGGCAGAAGTGAGAACACGACCCCGCTTCTTTCCGGGCCGCAGGAATTTGTCATTGGATTGTATAACGGGCGGGTTGCCACTCCCAGGGAGTACGAGAGGTTCAACCATTATGTGGAAGGCATTTTGGAGGAACGAAATATGAAGTAAAAAGGATGATTTCTATATCAAAGGCAGATTGTCTATCTTATGTCATTAAACCAATGTGCCATGACCTACCTCAGAAATTCACGCCGGGATTTTTTAAAGGGGGTGACTGCAACCTCCCTGCTTTCAGCAACTGCCATTCCTGCGATTGCCTTTCCGTCGCAGCCAGGTGAATCAGGGAATGCCGGTCCTGATCAAAGGGGAAAATTACAGACCGGGATCGATAATGGTAAGCCTGTACTCTATGACGGTCCCCACTCTCCGTTGTTTGAGCCCATTCCTTTCGAGGGAAACACATCCCCGTCTGAGCTGAGCGGGAGGATATCAGGATGGATGTCGGAGGCGTTCGTGCACGCCCCTGCCGGCGAGGGAACAGCATGGGGCATCCCTTTTCATATTCCCCGGAATCCGTTAATAATCAAAGACAAACCGGAATCAATCCAAATCAAACCCGTCAAGGCGAACTGGTGCGTCTTCCTGCATACCTCGGATGCAATCAATCTGAGAGATGAAGAGAACCACTACAGGAAACCATTCAAAGGCCGTGGTCAGTTAAATGTGGCGGTGGCCGACTATGTGATTGTTTATGCAGACGGATCCGAGGAAAGGTCCACTGTCAGGGAGAGACATCACATCGGGATGTTCCGGCAGGGATGGGGGGAGAACAACATCCTGTCGGTTGCCCACCACAAACCGAAACCAATCCGCCAGCATCACGAGCAGATGGCCGGTGGCTGGGGAGGCAGCCAGACACGTGTCAGTGCATCAGACAGGGGAAACTGGATCAACTGGGTTTGGGCATGGGAAAATCCCCATCCTGCGAAACAAATAGCCGGATTCCGGTTCGAACCGGAAAATATCAGCTCCCTCGTTATCTCGGCTATCTCCTGCGGAAGTGTTTCATCCAATCCGCTCAGGTGGCGGGCCAGGCAGAAAGCCGTCCTGACCCTTCCTGAGGGTGTCAAGTTTGATCCGAATCTTTCGGAGGATGGATTGCTGTCCCAGGTACAACTAGACCTGGGACAGGTGATCTCCGCCACTCCCCGGCCATTGTATCCGAAAGAGGACTGGACAGGTAGTTATAACAACAAATTACCGGAAGTATCGGATCATGAGATAATCATTGAATATTCCGCGCATCCCGAGGCGACTTTTCACCTGGACAACGGCACCCTTTTCCCCGTATCTGAAACCGGGAGCAGCCCGGCCGGAAACCGGATCAGGAGTGTTAAGCCTGCCATGCAGAGGGTGAATGTAAGGATCCTGGAGAAGGGCACAGGAAATCCCGTGACCGTGAAGTTGCATGTGCACGGAGCGTGGGGCGAATACCTGGCCCCGGAGGACAGGCACAGGATCCCCAACAGTGCATGGTTCGAGGACTACAGTGTGGATTTTGTGCACGGAGGGAGCCATATATGTACCTATGTGCCCGGTGAGACCCGGATGAAATTACCCTTGGGAGAGGTCTATTTCGAGGTATCGAAAGGATTTGAAATTCAGCCTGTCCGGAAGGTCATTACCATCTCGGCGGAAACTGAAGTGATCGATATTGAGATTGAAAGGGTCCTCTCCTGGCGGGAAAAGGGATGGGTTTCTGCCGATACCCATGTACATTTCCTTTCCCCGCCTTCCGCCCTGCTTGAAGGATCTGCAGAAGGGGTAAATGTGGTCAACCTGCTGGCCAGCCAGTGGGGAGAATTGTTCACCAATATCGGGGATTTTGACGGAAAGACCACCATTGGATCCAGGGAAGCCGGGGGGGACGGCGAATACCTTGTGAGGGTGGGGACTGAAAACCGGCAACATGTACTGGGCCATATTTCCCTGCTGGGTTATAAGGGAAATATCATCACTCCGCTGACCACCGGTGGGCCGGATGAATCCGCACTCGGGGATCCAATTGAAATATTGCTCACCGAATGGGCTGAACTATGCAAGAGGCAGGACGGGATTGTGATCCTTCCCCACTTTCCAGACCCCAGGCTTGAAAATGCCGCAACCATAGTCAGCGGGAATGCCCATGGTGTTGAAATGACCTCATGGGGTAATCTGTACGGGGGAATTGATCCTTATTCCCTGGCAGACTGGTACAGGTATCTTAATTGCGGTTATTTTGTAGCTGCAGTGGGAGGGACGGACAAGATGAGCGCCAATACCCCGGTGGGCGCAGTGCGTACCTATTCCAGGATCAGGACGGATCATGAGTTTACGTTTGACGAGTGGAAGCACTCCATCAGAAACGGGCACACATTTGTCTCCTACGGGCCACTCATGGACTTCACCGTAGATGGCAAGCCCATGGGAAGCAGGATCGAGATGACTTCAAGCGGCGGCACCGTTGATATCAGCTGGGAGGTAGCCAGTGTCACCATCCCCATGTCACGGGTTGAATTGATCATGAACGGGGAGATCATTGAGAGCCTTGCGGTTTCACCTGATCAAGCTGCAGGAAACTGGAGTGTGAAAGTTACCGGGAGCTCATGGTACGCACTGCTGGTTCGGGGACATTACGCAGATAAACCTGAAATTATTGCTGCCCACTCTTCACCGGTGATGATCCATTTGGAGGGTTCCCGGATGCTCGCTGCTGCAGATGCACTTACTATCCTGGAGCAAATAGAAGGTGCACTGGCTTACCTTGATACGATCGGCACCAGGGCCGATGATGCGACATTCAAACGCATGCGTCTGGTGCTGGAATCCAACCATCGCATGTTACACAACCGGATGCATCAACTGGGGCATTTTCACAGGCATACCCCACTGACGAAACATCCTGGACATGATACCTAAGGATGTAAGGATTAATCCCTGGTCAAGCAGATCCGACTCGACCCGGTCAGCCTCTCCTTTTTTTCCGGCGAAAGCACCATCGTTCTACGTATTATGAGTGCAAGGGAGTGTACAATCGAAAAAGGGCCGCAAACCTTGCAGCTTGCAACCCTTTGATAATCTTGGTGGAGCATATCGGAATCGAGCCGATGACCTCTTGACTGCCAGGGACAATACAGGATTTTCCACACAACTCTATTATACTCTATTTCAAAACATTACAATTATAATGTACAGTTGTTTTTCCTGTATACTTCACCTGTTTTCCGTTTGGCTGGCAAATTTTCTGGCAAAACATATGATTCAATGGAGCATGGGAATCAGTCTTGATTAAGACTAACATGGTATTAGTTAAAATTGAAGCCTTCACTAACGCCTATTCCAGGGGCCTAATGAAATTCATCAATTCTCTGTCGTGGTTATGTACAATTCTGCATGAATTATCAAAATACATTGTAGCACCGTTTTCCGCACTATAAGATTCCCACTTTGGCAGAACACCTTCCACATTAGGATTCCCCTTTTTTACAAAGTTTATCCACGCAGAGCTCATTTTGTCAGCTAATTCCCAGGCCTCTTCTGAATTCCCGGTCCAGTCTGGTCTCAGGTCAACATTATAGAATGCCAGAGGAATGTCCAGACCATGAAACGAACCTCTCGATGCACTATCAACCGGACTTTTCCAGGCTAATAAATATACATACAGGGGTGTGTTTGTCTCCATCGCCCTTGCATCCGCGGTTCGAATGGTGAAGGGTCTGAAGACCTTATCAATGGAAAGAAGATCCTGAGGTGTATAATCAGGATAAGCCTTTGCGAATAGCTCAATGTATTGATCGGTTTTGTCACCATATTCGATTGCCAGGCTATCTGTTGCCTGTTGCAATGTCATGTCATTTTCGCCATAAAATGTTCTCATTAGCTCATTCAGTGTGGAACCCATCATCAGGGGAATGCTATATGAAATATCCGCAAAACCAGGGCTGAAAGGTTGCTGGAGTAAAACAACACCATCGGCAGATGGTGCAAAGCCAAACATGGTTGGCGATCCGGGTCTTCTCTGACCCGAAATCTCTGCTATTGCATCATTTCCTGCTTTTACAAGATCCATGTAAGGGATTGTATTCAGTTTTCCTACCTCATTTGGTGTAAGTCCTAAATTTTCAAGTACGGCCAACCCCAGGTTTTGTGATTTTTCTTTGGTCATTGTATTCAACAGTGTTCCACTTTGAATAATTGCTTTGTGATACAAACCTTCCGCTGCTGGCATACACATGAGGGTACCCACTTTGCCACCACCTCCTGATTCGCCCACAATAGTTACATCGGAAGGGTTGCCTCCAAAATTCTCAATGTTTTCCCGGATCCACTCCAGGGCTTTCACGATGTCGAGCATACCCACATTAGCCGATTGTGCATACTTTTCACCACATGCCGACAGATCAAGAAAGCCTAAAATGTTCAGCCGGTGATTTACGGATACCGTAACAATATCCCCCTTCCTGGCCAGCGCTTCCCCATAGGTCATAGGATCGTTGCTGGCGCCAACGTGAAATCCACCGCCATGTAACCAGAGCATTACCGGACGCTTTTTGCCATCCATTATTCCCCGAGTCCAGACATTTACACTGAACAGGTCTTTTTCGTTTTGAATGGAATCGGGATACCAGGGCACTATTTGTCTGGCTACCGGCCCAAAGACCTTACATTCACGAACTCCGTCCCAGGCATCAGGATCCTGCGGAGGCATAAATCTTTCGGCTTTAGCATAGGGTATCCCCTTAAAAGCATATACACTATCGTTAAAACTGCCTGAGACATCACCTGAGGTAGTTTTAACAACCAGGTTCTGAGTTTGATCTGTTTTTGGATTACACCCTGAAAAATGTAATCCGGCTGTAACTAAAAGAAAGAAAATGAAGTATGTTAATCGTCTCATAAAATAAAGATTAGTTTATGAACCTCCCACCCTTTACCGGACAGTAATAAAAGCTAATAATAATCTGATGTTATTCTAAAGGTAACAACAAAGTTGCCAAATAACCTGAGGTTATTTCCTATTTAGTTACCTAAAGGTATTTATAGTGATTATGAGTTATTATTGCCAAATTGCCGAACAACCTTCTCTCCAGTCTGGCAAAAATCTTGCAAAAAGGAAATTACTACGAACCTGATTGACAGCAATTCATCTGGCAATTTTGCTCTTGATACTCAGATGGTTTATATTTATATACCTGATTCATCTTAACCCATGCCTGATAGCCCTAACAAACTATCCAAATTCTGGCAGGAGCTAAAAAGACGTAGAGTAATCCATGTGATTACGGTATATGCTTCTGCCGCCTTTGTAATTATTGAGCTTTTAGGTAATCTTAGCGAGCCTCTGAATCTACCAACCAGCCTCTCGACCATTGTTATCATTGTGTTAGCGGTCGGTTTCCCGCCGGCAATTATCCTTTCCTGGCTATATGACCTTACTTCAGGAAGCTTTGAGCGAACCAGGCCTATGGAGGATATCCAGGAAGAAGAAAAGGCCAAAGTGCCTAATGCCTGGAAGATCGCCACTTATGTAAGTTTCCTGGTCATTGCCGGCCTGGTGGTTTTCAATATCATAAGCAGGGGGGATGTTTTAAAACCCGGAATGATTCAATCGCTCGCTATACTACCGTTTGATAACTTCACTGGCGATGAGAAACTTGATTATGTCGCTGCCGGTATGCACACCGCTCTCATTGGGGATATGGGTAGACTGGGCGCGTTGAGAGTAACCGGAAAGAACTCATCGAGCATCTTTAAAGATAGCGGAAAATCTGCCCCTGATATTGCCAGGGAACTGGATGTAGATGCACTGGTGGAGCCTGCTGTGATGTATTATGGCGACAGTATTATTATACAGATCAAGTTGATCACTTTGTATCCCAAGGAAAAACAACTATTTGTGGAAGATTATATGGTGGATAAACGCCAGGTTCTTAACCTTTTCAGTAAAATATCCAAGCAGATTGCGGATGAGATCATGATAGAATTGTCGCCCGAGGAAGAAAGGCTATTTTCCAAATTAAGAACAGTTGACAGGGAGGCTTATGACGATTACCTGAAGGCTCTTGGCTCGGTTCATTTTACCAGCGAATCGTTGTATAAATCCCTGGAATATTTAAACCATGCCATTGAGAAAGAACCGGACTGGGCACCTCTTTATTCTGGTATGGCCCTTGTCTGGCTGGATTTACAACAGATGGGTTTTGAGTCACCTGAAATAGCAATCCCTGAGATTTACAAAAATATTAATAAAGCCCTTGAATTGGATCCGGATCTTTTGGATTCTCACGCCTCAAGTGCAATGATTGCTTATTTAATAGATTGGGACTGGGAAAAGAGTGAGAAAGAGTTTCTTAAGGCACTGGCCATTAATCCCAGCGACGCCGGATCCAGGGTTTTTTATGCACATTTGTTATGTATACTGCAAAGGCATGATGAAGCGGTGCCACAGGCCCAACTGGCGGTTGAGCTGGATCCGCTAAATCCCAATATGAAATTGTGGGCTTCCATAGCATTATTTGCAGTAGGTGATTTCAAGAGTGCCCTGGAAGTTGGAGAAGAGATTGCAGCTGCTGATCCGAATTACTATATGGCCTATAGTATTATTGAAAACGCAGCTTTTTATGGCAGGGATTATAATAAGGTGATGGAAGCGAGCAAACATCTTTTGACCAGGGAAGTTGATTTCAAAGAGGTGGATAGAATTTTCGGGGAAAGCGGTTTTGTTGCGGCGAATGAAGAAATTTTACGCCAGATGGAGTTAATTGCGCAGAACGGATTCGTTGCACCGGTTATCATGGCACAGCGATATGTAATGGTGGATCAAGCGGATAAAGCCATTGAATGGCTTGAAAAGGGATTTGAAGTGCGCGACCCGAATATGCCCTATATTTCCACACGAGGTTATTTATTTGAGCCCCTATATGACAATCCAGGGTTTATTGAAATCCTTCAGAAAATGAACCTGCCCCTTCCTGTCAGCGAACCAGCATCGACTCAGTAAGTGCATAAGCTATTTCCCCCGGCTCTCTAAAAATAACTAACGAATTAGTTGTAAAACTAAAACATTAGTTATATACTTGATGTGGACTATTGTTTCGTTCTTTAATGTAGTGTACAGTGTGTTCACGTAAGACGGGTAGCTTTCTGGCAAAAATCTGGCAAAAAAAGAAAGGGTTACGAATTTTCAAACCCGTAACCCTTTGATAATCTACTTCACCTTCGCGAGTTTCTGGTGGACTGCGTCCACCGTAGCTCGCTTCGGCGAGCGAAGGTGGAGCATATCGGAATCGAACCGATGACCTCTTGACTGCCAGTCAAACGCTCTAGCCAACTGAGCTAATGCCCCAACGGGATGCAAAATTATTAAAAAATTTGCAAGTAAAAAATGGCAGTATGGCAGAATTTTTGAGGTAATTTAACGGGAATCACACATGTATAGCGGTGGTGGATGTGATCTTTGAGAGGATACTATTTGATTTATCATAACTAAATCGTTATTTTTAATGCCCAAATTCATGACAACATGGAAGCAAAAAAATCAAAAAAGGCAGATCTGGAGAGGAGAAAAGGAATGTTCCTCGAGATCGGACTCGTGGTAGCCCTTTCCGTTATCCTGGTTGCCTTTGAGTGGACCAAGGGTGAAGGCAAGGATTCTGATGAGGATATCGTAGCTGAGATTCAGTTTGAGGATGAAATGATGCAGATCACCCGCCGGGAAGAACCGAAGCCGGAGCCCAAGCCGGAGCAACCCAAGGTCGCTGAGGTTCTGGATATTGTTGATGACGATGTGGAAATCGAGGATGAATTCGATTTCGATATGGAAGCCACCGATGATACCGAATACGATTTCACCTCCATGATCGGGGATGACGACGAAGAGATTGACGAGGAAGAGGTATTCTTCATTGTGGAGGATATGCCCACATTTAACGGAGGCGATCCTGCTACAGAGTTTCGAAAGTACATTGCGCAGAACCTGAGGTATCCTGAGATTGCAGCAGAGAACGGGATCAGCGGACGTGTGATTGTTCAGTTCGCAGTGGACCGGACCGGACAGGTTGTGGATGCCGTTGTTGTCAGGAGTATTGACCCCGCCCTTGATAAGGAAGCCATCAGGGTGGTTATGTCTTCGCCCAAATGGACTCCGGGAAAGCAGCGTGGAAAAGCGGTGAAGGTACTTTTTACCTTCCCCATCAACTTCGTTCTGCAGTAAAATATTACCAGCATTGTTGAAAAAAGCCGGCCATGTGCCGGCTTTTTTTATGGAAATTACAGGGAACTTTTTTCATATGGGTGCGTATATAGTACCTGCAGATAAAACCGAATGGCCATGCAAAGAGGATTAACTATTATCATCGTTACGCTTTTGATGACAGGTTGTGGATCCACCACCAAAAATCTACAGCGGGGGAACTATGATGCCGTCATCGACAAGACCACCAAACAGCTGATCAGAAAACCGGATGCCAAAGATGCGGCAGAAATGGACCGGGCATTCCGTCTGGCCAATGAAAGGGACCTGGAACGGATCCGCTTCCTGACAAGGGAGAATAATCCGGACAATTATGACGAGATCTTCAACAGGTACAACATGCTGAAAGAACGTCAGCGCAAGGTGCGCACCGTGACTCCGCTCACTGTGGATGGAAAAACATACAACTACGAGTATGTGGATTATGACCGGGAGATGATCGAAGCAAAACAGAAAGCAGCTGATTATTTTTACAACAACGGCAGGGGGCTACTGGAGAATGCACTGCAAAAAGAGGATTACAGGGATGCCTATTACCAGTTGACGAAGGCTTCCGAATACAGCGGGGGCCAGTTTCCCGAGATTGATGAATTGATCCATGTTTCCAGGATGAAAGGGATCAGCAGGGTCATCGTGGAAGTATATAACCAATCCGCCACCAAACTTCCGCCCCAGGTGGAAGAGGACCTGATCTCATTCGATACCAGGGGGCTGGATAACCAATGGGTCGAATATCATTTCAAGCACCTCGATGATAATGCGATGTATGATTATGCAGTGATGGTGAAGCTTCTCTCTATCATGGTCTCTCCGGATGAAACCAAAGACACGGATGAAGTGTTCAACAAGAGGATTTCAGATGGATTTGAATATGTACTCGATGCCAATGGAAATGTGATGAAGGATACCGCCGGGAATGACATCAAGCTGCAGAAGTTCAAGGATATTTCCTGTACCCTTATCAGCACCAGGCAGTTTAAGGGAGTGGAGATCAGGGGTGAAGTGGAGATTCATTCAATAGAACCTGAAAGGTTGATCCAGAAGGAGCCGTTCGGAGCCCAGAATCAGTTCGAGCATTTTTCTGCCCGGTCGATCGGTGACGAAGGTGCCCTGACAGAGGAAGCGTTGAGGATGACGCAGCAAGAGAAAGTGCCATTCCCCACAGATGTGGAAATGGTGATGATGTGTACAGAAACCATCAAACCGGCGATCCGTAACGCCATTTATGCCAACAGACAGGCCATCCGGTAGAACGGAACTGTTCTGATCATTACAGGTTCAGGGGTATTGCCCTTTCAGCTTTGATGCCGGTCCTTCCGGAATCATGAAGCGGGAAGGGCAATATGTTTTATTATGTTTACTTTTGCAGCCTGTAACTGAAAACGGGATCATCTGAACTTTGCATGGGTGAATCCTGTCAAATGAATGCATGGGAGATTATTGGGATCATAGAACCTATCCCGAAAGGGCAGTGCTGGTAGGTATCATCAATCAGCATCAGGGTGAGGAGGTAGCTGCAGAGTATCTGGAAGAGCTGGCTTTCCTGGTGGAGACAGCCGGGGCCGAGCCCAGGGCTGTATTTACCCAGAAACTCGATATACCGCATCCGAAGACCTTTATAGGATCGGGAAAACTGAGCGAGGTCAGGGAGTTCGTGCAGGAAGAGGAGATCGACCTGGTTATTTTTGATGATGAGCTCTCTCCTTCTCAGCTACGGAATATCGAGCGGGAACTGAAGTGCAGGATCCTGGACCGGACCAATCTGATCCTCGATATTTTTGCCGGGAGGGCACGCACGGCACACGCAAAGACCCAGGTGGAGCTGGCACAATACCAGTACCTTTTACCCCGCCTGACCAGGATGTGGACACACCTGGAGCGACAGCGGGGGGGGATCGGACTGCGTGGTCCGGGTGAAACTGAGATCGAGACTGACCGGAGGATCATCCGTGACAAGATCGCCAGGCTCAAGGATCAGCTGGCCCGCATCGATAAACAGATGGTTATTCAGAGAAAGAACAGGGGGAAGATGGTTCGCGTCGCCCTGGTTGGTTATACCAATGCCGGCAAATCGACCCTGATGAACCTGCTGAGCAAATCTCAGGTATTTGCAGAAGACAAGCTTTTCGCCACACTGGATACCACGGTTCGCAAAGTGGTGGTGGAGAACCTTCCTTTCCTGCTCTCAGATACAGTGGGATTCATCAGGAAACTGCCCACGCATCTGGTGGAATCATTTAAGTCCACGCTTGATGAAGTGCGCGAAGCAGACATCCTGGTGCACGTGGTGGATATCTCACACGCCAACTACCAGGAGCAGATCCAGGTTGTGGAGGACACCCTGAACGAGCTTGGAACGGGGGATACACCTTCTATCCTGGTGTTTAACAAGACAGATGCATTTTCTTTCATCCCAAAGGAAGAGGATGATCTGACCCCGGCCACAAGGGAAAACCTGAGCCTGGATGAGGTCAGGAATCAATGGAATGGTACCCGTCCGGGTTCGGTTTTTATTTCGGCGCTCAGGAAAACCAATATTGATGAGCTAAAGGACAGGCTATACCAGATGGTCAAGGAAATCCATGTGAAACGTTACCCGTACAACGATCTGCTCTATTGATATCCCCGGCCTGAACCATGTGATCCATTCCGTCCTGATCCCCTGACAGGCTCAGGTTTGACCCGAAATGCTAGACCAGGTTGTTCTGAATCATATATTCGGCAATCTGAACTGCATTCAGGGCAGCACCCTTTTTGATCTGATCGCCCACACACCAGAAGGTGATTCCGTTGGGATGGGTCAGGTCCTTCCTGAGCCTTCCCACGAAAATATCATCCTCACTGGCCGAATCCAGCGGCATGGGGTATAGCAGGTTAGCGGGATCGTCCTTGACAGTAACACCGGGGGCCTCCGCCAGGGCTTTCCTTACCGTGGCGAGATCGAGTTCATCTTCGGTCTCCACCCATATGGCTTCGGAATGGTTGCGGAGCACCGGAACCCTCACGCAGGTGGAGCTCACTTCCACATCGGCATGCATGATTTTCCGGGTTTCGTTGTACATTTTCATCTCTTCCTTGGTGTATCCGTTTTCCGTGAACACATCAACATGCGGGATCAGGTTCAGTGCCAGCTGGTACTGAAACTTCTCAACGGTCACCGGTTCACCGGCCGCAATCTGCCTGATCTGATCTTCCAGTTCTGCCATGGCAGCGGCACCTGCACCACTGGCAGCCTGGTAAGTAGCAGCATGCACCCTCCGTATGGGAGAGAGGTCGTGGATCGGTTTCAGGCAGACCACCATCTGTATGGTGGTACAGTTGGGATTGGCAACGATGTTCCTGGGTAGGTGATGCAGGTCACCTGCGTTGACCTCCGGAACCACCAGGGGAACGTCCGGCTCCATCCTGAATGCACTGGAGTTGTCGATCATGATGGCACCATGGCGGGTGATGGTATCCGCAAATTGTTTGGAAGTACCACCACCGGCGGAGGTTAATGCAATATCGATGCCTTTGAAATCATCATTATCCATCAGCTCCTTTACGGTGAGGTTCTTTCCGTTAAATGTGTATTGTTTCCCCGCACTGCGTGAGGAACCGAATAAGACCAATTCGTCCAGGGGGAACTGCCGTTCCTGGAGTACGCGAAGGAACTCCTGTCCAACGGCACCGCTAACACCTACAACTGCAACTTTCATGATAACAATGATTAAGGTTTTACCATGCAAAAATTGCAAATATTTCACGAAAGTGAAACTTGTTCTCCTTCTTTTTTTGGTTTTTCCTGAGCTTTTATGCGGTCAGTATTTTTTTGATTTTGAAACAGATAGTCTGAAACCCGATTCTGAATGCCCGGCGGATAGTTGGGAACAGTTCCCCGCCGGCCGGTGGAACTGCTCCTCGGAGCAACCATTATCGGGGAAACGTTCCCTTCGTCATGCCTATGATAACCAGGGTTCGGGATGCGACCATATCATCCTCACCCATGATCCGCCGGTGACAGACAGCACCTTCGGTTGTTCCTTCAGAATAAGGCACGGATATCCGCCCAGTTCTGCCAATAACTGGCAGGTGGCATTGCTGTCTGAAACATCCTTGGAGGACCCTGAATGGGAGGAGACGGATGGAACGGAACAGTTTGTTCAGGCTCCAGAAGGGGACGGTTCTGCAAGAACGGGGACCGGGGGAGAATGGATCAGTGAGGGGCTCATTCTGGGGGTGAACCTGGTGGGATCGGATGACCGCCTGACCCTCTGGCAATGGGAAGAGGGAACCCCCCGGGTTATTTGCGTCACATCCCTGAATTACCAGGATGTGGCCGGGACCGGAGGTGCTCCACTGATATCCCTGGAGGTGGGCAGGGATCGATCGGTATCCATCTATTTTGCCAGAGATCCGGGATCTGCCATTTCCCTGATAGGTACGGGACAACTGAACAGCGTCCCGGCTGGCAGGCAACTGGTATTCAGGTTTCGGTACAGTTCGGCACAGGACAGAAAGCTCTGGATCGACGACCTGGTATTATCAGGAACTTTTATTAAAGATACCCTTCCCCCCGTGATTGATTCTGTGGAGGTGGTGGATGGGGTGCAGGTGATATTCTATTTTTCAGAACCGATCAAACAGACCGGTTGTTCCGCTTTCCGGCTGGAGCGACCCGGAGGAGTATGGCAGCAACCGGTTGCATGCCGGATGGAAGGGGAGGGACAGGTATGGATAGAATTTGCAGAAGAACTACCCAACCGCGAGTCCGTGAGGATCGGGGTGGCCGATGTCTGTGATCCTGATGGGAACTGCCTGTCGGATACCACCCTTACCCTGCGAAGGTGTGAGGCGGTCTGGGGTGATCTGGTGTTCAATGAAGTGCTGGCGGATCCGGCGCCGCAGGTCCGACTGCCCGATCTGGAATTTCTGGAACTATACAACCGGTCAGGAGAACAGTTCGACCTCTCTGGCTGGCAGCTTGCTGTGAATGGACGGATCTACCTGCTTGATGAAGATAATACCGAACCGGGGCTTCGAATAGCTCCAGGCGGATATTTGCTGGTCACCGGCATGAATTTGCCCAATGAAGGCGGGGAACTGGTCCTGCTCACCGAAAACGGCATACTGGTTCATGCAGCCGCATACGCCATCCCGTGGCAGGGCCCGGAATGGAAAAAGGAAGGAGGATGGTCGCTGGAATCTCCCGATCCGGAAAGGATCTGCGGCATTTCGTCGCTCTGGGGCTATTCAGAGGATGCTTCGGGGGGAACCCCGGCGAGGATCAACAGCCTGGATGCCCGCCTGGAAGATACAAAGCCACCCGAACTGCTGTTCACCGGATTCAGATACAACCAGGCTGTCTTCTCCATCTATTTTTCTGAACCGGTACGGTCCGGAACCTGGATGCCCTCTCATTTTCCGATTTCTCCCGGCAGCATCTTCCCGGAATGGGTTGAGCCCTCCTTTCCACTCTCGGACCGGATTGATCTTGGGCTGCCCGAGGGATTATCTGTTGAGGGTACCTTTCGTGTGGGTATCCCCTATCTGGTTGATTGTTCCGGGAATATGGCCCGGGCCAGGAATGCCCATGGTGGGTTTCCCCGGCCACCCGTGTATGGAAACGTTGTGGTCAGTGAAGTGATGTTTGCACCGGAAGAGGGGGCTCCGGAATACATTGAACTTTGTCATACCGGGCATTTCTACTGTGACCTGAAAGATCTGGCTGTTTCAGTCACAAAGGAGGGAGAGGAGAGTCAGCACCTGGTCCCGGTCTCCTCCTTTTCGAGGCTGATGGCGCCCGGAAGTTTCCTGGTCCTGACAAAGCATGCTGATCAGCTTATGGACGCCTATAACCTCGATTTGTCAGGGAAGTGGGTAGAGATGAAACCATGGAAAGCGTTGGAGAACGAAGGGGGAATCATCACACTGACCGACCGGTCCGGGCAGGTGGTGGACCGGGTTCCCTTCGGCAACCGCATGCACATGGAGTTGCTGGGAGATACCCGGGGGATCAGCCTGGAGCGCATCGACCTGCTTCAACCGGGCGATCATGAGGACAACTGGCACTCTGCAGCTTCCATTGCAGGGTATGCCACGCCGGGTGAACCCAATTCACAGCGGGCAGATGGAGTTCCCCGGGACGAGATCCTGGAGGTCAGTCCTAAGGTTTTCAGTCCCGACAATGACGGCCGGGAAGACCTGCTGGAGGTCACCATCACGCCGCAGGGACACGGCTGGGTCGTTCACCTCATGATCACGGACCTGGAGGGTAGAAAGATCAGAACACTGGCCAACAATGACCTGGCGGGAGCGACCTCGGTATACAGGTGGGACGGGGAATCGGATCATCACCAGATGGTTCCGGAGGGGATCTATCTGCTGCATGCATGGGGGTACCATAACGGTTCCGGCAAAAAATGGAAGCAGAGATTGGCCGTAGGAGTGATCTACCGGTGATCGGGCTCATGCCTGGTGATGTGGTGGATCCTTTTACTGGTCAGAAGCACAATCAGGGTGGCACCGAATCCCACTGCAGTCACTGTCCTGAATGTGGGGAGAAAACCTACCCGGTCCACGATGGCCCCTATAATGGGATAGACCATGACGCTTACAAAGAAATTGAGTGTCATGTAGATGGAATTGACAAAGGCCTTCTTATCCGTGTCCAGGTCCTGTACCGTAGCCAGCATGACCGCAGTGGGAGCAAACAGAAAGAAACCGAGGGGGAGCAGCACAGGGAAGATCCAGTATCCTTCCAGCTGCAGAAACAGATAGGTGAGGAGGGGAGTTACAATGCTGATGATCAACAGCGTACGCATGCGTCCCAGCCGATCGCTGAGGGTTCCTGCAAACAGGGCCCCTGCCGCTCCGGAAAGCTGAATAGTTGTAAGGGCAAGATCTGAATATTGAAGGGAATTTCCCTGGTCTGTGAGAAATGTGGGAAGGTAATAGGTGAGGGAGGCTTTCATCCATGCCTGGAAAAAGGTATACCCCCCTGTAAGGGCAAATGCTGCTGAGAACCGCAGGAATATTTTCCAGTAGCTCCCCTCCTGGTGATGCCGGGATGAGGTAGCGGGTTTGAATTTGGCGCTGCGAAAGTTCAGGTAGAGGATGAGTGATGCGATGAAACCCAGCGGCATCATCTTCCAGGTTCCTTCAAGGCCCCATAAGCTGATCACACCCAGGATAACCAGGGGCCCTGCCGTCCTGGCCAGTTCCCCTCCTACCATATAGAAGCTCATGCCTTTGCCTGTTCTCCTCCCCGACAGTTGTTTGACCATTACCGGTGTGGGTATGTGCCAAAGGGTGGAGCTGATTCCTGAAAAGAAAAGGAGAATGGCCAGGAAAGTATATCCGGGGGCCACACCGATCAGGCTCATGAAGAGCGCGGTTGAGGCGGGGGAAAAGATGACCATGTACCGCATTACCGGCCGTTCCGCGATGATCCCGATCAAAGGATTGAACAGCGACGGAATCCGCTGAATCACTGCCAGCAGTCCGGTCATCCCATAACTGATCCCCAGTTTCTCAATAATCAGTGGCAGTGCAGGTGCCAGGAAAGCTGTGTAGCAATCGTGAATGAAATGAACCGCCGAGATGGTTACAACCCTTCCCCTCTGAAAACCTTCAGCGGTTTTTTGCATCAGCCTGTAATCAGTTTAATGATCAGGGAGGTCAGTTTCGGGGCTGTTTTCTCAGCGGCTTCGATGACATCCTGGTGGGTCAGTTTCTGAATCTTGCCCGGAACCCCCAGGTCGGTGATGACCGAAACTGCAAATACCCGGATACCCATCTGGTGGGCTGCGATCACTTCCGGTACGGTGGACATTCCCACGGCATCCGCGCCGATGGCTCTCAGGTATTCATATTCTTTAGGGGTTTCCAGGGTGGGTCCCGTCACCCCCACATAGCATCCCTCGTGGACCTTGATCCCGAGGATACCGGCTTCACGCCGGGCTCTCTGGATGAGCCGGGGATCATAGGTCTGGCTCATATCGGGAAACCTTGCACCGAACTCAGGCACATGCTTACCTATCAGGGGATTGGGCATCAGGTTGATATGGTCGTTGATGATCATGATATCCCCGATCTCAAATTCGGGATTCATCCCTCCTGCCGCATTGGAAACCACCACTGTTCCGATCCCCAAAAATTTCATTACCCTGATTGGAAAGGTTACCTCTTCCATCGAGTAGCCTTCGTAGAAGTGAAACCTGCCCTGCATGATCAGAACAGGGACCTCCTCAAGTCTGCCCAGGATCAGTTTGCCTGCGTGTCCTTCTACCGTGGATTCCGGGAAATGGGGAATCTCTTTGTAATCGATCGCACATATTATTTCCAGGTGGTCCACAATGGTGCCCAATCCGGTTCCGAGAATAATGGCCGTCTCAGGAATCTCCTGAATCTGCTTCCTGATGTAGGATACTGCTTCTTCTATTGCTGACAACATAATTATAGATCTGTTTATTGAAATCTGACTGGTCATCGTTCAGAAAATGGATGTGTATGCGGACGGCATGACAGGCATCTTTAAATGGCTGTGGAGGATCGAATTCCCTTAGCCGTACGGCATCTTTTTCCGTGGTGAGAACCATCGGTTCCTTTCCATTTTCTGCCAGGAGGTTGAATTGACGGACCATACGCTCCACGTCCCTGTTTGAGTAATGGTGATGATCCGGGAAACTGACCTCATGCATGCTGGTCTGGATGCTGCGGGCATACTGCCGCATATGCCTCGGTTGTGCGATTCCGGATACGATCAGGACACTGTCCGCATGGTTTTTGAACCAGGCGGCATCTCGTTGTGGCGATCCCTCAAACACCGGGTACAATTTCCCGTACCTGATAGTGGTAAAAAACAGATGCTGCCCGATGTTCAGCCCCAGGTTTTTCACATATTCCCTCCGTTCGATCGGCTTCATACGTTCGGGCGACCTCGTCACCAGAATGATGTTTGCCCGTTTGCGGTTCCCTGCAGGTTCCCTGAGGCGGCCGGCAGGAAGCAGGAAGTCGCGGTCAACAGGCCTGGAATAATCCATCAGCAGTACGGATAAGCCCGGACGAACCGACCTGTGCTGGTAGGCATCGTCCATTAGGATCACCTCTACCGTTGGATCGAGTTTCATCAGTTGTTCTATCCCGTTTCGCCTGCGGCGGTCCACTGCCACGGTAACCTCGGGAAAACGGCGTTTGATCTGGCACGGTTCATCACCTATTTCCCTTGGTGTGGATTGCTGGGTGGCTATCCGGAAATCCCGGGTTTTCCGTTTATAACCGCGGCTGAGAGTAGCTACACTGAATGATTCTTTAAGAAGCTCAGCCAGGTACTCCACGTGGGGTGTCTTGCCGGTACCCCCTGCTGTCAGGTTGCCCACAGCAATAATCGGAAGGTGGTATTCAGTTGAACTGAAAACTCCGGTTTCATAGAAAAAATTCCTGATCCATATAACCGATCCGTAGAGCCAGGACAATGGGATCAGCAACAAGTTCCACCAATGGTGACCCGGTTGATTCATCGGCTAATACAGCTCAATCTCAAAAGGAATCACAGACTGGAGTCCGTGCATCTCCCTGATTGCCTGCAGGTTTTTGTAATGAATATAGTGTTCACCCAGTTCATCCCTGATGGATCGCATTTTAGCCCCTCCCGTGAGTTCCCTCATAAGGGCGGCCAGGGGATCTTCAAGCCTTGGAAGGTTTTCTATGCGGTAGGTTTCAAGTCCGGCCATGGAAGCGGCCATTTCAATGGATTTCTCAAGTCCACCGAACATATCAATCAGCCCGAGCTCCAGTGCATCCTTGCCTGACCAGACCCTTCCGCCTGCAATGGCGTCAACCTCATCGTAGGTCTTGTCCCTGTGGTTGGCTACCAGGGATACGAAGTTGCTATAGGTATCATCCACTGTTTTCTGAATAAAAATCCTCTCCTCCTGATCCAGGGGATCGAATACCGTCAGGATATCGGAGTAGCGGTTGGTTTTCACCACATCTGTGGTAATCCCAAGCTTTTCATTCATCAGTTCTTTCATGTTCGGCATGGTGAAAATGACCCCGATGGAGCCGGTGATGGTACCTGGACTGGCCAGTATGGTATCGGCGGG
>Ga0209536_100001785_pt1 | contig 35337 bp, 28 predicted proteins | sample DeeMarSeWOR28_12_FD_187461 | JGI IMG/M metagenome (GOLD analysis project Ga0209536, IMG submission 187461) | Marine sediment microbial communities from White Oak River estuary, North Carolina - WOR-2-8_12 (SPAdes) (version 2) | ecosystem: Environmental > Aquatic > Marine > Intertidal zone >...
AATTTTGGCAAAAATAGCTCTTTCACTCGGACCATACAACTTCTCCGTCTACCACCGTCATGGTAAAAGGGATGGCAGGAACTTCTTCGGGATTAACATCCCTCGGGTCGGCGGCCATAACCGTGAAGTCAGCACGCTTACCAGGCTCAATGGTACCATTATTGGCTTCATCAAAAGAGAGATAGGCGGATCCCTGTGTATATAGACGGATGGCTTCATCCATGGTCAGCGCTTCATGTGGACTGAGTTTTTCGCCGGAAGGCGTTTGCCTTAAGACGGCATCGCGAAGTCCTATGCGCGGATCAAGTTCGGAGACAGGACAGTCGGAGCTACCACCGATTTGTATGCCGGCCTTGAGCATACTTTTAAATGGATAAAGTTGATTGGCCAATTCCGGGCCAAAGGCTTCGATCCAGCCATCGCCCAGTTCTCCGAAAAATACAGGCTGCACCGAAACCAGGATGTTCATATCTGCAGCGCGTTTTAGCAGATCGGGGTACATACATCCGCCATGCTCGATGCGATGGCGCAATGGATTATCGGATTTCGAACCCAGCACCGCTTCAAACGCGTCCAAGGTATCGCCAATGCCTTCATCGCCCTGGGCATGGATGGCAATCTGATATCTTAATGCATGGTACCCTTTGACCTTTTCGATGAGTTCCTCACGGCTTTGGATTTTGAGCCCTTTGTCGTACGGTGGCGTCAAGAAAGGTTTGCTTACCGCAGCGGTGCGGTTTGACATACCGCCGTCAGCGAAAATCTTGATGGGACCGATTCGCAGTCGATCTGATCCAAAGCCGGTTTTGATCTGCGATCCGGTCAGGGCTTCGGCGGTGAGTGTATAGTTCATGGTGTAGATTCTTATCTTTAGTCGATTTGCGGCCAGAGTTTCCTGATACATATTTAAAGTTTGCGGCACGACCAATGCGTCTCCGGCGAAGACCAGTCCGAGCTTGGCAAAGTTTTCTGTAGCTTTACTACAAAGTTCGATCCGTTTGCTGGCGCCCATGGTCTCCAGGTCGGCAAAAAAGAGTTTGTTGAATACGTCAATCATGGCCTGGTCGTGGAGCAGACCGGTGGGCTGACCGGTATCCGGGTCTTTTTCGATAATACCGCCCTGGGGCGAGGGTGTCTCACTGTTGATACCTATTTGCTCAAGAGCCAAACTGTTTAACACACATGCGTGAAATGAGGTGTGAAAAATAATTACCGGATGATCCGGGCTGACTTGATCCAGATCATTTCTAGTAGGGTGCCTGTTTTCGGCCAAAAAGTATTCGGCATATCGCGACCCTTTAATCCAGCTGCCGGGAGGCGTTTTTTTAGTCTCGGCCTTGACCAGAGAGATGATATCATCCATCTTACGGGCTTTTTTGGCGGAAAGATCCATTCCCTCCAGAAGGTACCCATAGATTGTCAGATGATTATGCGCCTCCATAAACCCGGGGAACATGACAGCTCCATTTAGGTCTATGCCGTCTGTTTTGGCTCCGCTGAAGCGCCGTAATTCATCGTCTGAGCCAAGTGCAGCTATCTTGCCGTTTGTTATCCCCACTGCGGAGTGAACTGTTCCAGCTTCATCCAGTGTATTGATTCTGCCGTTATAAAAGATGACATCCATGACTTTCCTCCATTTAGATTTCGATATGTCGTAACTTACTTTTGAAACCCGATCATTGTGCCCGGCGGAATGGCTATTGTCAAGTGCTCTCTCCCCGATTTTACGTATACCCCAAATGAATAAAAACGAATTGGGAGTTATTCATTATTTGTTATGGGTTAATATTTACAATTGGGCCAAACTCTTGACACCCAAAGGGCTTTGTCCTATGCTGCCCTAATTTTGCATGAAAATTAATGAGAGAATTATAAAAATTAGAGGTTAACAAGCTGACCCGAATACAACCATCATATAGCGTTAAAGTGGAGAGCCTCGAAAGCCTTTCCGCTTCCTGGCGCAATTCAGATTTATCCCTAAAATGGGATTGCTTTTTCGTATTACCCCCCTTGCTAAAGGTCTGGTGGAGTATATTCGGTTCCACATCTGAGATGTATCTTTGTGCAGTAAGACATGCAGAGGAAGTCATCGGTATCGCACCGCTTTTGCTTGAAAACGATACCGCATCATTTATGGGCAGCACTGATGTTTGTGATTACCAGGATTTCATTGTTGCCCCCGGAAGAGATGATGAATTTTTCAGCGCCCTGTTAGACAATTTACATCACAAAGGTATCAAACAGTTAAATTTAGAGGCGGTGCGCCCTGATTCAACTGTACGAACTGCGCTGGTAAATGTGGCCAGGGCGCGTGGATGTCAGGTCTCCTGCAAAAAACGGGATATCTCCCTTGAGCTGGAGTTGCCGAAAACGTGGGATGAATACTTATTGATGTTGAAGGCAAAGCATCGTCATGAGATAAGACGCAAACTTAGAAGGTTAAAAGAAGCAGGTAACATCAACTATCGCGTTGTCGAGGATACCGCTGAGGTAAAACAGGAGTTAGAAATTTTCTTTAAGCTGTTCAAAATGAGCAGAGACGATAAAGAGATGTTTATGACCGCTAAAATGACCTCCTTTTTTCGGTCACTGGCCCAAACCCTGGCAGCAGAGAAAATGCTAAAACTCTTTTTTCTTGATTTCAACGGCAAGCCCGCGGCGACCGTAATATGTTTTGATTATGATTCGGGAATTTACCTTTACAATAACGGATTTGATATTAAATTTAGCTCACTGAGCGTCGGCATACTTTGCAAGGTTTTCAGCATCAAAAACAGTATCCAAGGCGGAAAACAAAAATATGACTTTCTCAAGGGCGCCGAAACTTATAAATACCAGCTGGGCGGCAAAGAGGTGCCGCTGTACCAGTGCAAAATATATCTGATTTAAAGTAACTGAAATGACAAACATTCGCGAAATATGGAAGGAAAAAGCAGGGAAAGCAAAGCAACTGAAAATTGCCATGTTCAGCATTCATTCCTGCCCGGTCGGAGAGCTGGGTACCAAAGATACCGGCGGTATGAATGTTTATATACAGGAGCTTGCCGGCCAGTTGGGCAACAGGGGGCATCGCATAGACATCTATACCCGTGTTCACGATCCAAACGATCCTCAGGTTATCCACCTCAATGACAATGCCCGCGTTATTCATCTGAAAGCCGGGAAAAATGGACATATGCATAAATTGTCCATTTATCCGTATTTGGATGATTTCACCGGCGCTTTAAAAGACTTTGTTACCCGCAACGGTCTTCAGTATGACTTAATTCACAGCCATTACTGGCTTTCGGGCCAGGTCGGACGCTGGGCTCAAAGCCGCTGGGATGCGCCCCATATGGTGATGTTCCATACCCTTGGAGCCGTTAAAAACTCCACCGGTGTGGGTAAAAAAGAGCCCCTGCTCCGCATCAAAACTGAAAGGCAATTGGTTAAACACTGCCATCGCATTATTGCAGCTACAGAAAGAGAAAAAACCGAACTCTCGCAATTTTACGGCGCTGAAGCGGAAAAAATCAACGTGGTGCCCTGCGGTGTGAACATGGATTTATTTCGACCCGTAAAAAAGGCATATGCCCGCAGGCACCTGGGTTTCGATGATAAAGAACATATAATTTTGTATGTCGGTCGGTTTGCCGCCCTAAAAGGAATCGATCGGTTGTTGAAGGCCATGACGCATTTGCGTCACCTCCAAAATCTTAAATTGGTGATTATTGGTGGCGATGGCGATACTGCCCCGGAGTTTATAGAATTTCAACGGATGTCATCAAAATTAGGCATTCATGATAGAATCATGTTTACGGGCCGGTTAGAGCAAGACGAGCTGCCGCAATATTACAGCGCAGCTGACCTTCTGGCGGTTCCTTCATATCATGAAAGCTTTGGACTCGTTGCCCTGGAAGCGCTCGCCTGCGGAACTCCGGTTATCGCGACGGAAGTGGGTGCCATGGATAGTGTTATCTGTGAAGGTAAGACGGGTAGCGTTGTGGCGGATTCCAGGCCACCGGCATTTGCGAGAGGCATCCGTGATTTTATCTCAAATCCGCTTAGTGAGACGGAATCAGTGGATTCCATTCGTAATTCGGTTCGCCGATTCAATTGGTCCAACATTGCGAAGGCTATGATCGAAGAATACGAGAGCATGCTTGCTGATTTCAATTTTTCGAATATGCCAAAAACCTCTTCGAAAGCAGCGTTTATTTAACCCTCCAAACAGATATTCATTTTCTGATTGTTTTACTTAGGGGAATTCAAATACGCGAGAATCGAGTATGTCACCGAAAAAAGGCATTATCGCGCTGATGGGCTCAGGTGAACTGACCGCTACCATGGTCGAGGTTCATAAAGAGTTATTCAGAGAATTGCCATCTCCTGCGCGCGCTTTTTTTTTGGACACACCGGCCGGTTTTGAGCTCAATGCCGATCAGATATCTCAGCGAGCAATAGATTATTTCCGTATGCATGTGCAGCAACCCATGTCTGTGGCCAGCTATAAAACGAAACAGACGGCGCAAACGTATGATGCCATGCAGACGTTTGAGCAACTCAAGCAGGCCAACTTTGTCCTCATCGGTCCGGGAAGTCCGACTTATGCCGTACGCCAGTGGCGACAATCACCCGTTCCTGAAATCCTTACAAAGCGCATCGAAGAAGGCAATTGTCTGGTGGCAGCAAGTGCGGCCGCCTTAACGGTGGGACGATTTACCCTTCCCGTATATGAGATTTATAAAGTGGGGGAGGATCTGCATTGGGTGGAGGGGATAAATATTCTTGCGCATTTCGGTTTCAATTTAGTCGTCATACCCCACTGGAACAATGCCGAAGGTGGAACACATGACACCCGTTTTTGTTACATGGGTGAACAGCGCCTCAGACAACTTGAATCTTTGCTGCCGGATGACGTATCCATTTTCGGTCTCGACGAGCACACGGCTTGCCTTTTGGACCTTGAAAAGGACGAGGCCATTATCCGGGGAATCGGCAGCGTGACCTTGCGCCGCAGCGGTGTGGAAAGGATTTTTAAAAAAGCGGATCGCTTCCCGCTTCAGATTTTGCGGCAAGGAGAAGTGGAGAAGGAACTGAATACGACAACGCCGCAAACATCGCAACACGAACTTGCCTTTGATAATAAAGAAGATAATTTTTGGGATAAAGTGCATGCCATCGAACAGGCCTTTCACAATAGCCTTGAGAAGCATGAGCCCAAAGAAACCACAAATGTCCTTCTGGAGCTTGACCGGACAATCTGGAAGGCGCAGCAGGATCTTGAGAACCCCGAATTCATTTCTCAGGCCAGAGACACACTCCGGGAGTTGATCGTCTCTATAGGGGTACGACTCGAGTCCGCTCCGAGAAGCAGGGCTGACTGCCTTGCCCCGCTTATCGAAGAGCTGTTGGAGTTACGGAAAAAGCTCAGAAGCAAAAACCAATATGATGCGGCTGATGCGATTCGCAAAAGTCTCAAACGGGCCGGCATCACCGTTGACGATACCAGGGACGGCTCCCGTTGGCGGCTGAAGTAATAAGTGTCAGCAGAAGAGAAAGTGCACAATGATTTTCCATTCTCCTATCTCTATTCTTTTTGTCGTTAATTATGACAATTTATCTCTAAAGCCTCTTTTCGCTTATCTTGAATCTATTCCACACATCCAACTCACCATCAAAGCCACGCTGCCCCAAGATATCAGTCAATATAACGTTATCGTTACCACAGACGCAGAAGTTTTCGCAGATAGCCATGATCACATGCGACACTTCGTCCAGGCCGGAGGAGGGTGGTTGGCATTGGGATATTTGTCCGACAGTCCCCTGTCGCAGCTATTTGGTGCACAGCCCACCCCGGTGGGTTCTCTTTGCGAGTTACGCGTTATGTTTAAAGACAGCAATCATCCAATGGCACAACGGATGCCGGATGCCGTTTATGTGAACGGCCGTTACCAATCTCTTGAACCGACGGTCGAGAACACGGAGACAATTCTGTACGCCGACTGGCATTACCGGCACAGTCCTGTGCTCGTTTCCCGCGCCGTGGATAATGGTCGCGTTGCCTGCACCACGCTGCAGGCCTATGAGCATCCTGCTTTCCAGCAAATCCTTTATCGGTTGTTGCGGGAGTTGGCCGCACAGCCCATCACCGATCAAACACTGGGGGTTGGACTGTTGGGATACTCACCTTTTATGGGCCAGGACCATGGTATGGGGGTTGAGACAACAGTCGGATTGAACCTTACTGCCATCTGTGATCTGAACCCTGAAAGGCTGATCCAGGCCCGTGAAGATTTTCCCGGTGTGAAAACCTATGAGTCGTCCGAGGCACTTGCCACTGATCCTGATGTGGATCTGGTGATTATTTGCACACCACCACATACCCATGCCCAATTTTCATTGGCGATGATGGATTCAGGCAAACATGTACTATGTGAGAAGCCCCTGGCATTGAAACAAAAAGAAGCAGCCGCTATGGTTGAAATGGCTGCAAGACAGAAGGTTCATTTGAGCTGTCATCAAAACAGGCGTTGGGATGTAGATTATTTGGCGATTAAACAAGCCATTGCTGAAGGTCTGATCGGAGAGCTTTTTTACATGGAAACCTTTGTCGGCGGTTTTTCACATCCTTGCGGTTACTGGCACTCGCACGCTGAGATTTCAGGCGGTACCGCTTTTGATTGGGGTGGGCATTATCTGGACTGGGTCGTAAGTCTTATACCGGACCGTGTAAAAACTGTTATCGGCACACGCCACAAACGGGTTTGGCATGATGTAACAAACGCCGACCAGGAGCGCATACAGATACGTTTTGACGGCGGGCAGGAGGCGGAATTTCTGCACTCCGATGTTGCGGCGGTACGCAAGCCAAAATGGTACTTGCTGGGCACCAAAGGCGCGATTATCGGCCACTGGCGCGATGTGACCCAATACGAAATCGATCCCGTACTGTATTACCATGAACATCAAATTCCCGCCACTGAAATGCTGCCGGATCTCACGCTCCACCGCTGCCACCCCTCCGGCCAAATCGTTGCTCAAAAGCTGGCGATACCTGCACGGCGGCATTATTTATTATACAGGAATTTAGCCGATCATCTATTGATCGGGGAGCCGATCGCGGTGCCACTTGAACATTCGGTGCTGGTGGTAGCGATATTAGAGGCAGCTGCAAGGTCAGCGGCCAATGGCGGTGCCGTGGAGTATTTGGATGGCTGAGCAAATAAAATGGGGTGTTTTGGGCAATGCCAACATCGCAAGGGTGTGCGTCATCCCCGCTATTCAGAAATCCCCAAACAGCATGGTTTATGCCCTAGCCACGCGTTCGCCGGAACTTGCCCGGCAGGTGACGACCCAACATAACATCCCGCATGTCTATGACCGCTATGATAAATTGTTGGCTGATCCTGAGATTCAAGTGGTCTATATTCCACTGCCAAATCATCTTCACCACCCCTGGACATTAAGGGCGCTGGAGGCAGGCAAACACGTCCTGTGCGAAAAACCGTTGGCCTGCAATGCGCATGAGGCCCGGGAAATGGCTGATACGGCTGAGGATTTCGGATTATTGTTGATGGAAGCGTTTATGTACCGCTTCCATCCCCGCAGCAAGCGCATAAAAGAGATGGTTGCAAACGGTTCAATTGGCATGCCGTGTCTGGTGCGATCTTCCTTTTGTTACCCTATGGAGGAGAAACTATTATCAAGCGGTAAAGGTGCACGGCTAAAGCCGACAATGGGGGGCGGAGCCCTTTTAGATGTGGGATGCTACAGCGTCAGTGTCACGCGCTGGCTATTGGGTAAGGAACCTACCCAAGTGCAAGGGCAGGCCGTTTATCACCCAAACAGGGTCGATGTTCAATTTGTGGGCTCGCTTCGATTTCCCGACAATGGGTTAGCGACGTTTGAAGCCAGCTTCATATCTGCATTACAGCAAACCTATACTGTCGTCGGAAGTAAGGGGGCCATTGAGTTGCCCCATAATGCGTTTATCCCCTGGGAAAAGGATGCGGTGTTCATCTTGCGCGATAAAGATGAGGAGAGGGGGGAGGAATATGTGACGCCGGCTGTGGATGAATATCAGCTCATGGTGGAACATTTTACCGAAGCGGTCTCGGGCAGGACACCGCTATCTTTTTCGCCGCAGGACAGCGTCAGGAATATGCAGGTATTAGATGCCCTGGCGGAGGCGGCTCAAACCGGCAGAACTATTGTTTTGTAAAGATTCCACACACTTTTGGGGTGAAATCAATGCCCGTCCATCTAGAGTTGGATTCTTTCATATATTCGGGTCGCAAATGAATCTTCTTTGGCTCTTCCATAATTTTGCCGACTTGCCCCGGGACATCAACATTTTTCACCGAGCAATTTTGCCAAATCATCTCCCAACGCCTCAGCCGAAGTGAAGAAAATCCCGTGGAGTCCAAGCCTTCGGGCAGCATCGACATGCGTCTCGGTATCGTCGATAAAGACCGCATCCTCGGGCTCCACGTCCAATCGTTCAAGCGTCACTTTAAAGGCTGTTGGGTCGGGCTTTGCCACCCCTTCGTCCCCCGAACAGAAAACAAAGTCGAACAGGTCAAGGATCTCCCAGTCAGCCAGCCATCGGGACAGACCAGGCGGTGAATTTGAAAGTATGGCTAGTCTATAACGGCCGTGCAGCCTCCGGATCAGAGCCAGCACATCTTCGTTGATGGCCTCATCGGCGTGGTAACGGCTGCGAAACATGTTGATTTCATCAATGGTGTCTAATCCAAGCTCCGGTCCTATTGTATACCAGAACTCTTCTGCCGTTTTTCGGCCGAGTAGGGCGTCTTGCCAGGCCTGGCTGCCAAACATTATGGCATTAAGCGTGTCGGGGGGCAGGCCCAATTCCTTCTCATAGCCGCGAAACAGGGAGGGCGACTTTTGGGCTGTTATGACCCGCCCAAAGTCAAAGATGATGGCTCGTATCATACGAAATCCTATGCGTTTAAAATTTGGAAGTCCTTCCGATTGCTCTGCGGACGGTTTCGATCATTCTTTGTCGATTGGCTGCAGACCAATTGCCCAATGCCAGCACTTTCATCAGAGCCTCAACGGCTTCTGAAGGGCGATATGACATTTTCTGTAAACCAATGATGTCGGGATTTCGTAGGCCAGGATGACGGCGCTTGAGAAAGTACCGCCCTTGGGTTGTTTGGATGATCCAGTTCTTGTTGACGAAACCGCACTTGATCTGGCAGGCGTCTTGCAGTTTACCTAAGTTGTAGTTATACAGCACACGCCTTATTTCTTCTTCCATCTCCATCGCGGTTTTATTTCGCTACCCTCAAGCGCTGGTATTGCAAAGATAGAGGTTTTTCAAGGCCGTTTTCCTCGAGCAGTTTTTCGTCTGAGAAAAGCTCTTGTGTCGTTCCGTCGGCAGCTATGCGCCCCTCACCCAGGATGATTGTCCGCTCGCAGAGTTCAAGCACCATATCAAGGTCGTGGGAAGCAATTATTTTGGAATGATCAAAGGTTTTCAGAAGCTGAATGAGTTGTCGGCGAGACCGCGGATCCAAATTAGAAGATGGCTCATCCATCACCAGGATATCCGGATCCATGGCAATCACGGATGCAATTGAAACTGCTCGCTTTTGCCCCATTGAGAGTTTGTGGGGAGGCCGATCTTTGAGCGCCAAACAGTTGACTTTCTCCAGGGCCTTAATAGCAGACTGTTCCACGTTTTCCAGCGTCCAGCCAAGATGAAGCGGTCCAAAGGCCACATCTTCATAAACCGTTGGCATAAAAATCTGGTCATCAGGATCCTGGAAGACAAAGCCGATCTTTTTGCGAATCTCTTTTACTGTTTTTTTTGATAGAACGATCTCACCAATCCTCACGCTCCCATCCGTAGGCAAAAGCGTACCGCTGATTTGAAGGAGCAAGGTCGACTTGCCGGCGCCATTGGCGCCCACAATTCCCACCGATTCCCCGTGAATGATTCGGAAGGAAATGCCGCTGAGGGCCTGGGTCCCATCCGGATACCTGTAATGAACATTCTGAAGATCGATGATATGGTGACTCATGGTAAATCCTTCATTGCTGAAAGGCTTGGAAGACCAGATTTCCAAGAAGCTGGCTTGGATTGTAAAATCGAAAGACGGCAAACAACGTTATAAATAGGGAAAGAAAAAGCAGATCTCTGAGTGTAAATCTCAATCGCTTTACCGTGCGGATCTCGCCGTCAAAACCCCGGCTTCGCATAGCCAGATATATTCTCTCAGCCCGCTCCAGGGTGCGAAGAAACAGGAGCCCCACCATTTGAACAAATTGCTTAAGGCCCGGTCGCTTCTTATCAAAACTTCGCATGCGCCTTGCCCGAACCATCCGCAGAGCCTCCTCTGTGAGAACGAAAATGAAACGATAGAGCAACATGAGCTGGACCACAAAAAGCCGGGGCACTTTCAAACGATCCAGCGCATTGCAAATGCCCGGAAAAGACGTCGTGGCAATGAGGATCAGAGCTGCCCCCACCGTAAGCACAAACCGCAGGATCACCGATCCGAAGGAGATCCATCCGCCGGTTATGTTAAAAGGTCCCAGGTGGACTAATACCTCTCGATCCAGAAACGGGTTAAAAATCCCAATAAAAACTGCAAATGGCGAAACAATCAGCAGCTTTTTTAATAGAAATCCGACCGGTAATTCTGCCAGATAGACCATCAGAATTGGAAAAAAGAAAAGGGGAACAAGACTTGTTACGGCATACTTTGGGAAAGAGACCACCACGACTATGAAGCCTACGGTGACAAGGAGTTTTGCTCTGGGGTCTATGCGATGAATGATCGTATCATTATAGGACAGATTATCCAAACGCCCCAGATCCAGGAATGTCGAGTCGAAAGAGGCCATAAAACACACCACCAAGTGGGATTCGAATTCGGGATTTTTTCGTATTTCGGATTTCGTGCTTCGAATTTAAAAAGCTTCGTTTAATCACCAGATCCTCAGAACGAGCACCATTTTTCTAGCTTTCCATTGAAAAAGGCGTAGTTTCTAGTGGACCTTACTTCTGCGTCTCTTAAATACGAACCCGATGAGGAAAGCCAAAGCCAGAGTCATCATGGATCCGACAACGCCTGCAACCGTTGTACCAGAGGCAATCGCTGGCCAGGCTTCTCCCCTCTCGCTTTGACCACCCTGCATTTCATCTGTCTGCGGAGGTCCGCCCGACTTGAATCCGTAATCAGGTAGAATAGCCGATTTCTCCTGGATAGCCCCCAGCAACGGAATGATCCCCTTAACAGGTTCAGAGATTTCCGATTTCCCGGTAATCCTTTCGATGGACCACTCGAGGCCATCGGGATGGGATGAAGCAAACCAGGAAAGAATACCACCCGTTAACAGTGTTACAACCCCAAGTCCAATTAGAACTTTCCGAATGGGAACCTGCGCAAGTAACCTCGATGTCGCGGCAGCTTCCAAAATCTCCGGTCGTGCTTTTCTGACAAATGCAATGAACGCGGCCGTCACTATGCCTTCTACCAGACCAATGGCCAGATGAATTGGTTGCATCAGGAGAACAAAAGATTTGAAGGGAAGATCACTGATTCCGGAAACCAGCGTCTGGACGACAACGCTAAAGGGCCCCAATTGCATTGCCACTAAGACCGATATCAAAGCAGCGAGTGTTATCACTGAGGGCCGAGAATCCTGTTTGACTATTTTGCGGTATATCAGAGGATAGGCAACAAAACACGTCCAGAAGGCCATGTTAAAAATGTTACACCCCAAAGCCAGTAACCCCCCATCACCAAAGAAAAGGGCCTGTATGATAAGCACCGACGCAAGGGTAAGAAAACCGGCATAGGGTCCAAGGAGGATGGATAGGATCATCCCCCCTCCCAGGTGACCACTCGAGCCTGTGCCGGGAATGGTAAAGTTGATCATTTGAGCCGCAAAAACAAATGCTCCCATGACCCCCATTAGGGGTATTATCTTTTCGTCCGCTTCTTCCTTTAGTTTCCTAGCACTATAGATGATGGTGGCGGCCGATACGGCGCAAAAAGTTACGCCCACCGAAGGCGATATGAGGGCATCTGCCATGTGCATGATCGGTCCTCCTTCTCCCAAAACGTCTCAATCTGTTTAATGTAAATGAAGATCATATCGGAAAATAAGATAGTTGATCGTTTCTGTCAACGATGAATGCAGCTCGTGAACTCGTTACCAAGGCCAAGTCTTGTAACCCGAACAAGCCGGAATTAAACAGGTTTTTGGTGTTTTTCACTTCACCTTGGCCGGTAAATTCAAAATTTCTAAGGGCTTAATCTATATCAGCTTCTTTTCATACCATTCCATCATCATCCATTTTTTAAATCCAACAGATTCATAAAGTGCCCAAGCCACCTGGTCCTCACCATCAGTTGTTAATTCAACGATCGTGACATCTTTGCTTCGCAGATGGGATAATCCTACCAGAAGAACCTTTCGACCGATACCTTTCTTTCTGAAATCGGGATCTACCCCCAGCATATGGATCTCACCTTTCACTTTTTCTGCCGCCGGATTCTCCTTAAAAAACAGCCGTGTCCAGCAGTAACCGACGGGCTTATCTCCCTCGTAGGCCATGATGATATCTTCCGGAGAGCAACTGCTTAAATTGATGCGGTAGGCAATTTCATCTTGGGTATTGGGATTAAAGCCCCAAATATTGGCAAACGAGCGGTTTTGGATATCGGTTAACTTATGCGCCTCACCACGCCGAAGATTACGGAAAATATATTCACCCGATTTTACATCCGGTAATTGGATCTTGTGGAGGTCCAACTGCATTTCAACGAAGTTGCGGATAAATCTCAGCCCCAGATGTGACGCCAACTTCTTTGCCGCTTGGCTAGTTTCCGCTATGCAGATTTGTGCCACCTTAGACCCTGCGTCCCTTGCATATCGGAAGGCGCAGCCAAACAGCTCTGTGGCGATGCCCTTTTTTCTGTGCAGCGGATGGACTAGGCCATCAAGCAGAGCGCGTCCAATTCCCGGCTCTAAAAAGACACTGACATAGCCGATTATTCTTCCGCTTCGCTCTGCAAAAAATAAATCGTTTTCCGGGTGAAAACTTGGATGTCCCAGCTCCTCTGCTAATCGTTGTTTTGAAACGTGGCGTCCGGATCGATCAAGCTGTTCTGTCTCACCGTGCAATCGGACATAGCTGTCAAAGTCACTCGGTCGATAGTTTCTAATGACAAAGGAGTTTTTGCGCATTTTATCTTTAATTTTCCTAATTCAACTTTTATTTCGAAAATTAGTGATTATTTATAGCCTTTCAACCAAAAAAGCCAAAAAAGTATGAAATTGTAAATAAAGAACCCATTGGTAATTATAGAAGGGAGGGTTTGGCGTGACGATAGAAGCGGACATTATGGTGGTAACTCCTCATCCTGATGATGCGGAATACGGTGTAGCCGGCACGGTGGCGCGCTGGACTAAGGAAGGTAAACGGGTGATCTATGTGGTGTGCACCAATGGCGATAAAGGCAGCAGTGACCCCAACATGACAGGGGAAAAGATAGCCAAAGTCCGAAAAAAAGAGCAAATGGCCGCTGCCGATGTCCTGGGAGTCAGCGAGGTGATCTTTTTAGGTCACCCGGACCAGGGCTTGGAAGATACGCCCCAATTCCGAAAGCAAATTGTTCGTCTAATAAGACAATACCGGCCGAGGCTTATCGTAACTGCGGATCCATATCGACGATACATCTGGCATCGCGATCATCGCATTGCCGGCCAAGTGGTATTAGATGCCGTTTTTCCCTATGCCAGAGATCACCTGGCTTATCCGGATTTAATAGAGGAAGGTTTACAGCCGTATAAGGTGCGGGAGATGTTGTTTTGGGCCGCGGAAGATATCAATTATCGCTCTGACATCACCGATACCTTTGATCTTAAAATTGCGGCCTTGCGTTGTCACAAAAGCCAGGTCAAGCAGCTGGATGTTCCGAACCCGGAAGGGTGGCTGAGGCAGCGGTGCAGGGACATCGCCAAAGATGAGGATTTTGAATTGGGAGAAGCCTTTCACCGCATTGAGATAACATGGTAAAATGAAACCCTTATTGAGTTTTAGCTCAATTAGGATGAGAGCCACACCACATCCCCACAAAGATTTGGGTCATGAGGTTTTGCGGAAAACATCTCGAAATTCTGTCTTTCTTTTTTCAGAATCGTTGAGTCACCGTGACCCGGAAACACTTCCGTCTCATCAGGTAAAATAAAAATTTTCGTCTTCAACGATTCAACGATTTGTTTAAAATCGGCGGGAGACCATGTTTTTCCAGGTCCCCCCGGAAAGATGGTATCGCCGGATATCAAATTGTTTCCCGTCAGAAAACACAGACTCCCCGGCGTGTGCCCCGGCGTATACAACACATTGAGTTGAACTTCACCAAACGATACTACATCACCGTCTTTTAAAAATTGCTCGGGTTTTACCGGCAAACTTTCGGCATCGGCGCTGTGGGCCGCAAGCGGAACCTTCAATGTTGATTTGAGATCAGCAAGTGCACCGACATGATCCATGTGACTGTGGGTCATAAGGATATATTTAGGATGTGTTCCTTCAAGCCGTTTCAAAACCTTGTCGGCTTCGCCGGGTGCATCAACGATCACGCTATCACCGGTTTTTTGGCAGATCAAAATATAGGTATTGGTACCGAAAGGTCCTAATTCAAGTCTTTCTATTTGGATGCTGTCATTTTTTACAACAACTGTCATTTGCCCCTCCAATTAGTTGAAAATTCAGAAACCTGACTATCATTTATTTTGCATAAAAGTCAAATTCGATTTTTATCAAAGTGATAAAGAAGGCCTATGTGACATTTAGATGCTTGTGAATAATGTTAGACATAAAGGCTTAGATTGCTATAATGCTCATACATGGTTTTAATTTGCAGAGTAAAATAGTATATAGTGGAACGTATTTTCGATATTCAACATCATACCTAAAAAATAAAGAAAGAAGCGCTATGCAAACCGTTAAAGGCTATCATGGCGAGTGGAACATGGGCAGCCCCGGTGGTTGGGAATATCAACGGATAGCCCAGCTTTTGGGGAAGATGGCATGGAATCTGATTTTAGATAATGTTGAGGTTGGCGTTGAGATCGACTTGGAAGATCCCCAGATCAATGCGGTCCCCGGATTTGCCCGCATGCTCTTGCGCGCCCACAAAAATCGCCACGGGAGAAATCCGGTGCACATTGTACTTTTGGCCGAGTCAGATACGCTGGATGTCGTGCTCGAGAATAAAAATTTTGTGGATTATTTGAACACCTTGGACGGTGTTGAGGCTTCCCTTGCCGAGCCCGGTCATCTTTCCATCAATCAGGGAAAGATCTGCTGCAAAGGACAGGAGGCAACGGTTATTTTTATGGATTTTAACATGCATACCCTGGTCAAGATCGGCCAACAGGAAGATGTAAAGCCTATTTTAGAAGCGATCCGGCAGGGTGTTTTAGTCAACCCCCGCGGCATGGAACCTTTGGGAGCTAAAGGGATGTTTGAAGTTTTAACGGAAAAGTATCATAGCTATCTGAGTGACGACACCAAACTTCATACACCTTGGACCCGTCGATTTTATAGCCGCAGTACAACGGGACCCGGCGGCGAGACGATTGAAGACCTCGTAGAATGGACTAACGAACATTGGGAGGATTTGGTGCTTAAACCGGCCCATGGGTATTCCGGCCACGGCATCTTCGTCGGATATATGAAAAAAAGCCGCCAAAAACATATTCAAGCCGCTTTAAATGCAGGCAACTATATCGTTCAACAACTCGTTGCTTTAGGGCTCTGGTCTGAACAAAGTGTCTGGCCGCTGGTGGAAGAACGATCTCTGTTTCTGAAAGACTGGCAAACCGATTTCCGCTGTTTTATTACCGATGAAGGGCTTCAGGGATTTCTGGCACGATTTGGCAGCGTTCCCACCAATGTGGGTTCAGGCGGCGGTGTCCAGCCCCTCGCTATACTTCAAGGTGACATTGCGCCAAAAGAGGCTGTCGACAAGATTAATAAGGCACTGTTTAAATTGGGCTTTGAGGCCTTTATGCAGATCCAAGAGGAGGTCAATCGCAAAGCGATAGAAATGGGCTTTACCTATCTTTTGGGACCCATTCTGGTTACACTCAGGCCTCGATTAATAACCAGATCTCATCTGGAAGATCTCAAGCAATATGCTCATAATCTTTGGCAGGATGCGATAAAGCTCGAGGAGCTATGGCGTCAGGGGCAACTGGATGATGTCGTGCATATCGGTGAAATGGAAAAAAGCCTGGCCATGAACCAACCCTGGCGAGGAAGTCCTGCCCTGATGGTTTCAGACGGCCTATTTAGCTTCGGAGCGGATTTGTTGGATGAGCAGGATTAACTTGCAATCCTTTTTATTTGACACGCAAATTTGATTTCTCTATACTCTCTTGAGGAAAAAGGATTATTACACGATATCGCACGGAAGGGCAGTTGGTTTTCGACAAAAAGATATATTTATATCCGATGCGGACTTTAATGTTTCTGCTCCTTGAGATTGATGAGGAGGGCAGCGAATAAGAGAATTTCCTTGGCAATGAACCGTATTTTTGCTTTAGAACCGTTCAATCCTACTTTTGGTGATGATCAATTCAATCCATTGGCTCCATTATAATAATATGTTGGCCTGGATAAACCATTCCAATAGCCCCCGCTTTGCTGTCGAACAAGATGTAACTTTGAATAACGAATACTCACCTGAAGCGGGAAAAACGAATCAAATAAATCAATTAAATCATAACGCGACGCATTGTTTTGAATGACCCGGTACAGTCAATATTTTTTGTTGTTTGATTCTTAATTTTATATTTGATGGAGTCAACGACCATCCCGGCCTAAAGTCGGGATGGCTTGGATTTTCGACCATAGGCCGGAAAGGCAAGGGCACAGCCGTGCCCTGATGATTGCGTTTGCAACCGGGTGCGAAGTCCCGCCGCGGGATTTGAAGGCAAACAATTTATGGTTATCAAAGGAGAGTTTTGTGGAAAATTATTTTGATGAACATGAGCCACGAAAACGGTGGTGGATCCTAATCACCGCTGTTATCGTAATTATCGTTATTGCCGGCGGATACTTAGCCTGGCGACTATCAAGGGTGCAGGCTCCGGCGAAGCAACAGGCGGAGCCAACCAAATTGCCCCGGATGGCAAATCTACCCCCTAAAAAAGAGGCGCCCGAACCTATCCAGCCGTCCTATTCACCCGATGCGCCTTTGCTTGAACAGGTGAGGGAGGCCATGCGAAACGGAATTGATCCGGAAGGTGCAGTGGCGCTTGCAAAATCATTGCCGGACAGGCCGGAAAGGGCCGATGCTGCCTTTATTCTGTTGGAGTATGCTGCTGAGGCCGGACATGCAGAAGCTGCCTTAATCGTGGCGCGCTATTTTGATCCCACCGACAAGGGGGATAGCGGAACCATTCTAAAAGATCCGGAGGCTGCATACGGGTGGTATCAGGTGGCTTTATCCGCAGGACAGCCGGAAGCGCAAAATCACTTCTCAGATTTTAGGCAATGGCTTGAAAACGAGGCGACGCAGGGGTCTGTCGAGGCACGTGAGATACTAAAAAATTGGCAGTAGCCTTATAAAAATGGAGGAAGAGCGATGCAATTCAAAAACAAAAACTCCAAGGGTCGATTCAAATTCATGATTGTATTGATCATATCCATTGTATACTTGGCGCTCATTTGGGTAGGAAGCCCAGCGGCGCAACAGCGCAAACCGCTGCTCATACCCGGTAAAAGGACATTATATCAAAAGGTAATCGCCCACCCTGACACTGAACTATATGCGCTTGCAGGAGATTCCGCGGAAGTTCTGGAAGGCTGGGTCAAGCCTTTTACGGTATTTTATGTTTACCAGCGCGCCTCGGTGGGTGGTGAGAATTGGCTGGAAGTCGGACTTTCGAGCACCGAAGGGGCAGTCGGCTGGATTAAAGGATCAAAGACTTCTGAATGGAACCAGGCCTTGACGTTGGTCTTCACGGAAAGAACCGGTCGTCAGCAGGCATTATTTTTCAATGATCTGGAATCACTTCAGGAAGTTGCAGGTTCGCCATCTCCAGGTGAACAAGCAGCTCAGATAGCGACGCAGTTTGCGGCGATTCAATCGGGGCGCATCTCCCAGCCCACAAAATTTCCGTTGTTGGCCGTTGAACCACCGGAGGAAGCCGTCTCAAGAGATCGATTTTACCTTATGCCGATTTTTCAGGCACTTGAGCTTTTTGAAGGTGTTAAATTCTTGGAAATTGCTTCCATAGATCCCGGCTCAGGCCGATTGCCGAAAGATTTGGATCTCAAAACAGCCATTGTATTCGTAATCGATACCACAATATCTATGAAACCCTATATTGATCGGACCCGAGAGGCTGTGCGCAAGATTTATGACGCCATCGAAAAAGCCGGTTTATCCGACAAAGTGGCATTTGGATTGGTTGCCTTTCGCAACAGCACGAAGAAAACGCCGGGAGTCGAATATGTGGCCAAAATCTTGTCTGATTTGCGGGACGGACGGGAACGCAAGCAGTTTGAACTTGCCCTGGCCCGAGCACAGGAAGCCAAAATCTCTACGCATTCCTTCAACGAAGACGCCTTTGCCGGTCTTAAGGCGGCCCTTGAAAAGCTGAATTGGTCACCTTATTCATCTCGGTTGGCCTTTTTAATTTCAGATGCAGGTGCTATTCGCAACGACGATCCCTATTCTTCAACCGGTATGAACGAGGCTGAAATAGCCGATATGGCTGCAACCAAAGGGGTAAAGATCTTTGCCCTTCATCTTAAAACACCGGCGGGCAAAAAACTGAACAACCATCCTCATGCTGAAACTCAATACAGAACGCTGACCGGGCACTCCGATCCGATGATCGGGGATCTATATGTGCCCATTAATGCTGCTCAGCCTGTGACCGGTGTGAAAGGCTTTGGGCGCGTGGTTGAAGGTGTTGCCACTCAGATGGTGGATTTGGTGCGGGCGACCAGTTCGGGTGAGCGACTGACATTGCCCGAAGTGCCAGCCGATCAGCCAAAGGATGTCGTCAAGGAAGCGGTGCGCAAGGCCGCCATATTGGGCTATGCCATGCAGCTTGAATTTTTAGGCACTCGTGCGGGCATTCAAGCACCAAAGGTGGTCAAAGCCTGGGTTTCAGACATGGATTTGGCGCGACCCGACACGCCAACTTTCAAAGTCAGCGTTGTTTTGACCAAAAATCAGCTTAGCGACTTGAGCCAACGCTTAAAGGTCATTCTTGATCAGGCCCAGAGAACCAAACGAACAGGCGCCAGGGATTTCTTCCAGAGCATTCTTGCAGCGGCTGCACAAACTTCACGTGATCCCATGCAATTTAGCAGACAACCAGACCAGAACTTAGGTGAGATGGGTGTTCTTGCGGAATTCCTGGATGATTTGCCCTATCGCAGCAATATTATGCGGCTTACCGAAGAGGATTGGTACCGGCTGAGCGTAGGGGAACAGCAGGCAATCGTCAATAATATAAAATCAAAGATCAGAAGATATACCCAAATCCATGACGATGTGGCCAACTGGGTAACTTTCGGGGCAGCGGAGCCGGGAGATGCGGTATATCGCGTACCCTTGAGCCTGATGCCCTAACCCGGGAGGTCTGCAACTGTGTCCGACCGTGTAAAAATCAATCGGTCGAAAAAGCAGGCAATGCGCTGATATCAAAGGAGAGTTTCACTGACTATGAAGAAGGTGAGATCTTTGAAAGACGCTGCCAGAGACCCGCTGGCACAAGGCAAGGTGGTTCGACCGTCTCGGGACAAGCCCCGATTTACCGCCAGCGGAGATGATGTCTTTCGTCTACAAGAAGTGACCAAAAGCTGGCCCGGCGAACACGGCTTTACCTTGACGGTACCGAAGCTGATTATCCAGCAGGGAGAAAAGGTTGCCCTGGTAGGATTCAGCGGATGCGGCAAGAGTACCTTGCTGGACTTGCTGGCCATGGTGCTGCGGCCCGATGAGGCCGGGGAATTTGTGCTCTTTACCCAAAAAGGAGAAGAGCTGAATGTTATGGACGCCTGGCAGCGCAAGAAATTGGACAGCTTGGCCCAGGCTCGCATGTTGCATATCGGATATGTCCTGCAAACAGGGGGTCTATTTCCTTTTTTATCCGTCCGTGAGAACATCGGCATCAGCCGGCGGGGACTGGGCTTGCCGCTTGATGAGACTGTTGAGGATATCGCACAACGTCTGCATATTGAGCGACATTTAGACAAACTTCCGGGGCAATTGTCGGTAGGGGAACGTCAACGTGTGGCCATTGCCAGAGCCATGGCCCACCATCCTTCAGTGGTCATTGCCGATGAGCCGACCGCCTCATTGGACCCGATTAACGCTGAAGAAATCATGAATCTATTCACTGCGCTGACCGATGAATACGGTGTGACCTTGATCATGGCCACCCATGATTGGGGAAAATTGGGCGAACGCGGTTTCCGTCGCGTAGAGTTTGGTTTCAAACGGGAGCCGGATCAGGGCAGTGTGCGAGCTAAGGTTTTCGGGTAAGCAACAGGTTGACATATGGACTCTTTCCAAACGGTTATGCGCCTGGCATTGCGCGATTACTTGCATGAGCGATTGTTGTCTGCGTGTGCGATAATGGGCTTGGCAGCGGTTCTGGCTCCTTTGTTGGTGTTATTTGGGGTGAAAAGTGGGATTATCAACACCATGTCAGATCGCCTGATCCAAGATCCCAGGAATCGTGAAATCTCGCCGGTGGGAAGCGGTCGGTACGGAGCCGACTGGTTTTCTGCAATGCGCGATCGCCCCGATGTGGCTTTTATTATTCCACAAACTCGCTCCATTGCGGCCAGCATGATTCTTTACAATAAGAATTCAGCAAACCCCCGCACGCTTGTCGTATCCCTGATACCTACCGCCGAAGCTGATCCCTTGTTGGAGCAATATGGGCGCATATCGACGAAGAACACCCAGGTCGTGTTATCGGAACCGGCCGCGCGAAAACTGAATGTGAAAGCGGGTCAAGGTATCATTGGCCAGGTAGGACGATCTGTAGCTGGCGTAAGGGAACAAGTTGCAGTCGATCTACAAATTACCGCCGTCTTACCGCTTGGGGCCTTTTCCCGCGAAGCTGCATTTGTGCGTTTGGAGCTGTTGGAGGCAACTGAAGATTATCGTGACGGTCGTGGCTCCAAAATATTCGGATGGCCAGGCAGTGCGAGGCCGGCCGGGTCGAGGGTATATCCCAGCTTTCGGCTCTATGCCCGTTCAATTTATGATGTGGCCGATTTGCGCAACATGCTGATGGATCAGGGCCTGGAGGTCTATACCAAGGCAGAGGATATTGAAACTGTCAAAAGTCTGGACCGCTCTTTTAATCTTATTTTCAGCCTGATTGCCGTCGTCGCTGTATTGGGTTACTTTGCCTCTATGGTAAGCAATGTCCTGGCCAATGTGAACCGCAAAAGCCGATATCTTGGTATTTCAAGTTTGATTGGTTTCTCAACCGGTAACATCATCTGGTATCCAATGCTGCAGTCCATCGCGACCAGCGTTCTTGGCTTTTTAACTGCGGTCATTCTCTATCGGTTAGTGGCGGCTCTGATTAACGGACTGTTTTCAGACTATCTCTCGGCCGGTGAATACGTCTGCTGGTTGTCGGTTGGGCATATGATGATTGCTTTAGTTCTGACATTGGCGCTGGCCATATTGGCATCAACTTATGGCGCTTTTCGTGTCTCGAGGATTGAACCCTCGGAGGTCATCCGTGAAGTTTAGATTAAACACAACGCAATTTGCATCCCTTTTGACTCGGCAATGTTCTAGCCGATTCGAAATGCGCATGTTTTTGTCGGGCCATTTTTTGATACCAGTCTCAGGGCTTGCCGTGTTGCTCACGTTTGTGCTCCTCGTCCGACCGATCCAGGCTCAACATTGCCCCTCTGAACAGGGCGCCTTGGCATCGCCAAAGCCGGTGGAGGATGCAATTAATCCAAATCCTTTCGAAGGTGACTTCCAGCTTCCGATGCCCTGCGGTGGGAAAATGATTCTGCGGCAAGTCTGTGTTCCTGCTGAAGGATATTTTGCGGATTTGCCTCTTGATATGGGCTGCAAAGATTGCGGACGCTTGAAACGCAGTTTCATGGAGGGCAAGCGTTGGAGTGCGGTTTCCGGGCCCTTTACGCTAGAGGATTTGTCCTCTGCTTGGCGCCTGGAGCTTACTAAAGCGACCAAAAACGGTAACGGCCGCTGTCCAAAACTCGACGACACGAACATCAAAGCATTTTACTATTTTATCGGAAAATACGAGGTAACCAATTTCCAGTGGGAAGCCGTGATGACGGATGCATGTTCCGATTCAGATCGTCAGTTTTCAGTGGATGACCCCCGCCCCAAGACGAATATATCTTGGTTCGAGGCCGTCGAATTTACACGAAAATACACCGAATGGCTTATTAAGAATGCCCCGCAATACCTACCCAAGTTTTCCAATGGCCGTTTTGGTTACCTGCGTTTGCCGACTGAAGCGGAGTGGGAGTATGCGGCCCGTGGCGGTCACATGATTACCGAGTCGCAATTAAACGAGGAGGAATTTTTTCCTTTAAATGATCGTCCACTCAACGATTTCGCTGTGTTTACCGATCAGGATGCAGCCAAACCCCAGCAAAAATTAGCCTGGATCGGTTCAAAGTGCGCTAATCCTTTAGGGCTTTTCGATACGGCTGGAAATGCGGCTGAAATAGTGCTGGATCCTTTCCACTTTTCGGTAGGATTTCGACTGCACGGGGCTGCCGGTGGGTTTATCATCAAAGGCGGCAGCTTTCGCAAAAGCCGTAATGAAATTATGCCCGGAAGGCGCGAAGAACAGCCTTACTTCCTCGACGATGGCGCCTTTCGCAGCGCTGATGTCGGCTTCCGTATAGTTCTTTCGGGGATTCTTACGCCCGCAGACCGTCAAGAGAGGCTCGATCGAGAATGGGCCAAACTGGGCGTTCAACAAGTTCCTGCGCAGGTAACTCCAAAATATTCGGGGGCAACGATCGAAATAGATCAAAGCAAGGATCCGATTGTTGAGATTGAACAATTTGTTTCAGTATCCAACGATGAAGCCGAAAAAAAGAACCTTCTTTTTCTGCGGGAAGTACTCAAACAAAACCGTATTTTACTCAGAGAGCAGGAAGCTGAAATGGTAAAGGGTATCATCCGTAGCGCCCTTCTTACTGCCGAATCCTTGCAAAATTATGCCATCCGGCGAAAGGTCGTCATCAATGAGCTCAACAAACTTGAAAGGATGAAAGCTGAAACGGTCTCCCAGTCAATCCTTGATTCCTTGGAGAGCGGAATCGCCAAGGCAAAAGAGACGGTTGCTATGCTCGATTCCGCCATGGATCATTTCATGAAATTCTATTTTAATCGAATTAGAGAAACTCAGCGATACCCCCAAGAACTCTTCGAAAGTCAAATCAATCTTATTTCACAGGAATTAAGCTTAGAGCATGGTTTCAGCCGGAGTTTGAAAAACAGACTGGATGTATTCAAAAGACATGTGACACTTTATAAACGACAGGCGGGAAACATTAGCCAGGAAGGGATTCAATCCGATCTGGTTTTGCAGTAACATCCGAATCCGTATCCAAACATGTATTGAAGGAGAATGATTATGCGCAACAAAAAATTATTTTTCGGTTTATGTTTGGCTTGTTTTCTGGTTTCAGCATGTGTCTCCAAAGAAAAACATGAAGAACTTGAAGCGGTCCTTTCCGATACTCAGGCGAAACTTGAACAAAAAAACAAGCAATTTCAAGAATTAGAGTTAAAGCTGAAAGACGCGCAAGAAAGCCACAATACGTGCCAGCAGGATATTACCGCGCTTCAAGGGCGTTATAAAGAGTTGGAGAAAACGCAGCAAGAGCTTTCTCAAACTCTAGAACAGACGAAACATGAGTTGGAGCAGTTAAATGAACTCGTGCAGCAAAAACAGGAAGTCATTCAGGAGGTTGATGGTGCCAAGCGTCAATTAGAAACCAGTTTGCAGTCGCAGATAGAGACCCGTGAAAAAAAGATAAGAGAACTGGAGAACACCATCGCAAATTTAGGTCAGGCCAAGCATGATTTAGAAAACACCATGCAATCACAGATTACGGAACGTGAGAAAAAGATAAAAGAGCTGGAAGATGCCATTGCAAAGCTGGATGAAACCAGGCGCATGCTAGAATTCAACCTCCTATCGCAGCTTGAGATTCGAGAAAGAAAGATAAAAGAGCAGGAGAAGGCCATTTCAGAGTTAGATAAAAGCAAACGGCATTTTCAAACCAATTTAATCGATTTAAAAGAACAGATTGCACTCCAGGAACAAACCATAATCGAGCAAATGAATATTATCGCTGAGCTGGATGCTACCCGGCTCAAAATAGAAAACAGCCTGCAAGATCGGCAGTCGGATATAGAGCTCCGGGAAAAAAGGATAAAAGAACTGCAAAATGTCATCGCTCAACGAGATAAAACCAAACGTCAGATTGAAACCGATCTGAAAGAACAGATAAAGACCCAGCAAGTTAAGTTAGAGAAGTTGGTCGGCAAATTAAAAGTTACCTTTGTCGATAAAATTCTATTTAATTCCGGAAGCGCGAAGATCAATAAGGAAGGTAAGGATTTGCTGTTAAAGCTTTCCGAGAGCTTCAAGCATAATAACCAACACATAATCGTTGAGGGACATACGGATAACATTCTGATTGGACCGGAATTGAGGGGAAAATATCCGACAAACTGGGAATTGTCGGCAGCTCGATCTGCCGCCGTGGTACGCTATCTCACATACCAAGCCGGTGTCGATCCGGAAAGGTGTGTGGCAAGCGGTTACAGCTTCTATAAACCTGTTGCATCCAATGCGACGGAGGATGGCCGGCATCAGAACCGACGGATTGAAATTATTTTAGCGCCGCCGCTCCGAAGTGAATAAGTTCTCACGGTGGTTTCTTAAGATCTAATTCCATGCCGCATAACCGCTGTTTTTAGGTGTCGCTGAAAAGCTTCCTCCTATCAGAGACGGACAGTTTACCCTAAGGCTGCAAAACTCGAGGATGCTGCAGATCCAAGTTTTTGTAATACCCTCGGCGTGTTGTTAATGCAATGTGAGGGTTTAGCTTGATCATTTTTTATCCTACAGTTTTTTTGATCTTATTCAGTGACCACCTCAATTTGTACCAATCCTTAAGACATCAGATCTTCTCCACGATGGGGCTCATTTAAAAATATGAGTGCTTGACTTTAACTTGATTTGATGTCCATATTTTAACTTTGCCTCAAAAACCCATATCGGCGCAACTAATTTTTTTCCAACCTATCATCAAGAATTATTTAGATTGAAGCAAAACCAAAACCCACATAAATACCGGGAAGTTTTAAGAGTCAGTTTGCCATTGGTGGTCAGTATGGCAACCACAATGGTTATGGAATTTACGGACCGGATTTTTCTTGCCAATTACTCACTGGAGTCTATTGCAGCTGCGCTGCCTGCGGGAATCACCGCATTTTTATTTATTTCCTTTTTTATTGGAACCGCCGGTTATGTAAATGTTTTTATTGCTCAGTATACAGGGGCCGGTGCACTATATCGGGTAGGTGCTGCTCTGTGGCAGGGCATATATTTTGCGATATTTTCAGGCGTGATGATGGCCGGCTTTTATTTTATTGCCGAACCGCTTTTCCAATTGGGTGGTCACTCCCCTGAAGTACAGCATCTGGAAGTGATTTATTTCCGAACGTTATGTTTGGGTGCGGCAACACTTATTCTCGGAACCAGTCTATCGTGCTTTTATTCCGGCAGAGGACAAACTCGACCGGTGATGATCTTCAACATGATTGGCACACTTCTTAATATCCCTCTAGACTATGCGCTCATTAACGGAATCTGGATATTCCCCGAGCTTGGTATTTTGGGGGCCGGGATTGCAACGCTGACGTCCTGGACGGTGGTGGCCGTTATTTTTGGTGTTATGATCTTTACCCGGGAAAATGACCGGATTTATGCGGTTTGGAAAAATCGTCAGTTTGATTTGGACCTTTTTCGCCGTTTGATGAAATTCGGTATGCCCGGTGCGCTTCAATTCAGCATGGATATTTTTGGCTTTACTTTTTTTGTTTTTATGGTTGGCAGAATCGGCAAGCTTGAGCTTGCGGTATCCAATATTGTGCTCTCCATAGATTCACTGGCGTTTATGCCCCTGATGGGATTTTCAATGGGAACCAGTACACTGGTGGGGCAAGCCCTTGGCCGCAACTGTCCGGATGAAGCTGTTTCAGTTACAAAGGCGACCATTCACATCGTATTCGTATACATATTTGTTCTCGCCCTGGTTTTTGTACTTGTACCTCAAATGTTGCTGGATCTTTTTCGACCCGACAATCTGTCGGCTGAAAGCTTCGCCGCCATGCGTAATACCGGCGTTGATTTGCTGCGGCTTGTGGTCTGTTATCTATTTTTCGATGCGCTTTATATGATCTGCATTGGGGTGCTCAAAGGTGCCGGTGATACCCACTTTATTATGTGGAGTATAACAACAACGTCATTGTTTGTTATGATATTGCCGATCTATATCGGGATCGAGCATTTTGGCAGAGGGCTTTATTTTGCATGGATTTGTCTGACGCTGTTTGTTTTCTTTTTATTTATAATTTCATTCGGAAGATATTTACAGGGCAAGTGGAAACACATGCGGGTTATCGAAAAAGACGCCGTGCTTGCGGAGGTTGGTCCGATCAATTAGCGGTTAATTGAGTTTTGACTAATTAGGGTATCAGAGAGTCAGGGCATAACCCCATGCCGCATGACCGGACTGGCCGGTGCAGAGCGTCTATTTAGTGCCAGTTCCAAAGCTCGGATAATCCGTGGTCGGGTCTCGCGCGGGTCGATGACGTCATCAATATTAAAGTGGCCGGCTGCCGGATAAGGGCCACAATATTTTTTGTAGGCTTCTTCTATTTGATGTCGAAGTTGCTCCGGATCATCGGAAGCTGCAAGCTCAGCCGCACTGCTTGCCTGCACACCCCCTTGCACAGGCAACGAACCGAAATCCACTGTCGGCCAGGCCACCGTTAGAGTTTGCTTGGCTCCATAACCGTCAAATCTTCGGCAATGACACCGGCCATGCGGCCATCAATGTGCCCAAAGCCGGTAATAACTCCATCGGCCGGTGTCAGCTTGTCCGCCATTTCGGGACGATGGCTTTGATGGGTGGCCAGCAGACCGTATTCTTGGAAGGTGTTTGAATCGCACAACAGATCAATTCGCTCACGGGCGGTGAGTTTTCCCTGCTGATGCTGGCGCTGAACCTTTTCAGCCCCTCCCATTTCAAGGGCTTGTTGGCGTCGTTGTTCAAGCTCTTTTAAGTCTTCTTGGATTGTCATTTTCTATCTCCAGTCGCTCTTGTCTAAAATAACTGGCACTATTTGATTCAGTCGATTAATTGAATCAGATTGCTTCGTCTCTAGCACTCCTTGCAATGACCTAAGGCCTCATTATCATTTGACTTGTCGTTGCGAGCGTAGCGAAGCAACCTCGCATTTTGGAGCATACTGATAACTTAAATGATATTGCCTAATTTCAATTTTTTTCATTCTATTAAACCGTTGCCCGCTAAAAAATTTAGAAGTATGTGTCTGTACTGCTCAGGTTGGTTGAGATATGGAAAATGACCGGCGTTATGAAGGGTCTTTACTTGGGCCGATGGGTAGGTGGCTTTCAGCATTTGCCGCAGTTGTTCTTCTACGAGAGGATCATTATCGGCCTCGATGATCAAAACCGGTATTTTGGAAGCCTGTGAGACAGGCGCTTCAAAATGATCTAGGATGCAGTGATAGCGGGCAATGAATTGCTTTTTCGTCATCATACCATGGGACTGCTCCATCACATACGCCAAAACAATTTCAGAGTTGCCTGAGGCGGGGTATATGGAGGTGGTCACACTTTGTCGTAGATAAAGCATTACCGCCCATTCCGGAAGATAAGGTAGAATGTTGCCTATTTTACTGGTTTTTTGGGCAATAATATCGTTGGGCGGGAATGTATTGGTAAAGACTGCTTTTTTGATCATGTGAGAATATTGATGAACCAGGTATTGGGAAAGATATCCGCCCAATGAGCTACCGACCACATTAAATTCTGAGACCCGTTCATTCTCTAAAATAGCGCAGATTCCGCGGCTTAATCCCTCGAGGCTGTCAACAGGCGGATAGGTTACGGAAATAATTTTGAAGCGATTCCTGAGCGCTTCAATAACTTGCCACCAGATGTCGTAAGCACCTGCCATACCATGAAGAAACACAATTGTTTGCTCGCTTTCTCCAATACAAAGATAATTCCATGCTTTACCGTCTACTTCAATGATTTTAAGCTTATGACGTTTTCTGAATGTTTGAAGAGACCTTCGTATTTCTTCAGGAACCCTGGCGTAGAGGTGTTGAAAGGGTATTCTGCGCACTGGAGACGAATAAGCGATCAGAGCGATCAAGACGAATACAAATAGAATTGTGATAATGTAAGCCATACAGTACCCTACTTAGTTTCCATCCGGAAATGGCCCTTTTTCCGATGAGCGGCGTTCTCCGCGGGCTTACTTCCTCGACGTACAATCAGTACGCCTCGTCGTAAACCCCTGCCCGCTCGTGCCTTGCGTGGCAGGCGGGCTTGTGTGGCCCCCGCCAAAGGATGGCGGGATTTCGCATCTGAATTTAAAATATTAGGGAGCTCAACTTGCTCATCGAAAAAATTGCGCATTTCCAAAAAGGAAATTATTTGTGCCCGTCATGCCGGACTTGATCCGGCATCCAGTAGCGTATGACTTTGAAAAAACACTGGATTCCGCGTCCGTCATCCCGGACTCAATCCGGGACCGGAATGACAAAAATAGCAATATGTGTAGTTTTGCCGATTATGACACAGCCTGGAAAGCCGGAATCCAGTCATTTCAATAGCTTTTGGACTCCGGCGCCTCCCCTGGGCCCGATCCTGCGTTCGCCGGAGTGACGGGATTGGAACTTTTTACGAAAGCACCAAATTCGAATTTTTTATAGGTTACTTCAGCAGTTCCAACGCCACCTGACAATAGGTTTCCACGCCCAGCAACATGAGCTCCTCTTTAAAATCAAATTGTGGATTGTGAACCGGTGCACCACCTTCGCGACCTACACCAAGGGCAAAAAAACATCCTTTGGACTTTTGCAGATAAAAGGCAAAATCTTCACCGCCCATGGTTTTATGAGGTTCTATCACATGTTCTTTACCTACGACCCTTTCGGCACATCGGCGGACCACCTCGCTCATGGACTCATCGTTGATGGTAGCCGGATACCCCTGGGCAAAGTTTAATTCGAAATCGGCGCCCATGGATTCACACACCCCGCGCACCACTTTTTCAATACGTGTCTCCCATGAATTCCATATTTCCGGATCAAATGTCCGTGTGGTGCCGCTCAATTCAGCTTCGCCGGGGATGATATTAAAGGCTGTTCCGGCATGGAAGGTGCCCACCGTGACAACCGCCGGCTCCAAAGGGTCCATATGCCGACTGGCGATACGTTGCAGGGCATTGACGACCTGGGTGCCTATCTCCAATGCATCCACGCAAAGATGGGGCATTGCGCCGTGCCCGCCCCTGCCGATGATTTTAATGTCAAAGCGGTCCATGGCCGCCAGAAACGGTCCTGATCTTACACCGATGGTTCCCTCGGGGATTTCCGGCCATACATGGCAACCGATGGAATAATCCACTTTCGGATTATCCATTACACCGGCCTCGATCATCGGTTTAGCTCCACCGGGTCCCTCTTCGGCCGGCTGGAAAAGAAACTTAATCTTTCCATTGAGTTCATTTTTGATTTTGTTAAATACGGTTGCAGCACCCAAAACCATGGCCATATGGGCGTCATGGCCGCATGCGTGCATGGCGCCTGCATGGGTGGATGCAAAGGCAAGTCCGGTGTCCTCATTGAGAGGAAGGGCATCCATATCAGCCCGGATCATCAACGTCGGTCCGGTCCTTCCCGTATCCATATGCCCTAACACGCCGTACCGGGCGATCCCGGTTTGGACATCGAGTCCCTGGTTTTTCAAATAATCCGCCACATAAGCAGATGTCTTTTCCTCTGTAAAGGCTGTTTCAGGAATTCGATGCAGCTCACGACGGGTATTAATAATCAGATCTTTGTGTTCACTAACCAATTGATGGATATTTGCCATAAAGTCACCTCCTGATTTTTTTAATGATCGATAATTTATAGCACACAAGTCGCTAACTATACAGTCCAAAGATCTGTCATTCCTGCGGACGCAGGAATCCATTACCACTCGATTTTCCTGGATTCCCGCTCCCTGATCGGGATCAGGGACAGGCTTCGTGGGAATGACGGTTCCGATAATATGATATTTTTATAAAATTAATAAGACACGTATTCAACATTGAAAAAAATGCCGATAGAATGTAGCTTAGCGTCTATATCTGTTTCAAATTGATCTCGCAAAAACAAATTAAGTGTGTTATACGCAAAAGACGTATTTATATGGCAGAGTCCGCATTAAATACCTCGCCCTGGAGGATATAATGACGATCGCATTTGTCGATGGCTGTATCATCGTCGGAGATGGCCGAGTGCTAGAGCATGCAACAGTTCTCGTCGAAGATGAAAGAATCGTAAAAGTATCGGAAGGAAATGTGACCATTCCCAATGATACCCAAAAAATACCCTTAGACGGACGAACGCTTTTACCCGGGTTTATTGATAGCCATGTCCACATTTGTGTGGATGGCAGCCCTGATCCCATAACCAGTGCCTTATCCGAATCGCAAACGATGACAACCTTAAAGGCGGGAAATTTTGCAAAGCGCACCCTTTTGGCCGGAGTTACAAGCATTAGAGATATGGGCGGAAAAAATGGCATTGACCTAGACATTAGAGAGGCCATTAATTCCGGATTGATTCCAGGGCCCAGAATGCTGGTGAGCGGTCAGTTGATCTGCATGACCGGTGGGCATGGCTGGCAGTTGGGTTTGGAAGCAAACGGTGCGGATGAAGTTCGCAAGGCCGCTCGAGAGCAGATTAAAGCAGGTGTAGACATCGTAAAACTCATGGCCACAGGAGGTGTAATGACTCCTGCCGTAGAACCGGGCAGCGAGCAGTTTACCGAGGAGGAACTTCGGGCAGGCGTTGAAGAAGCCCACAAGGCAGGCAAAAAAACGGCAACCCACGCCATGGGGACCAAAGGCATCCTGAATGCCCTGCGTGCCGGAATCGACAGTATCGAACATGGCGTCTACCTCGATGAGGAGACGGTTTCCTTGATGGCGGAAAGAGATGTCCCCTTGATTCCGACCCTATCGGCCCTGTTTAATATCGAACGCAAAGGAATCGAAGCCGGAATCCCTGCTTTTGCAGTGGAGAAGACCCTCAAGGTCAAGCCCTTTCACCTGGAAAGCATCCGCATGGCTCGAAAGTCGGGGGTACGGATTGCAATGGGAACTGATGCCGGAACACCTTTCAATCTACACGGTGAAAATCTGGGGGAGTTGAAACTACTTGTGGATTATGGAGGCTTCTCGCCTATGGAAGCGATCGAAGCCGGTACTCGAATTGCTGCTCAGGTTCTCGGGATGGAAAAAGAGCTGGGTACGATTGAAGAAGGCAAACTGGCCGATTTGGTTCTGATTGAAGGCAACCCGCTGGAAGATATAGAAATTTTGCTTAAGCGGGAGTCTATCCGTCTTATCATGCAAGGCGGAAAATTAGTCAAAGGCATGTAACTTTAACCATTAGCGGAAGGAGGAAAGGTATGAAAAATAGCAAATTGTGCATCAAACAGTTAGTCCTGGTATTCATGCTGATTGCTGCGATGAGCATGTTTCTTACCCCAATGAATGCGCGGGCCGAAATCAAGGAATTGATCATCGGCATTGGGATTGATGCCGACACCTTGCTACCCTATGATCAAACGACGACACTCATGCAAAATATGGCTGATCTAATATACGACAGTTATTTTTACCAGGATCCGGATAGCAAGCTGCATCCCAGACTGGCCACGAAGTTTGAGGTCTCAGGGGATGGTTTAACTTACACAATTCATTTGCGCAAAGATGTGAAGTTCTCCGATGGAACCGATTTCAACGCTGATGTGGCCAAACAAGCTTGGGATAATGTCCTTAATCCCAAAACGAGGGTACCGCTGCGTTTTGCGATTGGTATGGTTGAAGAATGTGAAAAAATCGATGATTATACCATCGCTTTAAAGCTCAAATTCGCATTTGCCCCTCTGGCACCGACCATCTCCATGTCACTTGTCTCACCTATTAGTCCCACGGCGCTTGAAAAATATGGTGAGAATATACGCGAAAATCCGGTTGGTGCCGGTCCATACATTTTGGAAAAGTGGGTTAAAGGGGATCGGATCGAGATGGTCCGCAACGAAAATTATTGGGGCAAAAAACCCACTGTAGCCAAAATAATTTGGAAGATTGTGCCTGAAGCCGCCACCCGGGAAGCCATGTTGAGAGCCGGGCAGATCCATATCTGCTACAAGCCATTACCTTCCAACGTTGCCGCTCTCAAAGCCGATCCGAACGTAACCGTAGAAATGCCGCTGGACACCCGAACGATTTTTATGGGATTAAACTGCCAGAAAGGTATCACCACAAACAAGAAGGTCCGCCAAGCCTTTAATTACGCCGTGGACAAGAAAGCCATCGTGGAAAAAATCCTGTTCGGCACGGCCGAGCCCATGGACGGACCGGTTTCGCCAAAAGTCTTCGGGTATTTCAAGATGGATAAGCAGTACGAATATAGCCCGGAGAAAGCCAAACAACTTCTGAAGGAGGCCAACTTCGACTTCTCAAAAACGGTTCACATGCGGACTCCCCAGGGCCGATACCTCTTTGACAGACAGGTATCCGAAGCGATTCAGGCCTATCTTCAGGCCATCGGCGTCAAGGCCGAGCTGCGGACCTATGACTGGCCGACCTACATAGCCGGACTGTTGAAACCCATTGAAGAGTCTGAGCTGGAACTCTTTTTGCTGGGTTGGGGTCCGCTTATTCTGGATGCGGATATGGGACTTTATGGCCAGTTTACCTGTGAGGTCAATCCACCCAAAGGACTAGGTGCAGCCTTCTATTGCAATCCTGAGTACGATAAAATTATGAGGGCTTCACGAGAGGAGCAAGACCCGGATAAACGTCTGGCCCTGCTCAAACAGGCTTCAGAGATCGTCTGGGATGATGCTCCCTGGATGTGGCTGCACGTGGAAAAATTTGTCATTGCCTACTCGAGCAAGATCAAGGGGATGGTGGTGACGCCTACTGAAAAGTTCTACCCACACTACATCACCATGGAATAGAAAGATTTCACAAAATGTACCGGGACACTTGATCGTCCCGGTACATTATTTTATCGTTAAATATCAAATAGTTAAAAATTATTCGTTATTTGTATTTGAAGCACAACTCATATACCGTTACCATTCGAATGACAAACATTTAATAACAATAAACAATCTGCTTTTTTATGGCAATTCAAATTGAGCGCATCCAAAAAGACATTGAAATTATTAATAAATTCAATGCCACGCCTGAAAAAGGGATTACCCGCCTGACATTTTCTGAGGAATATCAAGGAGCCACTGCCTATGTGGTTGACGAGCTGAAGCAAATTGGAGCAAAAATTTCATATTGCCAGGCAGGTAATATAAAAGCCAGCCTGCCCGGTACCGATCAAAACGGTCCGGCGGTAATGATGGGCTCTCATCTGGATACGGTAGTCCATGGTGGCAAATTTGATGGGGTAGTAGGGGTAGTCACTGCCCTGGAAGCAGCTCGCATAATTGCGGAAGAAAAAATTGCTCACCGCCTGCCCATCGACGTCGTCGTCTTTGCCGAAGAAGAAGGATCAAGATTCAGATGGGGGCTGCTTGGCAGCTCAATATGGACCGGAAAATTGGATCTCATGCGGTTATCCAATATCAAAGACAGCGGAGGAGTTACTTATGCGGAGGCCATGGCGAAAGCAGGATTTGAGATTAGTGAAAAATCATTGCTTGAGCCGCGAAAACTCAGGGCAATGCTTGAGGTTCATATCGAACAGGGTGCTGTTCTTGAAAAAGGGGGGTATAGAATCGGACTGGTTGAAGCCATCGCCAGCATCAAACACCTCGACATCACTATTACTGGCATAGCCAACCATGCGGGCACCACACCGATGGAAGAGCGTTCTGATGCGCTGCAAGCCGCAGCCCGCATTATTACAGCTGTGGAGGAAATTGCTCAAGAAATCGGGGCAAACACCGTGGCAACCGTCGGCCGCATAACATGTGAGCCCGGGCAGGCCAATGTTATTCCCGGTCTTGTCAAGTTCAGTTTAGATGTTCGCAATCCAAATAAGGACATTTTGGATTCGAGCGTGGCCGCGATCAAAAAAACCGTCAAAGATATCTGTGATGGACGCGATCTTGAATTTAAGTTAACCCCGCTGGCCGAATCAAAACCGGTTTCTCTTTCCAGTCAGATAATTGATCTGATGGAAGAAAAGGCACGGGAAAGAAATGTTAAGGCCCTGAGGATGGTAAGTGGCGCCGGTCATGATTCCGCTCTTTTTGCCGACTTGACTGAGACAGGCATGATTTTTGTGCCGAGCGAAAAAGGGCGTAGCCATTGCCCGGAAGAATTCACCCGGCTGGAGGATATCGGTTTAGCGTGCAAGATTCTGCTTGATACAATAGTTGAACTTGCAGCATAAATCCGGATAGTTAAAAGTCATCAGTTATTCGTATGCTTTATTATCTCATAAAACGTTTGATTTCTACAATTCCGGTGCTAATTGGCATTTCACTGCTGCTCTTTTTTATGCTCCGGATGCTTCCCGGGGATCCTGCTCAAGTGCTGGCCGGTCAGATGGCCACTCCGGAGGAAATAGAAAACATCCGTCATCAACTAGGGCTTGACCGACCCATCTACGAACAATATGTAGTCTATATGAGCCACCTGGTGCGATTCGATCTGGGTCGTTCGGCACGCACACAGAACCCGGTTACCGTTGAAATATGGGCGAGGTTGCCCAACACCATATTGCTGGCTGTGGTGGCCATCACGCTTGCCTGCCTCTTCGGCATACCCGCCGGAATCATTTCCGCTGTCAGGCCTTACAGCTGGATCGACTATTTGGTGACCTTGTTCGCGCTTTTCGGCATTTCAATGCCGGTGTTCTGGCTCGGACTGATGCTGGTGGTTGTGTTTGCGGTTATCCTGAAGTGGCTGCCGGCCGGAGGCACCGGAAGCTGGCAGCATATTATTTTACCTTCGTT
>Ga0209536_100001786_pt1 | contig 35335 bp, 27 predicted proteins | sample DeeMarSeWOR28_12_FD_187461 | JGI IMG/M metagenome (GOLD analysis project Ga0209536, IMG submission 187461) | Marine sediment microbial communities from White Oak River estuary, North Carolina - WOR-2-8_12 (SPAdes) (version 2) | ecosystem: Environmental > Aquatic > Marine > Intertidal zone >...
CAAGAATGTCAACGTCGTGGCCAAAGAAAACGGAGCCACCGAGGCGGCGAAGCTGCTGGACACCATTGTCAAGCAGGCCGAAGAAATAATATCCGATCCGGACAGTGAGGAGGGCGCTCAGTAGTGAAAGAACCGATGCGTTCAAGGCAGATTCTGAGATTGTTGTTCTGGGAGAGCACGATCAAGTGCAATTTGACGTGCGCTCACTGCAGGCGGATAGAATCGGATGAGCAGGCGCATACCGATATGTCGACGGCGCAGGCAAAGGACCTGATAGAGCAGTTGGCACAACTGGGCAGTGGCCAGCCTATGATGCCGGTAATGGTTTTCTCCGGCGGTGAGCCGCTCTGCCGAGAGGACTTGTTTGAGCTGGTGGCCGCGGCCCGGTCCTCAGGAATCACCGCAGCGCTGGCGACCAACGGGACACTGATTGACCAGACTATAGCCGGGCAGATAAAGGAAAGTGGAATTGCGAGGGTGTCTGTCAGTCTGGATGGTGCGACAGCCGAGGTTCACAACAAACTGCGGCAGCTCGAAGGATCGTTCGAGAGCGCGCTCAAAGGCATAGGGCATCTTCGCGATCAGAATGTGCCCTTTCAGATAAACATAACACTGACAAAGCACAACGCCCACCAGTTGGAAGATGTCTACGAACTTGCCAAATCCATCGGAGCGGTCGCCGTGCATATCTTCATGCTGGTCCCCGTAGGCTGCGGGCAGGCCCTGGCCGATACCGACATGCTCTCGCCCGAGCAGTACGAGCAGAAGATGGTCGATATCTGCGAGCTGGACGGTCGCGGCGAACTGCAGATGAAGGTGACCTGCGGACCCCACTACGAACGCGTGATCAGGCAGCAGGGTCTGTACAAGGCCCGTGCCAAGGGCGGCCACGGAGGTGGCTCGGTTCCCGGCGGCGGCCGCGGAGGGGCATCGAGAGGCTGCCTTGCCGGCCTCGGAGTGCTGTTTGTAGGACATCAGGGAGACGTATTCCCGTGCGGATATCTGCCGGTGAACTGCGGTAACGTGCTCACCGACAAGCTCTCGGATATATGGTACAACAATAAAGACCTCGCGCGAATGCGCGAAGGCAGCGAGCTCGAAGGCAAGTGCGGCGTATGCGGCTATCGGCAGATTTGCGGCGGATGTCGCGGCCGGGCGTATGCCGCCGGGGGCAACTATATGGCTGAAGAGCCCTTCTGTGCGTATGTGCCGCCTGAAGCAGCTCATTGAGTTTCAGCAACGTTTTTTGAGGTTAGTTCATGATTAATATAAGCAAACTGTACTGTGATCAAGTTACTCCGGGCGATTGGCTTCGCTACGGCAAAACCGGTTCCGGCGAGCGCGAAGGTGAAGTCGTGCCCAAGAAGGCATCCGAGAGACGCCCCATCGTTGTGTGGAACATAACCAGCGCGTGCAATCTAAAATGCGTGCATTGCTACAACGACAGCGGCACATGCTCTACTGATGAGGTCTCGACGGAAGAGGCGAAGAACGTGTTGGACAGCCTGGCGGAGTTTGGGGTTCCATCGGTTCTGTTCTCCGGCGGCGAGCCTCTGATACGGCCCGATCTGTTTGAATTGATCGGGTACGCCGGGCAGCTGGGACTGCGGACGGTTATCTCGACGAATGGAACTCTGATCACAGCCGAGATGGCCAAGAAGATCAAGAGCAACGGCGTCTCATACGTCGGAATCAGTCTCGACGGTATCGGCGAGATCAACGACAAATTCAGGGGCGTATCCGGGGCGTTCGACAAGGCCGTGGGGGGAATAAAGAACTGTCAAGACGCCGGCGTACGGATTGGTCTTAGATTGACCTTGACCAAGAAGAACGTCCAGGATCTGGAGAGTCTGTTTGGTTTTTTCGAGAGCGAGAACATCGAACGGGCCTGCTTCTATCATTTCGTCCCGAGCGGCAGGGGCGGGAAGATGGCGACCGATGACCTGACCCACGCGCAGAGCAGAGAAGCCGTCGACATGATCCTGGCCAAGACGAAACAGTACAAGCAGGCGGGCAAGACTACCGACATACTGACGGTCGACAACCACGTTGACGGTATATATCTTTATCTGAAACTGAGGCAAGAGGATCCGGCACGTGCAGAGGAGGTCTGGAAGCTGCTGAGCTGGAACGGTGGCGGAATGTACAGCAGCGGAGTGGGAATCGGCTGCATAGATTTTCATGGCAAGGTGCATCCCGACCAGTTCTGGTGGCATTACGAACTCGGCGACATCCGCAAGAGGGCTTTCGGCGAGATCTGGAGCGATACAAGTGATCCGCTCATGCGCGGCTTGAAGGATCGCCGCAATCATATCAAGGGAAGGTGCAGACTCTGCAAGTTCTTTGACGGCTGTGGCGGAGCTTTGCGGGTCCGCGCGGACCTGCACTTCGGCGATCCCTGGGCTCCGGATCCGGGATGCTATTTGACCGACAGTGAGATAGGGCTGGATGATGAGAAGAAGGCCGAACTGCAGCGCTGCGGAGAACTCTTCCAAATGCCTGAATGAAGTCCACCAACATCGCGCTCACTGTTCCTGCATTTCGATTATGGAACGGCTGACAGAGCTCTTCTTGCGTTTCTTCTTATCCGTCGCGCACGGTTATGCATCTGTCTTGCAGTCACTCTTGCCGTCACTTTCTGAGCGTCTTTGCTATGTAAACCCGTAGGGGGCACTGGCAGTAATACGTGGGGTTGCCGAATGTAAGAGAGAATTTGCAGGACGGCGCATCATCTTCGCTGCATTCGAGATAATGCTCCAGGCCGATATTCTTTGCTTTGCAGAGTTCTTCAAGCCCGGCGTTAGCGCACTTAAAGCCTTTGGGGCATTGCATCTGCCCGATGATTTCGTCGATCTGTTTATTAGTCTCCTTGTCCATGAGTCACCTCCTTCGATGCATAACGCCCGAAATCACCTGCCGAAGAACGCAGTCTTTTGGTTGGATGGATCGAGTTGTCAGGTTCTTCCTTCTTCCCATATTCTACGCCAGATCCAAGGATTTAAGTCGCAGCTCCTGCCATGGATGCTGTCATATTTTACTACTTGACACCTGTCCTGCAAGTAAGATCTGCCCAGCAGCCCGCTGGGGGCCGGCGCCTCACTTGCCCAAGTTTGGGCCTCTGCCCAGACTATTCTTCTCTCGAATCAACTCCAGGGCTGCGATTTGTCCGATCACCGCACGGATTTAAGGCGAGAGTCGCAAGATCAGCATGCTAAAGGAGTCTTCTTTTGGCCCTTCGCAAGAAGATGAGGGCCAAAAGAAAACGGTTCATTCGATGGAAGACCTCTGCCTTTTGTCCGCATCAAGTTTGTTCTGTTGGCCGTGTTACCAACGTCGTGTTGCCGGTTGAAAGCCGTCAACTCGTTATTTTCAGGAGCCCCAAACATGACTCGGCTAGCCGTCCAAAGTCAAGGTAGCTTAGTACCACAATCAGGGCCTCGATTTAAACATATGCGGTCAACAGTGTGGCCGCTATGTGTGCCAGAAAGGCCTTAAAAACTTGCTAATCCGCCGGGATTCCCGCATTTTGGCGTTTTCTGGATGAACCATGGGGCCGGTTTCGCATTTGCAGAAATATAGACTTCTTTCATTTTTTTTCGGATTTTTGATTTTTTGCCTGCGTTTTCTCGTTGGCAGACGCCATAAACAGAGGGGTGTAGTTTGAAGACGAATCAGGCGAACGCTGTGGCCGGACCTCCCGCAGGGCGGCCCACAAAGCAGAAGCTATCGTGAGGTCTACCTATGAACGTAGGAGAAATGACCCGCTATTATCCAGCCTCGGAGACAGAGGTGGTTTTTCTCAGCCAGAATACAGGTTTTCTTTCATACTTTTGTGCCGCCTTATGCAGCCGTAGCAAGTGCGTCGATTAAGAACTCGAATTTATGATCATGTGCGGACGAACTTCCGAAGAGCACTCTAGTTCTTTCCTGCCAAAGCTCGCGACACAGGCAACGCAAGGCATCCGCAAAGCTGGGAATACACTTTTGCTGATACCACGGTTGCACAATAGAAGTATCGCTGACTGGGTCTTCGCTGAAGATACCACAGCCAGACACTCGAATACAACCAAAGGCTCAAGACTTCCCTCTGCATTGCTGCTGTCTTGTGTTGCGGCGCTCATTTCCACTAACACTTCCACAATGTCTGCATTCAAGGTCTTATGCAAACTCCCTGAATTTGATTAGAAGAGATTTCATAGGAATTCAGGAGCAGGCAACTTTCAAAACCATCGGTGGGCTTATCCTGGAGTTTCCAGGGGTCGTTCTCAGGAGCAAGAAAGACGTACTTGGCGAAAACCTTGCTCTATCGGTGCAAAATGGACGTTTCGCAGACTCGCCACCATAAAGAAGTTGCAGCCGTACTTTGCCATGCCACGTTCCCTATAGCTGCAAAACATTCTCTATTGGAGCATCCACATCACAACATGTCAGCCACACTTGATAGGTCATTTCGAATGTCTGAAGCCTTTGAAGTCAGATTTCCTCTGTCTTGTGCCTTTTCTTGCGCCTGAAAGGCATTTTGGCACCAGCGTGAACGCCGCGCAGGTTCACGATAGGCAGTCTGGAGCTGAACAGGGCGCAGAATTTCTTGGATTTTGGAGATTCAGGGACTAACGCTGCGCAATGTGCACCAAGCAGTATCTCAAAACTGAGAAATTTTTCTTGCTTTCCTGCTGCAGTTGAAGTACAATCTCTGTCGTCTAAGGCAAGGGTCGTATGTACATCACAAACCTTGAGGATATTTGGGACACAGAATATCGTGCAGTCAAGGGCAAGAAGGGCTCATGGGTATAAGATCAGAAACTGCCAGTGATCTAATGGACAAGGCGAGCCGGTGTACTCGCGAGGCTCTCGCAGAGCAGATACTCTGGCTAATACGGCTGCGGTGGATTGCTGTCGGGAGCATCATAGCTGCTTGTCTGATGGGAACTTATGTCTTTCCAGTCCTTACGAACGCCACGCCTATTTATATCTGCGCCGGTTTGCTGTTGCTCTCGAACATCCTGTACCTCGCCGCCGCTACAAGGCCGGTCAGCCGGTCAAGCCGCAAAGACATTGCACTGGCGATGATTCAGGTTGAGACCGATCTCGTCCTGCTCACAGCAGTGCTGCACTTCTCGGGCGGCCTGACCAATCCATTCTTTCTGCTCTATGTGATTCCCATGATCATAGCGACGATTATTCTTCCAAGAAGCATGTCCTACGCCGCGGGGCTGACCGCCATAGTGTTGTTTGGCCTGCTCGCGGTGAGTGAGCTCAACGGCGGCGCCTGGTTGGGGTACTATCCGCTGAAGTTCTCTGCGGTCGGTGGACTTTGGAGCAATCGCGTATACGTGCTTGGTGCTTTTACGGCGTTTGTCTGCACTGTGGTGCTGGTCCAACATTTGACCAGGGTGGTAATCGCCCGGATGACGGCCAAGGAGCTGGAGGCTGCGCGGAACAACGATGTGCTTCAAGCTGTTATCAGCGCGATGGCGGAAGGACTTATATTTGTCAACTCCGACGCCGGGGTGGCGATCTGCAACCCCGCTGCGAAGCTATGGAAGAAGAACGGCAGTACCAGTCTGAATGACACCTCGATCGACGATTTTTTGCCCGCCTTGGCAGGGCACATGAAGGTTCTTCTGAGCGATGCAGACAAAGCGGCGAACTGGACTGAGAGAATTGAATTCGATACCGATGCTCCCGATCGGCGTCATATTGAGGTAAAGAGCGGCCCTGTGGTGGGCATTAACGGACAAAGGCTGGGATATGTGATCCTAGGCCAAGATTTGACCGAGCACAGGAAGCTGGCGAAGGATCTGCTCGAGCGAACCGAAGAAGTGACTGAAATCAATGAGATGCTGAAGATGTCGCGAGTGGAGATGGCTCAGCGGGAGAAGATGGTTGCGATCGGCCAAATGGCGACAGGCATCGCGCATGAGATAGGCAATCCTCTGGCCAGCATCTCGTCGGTGGCGCAGTACCTGGCCCGCAAGACCACGGTGCATGAGCAGAAGGAACAGTTGCTGACCATACAATACCACGTTGACCGGATTTCGGCCATCCTAAAGCGAATGCTGGGTTTATCCCGGCCGGCTACGAGCGAATACAGATGGACGGACGTCAACTCATTGATAGACAACACCCTGTCGCTTATCAACTTTGACAGACGTGCGCAGTCGGTCACTATCGAAAACAGCGCCGGAGCCGACCTGCCGATGCTGTGGCTGAACCCGCAGCACCTCGAGCAGGTTTTCATCAACATCTTTATCAACGCTCTGGATGCGATGAATGCAAAGGACGCCGAGCAAGAGCATAATCTCAAGATAACAACAAGATGCCGGAATGATGTGGTCGAGATTCGAGTCACCGATACCGGCGTCGGGATGAAGCCCGAGGTCTGTAAGCGCGCCTTCGAGTCATTCTTCACGACCAAGGAGATTGGAAAGGGAACGGGCCTGGGACTCTTCATAAGCTACAATCTTATCACCGAGGTCGATGGTACGATCAAGCTGGAGTCGGAACTTGGCAAAGGCACTACGGTAATAATCCGAATTCCTCTGAGGCCCAGGAAGAACCTGATTGCAGGAGATGACGAATGAACAGCGATATATTGTTGGCAGACGATGAAGCGACTTTCAGAGAAACATTTGCAAAGATTCTTCGGGAAGAAGGCATGTCGGTCACCGTGGTAGGAAACGGAACCGATGCAATAGACGCCGTCACGAAACAGCGTTTTGGCGTTGTCGTCCTGGATATCCGGATGCCGGGAGCCGACGGCATAAAGGTCCTGCGCGAAATAATGCGCATAAGACCTGAGACGCGCGTCATAATGATAACGGCCTACGGTACCATAGAGATGGCGGTTGAAGCCATTAAACTCGGCGCGTGCGATTACGTGATGAAGCCGGTCGTAATGGATGACGTACTGACGAAGATTCGCCAGAACATGAAGTATCTCGATCTGCAGGAAGAAAACAAGCAGCTCAAGCAGGAGCTCACCCGGAGGTTCGATATCAGCCAGATCGTAGGCAAGTCGCCAGCGATGCAGGGCGTTTTTGAGATGATTCGCAAGGTGGCCCCGACCAAGAGCAACGTGTTGATAACGGGCAAAAGCGGCACCGGTAAAGAACTGGTCGCCCGCGCCATACACTCGCTGGCGGCTCAGGGCAACAGGCATTTTGTGGCCGTCAACTGCAGTGCGATACCCGAGGGTCTGCTCGAAAGTGAACTGTTCGGACATAAAAAGGGCAGTTTCACTTCCGCCATTGCGGACAAGAAAGGGCTTTTCGAGAGTGCCCGCGGCGGGACACTGTTCATGGACGAAATAGGTCACATGCCGATGAGCTGTCAGGTCAAGCTGCTGAGGGCGGTCGAACACAGGCAGATAATACCGGTGGGCTCGACAGAACCGATCGACATCGATCTGCGTCTGATAGCGGCTACAAATAAGGATTTGCCGAAAGAGATCAAGGCCGGACGGTTTCGAGAAGATCTATATTACAGGATGAACGTCGTCGGTATCCATTTGCCTGATCTGTGTGAGAGAAAAGAGGATATCCCCCTGCTGGTCGATCACTTCATCAAGCAATTCAATTCCGAGATGGGCAAAACGTGCGCTGGGGTCAGTGACGCGGTCATGCGACTGTTCATGAGTTATGATTGGAAAGGCAACATCCGGGAGCTGGAAAACGTGATTGAGCGAGCGAGCATATTTGCCGAAGATGACGTGATAAAGATATCCGACATCGGGCTGTTGGGCTCCCACGCGATGGGATTGAGCAAAGAAGACGAAACCCTTCAGACGGCCACCAAGGCATACGAGAAGGAGTACATCCGCCGGGTGCTGAGCAAGCACAACTGGAATAAGGTCGACGCGGCCAAGGCCTTGGGCGTCGGACTCTCGAGTCTGTACCGCAAGATTGACGAACTTGAGATCGATTCGCACAAGCCCAAACGCTCTAAGGCAAAGAAGCAGTAACCCCACGCCAGATCGCCGGGGTGAATTAATGATCATTAATCGACAACCTCGCCAACTGAAAGGCGGCGGTCGCGCCAGCTTCGGTCAGAAGGAACTCGATGGTGAGTTGCCGCACACTGGGCCGATGACCAGGAATGAGAAGGCATGTTGCCCTCATATTTCCCATTGGCGGGAAATTGGGGTCTTCTAAGTGCCATGTATGGGAAGGATATGGCCGTTGTATTCCCGATAATTGAAGACTTTGCCGGTCGGTTTTCTGTCAAAATCCTGTTTTGGGGCAGATATTCGAGGTTCCTCTTATCCGAATGCTCTCTGGTCCGACTTCGGCACGCCAATTGCACACAGATTTCTTTGGTGCTGGTCAGTATGCTTCGATATATGCATGGGCGGCCGGGCAGGCCAGCTCAGTCGTGCAGATGCGTTTTTCAGTTTAGGAAAGAACCCACGGTTTTTGTCTGACAGTTTGAGTCGGGGATTTCGGAGGCGCGGAATATGAAGATTGCAAAGTCTGCCAGTTATGCGTTGCACGCATTGATGTATATGGTAAGACACAGTACGCAGTTGCCGGTCACAGCGGTCACGGTAGCCAAGGCCGAGGGGATTCCGTCCGACTACCTTGCCAAGATATTTCAGCAGCTTGCCAAGGCTCGTTTTGTGAAGGCGATCAGGGGCAGGAAAAGAGGATATGTTTTTGCCAGAGAGCCGGAGCAGATCACCCTGCTCGAACTGTTCGAGTCTATCGAAGGCGGACCGCTATTCGACGATTGCTTCATGAAGCACTGTGAATGTGGTGGCACGCCGGGCAATTGCCGAATCTACTCAATCTGGACTGATGCCACGAGGGAAATCAAGAAAGAGCTTGAGGATACTTCAGTGGCTGGCGCCGCCTGGAACCATCCTGAGCATCGGTTTTTGAGCCTGCCCATATCGCTTGCCGGCCCGGAGAAAGAACACGACACAAGGTCGAGCGCCTCGCACGCGGCAACGTTGTAGGGCATCAAGAGACCCCTTTGCCGAGTCCCGCATATTGACCACACGTGAGCGAGCCGGAATCGCTATAATTCAGCTCTCTGGACCGCAGTGATCGTTCTGTCAATATCCTTCGGGGTGTGGCTGGCCGAGAGGAAACAAGCTTCAAATTGAGATGGCGGCAGGTAAACACCCTCTTTCAGCATCGCAGGATGAAACTTCGCGTACATCCTGGTGTCCGATCTGGCCGCCGAGACATAGTCGGTTACAGGCTCGGCACTGAAGAACAGGGTGAACATCGAGCCAATACGGTTTATGGTATGCTCGACGCCCCGCTCGGTTAAGGCCTGGCCGATGCCGGCACAGAGCTTGTCGGTCGCACGATCGAGGCCGGAGTATATGGCTTTCGATTTGAGCAACTCCAGTGTAGCGATGCCCGCAGCGACGCAGACGGGGTTTCCTGAAAGGGTCCCGGCCTGATAGACCTGGCCGGTTGGGGCCAATTTGTTCATCAGTTCGGCCCTTCCACCACAGGCGCCTATAGGGAATCCACCCCCGATTATCTTGCCCAGGCACGTCAGGTCTGCTTTTACGCCGAAGATGTCCTGGACGCTTCCGTACTTGACTCGAAAGCCTGTGATCACTTCGTCAAATATCAGGATGCTGCCGCCGCGGGTGCATAACTTCCTTATGGTCTTCAAGAAACCTTCTCTGGGCGGCACGACTCCCATGTTCCCGGCAATCGGCTCGACTATGACGGCGGCTATCTGGCCCTTGTACTCGTTCATTGCCCTCTCGAGCATCTCGGTGTTATTGTAGGGCAGGAGGATGGTGTGTTTGGTAAAGTCTTTCGGGACGCCCGGGCTGCTCGGCGCCCCCAGAGTCATCGCTCCGGAGCCCGCCTGCACAAGCATGTGGTCGACGTGGCCGTGGTAGCAGCCGATGAACTTTATGATCTTATCCCGGCCGGTACATCCGCGTGCCAGGCGAATGGCCGTCATCACCGCTTCGGTGCCGGAACTGACCAGGCGAACCTTATCGACCGAACCGATTGCCCGGACAATCATCCGGGCTAGTTGCGTCTCAAGCTCGGTGGGTATGCCGAAGCTTGTTCCTTTGGCCATGACTTTTTTGACCTCAGTGAGGACCTCAGTCCGCGCGTGGCCCAGAATCATCGGTCCCCACGAAAGGCAATAATCTATGTATTTGTTGCCGTCGGCATCATACAGGTATGCGCCTTTCGCTCTATCGATGAATATTGGCTCTGAGTCAACGGCTTTGAATGCGCGGACCGGACTGTTGACTCCGCCGGGTATCACCTTGGTTGCATCCTGAAACAGCTTCTTACATTTTCGATATGCGGCCATCTTATCTTCCTTGTCTCTCACTTGTCCTGCTGCGGCACAATCTCGGCCTCAATGCCGTGCTCTTTCGCAGATGCCTGTGTCGGCTTGCCAAGACAGTAAGCTTTGATGTGCGCCGGCACCAGGCCGAATTTTTTTACGAAGGCCCGCGCTGTCGAGCCGCTCGTGAAGAGGATCTTGTCGATATGTTCGAGGTCGACATCCGCCGGCTCAATCTCGACGGTCTCGTATACGGCCGCTTGTTCAACCGTCGCGCCGAGCGCAGCTAGCCCATCTGGCAACTCGGCAGAAGAGACTCTTGCCTGGGGCAACAGTGCCTTTTTGTTCATCATCTCAAGCGCGCCGAATTTCTCGAGCAGTCCCGTGCTCGATTCTTTCTCAGGCACAAGGTCGGCAACAATGCCGAAGGCGGTAAGTCTTTTGGCGGTGGTCTTGCCGATCGCGGCGACCTTCATTGACGCAAGCGATCTGGCATCGAGGCCTTTGCATTTGAGCCGTTCAAAGAAATATTTAGCTCCGTTGGCACTTGTGAATATCAGCCAGTCAAATGTCTCAAGCCTTTCCAGCGCCCTGTCGAGTTGTGAGCAGTCTTCAAGGCCCACACACTTGACCATCGGCCTGTGCACGATCGTGCCGAGATGTGTGTATTTTTCAGGATGTGTGCCGAGGACAAGCACTCTTGGTTTTCTGCCGAACCAGTTCAGCTTCTCGTGAAGTTCGACCACCTTGCCAACAATAAAGATCGCGGGAGTGCCCAGCTTTTCCTCGCGAACAGTCTGGACAAAGTGCTCCAGCGTTCCGGTGATGACTCTCTGGTTGTAACGGGTCCCGTTCTCAACAGCGGCTATCTTTGTCTGCGCCGAGAATCCCGCTTTTAGCAAAGAGTCGATGATCTTCTGAATGTTGGCCACGCCCATGAGAAAGACAATCGTCCCCGCATTCGGGATTTCCAGTTCTTTCTCATCTCTTCTGTGGCCGGTCACTATAGCAATGTTCGCAGTGAAATCCCGATGCGTCGGCGGGATGCCGGCGTACGTCGGCGCCGACAGCGCGCTGGTAATGCCGGGAACGATCTCGAAGTCCACTCCGGCTTCGGCGCAGGCTTCGACTTCCTCGCCGCCGCGGCCAAAGACAAACGGGTCACCGCCTTTGAGCCGGACGACCATCTTGTTGTTTGCAGCCTTCTCTATCAGCAGCGCATTTATCCGCTCCTGTGGCATCGTATGCTTGCTGGCGAACTTGCCGACAGATATTACTTCAGCATCGGCCCTGGCTAATTGAAGCAGTTCCATCGGCATAAGGTGATCGTAGAGGATGACATCGGCCTGACCGATCAGCCGATAGCCTTTGACGGTGATTAACCCGACGTCGCCGGGCCCCGCACCCACGAGGTAGACTTTTCCATTTGACATTATCACCCCGGCCTAGAAGCTTTTTTGTAACAAATTGAAAAATCTTTCAAGATTCTCACAAACGAGAAATGCTGCGCTGTGCGCTATCCCGACACGGGGGCCTGCGCCTGCCCCAAGAATTCCGGCTTTACAGTGCGCCAGCTTCACGCTATATTTGCACATGTATAGCCTCTTGGCGTAAAAGCGTCAAGTGAAAACACGCCGATTGCCGAAATAGGCGACGATGATAGTCGCGTAATCTGTGGTGCCGGTGAGAGATTCTTATGGACGAAATTGACAGCCGAATACTCCGGGAGCTTCAGCACGATTTTCCACTGAGCGAGAGGCCCTATGAAGTCATAGCCGAGAGATTGCAGCTTTCGGCCGAACAGCTTTGGACTCGTGTCGAGCGAATGCTGGATGAGGGGATTATCCGAAGGATGGGGGCCAGCTTCGACTCCAAGAAACTCGGATTTAGCAGCACTTTGGCCGCAGTGAGCGTCGAGCAGAAGCTTGTGGACCGTGCCGCCGAGGTCGTTGGCCAGTTTCCTGAGGTGACCCACAATTATCTCCGCAACGACGTCTTCAACATCTGGTTTACCTTGATCGCAGCCGATGAGGAGAGGATAGAGAGTGTGCTCGAGCAGATCCGCACTACTCTATCTCTTGAGAAGGCAGCGGTTTTGAATCTGCCTGTGAAACGACTGTTCAAACTGGATGCCCGTTTTAACGTTAGCAAATAGTCATGATCACCATCCGAACACAGCCGAACACTCACTGTTGGTCTACCGAGAGGCGCATCCTTTCGCCACCTTGCGCTGGAGTCGTGCATGCGTTTTGCTAGCCCCAGAAACTCCCACAAATGAGAAAACGGGACGATGCCGGCTTCAGGGCCGGTCAGTGACTTTGTAACGATATTGAACTGGACAGTCTATTCGGATATTATGTGCTTGATGTAACCGGTATTGGGAAGATATTGAATATCGTTGAACGGTTGCGGGCGGAATTGCCCTTGAGATCTGCTGGGGTAAAGGAATTGGATATATTTTGTAAATGGCTTGGTAGGGAATCGATAAAGTGAGATTCAGAGGCGGTCATAACGTACTACTAAAGGGAAGACCCGACAGCGCGATTAAGGTGATGCCAGAACCAAAGGTTCTCTACATGCCCTTGCGCAGTGAACGTTTCACATTCAGTGATATTCTTGTCAAGGATGGCCAGAAAGTGAGCGGCGGTGATATTCTGGCAAAGGATCCTGATAACTATGAAGTTCCCTTGCTGGCGCCACGAGCCGGGACTGTTCGTCTGGAGGCTGTCGAGAACCACATCGTGATTGAAGACGTGGCTCAGCTCGAAGAACGCGCCGATATTGCCGAAGAGGAAATGCTGCATATAGAAAAGGAAATGGGAGCCGGTGGCATAAAGCGATACAAGCTTCTGTCGCTCGGCGCATGGCAGTTCTTCTACGATGCTTTTACAGGCCAGCTGCCCGACCCGCTGGGCACGCCCCAGGCGATTGTTGTTTCCACCCTGAGTCTGGAGCCTTTTCTTGCCAGAGGTGACGTGCAGCTTCACAGAAGGCTCCTCAACTTCACGAGAGGTCTGGAGCAATTGCAGTCCCTTTTAGAGTATCAGCCCATCTATCTTGGGATGCCGAACATAAGATCGGAGTTTGCGAACTTGATTCGAAATCAAATTCGCGGCTACGCCTGGGTGAAGATGCTGGAGAAACCGCTGGTCTATCCTTATGATGATTTCGCCCTTCTGGCCAGGAGGCTGGAGCTGCGGAGCAGCAACGGTCCGGTCTGGGCTGTCCGCACCGAAGGAGTCCTGGCGGCCGACCGCGCCCTTACCGAGACAAAGCCCTGCACGGTCAGGATATTGTCAATTGGCGGCACGGGCGTAAGTCAGCCTACTCATCTTAAGGCCATCCCCGGATATCCGATACGGAGAATCAGGGATCAGTACGTGTTCGAGCCGTCAGCCAGAGTCCTCAACGGCGGCATTTTCACCGGCAAAATCCTGCCGGAAGAAACGTTAGGCATTGACGTCGAGTGCAGGGGAATTACCGTCCTTCCGGAACCGGAGGAAAGAGAGTTCCTCGGATTCATCAGACCCGGCTGGGACCGAGACTCCTACTCAAGTTCCTTCTTAAGCGCCATGCGGAACGACTTTAGAGAGAGGCTGACCACGGCTTTGCGAGGCGAAGGGCGCCCGTGCGTGGCCTGCAACTATTGCGAGGAAGTCTGCCCGGCGGGGATCATGCCCTATCTAATTCACAAATATTTGTATGCTAATCTCATTGAAGAGGCCGAGCAGGCCCGCATTGATCTTTGCGTGGAATGCGGGTTGTGCTCCTATGTCTGCCCGTCGAAGATAGACCTGCGAACGCAGTTCGTTGAAGCCAAAGACCTGATTGCCAAGGAAAAGGAAGAGATACGTCAAGAACAGTTGCGTCAGGAAGAAGCGCGGAAACGGGAAGAAGAAGCGCGCAAGCAAGCAGAGGAGAATGTCGAGTGAAGTGGTTGTTAAACGTCATTGAAAAGGTTCGGCCGAATTTTGAGGAAGGCGGCAAACTGAAAGCCTTCCATCCGGTGTTCGGGGCGCTGGAGCATTTCTTCTTCGCGCCGAGTACGACGACGGTGGGAGCCCCTCATGTTCGAGACCCGCTCGATTTGAAGCGATTCATGTCGATGGTTATTATCTCTGTAGTTCCGTGTGTTCTGGCGGCTTTCTACTTCTTCGGACTGCGGTTTCTGGCTATGATAATCGTTTCGTACGCCGCCGGTCTGACGGTGGAGGCTCTGTTCTCTATTGTGCGCAAGGAAGATATCAACGAGGGCTTTTTCGTCACGGGCATACTCTGGCCCTTGATTTTGCCCCCCACTCTGCCGCTCTGGATGGTTGGGCTTGGTGTCGCGTTCGGCGTGCTTATCGGCAAGGAATTGTTCGGCGGGACCGGCCGCAACGTGTTCAACCCCGCGCTCGTGGGTCGATGCTTTCTGGCCCTTGCCTACCCCAAACAGATGGCAGCAAGTTTTCTCGAGCCAAGTCATGATGTTGCCGGCCGGTTGCTTAGCTGGGTGGACGGTTCGACCGCCGACGCGGTCAGCTCAGCCACGCCCCTGGTGCTGGCGGGGCGCGACGAGATGGTTGCAACCTCGCATATGTTCCTGGGAAGTGTTTCGGGGAGTGCCGGTGAGACGTCGGCGCTGCTGATCATTCTCGGCGGTGGATTTCTGCTGCTGACACGGGTGGCCAACTGGCGCACGGTGCTGGCGACACTCGCTTCGTTCTTCGCGCTTACCGCGGTCCTGATAGCCTGCGACAGGCTCGTCTATGAAAGCATGCCGGGTGTATTCGGCCCGGCGCTCTGGCACGTGTTCGCTGGCGGATTGCTCTTCGGCGCCTTCTACATGGCGACCGATCCTGTGACAGGTCCGACGACGAACACCGCCAAGTGGATGTACGGCATCATAATCGGATCGGCAACGGTTCTGATACGAAACTTCACCGGATACACCGAGGGCGTGACGTTTGCGATCCTCTTGGGCAACATAATGGCCCCGATTCTAGATGAAATAGTTGTAAGTATTCGCATCAGGAGGCTCAGAAGTGAAGGGTAGCGCATACACTCTTATCTATGCAGCGGTGCTGGGTACGGTCTGTGCCACTGTCCTGACGTTCGCGGCAAGTTTTACCAAGCCTTACAAAGAGGCCAATCAGAAGGCCGAGGAAGCAAAGAATATTCTTCTGGCGTTGAAAGTGCCCCTTCCTGAGACGCCGTCGTCAAAAGAGGTGGTCGATGCGCGCGAGAAAAACGTGCAGGAGAAGCAACTCGGGGAGCTCACGACCTACGTGTATTCTCCGCCGGAGGCCAACGGCAAGGTCCTGGCAACCGCCATGCGGTTTGCCGGCCCTGGCTTGTGGGGTCCGGTCAAGGGTTTTCTGGCTCTGGAACCGGATATGAAGACCATCCGTGGAATGACGATCTACGAGCAGGAAGAGACCCCTGGTCTCGGCGGTGAGATTGTCGCCCCGTGGTTCAGAGAGCAATTTACAGGCAAATCAATAGTGGACTCGGCCGGAGTCCCGGGCATCATTATCAGCATGGGTGGAGAGCCGGCGGCGAATAAGGTGGACGGCATAAGCGGCGCGACAATGACCTGTGACAAAGTGCAGGCGATGCTTAACGAAGCGATAAAGCGCATTGTTGAGGAGAAGTAGTAGAGATGGCAGATAATCAAATGGTTTGTGCGACTTGTGAGCCGAAGGGGTTGTGCGGCGGCAAGGGACTGGTCACCTTCAAAGAAGGAGCCTGGGCGAATAACCCGCTGGCGATCCAGGTGCTGGGTATCTGCTCGGCGCTGGCGGTGACGAACCGCCTGGAGAACTCTCTCGTTATGGGTGCGGCGCTCATATTCGTTTGCATCGGTTCGAACCTGATAGTCTCGATCCTTCGAAAGCACACGCCCCACCGAATACGGATGGTCGCAGAAGTGGCTATCATCGCAACCTTTGTGATTCTCTTTGACCAGTTCCTGAGAGCCTTCTACTGGGACATGTCGAAACAACTTGGCCCTTACGTCGGCCTGATAATCACCAACTGCATCGTTATGGGCCGCGCCGAGGCGTTTGCCCTGCAGAACCCACCGATTCTTTCGATCGTCGACGGCATCGCCAACGGCGTGGGCTACGCGGTGGTTCTTGCAATCATCGGCTTTTTCAGAGAGCTGCTGGGCGCCGGAGAAATTCTCGGACATGCGGTTCCGGGATTCACTTCCTGGTATACGCCCAACCAGTTGATGATTCTGGCTCCGGGAGCGTTCTTTGCACTCGGCATCGTGATCGGTATCTTTAACGCAATAAAGGGCCCGGATCCTGAGGAGAACAAATAATGAGTGAAACATCCGTATGGGTGATATTCATCGCCGCGATATTTACAAACAATATCCTGCTGACGAATTTTCTCGGCATGTGTTCGTTTATCGCGTGCTCGGGCCAGATAAAGACGTCGCTGGGTCTGGGGACGGCCGTCATCTTCGTCATGATCATGACAACGATCATCAACTATGCGGTCTACTATGGTGTTCTGATGCCTCTCGGCCTCGTTCACCTGCAATTCATTGTCTTTATCGCGGTAATCGCCGCGTTCGTGCAGTTGGTGGAAATGATTGTGGAACGGTTCAGTCCGAAGCTGTATTTTGCACTCGGCATATTCCTGCCCTTGATCACAGTCAACTGCGCCATTCTCGGTGCATCCCTGTTTATGATCATCCGCCAATACAGCTTTCTGCAGTCCGTGGGTTTCGGCCTTGGCGCCGGAATCGGTTGGGCGGTTGCGATTGTGCTGTTGGCCGGCTTGCGGCAGAAGATGAGATACAGCCATGTCCCGCAATGCTTTCAGGGCGTGGCCATAGCGATGATTGTCACAGGCGTGCTCGCCATGGCGTTTATGGGTTTTGCCGGGATGGTGTCAATCCAATAGGTAGGAGTGCTCAATGGGTTTCATGATTTACTTGTATTCAATACTCTCCTTCTCAGGCCTGGTCGTGCTTCTTGCTGCCGGGTTGATGATCGCCGAACGCTTTCTGATAAATTACGGCATCTGCAGACTCGATATCAACGCCGGCGAAAAGCCACTTGATGTTGATGGCGGCCAGACGCTGCTTTCGAGTCTTTACGCAAATGAGATTTTCATACCGTCGGCCTGCGGCGGCAAAGGTTCCTGTGGCCACTGCAAACTGACCGTCACCTCCGGAGGAGGCCCCGTACTTCCTACCGAGACGCCCTATCTGACGAGAAAGGAAGTTCGCTCAGGCGTCAGGCTGGCGTGCCAGGTCAAAATCCGGGAAGACATATTTGTTCGCATACCTGCGGATTTCCTCAACGTCAAGATGTTCTCGGCGACGGTCGAGAGCAGCCAGGTGCTCACGCACGATATCAAGGAAGTCAGGTTCGCTCTAGATGGCGATCAGGAGATTTCGCAAAGGCCGGGCCAGTACGTCCAGGTTCAGGCTCCCTCTCCCGATGGCCCCGTATTCCGCGCCTACTCGATCAGCTCGGCAGCCTATGAGCCCAAGAGTGTGGAGCTTGTTGTCAGATTAGTGCCCGGCGGTATTGGATCGACATATTTGCATAACGTCCAAGAGGGCGATCCGGTTACCTTCACTGGCCCCTACGGTGAGTTCTACCTGAACGAGGATCCATCGACCGAAATCGTCTGCGTAGGCGGCGGCTGCGGGATGGCGCCGATGAAAAACATCATCTATACGCTTTACGACAAATGGCCCGAGCGCACATGCTGGCTGTTTTTCGGATGCCGGACCACCGAAGACATTTTCTATCTCGAACGCTTCAAAGAACTCCAGACGAAACATCCCAACTTCCACGTGGTCTATGCCCTGTCCGACGAATTGAAACCGGGCGAGAAATGGGACGGAGAGACAGGATTTATTCATCTGGCCGTGGACAAATACCTCGAGGAGGGGGTCACTCGCCAAGCCTTTCTTTGCGGACCTCCTCTGATGATCGAGGCGGTTACCAGGGTGCTCGAGGAAAAGGGCCTGCACCCGGATGATATTTTCTACGACGATTTCGGCTAAGATTTGCTATTGCGGACCACGGCGGGTCCGGCAAACAGGTTTGCTTTGAGACCTGCGACATTGCTGGAATCAGAGCAGCCTCAGTCATTTGGCGATCTATATTGCTCGAGAGAGCGGACAGGATTTGGTGAGGCGAATTATGGAAGAGACAAAGATTCTTATCGTGGATGATGATCCCGATTTCACGGCGGTCCTCAAGACTGTCCTGGAAGGCGAGAGCTACGTTGTGGACACCGCGCCGGGCAGGGCAGAAGCCATGGAGAAAATTCAAGCCGACAAACCGGATCTGCTCCTGCTGGATGTGATGATGGCCACGTGGTCCGACGGTTTTGAAATGGCCAGAGACATCAGAAAGAACCCCGAGTATAAGGGTATGCCTATCATAATGCTGACAGGCGTCGAGCAGAGGACCGGCATAGGCTTCAAATCTACCGCGGGCGATCCCGAATGGCTGCCTGTGGATGGATTCCTGGATAAGCCCGTGGAGCCACAGGTCCTGATCGCGGAGGTCAAGAAGGTCCTGTCGGGCAAACCTTGAGATGGAACCGGTACCCGAAGACATCAGGCTGCTCAATGGAGCCTATTGGCTGACCAGGCTCAGATGGATTGCCATCATCTGTGTTCCCATTGGCACCTATTTTTGCGGCAGTGTTCTGGGTATCGCTCTGCGTGAAATCCCCATGTACACTGTTGCAACCCTGCTTTTCCTTTATAACGTTGCCGTACTGGTAATGCTGGATCGTGCTGCCAGGGCGGACCGGGAGGTATCGCCCAGGGCCGTAAAGAGGATAATTCATCTCCAAATATGCACCGACTTGATTCTGCTGACGGTCTTGCTGCATTTCTCCGGCGGGATTGAAAACCCGCTTGTTTTCTTCTTCATATTTCACATGGTTATCGCCGGCATTCTGCTCTCGCCGAAGGAGAGCTATTTGCAGGCCACATTTGCCGTTCTTCTTTTCGGACTTCTCGTATTGCTCGAGCACAAACAGCTACTGCGCCACTATTGCCTCACGGGATTTGTGCCTCATTGTTTGCAGGAAAGTATGCTCTACATCTTTGGCACCTTTCTCGTTTTCACAACGGCTCTGTACGTGGCTGTTTACATGGCCAATTATATCGCGACAAGACTCAAGCGCGCCGAGCGCGCCTACAAGCAGGCCAATGTGATGCTTGAGGAAAAGGATCGCATAAAAGACGAGTATGTCTCGCGTGTAACGCATGACATTAAGGGACATCTGGCAACAATACAGGGCTGCCTTGCTGTCGCCGTCGACAGGATGACAGGCAAACTCGAGGACCCGGAGGCGGACCTCATACATCGTGCACATACCAGATCTGTTAAACTCACCAACTTTGTCAGGGCCCTGTTGAGATTGACGCAGATGCGGCTTAGCAACAAACTGGAAATGGCCGACTTCTCAATGGGAGAAGCTTTGCTCAACGTCACCGGCGCGGTTCAAGCCAAAGCCGCCGACAAGTCGATAACCCTGAACTGCAACATCGACTCGTCGGTGGAAAACGTCTTTGGCAATCAATTCTCCATCGAAGAGATGGTGACAAACCTGCTGCTCAACGCAATCAAGTACACCCCTGCTAATGGGACAATAGATGTGAGAGCCAGCAGCGGCGAGAACTCCGTGCTGGTCAAGATTTCCGATACGGGCATCGGGATACCCAAAGAAGAGCAGGCGCAGGTGTTCGATGAGTTCTTCAGAGCTTCCAACGCCAAGAGAGCCGAACGCGATGGCACGGGCCTGGGACTGTCGATAGTCAAGTATATCGTGGAAAGACACGGAGGCCAGATTCAGGTCGAAAGCGAGGAGGGCCATGGAACCACGTTCAATCTCACTCTGCCAAGAACCGCGTGATTGCGGAGAAATCCGCACTGGGCCTCGAAGAATCCGGCAGTGTCAGTGCCGCCCCTAATCAGAGGGTCAAATTGGCCCGCTTTCGGGGTCGCCTCTTGTCTCATTTGTGAGAAATCAGGGGTCGTTTGCATCTCAGGTGTGGGAACAGATCGCAGCTGATTGTCCGGGGATTGGGTCTTCTTTTCTCGTTTCTTGTTGAGTTCTGCGTCGAATTGTGCTATTATAGAGTCGCTATGGGCGACTTGAGTCTCTTGTGAGTAGAATGAAGCGAGTCCGGCACGCCAATTGCTGCTTGGAATTACGAACGGGTGCGGGTTTTGGTGTCTCGATGAACACATCGAACCTTAGCTCGCCGCCGGACGTATGTGCAGTCTGTTGCCGTGGTTAGCTTTTACGTGGACCCGCATACTCGTGCTGACTTGTGATCGGAATAACTGGCTGCATGAGGTTTTGCTCAGTGGGGGCCCAGGAGGGACATGACAGACCCTTGGCTAGTCTATGCTGGCTCCGGCAACGAATGTGATGACGCTCGGAGTCGTACTTGCGGGCTTTCAAAGAGGAGTTGGCGGCAATTGCGTTTTAAGGTAGGCGCTCGGCCAACATGACTTGATTTGTTATCTTGGGATTGAGAATTAGAATAGTGAATAGGATTAGAGCTATATTCAATTCGGTCATAAACGTTGTAAAGCAAATGAAATGGTCTGTCAGGATAGCGCTGCTGATCGTGATTGTGACTTTCTTCAGCGGCGGGGCCATTGTTATCACCGGCCAGCCGGGCTTCTGCAATTCCTGCCACATCATGAACCCCTATTACGACAGCTGGGAAGACTCGAATCATTCGAAGGTAAACTGCCTGGATTGTCATTTGCGGCCCGGGTTTAAGGGATACGTAAAGGGCAAAGTGAACGGCCTGGCTCAGGCCGTCGCCTGTGTGGTAGGAAGAGTCGGCACAAAACCCAACGCCACGGTTGAAGACGCCTCCTGTATGAGGCCGGAGTGCCACAGCACCGAGGAGCTCGAGACGAAGAACCTAGTTTACAGCGGCATGAAATTTACCCACCAGGTCCATGTCGAAAACGTGGTTGACGGCATAAAGATCTCCTGCGGGCTCTGTCACAGTCATGTCGGTGGAAAGGAGCACTTCAGTGTGAACAAGGAAGTCTGCTTCACCTGCCATTTCCTCAAAGGCTCCGAGACCGACAGCAGGATTGTGCAAACCGACTGTCAGAGCTGCCACGAGGTGCCGGACAAGGTTATTGATCGCGGATTCGTCACCATAAATCATGCCGAGTTCGTTTCCTACAAAGCGAGCTGCGATGATTCCTGTCACAAGAGAGATATTGAAAAGAACGCCCAGGTCTCGGCCACGGTCTGCCGTAACTGCCACGACTACGATATAGAGCGCGAGCCCAACAGCGTGAAACTGCATGAAGTCCACACCGATCCTGAGAAACTCGAGATCTATACTGGTCGTAAGCATACGACCCATACCATCAAGGTGGAATGCTTCGCATGCCATGGCAAGGTGATCCACGAGCGCGGCGAAGCGACATCGGTTGTTGCCATGATGGATTGTCAGGACTGCCACAGCGACACTCACCAGGTCCAGCGCAGCCTGTATAGCGCCCAGGCTCACCCGCAGGACGGCACGGATCAAAAGAACGTTCTCAGTCCCATGTTCCTTACTCACGTCGAATGCAGTGGATGCCATATCGAGCGCGTGCGAAAGAGCACCGGAACACTGGATAGCTTCGGAGAAGTCGCCAAAGCGGTGCCTCGAGCGTGCGACAAATGTCATGCGCCGGGAACGGGCGATCAGTATATTCCTTTCTGGCAAGAGCAGATCAAGGGTCTGTATGACAAGATCGGCGCCAGGATTGACAAGCTCGAGCAACTCGCCCAGCTTGAAACAAACCAGCAATTGGCGCAGAAATCCGGGGACAGAGCCAGGCAGGCCAGGGCCATTCTTGAGTCCGTGGCGAACGACGGCAGTTGGGGAGTCCACAATTTTAAGTATACCGAAGCGATGCTTAACAGAGCGAATGAAATAGTGAGCAGCGCAGATTAGAGGTCGATAGTGGGAACTGATTCGAGGCACAAGGTATTCGCGAGCGTTGTCTGCGTCGTCGCTATGGCGCTGGCTGCCGTGACAGGGCCGAGGAGTCTGCTTTCGACCGGTCAGGCCAGAGGTATGGCGTCTGCGGGCCACCATTCGTTTCTCGGCGGACCCTGGGAACTTGTAATCAAGATGGGGATGGACGGAGAAGCTCTGCAATTGCCAATTGCAGCCCGTGACGAGAGCAAACCTCAGAAGTTCGATGACATCGTGGCCGTGATGGGCACGCCGATCAAGGTCAGGCTCGAGCATTATCTGCCCAATTTGGGCTGGGAGACCACCGCGGTCGAACATCCCGGCGGTGGCACGGTCGTCGAGCTGACCATCAGGGGCAAGGATTTCCAGCAGCATCTCTGGCTCAGCTCGGCGGATATGTCCAAACAATCGATCTCTTCGCGTGTTGGAAGCATCGCGATAGAAGGACTGTACGAAGCGAAGACTGCCGATAAACTGGTGCGCAAACTCACCGATCCCCGGACGGTCGGAATCCTGTCTATCTGGCCCGAAGTCGGTGGCTCGCCGGCTGAATATGCGGTCCGGATCGGCGAGAAAATAACGGTACCCGGCTCCAAATACAAACTGACCGTCAAGCAGTATGTCCCTCATTATTCGATCGATCTTCAGACGCGCAAGGTGGTCAGCCAGACGGACAAACCGATTAATCCCGCCTTGAGGGTGATCGGCACCAACGGGAGCGAAACATTCGAGCAGTGGATCTGGTCGAAGTTCGCGGTGGCCCCGCATAAGGACAAGAAGGCTCCCCTGCGGATGAAGTTTGCGGCTCTTGATCTGGCGAGCCTGAGTGGCAAATCGATTCTTATCACGGCGCCCGGCGTCAAGCCCTGGCTGCTTTACTCCAGAAACGGGAAGAAACAGCTGGAAAGGGCCTCTATCGGTAAATCCTATCCGCTCGCGGACGCGTCGTATTCCTTCACGATCGAAAATACCACTGACGGAGCGATCTTAAAGACCGACTGGAAGAACAAATCCGAAAGCTTGTTGCATCCTGCCATCGTCGCAACTATCGAGCAGGGCGGCGCGGGGCGACAGATCGTTCTGGAATTGAACAAGCCTTCTCACCACAGAACAGAGTTTGGAACATTAGTGCTTCTTTACAGGCGCAACGCGGCGTCTGGAGGATCAAAAGGTTGATCCGTTATGCAAACATTAGCGATGAGCTAAAGGTGCGGTAATGAAAAAGATGATTGACACAGCTGTGATTTCATTGGTTTGTTTGTTGGCTTCGAGCGGCTTTGCCGCCGAGAAGCCCACCACGCCACAACAGACATGTATGACGGCCGAGTGCCATACCGAGTATGGCCAGAACGCAGAGGTGCACGGTCCGGTTGCTCTCGGCGAGTGCAAGAGCTGCCACAAGCCTCTTAACGAGCAGGAACACACCTATGAGATTGCGCGCAAAGGGGCGGAGCTTTGCCAGTATTGTCATTTAGATCAGACGACCAAGAAAAATCTGCACAACCCGCTGGCAGACAAAGAGGGCGGCTGTACTCAGTGTCACGACCCCCATGGCAGCGACAACAAGTTCTTTCTGTCGAGCAAAACCGTTGCCGAATCGTGCAACGAGTGTCACGAAACAACAAAAGACATGAAGTTCCTGCACGGACCGGTCGCCGCGGGAGAGTGCAGCGTTTGTCATGACCCGCACGGATCCGACTACGAGAATCTGCTCGATCTCGATCCAAACGATCTTTGTTTTTCCTGTCATGAGGTTACGCAGAACGAACTGAAGAGATTTGAGTTTGTCCACGAACCGGCCAAGGGAGAATGCACCGGATGTCACGATGTTCACGGCGCAAATAATCCACAGATGCTTGTTGACGATGCGCCAAAGCTGTGTTATTCGTGTCATGAGGACATTCAGAAGGTGGCCGAGACAGCGGAGCACAAACACAGTGTGGTGACCGAGAAAGGAGGCTGCCTGAATTGTCATACCCCGCACGCCTCGACGGTAAAGCGCGGATTGAAAGCGGCCCCGATGGACCTATGCCTGACGTGCCACGACAAGCCGATCGTAGTGAGCAAGGACAAGACAGTCGGAGCGTTTTCCGCTCAAATGAAAGACATGCAGTTCCTGCATGGCCCCGTGGCCGAGAAGGATTGCGAAGGATGCCATCTCGCCCACGGCAGCGAGCACTTCAGTCTTCTGGCCAAGGGATATGCGCCGGAGTTCTACGCGCCCTTCAGCAAAGAGAATTACGACCTGTGCTTTAGCTGTCACTCCGAGAGTATCGTTCTGACGAGAGAGACCTCTGACCTTACCGATTTTAGAAACGGCAACACGAATCTGCATTTCATGCATGTGAACAAGGAGCGGCGCGGCCGAACATGCCGCTCATGCCATGCCACACATGCAAGCAACAAGCCCAGACACATTCGCGAAAGCGTTCCTTACGGAAAGTGGGAACTGCCAGTAGGGTTCAAGAATAACGAGACCGGCGGCAGTTGCGCGCCGGGTTGCCACCTGCCTTATGCATACGATCGTCAAACACCGGTCGACTATGAGAAGTCGCAATCCTCGACCGTGACCGCGAATTCGAACGTGGGACAATAGAACAACTTTAAGAGAAATGGAGTCCTCATGTTGCTACGGCTAAATAACTGTCTGCTCGCAATCTTCATGTGCGCCCTGATGACAACGACAGTGTTCTCAAGCGGCGCGGGCCATAGCCCGCTGCGTAAGATGAAACTCGGTGACACGATGCCGGAATTTTCGCTGCCCGATTCAAAGGGAAATGTGTTCGCGTACAAGCACGACCGCAGACGCGTACTGGCGCTGGTCTTTCTGTCGGCCTCTCAGAAGCAGTCGAAGGGCGCCGTATCGGACATTCAGGAGATTCTCGCAGACCTTCAGGCCAAGGCCGAGCCGTTTGATTTCGTCGGCATTATGACCGAGCCTCCGGAGAGTGATTTCATCGAATCGACCGATTCGAAGCCGGTGTTTCCCGTCTTGCTTGACTCGCAATACAAATTGTATGGCAAGCTCGGGATAATCGCAAGACCCACGGTGTTGATTATCGCAAAAGACGACAAAGCCTTGTGGATCCGGGCCGGACACGGCTATGACTTCGCTCCTGCACTGCGGTCTAACTTGAGCTACGCGCTGGGCATCGCCGGCAAAGACGCTCCCAAAGATGTAGTGACGGCCGAGGCGCTTACCAACAATACCGCTGCCTCGCGCATCAAGAGACACCTGCGAATGGCAAAGATACTCCAGGCTAAAGGCCATTTAGACTCGGCTATTGCCGAAGTGCACAAAGCCCAGGCGCTGGATCCCAACTGCCCTGAACCGGCTTTGGAACTCGGTGAGCTTTTCTGCCGGGCCGGCAAGGGCAAAGATGCCCTGGAAACTGTCAGCAACGTGCAGACCGAGACGCGGAGCGACAAGGCAAAGCTGCTGTTGATATCCGGCTGGGCAAGGCGCCAAATGGGCGATCTTGACAGGGCCGAGAAGGAATTGCTAGAAGCGACCAAGCTCGATCCGAAATCCACCAGAGGGTGCTTTGAGCTCGGTCAGGTCTATCAAGCCAGAGGCGACAAGGACAAGGCGTTGGCGGCTTATCATCGGGCATTGACGCTGGTTCTCGGCGATAGTTGATCGGGTTTTTCAGTACTGATAAGGCACCCTCTGATTATTCCCTGAAACAAGAACCAAATCGGACCTTTCAATCACATCAACAGGGGCGCCTCTGGTTTCTCAGTGCCGTAAATGCTGTTCTCAAAAGATATTAGAGAAACCTGCACTATCTTCTGCCTGATCATCCCGGTTTGGCACGCAAATTGCCTTGTCTTCTTGAGAATGTATCATAGCGTTTTTTGCTTGACCAGAAGAGCTGACTGTGCTATAAATATGTATGAGATCATTTGCCAAGTTCCGTGGTCGAATGTTTCTGAGAATGATGCTTCGCGGACTAAGCAAAGGAGCAGTAGTGGGGCGTGGGTGTAGAAGGGTGATGTGTCATCTTGGCTGTTCACCATCCCGCGACCGCTAGCAGCTTGTAGGTTGCATGTAAACGCGTGTGCCGCTGCCATTGAGCGGCGTCAGTAAAACAAAAAGACTTCTTTAGTATTGGAGAAAGGGATTATGAAGTTAGGCAGCAAGAGAAGGGTAGCCGTTATCGTTGGTTTACTGGCAGCCCTTTGTTTACCGACGGCAATGATGGCCGCACTGGCACACTCAGATTTATTCGGCTGTGACGGTTGCCACCAGCCGCATAACGCTGGGACGCTACCGGGTGTACCGCTGTGGAACGGCAGTGAGGGAACGGTTACGTTCACCATGTATTCCAGCGCTTCGTTCCAGGGCACAATTGATGGCCAGCCCAGCGGTGACTCCAAGCTGTGTCTAAGCTGCCACGACGGCACCAACCCCGACTGGTCACCAATGATTGTGCCGGACCAGACGTTCGAAGCTTCTGAGCTGGCGAATTCACATCCAATCTCATTTGTGTATGATTCAGCTCTGGCATCGGTGGACGGCGGATTGAAAGACCCCTCGGAGGCGAGCACGCTGGGCGGGACCATCGCCGAAGACCTGCTGGATCCCGAGAGCAAAGTGCAGTGCGGCAGTTGTCATGACGTTCACAGCTCGGGCGTCGGTAACAACCTGCTCAAGGGCTACGATTACGGGCCCCAGCACGGACCGCAGCTCTGCCGCATGTGCCACCTGAAATAAGATAGTCCTGCCAGCCGAGCGCTTCATGCGTAAGTTTGGCCCGAGGCTCCGGCGGATGCGGTATGGGCGGAGCGTTGCCTATGGTCGGATTGATTGGGAATCTGGGCAGCACAGTCGCCGAGCATGTCATTGGCCAGCATGGCAATGGTCTGTATATGCTCGGTTCCGGGAACCCTGGCCCGTTTTGATCAATACAGGACCGATAAGGTCGTTTGGGTTGAAAACTGTCCCATGTGCTTTCATTTTTCCTGTCGCTGGCGTCAACGGCGTGGAAACTCCGCTTTTGTTCTATCCCTCACAGCTTTGCACAGTAAAGACCCATACGTTAAGCGCTATTTGCGGTCACACTCTCGAGCGTGGTGGCAGCCGGCCCCAATTTCATCGATGCAGGCGCCCAAAGAGGGAGTTTTTGATAAAGGCAACCGAACATATTTGACGACAAAGCACTTATGATTGTCTCTAATTCCTTGTTAAATAGAGGCTTAGCTCTGACATTCGCAGCTTTGGCAGCATGTTCTCTTGCAGGATGTCAATTGGCCCAAGTAGAGCAACCGAGGCAAGAACCGGTGTTCTTTCCGCCTCTGCCGGAGATCCCGCGCCTGCAGTTCCTCAAGTCTCTTTCCGGACCCGACGATCTTGGCGTTACCGAAGCGAGCAGTTTCCAGAGATTTGTTCTCGGCGACGCCGAGACCGAGCCGGGGATCTCCAAGCCCTACGGTATGGACATCTTCGACGGCAGACTATATGTCTGCGATGTCGGCAGGAGAATGGTGGCCGTCTTCGACCTCAAGAACCGCACTTTCGGCTACATGACAAAAGACCGCCGGCTGATGAATCCCGTGAACATTCATATTGGTGATGACGGCACAAAATATGTGGCGGACCCGACCGTCGGCGGGGTACTTGTCTTTGACAGGAACGACAATCTGGGCGCTATATTGGGCAAGGAGCTTGGAATTGCGCCGATTGACGTGACGGTTCGCGGACGGCAATGTTATGTCAGCGATTTCAACAGCAACCAGATTGTGGTCTTCGATATGAACACCCAGCAGGAAATCGCTCGCATAGGCGAAGAAGGCGCGTCGCAACCGATAGGTGAAACGCCCGTGTCTGAACTGCCCCCCGGACAGATCTTGTTGATCAGTGACCTGGTTCTCGACCAGCAGGGCAACATCTATGTTACCGACAAGGCGGCCGCGCGAATAACACAGTTTGACCGATCCGGAAAGCTCCAGCGTGTCATAGGCAGATTAGGCGACAACATAGATGAGTTTGTCAGGCCCAAAGGCATTGCTGTCGACAGGGAGCAGAGGGTGTGGGTGGTCGACGCCGCCTCGGAGGTGGCCAAGATATATGATGAGCGTGCCCGGCTGCTGTTGTTTTTCGGTCTGGGTGGCAACGATCCCGGCATGATGAATCTGCCGGCGACAATTGTCGTCGATTATGACAACGTCGAGTACTTCGAACAATATGCCATTGAAGGAGCAGACATTGAGTTCCTCGTCCTGGTATCCAACCAATACGGCCCGAACAAGATCAGTGTCTACGGTTTTGGCCGGTTTCCTGTGCAGGCCCGCGCGATTGCCGCCGGCGGAAGGTCCACCCTGACACCAGGATTGGCTCAGGATTCAAGAGTCCCGGAGCGCAAGGATCCGGCGCGGTTGCCCGTCCAGGCCCGAGAGTCCGAAAGGACCGTCGACAATCGGGAAGAAATTGCCAGACTCTATAAGGCCAGCGAGGATCTTTATCGCAGCGGGCAGTTCGAAAAGGCAAAAGAGGGCTATGAAACGGTTCTAAAGAGCGGTCTGATCCCGCCAGCTATGGCCAAGACGGTAAAGAGCCGCCTTGCCGAGATCAACAACCGCGCCGCCAGGAACAGGCAGAACGAGGCGATTGCCGCTGTCTTCTACCGCAGCGTAGACTCTTACCGTGAAGGTAGGCTTGCCGAAGCGCGGAAAGGATTTGTCGTAGTCCTCAACAGCGGATTGATACCACCGGACATGAAGAGAACGATTGAGAACTACCTGGCCGAAATCGATGACGCCTTGATCAAGAGAGGGGGCATTCAGCCTTGATGAAAGCCGAGCCCGCGAAAGGAATGGGTCGAATCCGGCGGCCGGCGGACAGACTTCAGTCCTTGGATTAACGGATCCGGTGGGGATGAGAGGAATCGAAAGGTAGAGACGCTGTGTTATCTCGAACGATACCTATATCAGTTGGATTGTTGCTGCTGATCTGGCTTGAGATATTGCTGGTCAGTTGCGACCAGGTCAAACATCGTGATGTTCTGACGTTTCTTTTCGATGGTGTCACACCTCCGGCACCGGAGGGATTCGAAGGCGTGCCTTTCGAACCCAACGAGGCCCTGGGCCAATCAGACCAGGCGCCAGCCTGGTACGTTCATGAGCCGTGCAAAGACTGCACCAACTGTCATGACACGCAGAGACAATCGCGGTCTCCCGGGCAGGCGTACTTGGTCGCCCCTGTGCCAGGACTATGTTACGACTGCCACGATGACCTTACGGTCTCGGCGAAGTTCGTTCACGGGCCCGTTGCGGTCGGCCAGTGCCTGTTTTGCCACCAGCAGCACAAGAGCAGGATCGAACATTTGCTCATAAAGGCCTTGCCCGATCTTTGCTACCTCTGTCATGATGTGGCCAATATCGTGGCGATACCCGCGCACCTGACGGAACGACCCTCACTGTGCACCGACTGCCATGATCCTCACGTAAGCCTCGAAAGGCCTCTTTTGAAAGAGGGTGTGGGCAGGCCAGATGGCGACCCAAATGTCAGTCCGGCTCTGCCGGACTATCTCAGGGCAGCCAAGCAGCAAGAGGCCAAGGCCACTGCCGGGCAATCGCAAACCGCTCTGGCGAGCGCTTCTGAGAGCGGCAGTCTCTACCAGGTTCTTTCGACGGTCAGCAGATTAGTCGAGCAGGGCGGATTGCGCCAGGCGAGGGCCTATCTGGAAGAATTCAAGGACAGCAAGGCTTTTACCGATCAAGAACGTGAAAGAATTGCGCAGGTGCTCAATATGATCGACCGCGCTATAGGAGTGCCGGCACCTGATGGCCAGGAGCCCAAACGCCAAGGGCCGATAAAGCAGCAGGAAACGGCAGCCAAGCCCGGGAAGGATGACGCCGAGCTGCGCAGGCGAAAACAGGAGATTGCCGATATCTTTTACGCCAGTATGGATTTGTACCGCGACGGTAAACTCGCGCAAGCCCGTGAAGGCCTCGTTACAGTACTGGAGAGCGGCGTGGTTCCCGCAGCTATGGGCAAGACTATACGAGGTTACCTGCTGGACATTGACAAGAGATTGGCCGAGACAGGGACGCCACCCGATTAGCAGCGGGCTAATGAGTCGGGGATTGGATTTGAATTGAGACGCGATTTGCCGAACCAACTGCATAGCACGATCGGATGCCCGGCTCCTGAACCGGCAGCTTCCGCCAAGATCCGCCTGGCGCTGGCGATTTGCACCGGCGGGGTCCTTCTTGCCGGATGCAGTGTCAATGTCGGCGGCCGCCAGCGACCTCTATTGCAGAATGAAGAGATCAAAGGCGAGCTGGAGCTGGTCGCCGAGAGGCGCACCGATGAGCAGGGGACAAGCGGAGACAAGCGCAAAAGCACAACGGAAATTTTCGAAGAAAGGGTAAGGCTTAGCACCGAGGGAGATGTATATCACCCGGACTTCTTGTCCTTCACGGCGGCCGTCGGCGTCGGACTTGCCCAGCAGGAGATTGATTCGGACGACGAGTCCGGCAGCAGCAGCGAGACGCTGGACGACTATAACATATTCGCCCAGTTGCTGCGCGGCAAGATATACCCTACGACCTTTAACGCGAGCAGGGCACAGGAGCTGATCGGCCGCCAGTTCCTGGGGGCCTTGAGAACCGAAAGAGAGGACAGAGGTATAACGTTCTCGCTACGGCCGGAAGACTGGCCGATGACATTCCAGTACACCGAAAGCGAGACCGGCCAGGACGGACTTAGCTCGCTCTCGCGGGACTTCTTCGAAAGAGACGACGAGCGATTCAGGTACTCGCTGACACACGACTTCAGCAGACTCTCACACATGAGTTTCGATTTTGACAGGACAGAGGTTTCTCAACGCAGCGTGGGTTCCACGATAGAGACAGACACCGACAGATACGCCATGCTGCACAATCTGATATTCGGCAGCGACGAACAAAACAGACTCGATTCCTTCTTCAACTATGTCGACCAGTCGGGCTCATTCGATTTTCAGAACCTGCAGGCACAGGAGCGCCTGAGGCTGCAACACTCAGATACCTTCCTGACCAATTATGAGCTGCGGTTTACAGACTCCGACCGCGCTACGATCAGGAACAAGGAAGTTCGCGGCCAGGGCGGCTTCGAGCACAGGTTGTACGAGAGCCTGGTTACGACATCCAACATCTTCGTCTCAAGAACCGATCTGGACGCCCAGGGAGATCTAGATCAACAGGGCGGCATGCTCGGTTTCAACTACCGAAAGAAGAACGACTGGGGCACACTCTATGGCAATTACACGGCAAGCCTGACCCAAAGCGAGCAATCGGGCGGCAGCGGCACGGGGGTCGTGATAGACGAATCGCATATCTTCACCGATCCACTGGCCGTAACGCTCAACAGAGTAAACATCGATACGTCAACCATTGTAGTGACCGACGGCACCGGCCTGAACATATACACCGAAGGTGACGATTACACCATCACCGAGATCAACGGGCGGGTGCAGTTGAACATAACCACTTTGGGCGTTGCTCCTCCTAATGTCACGGACGGTCAGGAGATTCTGGTCGATTACAATTTCTTCATCGAGCCCAAAAGAGAAGAGGACACAACTCGCCACAACTTCAACATCAGGCAGCGGTTCAAGAACGGCCTGTCCGTATACTATGCTCACAGGCGCCAGGACGAGGACGTCAGCTCGACCATCACTGAAATTACGCCCGATGAGTTCAAGATCAATACGGCCGGCGCAGACTACATGAACAAAGGCCTTTTTCTGCAGGCCGAGTACAGCGACGAGGAGTCGACTCAGATTCCTTCGACGAGCAAAAAGCTGGTTGGCAGATACAGTTGGTCACTAAGTCCAGGGACAACAGCAAGCCTCAGGGTCCTGAATCACTGGCTGGATTTCGGCCAGCCCGACAAGCGGGATATCGTGCTCTTCAAGAGCGGCGCCGAGCTTTACAGCCGATTGACCGAGGAGTGCGGACTCTCAGCTCGCGCCGATTATCGCAACGAGGACGATACGAGGTTCGGCAAAACCGAAGGCTTTCAGCTTAACTCGGAATTGCAGTACAACTTTCGTCAGATGAGCGTCACTACGGGCCTCGAGTTGAACCTTCTCAATCGCCGGAGTGACGAAATAGATGGCAGTTTTCTGTATTTTAAGCTAAAACGTTTCTTCTGATTGAAACAAGGGAATGTACAGAATGGATGTAAAAGAAAGAACGTCAGAGGAGCAAACCGGCTTTTCGATATCATGCCTTCTGGGTCTTGTGCTGCTGGCATCCTGCGCCGGGTGCGCGCGAAATCGCGGGGCTCTGTTCTTTCCCCCCGATGCGCTTGTGGTCTGGCCCGAGCCGCCGGAGCAGCCGCGCATAAGATATCTCGGGACATTGTCTACCGAAGCCGATCTGAAACAGGAAGTCTCGTGGACCCAGGGCTTCGGCGAGCTGCTGTTTGGCAAGAGAGAAATAGGGGTTCTCGTTGGGCCCTATGCCGTTGCTATCGACACCGACAGCAAGTTGTACGTAACCGACGCCGCAGGTGCGGTCGTTCACATCTTCGATCTGAAGTCGCGCAGATACAAGCAATTTGCAGATCTGGTCGGTCCCGAAAAACTGGCCAAACCGGTCGGTCTGACCGTAGTCGGCGACTGGGTCTATGTCGTCGACAGCAAACTTCGCAAGGTCTGCGTCTTCGACAAGAACGGCAGGTTCCTGTTTTCGTTCGGAGGCGATCTTCTTGCAAGACCGTCCGGGATCGCCTATTCGCAGGCAGACAAGACCGTGTACGTGGCGGACACGGCCGCCCACACGATATATGTCTTTACAGGCAGTGGCAAGTTCGTCAGAAAGATTGGCGCCAGGGGCGTTGGCCCGGGTACGTTCAACTTCCCGACCCACCTTTGGGCCGACGCCAAGGGTAAATTGTACGTCAGTGATACGTTGAACTACAGGGTCCAGGTTTTTGCCCGCAACGGCCAGTTCCTTGGAGCGTTTGGCCAGCAGGGAGACCGTCCGGGTTATTTTGCCCACCCGTGTGGTGTTGCCACCGACAGTTTCGGCAACATATATGTCACTGACAGGCAATTCGAGAACGTGCAGATTTTCAACCCGCAGGGGGAGGTGCTGATGGCCTTCGGACAGGAAGGGACGGCACCGGGCCAGTTCTGGCTGCCGGCCGGCATTTTCATAGATGATCGCAACAGAATCTACATTGCCGACTCATTCAACAAACGAATCCAAATATTCGAACTGCTGGAGAAGGTCGAGAAATGAAGACACGACCGAATGAATTGATGACGGTGCTTCTGGCTCTCGCCGCCTTGTGCTCGCCGGCGGCGGCACTGATTGACGGTTCGCCCCACGATTTGTCGGCCGTCGCGGGAGGCAGCACCTGCAGTTTCTGTCATACGCCCCACGGAGCCCTAACCGGCACTCCGCTGTGGAACCACAGGCTTTCGGATGCCGTCTATGATATTTACCAAAGCTCGTCGCTGGAGGCCAGCGTGGGCCAGCCAACCGGGTCGAGCAAGTACTGCCTGAGCTGTCACGACGGGACCGTAGCTCTTGCCGAGAGCGTCAGCGGCTTTACCGGCGGCACGTACATAACACCCGGCAAAGACAATCTCGGAACGGATCTCTCGGATGACCACCCCATCAGTTTTGTCTACTCGATGGCCTTATCCACAGAAGACGTGCAGATACGCCCGCCCTCGGCGGTACCCGAGCAACTCAAGCTCGACAGGTCCCGCGAGCTGCAATGCACCACCTGCCACGATCCGCATGACAATCGGTACGGCAACTTTTTGGTCATGTCGAACCACCGGTCGCAGATGTGCATGAGCTGTCACGATCTGACCGGCTGGATTCCTTCGAGCCACGAGAGTTCTGTTGCTATCTCGTCGATGGCAAACGATTCGTACCTGCAAAGCAGCCAGCACGCCACGGTTACCGACAACGGCTGTCTGAGCTGTCACAGGCCGCATTCGGCAGGTGGACGCGAGCGGCTGCTTCACTTTGCTCGATCGGAGGACAACTGCCTGAGCTGCCACGACGGCTCGGTCGCGAGGACGAATCTCAGGACCGATCTTTCCAAGTTCAGCCGCCACGACGTGGCCCGCTATCAGGGCGTGCACGATCCGACCGAATCGCCGAGCGCGGCGGCGAGACACGTAGAATGCGTCGATTGTCACAATCCCCACGCTGTCCAGAACACACCCGCACAGGCCCCGGTTGTACCCGGTGCGATGCGGGGGGTCTCCGGCGTCACTGTCTCGGGCAGCCCCGCGCGGCAGGCCCAGTACGAGTACGAGGTGTGCTTCAAATGTCACTCAGACAATCCGAACCGCGTTCAGTCGACGATCACCCGCAAGATTACTCAGACCAACACGCGCCTGGAATTCGACCAGTCGGGGCCTTCTTTCCATCCGGTTGCCTCGCCTGGCGTTAACCGCAACGTGCCGAGTCTGAAATCTCCGATGACCGTTGCGAGCATGATTTACTGCAGCGATTGTCACGGCTCCGACAGCGCCTCGGGCACCAGGGGTCCGCACGGATCTAACTATCCTAACCTGCTAGTCGGTCGCTACGAGACGTCGGACTTCACACAGGAGAGCAGCTACTCGTACGAACTCTGCTATAAATGTCACAGTCGAAACAGCATTCTCAATGACGAAAGCTTCCCCAAGCACAAGGATCATCTCGAACAGGAAGTCCCCTGCTCGGCCTGTCACGACCCTCACGGCATCAGTGCCGCACAGGGAACTTCGACCAACAACAGTCACCTTATGAATTTCGATACGACCATCGTGCGCTCCGATCCGGTGACCGGACGTCTGGAGTTCGAGGATACCGGCGTCTTTCACGGACGATGCTACCTGCAATGCCACAACGTGCGGCATTCACCGAAAGAATACTGAGTTAGACAGGATAACAGGATCTACATGATAAACTGTCTTTGTTGATTTTGTTATCCAGTCAAAAAAGGTCGTGAGTTTCGTTTCTTTCGTGCGTCATTATTTAAGAGGATTGACCAGCGGTAGGATGGGTACGCCAAAGGCGGATTGCCCATGCTGTTAATTACAGGACCAGTCGGAGTAGATCATGGCGGAAGTAGGACAT
>Ga0209536_100001787_pt1 | contig 35334 bp, 29 predicted proteins | sample DeeMarSeWOR28_12_FD_187461 | JGI IMG/M metagenome (GOLD analysis project Ga0209536, IMG submission 187461) | Marine sediment microbial communities from White Oak River estuary, North Carolina - WOR-2-8_12 (SPAdes) (version 2) | ecosystem: Environmental > Aquatic > Marine > Intertidal zone >...
TGTTTTTGATTGCGTTGTACAAGCCGGTAATCAAGTTTGTTTTGCGGCACCCCATGTTGACGGTTGCGCTGTCATTCTTAACGATTCTGAGTATGTATATTCCATTAAAAGACCTCGGTTCTGAATTTATGCCGGAGCTGGATGAGGGGGACTTAATGTATATGCCGACCACCTTTACCGGTGTATCGGTGGGTAAAGCGGGTGAATTGCTGCAAGTGACAGATCGTTTAATTAAAATGATTCCGGAAGTGGATACGGTGTTCGGTAAAGTAGGACGCGCGGAAACAGCAACCGACCCGGCACCCTTAACCATGATTGAAACCACAATCCAGTTCAAACCCCGCAGTGAATGGCGCCCCGGTATGACTACTGAGAAAATTATTAAAGAGCTGGACGAGCTGGTGAAGCTGCCGGGACTGACCAATGCCTGGGTTATGCCCATTAAAACGCGTATCGATATGATATCCACGGGTATCAAAACGCCATTGGGTATCAAGATCAGTGGACCGGACCTGGCAAAGATACAGGAGATTGGGGAAGACATCGAAAAGGTGGTAAAGCAAATCCCGGGGACGCGTTCCGTATTTTCCGAACGTACCGCAGGCGGGCGTTACGTAAATATCGAAGTTAACCGTCGCGCTGCATCGCGTTTGGGATTAAATATCGCGGATATCCAGGAAGTCATTTCCAAAGCGGTAGGTGGAATGAATGTTACGGAAACTGTCGAAGGACTGGAACGTTATCCCGTCAATATTCGTTATCCTCGTGACGTGCGCGACTCCATTGAAAAGCTTTCTCAGTTACCCATTATTACTCCCGGGAAAGCACATATCCCCCTGGGGGAAGTGGCCGATATCAGTATCGTTGACGGGCCGGGCATGATTAAAAGCGAAAATGCCCGTCGTACCGGCTGGATTTTTGTGGATATCGACGGTAGGGATCTGGGAAGTTACGTCAAGGAAGCGCAGCAGGTTGTTGTGGATAATATCCAGCTGCCTGCCGGTTATTCCCTGGGATGGTCGGGGCAGTATGAGTACATGCTGCGCGCGGAAGAGCGCTTAAAGTATATCGTGCCACTTACCTTGGTCATTATCGTGTTGTTGCTCTATTTGAATTTTAAGAACTTTGCGGAATCATTGATGGTAATGGGTTCTGTGCCTCTGGCCCTGGTGGGTGCATTCTGGTTTATCGACATATTAGGTTATAACATGTCGGTTGCAGTGGGAGTTGGTCTTATCGCATTGGCTGGAGTGGCGGCGGAGTTTGGTGTGGTGATGTTGGTTTATCTCGATCAGGCCTACAAGAAATATAAACCGCGTGATATGAGAGGTCTTAAAGCGGCGGTCATGGAAGGTGCAGTCTTGCGTGTGCGTCCGAAAGCTATGACTGCGGCTGTGATTCTGGCCGGTCTGTTTCCCATCATGACCGGCTCTGGAACGGGTTCCGAAGTTATGCAACGTATCGCTGCACCCATGTTGGGTGGAATGATAACCGCCCCGTTGGTCTCCATGGTGCTAATCCCGGTGCTTTATGTGATGTGGCGCGGTCGCCAAATGCGCCGTGGAATTTTCGATTATAGTTGATTGCCCATTAATCGATATCCTGTGCAAATCACCACTGCAAGTTAGCATAATACCTACTTGTTGATTATCCGTTATTTGTAGATTCTCTACGCACGCGTTTTTTAATACCTTGTTTATGCGTTTTTATCGTGCATAATTGAAGATTCAGATTGAATTAACAAGATATTTAATTTGCAAATTATATTGCCCCAGAAAAACTAGCAAAAATACCATGATTGAGATTATTCCAAACTGGCATCCCTTTTTTGTGCATTTTGCGATTGCATTGTTATTGATGGCGACTCTATTTCATATCGTCGCAGTGTTAAACAGCAATTCGGCAAATTACTACCAGTTTGAGAATGTGGCGAACTGGAATCTCTGGGTGGGAGCCGTTTTCGCGCTTATTACCGCTGTAGCAGGCTGGTTTGCGTATAACTCGGTAGAGCATGATACGCCCTCTCACCTGGCCATGACAGATCACCGTAACTGGGCAATCGGTACTACGGTATTATTTTTAGTGCTGGCTATGTGGTCATTCCGGCGCGCCAAAAAGGCCGTTGCCATCAGCTGGTTAATCGTGTTGCCGCTAGTCATTGCGTCCGGCTTGCTGGGAATTACCGGCTGGAAGGGCGGCGAACTGGTTTACCGCTATGGGCTTGGTGTAATGGCGCTACCGAATACCGGTACACATGATCATGCTGGCCATGACCATGGTAGCGATGAGCACGCACATGGTGAGCAGAATAGCATCATGCTAAAAGACCCCAGTGAAGAAGCGGAACAGGAAGTAGGTGAAAAAGCCCACCTGCATGAGCAGGATGTTGAACATCAGCACCAGGAGATCAAAACTCCGGATAGTGAGTCGGCGCCGCAATCAGGCAATGGTCAGAGTGATCATAACCATGATCACGGCGATCACGCTCATTGAACACAGAGCTGTTAAAGGAAATTCATTCAGGAAGAATCATGCAATACAAGATTTCCAGTTTGGCATTTATTGTTTGCATAAATGTGGTTATTGGTGGTTGTGATCAAAAACCTAAAGTGATGAGTAGTAGTACGGGATTGATGCCACCGCGTGCTTATGATGCGCAGCAACTCGCATTGGGCAAAGACGTATTTTCCAGTAACTGTGCTGTCTGTCATGGCGATAGCGCTCAAGGGGCGAATAACTGGCATCAACGTAATCCCGACGGAACGTTTCCGCCGCCGCCCTTAAACGGTACTGGTCATGCATGGCATCATTCGACGGAAGTTTTGTACGATGTGATCGCCAACGGCAGTCAACCGGGGCAGGGTAATATGCCGGCCTGGAAAGACAAGCTTAACAAAGAGCAAATTGATGCGGTGATTGCATGGTTTCAGTCGTTATGGCCGGATCAGGTTTATGCGGCATGGTATGAAATGCAGCAGCGGAAATAACGTGACTGTTTTTAAATAACGCAAGAAAACGCAGGAGATTACTATGTACGGATTTTCTATAAGCATGTCAGGTTCTATGGACGAAGTCTGTGAGAAAGTCACTGAAGCACTGAAAACTGAAGGTTTTGGTGTGCTAACCGAGATTGACGTGCAAGCCACTTTAAAGAAAAAGATCGATGTTGATCGTAAGCCTTATAAGATTTTAGGGGCGTGCAATCCACAATTGGCTAATCAGGCGATCAACGCAGAGCCGGATATAGGTTTATTGTTGCCATGCAACGTTGTAGTGCGGGAAGAGGATGACGGCTCCATGACCGTGGCATTTATGGATCCTGCTGCAGTGCTTGATCTGGTGAATAATGCGCAAGTGCATGAGATAGCGCCGCAAGTGAAAGCCAAGTTGGAAAAAGTACGCGATTTACTGGCTTCTTCATCTTAAAATACACAGAAGTGTCACCACGCCGGTGGTGGCACTGCCTTCATCTCGCTTCGCTTCTTTTCTTGCCTGGCAGGCGACGCCAATGGCGTCTGCGTGCCTTAATATAGGCTGACGTCACTTTAGCTCAGTTTAATGGTACTTGTAAAAATGATGCGAACTTGTCGCAGATCATCTTGATTGGGATATTTTTAACAATAATCTACTCTAATAGTGATAATGATCCATACCAGGAGGATGTGGTTATGACAGAAACAGCTTTTTATATTTCTGGACTAAAATGCGACGGCTGTATCGCAACCGCAAAAGATACGCTGGCCAAAGTCAGTGGATTTCAGTCAGCCGACTTTGATCTTAAAGCTGGCACTATGATTGTCGCTGGTGACGTGGATCCTCAGGCAGTATCCCAGGCAATGTCCGATGTGGGATATGCTGCGGTAGTCAAAAGTGCGTAGCAGGATTTGGTTCATGGGTAATGGATAAATTAACTTTACGTGTTTCCGGTATGACCTGCGCCGGTTGTGTCGCAAATGTGGAAAAAGCCATCCGCGGCGTCGATGGTGTTGAAGAAGCGTGGGTCAATTTTGCTGATCACACAGCGGTAATCGAAGGTGATGTGGCCCATGAAAAAATTATTAGCGCTATAGTGGATGCCGGTTATGGCGCATCGGAAGCCAAAGGTGGTGATGTTACATCATCCGCTAATACGGAAGAAGATAAACCGCTTCTCTATAAGACGATTTATGCCGGTGTCATTGGTGTGGCATTGATGGTGATAACCATGACAGACCTGGCGCCGCCGATTCACGTTGATCAGGTTAATACTCTTTGGATAATTTTAGGGTTGCTCACCCTATCCGTGTTATTTTATTCGGGCGCTCATATTTTCTACGGGGCCTGGAAGCAGGCCAATCACGGTTCCGCCAATATGGATACCCTGGTTGCTCTGGGTACCGGCGCGGCGTGGGTTTATTCCACATTGGTTGTAGTGTTTCCAGGCTGGATTCCGGAACTCGCGCGACATGTCTATTTTGAAGCATCAGCAGTGATTATTGCGTTCATCAATTTTGGTTCGTTCCTGGAACACCGCGCGCGTGGCAAGACCTCCCAGGCAATTAAACGCCTCATCGGTTTGCAGGCGCGTACTGCGCACGTGTTGCAAGGTGCTCAAGAAGTTGATATTCCCATTGAGCAGGTTAAGCAAAATGATTTTGTGCGAGTGAGGCCGGGAGAAAAAATCCCCGTTGATGGCGTCATTATTGAAGGTCAGTCGGTGGTGGACGAGGCCATGATCACCGGTGAACCGATTGGCGTATCCAAACAAACGGGTGATGAAGTGATTGGTGGGACGATCAATACCTCAGGTAGCTTCCTGTTTCGAGCTACCCGTGTTGGTGAACAAACCATGCTGGCCCGCATCATGGAATTAGTAAAAATAGCGCAAAATTCCAAACCACCAATAGGCAGGCTTGCTGACAAAGTGGCAAGCATTTTTGTACCCACTGTGGTTTTTATTGCTATCGCCACATTAATCATCTGGTGGTATTTGGGGCCGGAACCCAAGGCAAGTTATATGCTGGTTACTTCCATGAGTGTACTAGTTATTGCCTGCCCCTGCGCGCTGGGTCTGGCGACGCCCATATCGATCATGTTAGGCATTAATAAGGCGGCTGAATTTGGCATTCTGATTCGTAACGCGGATGCTTTGCAAAAGGCGGGTACTATTACTACAGTGTTGCTGGATAAAACCGGAACGGTGACGGAAGGAAAGCCGAAGGTGGTCGCTATTAAAACGCAGCCGATATTATCCGAACAGGATGTTTTGCAGCTGGCGGCCAGCCTCGAGTCCCTGTCGGAACACCCTATCGCTAATGCGATTGTTGAGTACGCCAAAGAGCGCGAAATTGAATGGCCGGAAGTACGGGAATTCAGTTCGACTGCAGGTAAGGGTGTTGTTGCTACAGTCAACGGCAAGTTGGTGCATTGTGGCAATGAACAATACTTACAGGATTTAAATATCGAGACCGGAAGCATCGATGCCAGGCCGTTCATTGATGCGGGGTATACTCTGGTATACGTTGCGCTGGATGGTGATTTGGCCGGTATCGTGGCGATTGCCGATACGCTCAAAGCGGACTCCCGCCTTGCCATCGAGCGCTTAAAGGAATTGGGGTTAAAAGTAGTATTAATTTCCGGTGATCATCCCAATGCCGTTAACCACATTGCCAAACAACTTGATATCTGGGAAGTCCGTGCCCAGGTGATTCCCTCGCAAAAGTCGGATGAGGTGAAACGCTATCAACAACAGGGGCAAGTGGTTGGCATGGTGGGGGATGGAATCAATGACGCGCCCGCTCTGGCGCAAGCCGATGTTGGCTTCGCGATTGGGCGTGGTACTGACGTGGCAATCGAAAGCGCCAATATGACCCTGGTTGGAAACTCCATCAATGCGCTGGCCGATGCTATCCTGATTTCCCGCGCCACTATGAGAAACATCAAACAAAACCTGTTTGGCGCGTTTATTTTTAACAGCCTGGGAATACCTGTCGCAGCAGGGGTTTTATATCCATGGTTGGGTTTCCTGTTGAATCCCATGATTGCCGCGGCAGCGATGGCCATGTCATCGTTTACCGTGGTTAGCAATGCCAACCGCTTACGGTTATTATCGCCCCGGCATTTAGCGTAATTGTTTTGCGCGGATGTCTGAAAGCTCCTAAATCTGCTATTATGGCGGCTTGTTGCCAACTTAGTTGAGGAATGCAATTCATGCCAGAGTATCGATCCAGAACCACCACTCAGGGACGCAATATGGCAGGTGCTCGCGCGCTGTGGCGTGCGACAGGAATGACCGATGCCGATTTCAATAAGCCCATCATTGCGGTGGCCAACTCCTTTACGCAATTTGTGCCTGGACATGTGCATCTCAAGGATCTGGGCCAGATGGTCGCACGGGAAATTGAAAAAGCCGGTGGTGTGGCGAAGGAATTTAATACCATTGCGGTGGATGATGGCATAGCGATGGGTCATGGCGGCATGCTGTATTCATTGCCGTCGCGAGAAATCATTAGCGACGCAGTCGAATACATGGTGAATGCCCATTGTGCGGACGCGTTGGTGTGTATCTCTAATTGCGACAAAATTACGCCAGGTATGCTAAACGCTGCATTGCGCCTGAACATTCCAGCAATTTTTGTTTCCGGCGGACCAATGGAATCCGGAAAAAGTATTATTGGTGGCAAAGAGGTACATCTGGATCTGGTTGACGCCATGGTGGCTGCGGCAAATCCCAGTGTGTCTGACGAGGATACCCTGGTAATGGAGCGTTCCGCATGTCCCACTTGTGGTTCTTGTTCCGGGATGTTTACTGCCAATTCCATGAATTGCTTAACAGAAGCATTAGGATTGTCTTTGCCGGGCAATGGCAGCCTGTTGGCAACCCATGCTGACCGCAAAGAGTTATTCCTCGAAGCAGGTCGACGCATAGTGGATCTGGCGAAACGATACTACGAACAGGATGACGCCTCGGTACTGCCGCGCAACATTGCGAATTTTTCCGCGTTCGAAAATGCCATGAGCCTGGATATTGCCATGGGTGGTTCAACCAATACGATTTTGCATTTACTGGCCGCAGCTCAGGAAGGCGAGGTTAATTTTAATATGGATGATATTGACCGCTTATCCCGCAAGATTCCCAATTTATGCAAGGTCGCCCCCAGTACCCAGCAGTATCATATGGAAGACGTGCATCGCGCCGGCGGTGTAATGGGTATTCTTGGTCAATTGAACAATGCCGGCTTGTTAAATACGAATGTATCCACTGTCCACAGTAAAACCCTCAGCGAAGCCTTGGCTAAGTGGGATATCTGCGAAACCACTGATGATGATGTGCATACTTTCTTTAGGGCAGGGCCGGGTAACGTGCCGACTCAGCAGGCATTTAGCCAGGAAAAGCGTTGGGAAACCTTGGATGTAGATCGGGCCAAAGGTTGCATTCGGGATGTTGATCATGCGTATAGCCGCGATGGTGGCCTGGCCGTGCTGTACGGTAATATTGCGGAAGACGGCTGTGTGGTAAAAACAGCCGGTGTCGACGAGAGTATCCTGAAATTTTCCGGTCCGGCGCGGATTTTTGAAAGCCAGGACAGCGCAGTGGAAGCTATTCTGGGCGATAAAATTAGTTCGGGCGATGTGGTGGTGATTCGCTACGAAGGGCCACGCGGCGGGCCGGGAATGCAGGAAATGTTATATCCAACCAGCTATTTAAAATCCAAAGGCCTGGGTAAAGCCTGCGCACTCATTACTGACGGTCGTTTTTCCGGTGGCACATCCGGATTGTCCATCGGTCATGCATCACCCGAGGCAGCAGAGGGCGGAGCAATAGGTTTGATCGAAGAAGGCGACCTGATCGAAATCGATATCCCTAACCGTAAAATAAATGTGGTTTTAGATGATGAAGTTTTGACGCAGAGGCGTGAGGCCATGACGGCAAAAGGTGCGCAGGCCTGGCAACCGGTGAATCGGCAACGAGTAGTGAGCAATGCGTTAAAAGCCTATGCGGCAATGACAACATCGGCAGCACGCGGCGCCGTACGCGATGTCAATCAGTTAAAATAAGTGTCTTGCCAGCTATTTACTGACTGAATCAAGGGCGTCAGGGCTGGCGTAGCACTAAAGTATCAGTGCCCGAAGCCCAACCGGAATTTTTTGGTTTGCGGCCGCGGGACAGCATGGCGCCAATGAGGATACCTATAAAAATTACACCTGCGCCGGTGATAAACCACAGCTTGTTGTTGCCGTTACGCAGTTCCTTGAGTTCCTGCATCAATACATCGTGTTGTGCTTCAAGGCTGGCATTGTTTCTATTTAAAGTCTGGTTTTCCTGAAAAATTTCTTCTGATTCGCCAGCGACCTTGCGCAAATGTAGCGCATCGTCCGTCAGCTTTTTATTCTCAATTTCCAGTTTTTCGTATTGGGCGGCAATTTTTGCAAGTTCATTGCGTTCCTTGCTGATTTCCTTAAATTGTTGTTTCAATTCCTTGTGTTCGGTTTCGAGCTTGGCGAGCTTTACCTGGATGGGGGGTAAAAGCAGGCGTGCCGCTGGTTCATCCATCAAATAGCGCTTCAATACCCAGCCTACGGTGCCATCGTCTGTTTTAACCCGGGCATGAGTTTTATCCGAGTCCAGAATCCGCACTTTAGTACCGCTCTCTAAAGAACGAATAATTCGATGCTCATTCGTTTTGCCGCTGCGCAGTGTAATGGCAAGGTTATCGGTCACGTATTGCGTGGAATTGCCGTTGCGTGCGCCTGAACCGGTCTGGGCAAAACTGCTGACCGGCATCAGGATCAGGCAACCAACAAGTATTAATTCTATGAAATATAAAAATAAATTCTTATTGCGCATGGTTGTGTCCAGGCTCAACTTAACAGTTATCAATGGAATCCCCCGAAGTAACGATGCCTGAATGCAGCAAATCAGGTGCCAATTCGAAAGGATTTGTTGAATAATAAATAGTCTAATGTCCTTTTTCTGAGAATTTAGTAAAATAACGCCTTAACGCCGCCCTCTGTCGTGTAAAATTGACGTATGCGGTGCACTGAGATACAGTCACTGACTAAATTGGCGGTCGCTGCGTGGGAGGAGAGGGTATTATTAGCAGCGCATCGTTTATAAGAAAACCGGTTTATTCGGTTCATTAGTTCAAATAAATTCCAAACTAAAGGGTGAAGTCATGAGAAAAAGAATCACTTCTTTCGGAGCGATCTTGGGGATAATTTTAATGTCGCAATCGGCGCAAGCCGATCAGGTGATTGCAGGGGGGATGGACATCTCTGAGGGGGATCCTGAAGCAGGGAAAACCAAATCTGAGCTTTGCCATGGTTGTCACGGTGTCGATGGCATAAGTATTGATCCCACCACTTTCCCCAATCTGGCCGGGCAATATGCTGGCTATATTTTCAAACAAGTACAGGATTTTCAGCTGGGTAATCGCCAGGATGACACTATGTCCGCCATGGCTGCCATGGTAACCAGCAAGGAAGATCTAAGAGATATTGCGGTTTATTTTCAATCACAAAAGAAGATGAAAGGTAAACCCACCAACACTGCATTAGCTAAAGATGGCGCAAAAATTTTCAAGGATGGCAATCCAAAAAGCGGGGTTTATGGTTGCGTAAACTGCCATGGCGAAAACGGCAAGGGCAAAGGCCCCAACAATTCCCTGTTTCCGGTGATTGGCGGTCAAACCAAGGCTTACCTGGTAAAACAGTTGAATGACCTCAAGAGCGGCAAGCGCACCAATGACCCTGCGGGTATGATGGCCGATATCGCGAAGAAACTCAGTGATAAAGAAATTCAGGCCGTAGCGGAATATTTGTCCGGTCTGTAAATCTTTCGAACTATAAAAAAATGCGCCTTCGGGGCGCATTTTTTTTGCCAGGGATTTTTCAGGTCAGCTTTTGGTAAATGCCACCACGTGCTGAATATCCATACGAATATTGACTTTGTCTCCCAGCATAAAATCTTCATGACTGGGAAATAATGAGAGAATTTTGGTACCCGTGTCTAACTGCAAGGTGTACATAATCTCTGCGCCTTTAAACGCTTTTTCCGTAACTTTTCCCTGCAGCGGTCCTTCCGGGTCATATACCACGTCATCCGGGCGCAATAAAATTTCCACCTTGGACTCTTCCGGCCAATTATAGGCACGGTCGGCATTCACAATTCCAAACTCGGTGCGAATCTGGTTTGGTGTAACCATGACGCCATCGATAAAGACACCCTGGCCAATAAAATCCGCGACAAAGCGATCCGCGGGTTCGTGATAAAGATTAAATGGTGTATCCCATTGTAGAATGTGCCCGTCTTTCATGACGCCGACGCTATCGCCAAGTGCAAAGGCTTCATCCTGATCGTGGGTTACCATAATGCCGGTTATGCCGCGATTTTTTAAAATATTGCGGACTTCGCTGCTCAAGCGTTTCCGCATTTCCACGTCAAGATTGGAAAAGGGTTCATCCAGCAGGATTGCCTTGGGGTGGGGTGCCAATGCTCTGGCCAGTGCAATACGTTGTTGTTGGCCGCCCGAGAGCTCATGCGGATAACGCTCCCCGTATTCGTTCATACCTACTACCGATAACATTTCACGGGCAGTTGCTTGTTGTTCCGTTTTGCCAAGTTTACGCAGTCCAAAGGAAATGTTCTCCAGGACCGTCATATGGGGGAACAGAGCGTAGTCCTGAAATACCATACCAAGCTGGCGTTTTTCCGGGACCAGGGTAAAACCGGGGCGCGATACCTCCTGGTCGTTTATATGGATAGTGCCATGATGCACCGGTTCAAATCCGGCTATGGCGCGCAGTACGGTGGTTTTGCCGCAGCCGCTGGGACCGAGCAGGCAGACCAGGCTGCCCTGGTTAACATGTAAGGAAAGGTCTTTTACGATCGTTTGCTGGCGATATTTGCACTCAATATTTTTAACTTCGATAAGTGCGTTCATTGTTATAAAAATTTAACGGTTAAATTGCGGCTGGTAGTCAAAGGCGCTATCGCGAACAAAGTAAAAATTCCAGCAATGCCTTTTGTGAATGCAGACGGTTTTCAGCTTCATCCCAGACAACACTTTGCTCACTATCAATAATGTCGGCGGCAACTTCTTCACCACGGTGTGCCGGGAGGCAATGCATAAACAGCGCATTCTCGTGGGCGGCTCCCATGATTTGCCGATTAACCTGGTAGTTTTTAAACGCCGCTTCCCGTTGTTTCTGTTGTTGTTCCTGGCCCATGCTTGACCATACGTCAGTGACCACCAAGTCGGCGTTTTTCGCGGCATCCAGGGGGTTATCGTACAAGGTGACAATATCAGGTTGTGCCTGCGATAAGACCTCTGTCAATGGTTCGTAACCCCTGGGACTGGCGATGTGCAGGTTAAATTGTAATTGCTGTGCGGCATGGATGTAGGAGTGACACATATTATTACCATCACCAATCCAGGCCACGGTTTTACCCTGGATGTCACCACGGTGTTCAACGAATGTCTGTATATCCGCCAGTAGTTGACATGGATGATGTAAATCAGTCAAGGCATTGATTACAGGGACTAATGAATAAGAAGCAAATCTTTCCAGCTTTTCATGTTCGAACGTTCGGATCATGATGACGTCGACCATGCGCGACAGTACGCGCGCTGTATCTTCGATCGGTTCGCCGCGACCCAATTGCGTATCACGCGGGGATAGAAATATTGCCTGCCCCCCGAACTGCGCCATGCCCGCTTCGAAAGAAACGCGGGTACGGGTAGATGATTTTTCGAAAATCATACCCAGCACCTTGCTCTTGAGCGGCTGATAGATTTCACCGGCGCGCTGCTTGGCTTTTAATTCGATGGCGCGATAAATCAGTTTCTGCAAATCGTCGCTGCTTAAATCAAACAACGTAAGAAAATGGCGAATTCCCATAGCGGTTACTCGTAATTGATTTATTTTGGTTTAAATTCGGATACAAGACTGCTGACTTTATCAACGATCAAGTCAGCTTCATCATCACTCAGTATCAATGGCGGTAGCAAACGGATGCGGTTTTCATTGGCGACGTTAATGACAATACCCATGTCCAATGCTTGTTGCGCCAATGCCTTGCAGGGGGCGTTCAATTCGACAGCAATCAATAATCCCTTACCCCGGATGTCTTTCACATGGGGATTCATCGCCAGGTTTTGCCGCAAACCTTCAAGGATACGTTTACCCAGCACGTTGGCACGTTCCACCAGTCCATTTTGCTCGATGGTTTCGATCACTGCCAGTGCGGTTCGGCAGGCCAGTGGATTGCCTCCAAAAGTGGTTCCATGGTTGCCGGGCTGAAAAGTTTGTGCAGCTTCACCTTTTGCCAGGCAGGCGCCAATGGGGACACCATTGCCCAGTGCCTTGGCGAGTGTCATGATATCCGGTGTTATACCGTGGTGTTGAAAGGCAAACCAGCGACCTGAACGGCCCATGCCAGTCTGGATTTCATCAAGAATCATTAACCAGCCCTGTTTATCGCAAATTTCCCGAATGGCCGGCAGATAACTATCGTCAGGTATATTGATACCACTTTCACCCTGTAAAGGTTCAACCATTACCGCCACAACATTTTTGTCATGTTTGGCAATGTTACGCAAAGCATCGATGTCGTTGTAAGGCGCCCGGGAAAATCCGGCCACCAGCGGTTCAAAACCTGCCTGTACTTTACGGTTGCCCGTCGCAGTAAGTGTTGCCAGGGTACGGCCATGAAAACTGTTTTCGGTAACAATGATAGTGGGCTGCTTGATACCTTTATGGTGCCCATACAGGCGCGCGATTTTAATGGCCGCTTCATTGGCTTCGGCGCCGGAATTGGAAAAGAAAACATTATCCATTCCCGCCAGTGCCGTTAATTTTTCCGCCAACTGTTTTTGCAGTTCAATTTCGAACAGATTGGAGGTGTGCAACAAGCGCTTTGCCTGCCCGCAAATGGCTTCGCTGATAGCCGGATGGGCATGGCCCAGGCCGGTCACGGCAATACCGCATAATGCGTCCAGATACTTGTTGTCTTTGTTGTCCCATAGCCAGCAACCGTTACCGTGGGTAAAGGTAACAGGCAATGGCGCATAGGTTTTCATCAGCTTGTTGGTTGTCATGGATTCGGTTGTGTCTTAAAAGCAAAACGGCAGTCTCGTCTGAGACTGCCGAAACTGATAGTGTAAGCCAGTATATTATCGGTAAAAACCACAATGGGCAAATTATGCCTGGCCGTTCTTCCGCAGGTTTCCGCCGCCATAAATGCAAACCCGGCGTGGGGCCGGGTTTGTCGTAGCTGGCATGGAATCAGGTTTTAAAAAACGCCGTGAGAATGGCTGGCCATAAAGAAGAGCATCGGAATAGATAGCATGGTATTGGTCCGTGACGCCAGCAGTGCGGTACGTTTGGCTTTGGCAATTTCGTCGGCGCTTGCCTGCACAATACCCAGTACTTTTTTCTGATTCGGCCAGATTAATACCCAGACGTTGAACAGCATGATAGTGCCCAGCCAGGCACCCATACCGATATTTTCAAAACCTTCCTGAAACGTGAAGGCCGCAACGAAATTCTTGTTTAACAAGCCAGCACCCGCAACCCAGGTGACGACTGCTGCCCAGCGAAACCAGAGCAAGGCGCGCGGCGCAACATATTTACCGATGGCGGCAGGGCCAGGGCCGTCTTTATCCGCCGTGGCAGCGGCCATTGCCGGGACCTGAATAAAATTAAAGTAATAGAGTAATCCAATCCAGGTGATACCTGCGAGGAAATGTATCCAACGTTCAAAAAATAGTAGCTCCGCCATGATCAATACCTTCTGGTTGGTGTTGTTAGGTAAAATCCGTTAATTAAGAGCACGTAATATTGATAGATCTTTTATGCTTAATCAGTGGGTTCGTTAAACTTAAAGTGCGTTGGTGACGAACGCTAACACCAGCGTCAGAACAAACCCGGAGATAATAGTGCCAAGAATTGAATCAAGTGGGTTCATAGCTTGGGTTCCTTATGTCAATTGTCACTATGCTTGCGCATGTGACCGAGATTAAGTGCTGGTTGAATTGCGATCAAAATAGTTGACTGTTTAAGTCGGAGAAATCGTAGAGCAATGATCTGCATAATGCAATATGATAGTAAGGATATTTTCAGGTTTACAGGCTCGTTATGCAGAATCCATCGATGTCGCCAATCGCGTTAAGTATCTTCGCCAGCCGCGTAGAGGCGGTTTGCGATGAAATGGGCGCCGTGCTTCAACGCAGCGCATTTTCCCCGAATATAAAGGACCGGCTGGATTTCTCCTGCGCCATATTTGATGCCCAGGGTGACCTGTTTGCCCAAGCGGCTCATATTCCCGTGCACATGGGCAGTATGGCCTATGCGATGCGCGACATTGTCAGTCAACAGGATTGGCAGAAGGGGGATATGGTTATCCTTAACGATCCGTTTATGGGCGGTACGCATTTGCCGGATGTTACGGTGATTGCACCGTTATTTGTCGATGACCAGCTGATCGCGTTTGTTGTTAACCGCGCCCACCATGCCGACATTGGTTCAGAGACGCCGGGTTCTATGCCTATTTCTCGGTCCCTGGATGAAGAAGGCATTATTATTCCACCGACCTTTCTGATGCGCGATGCAAAAATTATATCCGACGTGATGGATCATCTGGTGGGCAAAACCAGCACGCCGGCGCAAAGCTATGGTGATTTTGCCGCGCAGCTTAGTGCCAACAGAACAGGCTTGTTGCGCCTGGAAACACTTGTCGATGAAATGGGAGTCGCTGCTTTCAACACAGCTATTATCGAACTTAACGCCTACGCGGAACGATTGGCGGTGAGTGCGTTAACACAAATTCCAGCAGGTGTTTATGCGTTTGAAGACGTCATGGATAATGACGGTCTGGGTAACGAAGATATCCAGATTAAAGTAAGGATTAGTGTTCAGAGTTCGCAGGTCACAGTGGACTTCACAGGCAGCGCGCCACAGACCGCCGGCAACATCAACTGTCCATTATCCGTCGCGGCGGCAGCGGTTTATTATGTGTTTTCCTGTCTTATGCCGGTGTATGCGCCCACCTGTCAGGGCCGCTTTCGTAATATTAAAATCATCGCGCCATTGGGGAGCCTGATCAATGCGCAGCGGCCGGCGGCCGTAGCAGCAGGTAATGTGGAGACCAGTATGCGCGTCGTTGATGTAGTGATGGGCGCATTGGCGCAAGCCATACCAGAGCAAATTCCGGCAGCCAGTCATGGCAGTATGAATAATGTCGCGATGGGAGCGCGTAATTCTGTCGCGGGCGTCAGCACGCAATGGGATTACTATGAAACCATCGGCGGCGGGATGGGAGGTGGTCCGTTGGCGCGAGGCATCGATGCAGTACAAACTCATATGACGAACACGCGTAATACACCTATTGAAGTATTGGAAAGTCTGTATCCCTTGCGTATACCACGTTATGCACTGCGTGGCGGTTCGGGTGGACACGGCAAACATTGCGGCGGCGAGGGTATTATCCGGGAATTTGAGTTTCTGGAGCCTGCAACAGTTACTTTGCTTACAGAACGTAGAAGGCATCAGCCGTGGGGATTGCAGGGTGGCGCAGCGGGTAAAGCAGGTGCTAATCAACTCAATGAAAAACCTTTAGATGCCAAACAAAGTTTTTCCGCAAAGCCAGGTGATCACCTGATTATCGAAACAGCCGGCGGTGGAGGTTGGGGATCAAGATAGCATATGTTAATGGATGAATTAATACTGAGGAATTATTAACGCTATGTGTGGTATTTGTGGGGAGTTGCGATTCGATAAACAGCCGGCCCGACTTGAGACCGTGCAGCGCATGATGGACAAGTTGACGCGGCGTGGCCCGGATAGCGCGGGTCACTTTCGTGATGGTGTGCTAGCTCTTGGGCATCGTCGGCTTTCCATTATTGATTTGTCTGAACGTGCCAATCAGCCAATGAGAGATGACAAGCTGGGGTTGAGTATTGTTTTTAACGGCACGATTTACAACTATCCCCAGCTACGCGATGAGTTGCTTAGTAAAGGTTATTCGTTCTTCTCGAGCGGTGATACCGAAGTCATTATCAAGGCATATGCCGAATGGGGAGAAGCTTGCGTTGAACGCTTGCATGGCATGTTTGCTTTTGCTATCTGGGATAGTAAAAACCAGGTGTTATTTCTGGCGCGCGACCGCCTCGGAATCAAGCCACTTTATTACAGTCAAACTTCAGGACAGTTTCGCTTTGCTTCCAATACCCAGGCATTGTTAGCAGCCGGCGGCGTGGATACTTCCATTGATCCGGTTGCGTTGCATCATCAATTTACCCTGCATGCGGTGATACCAGCGCCGCGTACCATTTTGAACGGCATTCGTAAATTGCCGCCGGGTTACATCATGACAGTGCGACCAGACGGGTCATCCAGTAGCAGGCCCTACTGGGAATTGCGTTCCTGTCGACCCGCGCAAGCGAAAACCGAACAGGAGTGGATTGACGCCATTCATGAAAAGCTCAAACAGGCCGTGGAAAAAAGAAAAGTTATCGCCGATGTACCGGTGGGTGTGTTGCTGTCCGGTGGTCTGGATTCCAGTTTACTGGTGGGGTTGCTGGCAGAAGCCGGTGTCAGTGACCTGCGTACTTTTTCCATTGGTTTTGAAGATATTGGTGAAGAAAAGGGTAGCGAGTTTGAATACTCGGATCAGGTGGTCGAACGATTCAACACCCAGCATCACAAGATACATATTCCCAACGCCGATGTGCTGAAGCGACTGCCGGAAGCGGTGCAGAACATGGCAGAACCCATGTTTGGCCAGGATGCGGTGGCGTTTTATTTGTTGTCCGAACAGGTGTCGAAACAGATCAAGGTGGTGCAAAGCGGCCAGGGTGCGGACGAAGTGTTTGGCGGCTACTTCTGGTATCCATTAATGAATCAGGCGAGTGGTACTGATCTGGAGCGTTTCGCGCATAACTATTTCGATCGTGATCACGATGAGTTCCTGGAGATGGTAACTGACCGCTATCAGGGTGAGGATTACACCGGTCGATATGTTGCACAGCGCTTTGCGAGCATCCAGGGTGATGAGTTCATGGATCGCGTGTTCAATCTGGATGTGACCACCCTGATAGTGGACGATCCAGTCAAACGCGTCGATAACATGACCATGGCCTGGGGTCTCGAAGCCAGGGTCCCGTTCCTCGACCATGAACTGGTGGAACTGGCGGCGCAAATGCCGCCGCAGTTGAAACTGAAGGACAACGGCAAGTACGTATTAAAGGCGATCGCCCGCGGCCTGTTGCCCGATGCCGTCATTGACCGGCCCAAGGGCTATTTTCCCATGCCGGCGCTGAAGTACGTGCGTGGCGAGTTTTACGAGTTTATGCGGGAGATCCTCAATTCCGAGACTTGCCGCCAGCGCGGTTTATACGACCGGGTCTATGTCGAAAAACTGTTAGCGGCCCCTGAAGAACACTTTACCCGTATCCAGGGCAGTAAGCTCTGGCACCTATCCCTCCTGGAGTATTGGTTACAGCTCAATTTACCCTAATCTTAGCTATATCTGACTTGTTTAGTCAGTTATTTCTGGTAGACTACTCTCTATCCAACGTTAAATGAAAGGTTATTGTCGGGATAATCAAAATCGAGAAGAGGTCATCAAGCAATGGACGTTTTGGAACGAATTCATCAACAAGTCACTGAAAATCCAGTGGTACTGTACATGAAAGGCACCCCCAGCATTCCCCAGTGTGGATTTTCCAGTCGCGCGGCGGAAGCGCTGAAAGCCTGTGGTCAGGAGTTCACCTATGTGAACGTGCTGGCTGATCCGGAAATTTTTGAAAACCTGCCCCGTTACGCCGACTGGCCAACATTTCCCCAGCTATACATTAATGGTGAGCTGGTTGGCGGTTGCGATATTACCCTGGAGTTATACCAGCGCGGAGAGTTGAAACAAATGGTTTCAGACGCTGTCACCAAAGCCAGCGCCTAACTCAGTAACGGTTATCGAAAAGTTTTAACAACCCTCCCTCAGCTAAGGTTGTAAGGCTGTCCCTACGGGCAGCCTTTTTTTTGCTGGTATTTATTCCTGAGGCGGAGGGAAGGCGTCGCCCCACATATTGACGATCTTGCAAAACAGTTCCGCAGTTTTTTCCGCATCATATTTCGCGGAATGGGCATAGTCATTGTTCCATTCAATGCCGGCGGCTCGCATGGCGCGCGCCAATACGGTTTGCCCATATGCCAGGGCAGACAACGTGACGGTATCAAAGGTGCTGAAATGATGAAAGGGATTCCGCTTGATGCCGGTTCGATCCACTGCAGCTTTCACAAAAGACAAATCAAATGCTGGATTGTGGCCCACCAGTATGGCGCGAGTGCAGGCCTGTTCTTTTACTGCTTTACGAACCGGCTCGAAGATAGTTTTTAATGCATCAAACTCAGACACCGCAAAGCGGAAGGGATGATGGGGATCGATACCGGTAAACGCCAGCGACGACTCATCAAGATTTGCACCGGGAAAAGGTTGCACATGGGAAGAGTGCGTTTCGCTAACCTTCAGTTGCCCTTCATCGTCAAAAGTAAGGGTAACGGCAGCAATTTCCAGCAACGCATCTGTTTTGGCATTAAATCCGGCGGTTTCCACGTCAACTACGACGGGCAAGAAACCGCGAAACCGGTTTGACATGAGTTTAGCTGTGGCTTTCACATTATTTGTCATTAAGAAATACAGCTGTTTGTTTAACTGGTTGGCACCAATTTCCAGGGCAAAGTTTCAGCGGCGAAAAGAGGGATCAGTCGCTCCTTGCCTGTGTCATAATGGTTGGGCACTTGCCATGTTTCCCGGGTCAGGGTGATTTTTTTACTGTTGCGTGGCAGGCCATAAAAATCCGCACCGAAATGACTGGCAAATCCTTCCAGCTTGTCCAGTTTGCCTGCCTCTTCAAACGCCATGGTATAAAATTCCATTGCGGCGTGCGCACTGTAAATACCGGCACAACCACAGGCGCTTTCCTTGGCAGCCTGAGCGTGAGGCGCGCTGTCAGTTCCGAGAAAAAATTTCGCATTCCCACTGGTGGCTGCTTCCAGCAATGCCTGCTGATGGCTCTGACGCTTCAACACCGGTAAACAATAATAGTGCGGTCTGATGCCACCCACCAACATATGGTTGCGATTAAATAACAGGTGGTGCGGCGTAATAGTAGCGGCTATGTTGTCGTCGCTGGATAACACGTATTGCACCGCGTCCTGCGTGGTAATATGTTCAAACACGATACGCAGCTGGGGAATTTTTTTGCGCACCGGTTCCAGTATGCGATCAATGAAGATTTTTTCACGGTCGAAGATGTCAATTGTATTATCGACAACCTCACCATGCACCAGTAACAGCATATCCTGTTCAGCCATCACGGCGAGAGTATCGTATACTTTGCTGATATCCGTGACGCCACTATCAGAGTTGGTGGTCGCCCCGGCGGGATAATATTTAACAGCATGAATGAAGCCGCTTTGTTTTGCCTTGACGATTTCTGCCGGTGAAGTATTGTCGGTTAAGTACAATGTCATCAGGGGTTCAAATTCGGAATCCTTGCTCAGCGCTGCAAGAATGCGTTCCCGATAACCCAGTGCTGCATCGGTAGTAGTTACCGGGGGTTTCAGATTGGGCATGATGATGGCGCGGGCGAATTGCCGTGCAGTATGCGGTAGCACAGTACGTAGCATAATGTCATCGCGCACATGCAAGTGCCAATCGTCAGGTTGTGTAATGGTGAGTGACTGCATGGATTTTGGTGTATTCTCTCAGTGGGCGTTATTATGCCATGAAAGCTGCATCGAGCGGTGAAAAATCCTGCTGCTATCATTAAGTAGACTATTAGTTACCTGTATATTCATGAGAATCCCACGAATTTATCAAGCCATACTGCTGCGGGAAGGCGAGATTATCAATCTGGACAGCCAGGCAGCCGCCCATGTCGCGCGCGCGTTGCGGATGAAAAGTGATGACCAAATTATCGTATTTAACGGAGAGGGTGATGAATATCTGGGTGTGATCGAAGCAGTCGATAAGCGCTCGGTGACGGTCCGATTAGGCGCCCAACAACAGCCTGCCACTGAATCGCCTCTGCATATCACGCTGGTGCAGGGTGTTTCACGTGGTGAGCGCATGGACTACACCTTACAGAAATCCGTGGAATTAGGCGTAAGCGAAATTTGTCCAGTGACGACACAGCATATTTCGGTACACATGGACGCCGTGCGAGCGCAAAAGAAACAGAGCCATTGGCAAGGTATTGTCAACAGCGCGTGTGAGCAAAGTGGGCGTGGCGTCGTTCCCACCGTGCATGCTTTGCAATCATTGCAGGCTTGCGTGGAAGGGCTGGCTCCGAACGAAGCACCGTTGCGGATCGTGCTGGATCACGGGTCTGCAAGTACATTCAGTAGCATTGACGTGGGTAATGCAGGCCGCATTGTATTTGTTGCGGGTCCGGAAGGGGGATTGTCAGACGAAGAAAGGCAGTGGTTAATTGCGAAAGGTTTCACTGCTATTGCCATGGGCCCACGAATACTGCGCACCGAAACTGCTGCCATCGCTGCCATTGCCATCATGCAGGCGCGCTGGGGTGATTTTAAATGATGGGTCATTGTTGTAGCCGGGCATACTTAATATGAATGCGCTGCGTACCCTGAGAAAACTGTCGTTCCTGTCGCCCAAACGCCGGCTGGAATGGTATCCCCCATTCTTCTTTATGCGAATCAAGGTCATCGAATTCCAGGATGACTGGCGTCTGATTCGGATCAGGCTGCCATTGAATGGTTTTTCTAAAAATATGGGTGATGCCATGTTTGGGGGCTATCAGGCATCGCTGGCGGATCCGATCGCAGCGTTAGCATGTGTAAAACGTTTTCCTGGATATTCAGTGTGGACTCGTGCCATGCATATTGATTTTATCCGTGAAGGCAACAGCGATCTTGAATTGCGCTTTGAGTTTGACGACAATCTTTTTCAAGAAATAAAGCGAGAGTTGGAGCAAAAAGGGCGCAGTACACCCACGTTTCACTATTCCTTTTATCGCAGTGACGGAGAAATTTGTAGTAACGTGACGAATAAAGTCGCTATACGTCCACCGAATTATAAAAGCAAAAAGTAACAAACTATCAGATTGATGTATCATTATGAATATAAATTACCAGACCATATTAACAGTGCTGGGCCGCGAGATCAGGGAAGTTGCCAGAGAAGAGCTATTACCACGGTTTGCGTCGCAGCGATTTGACCAACAAACCAAGCGTGATGGCAGTGTGGTCACAGAAGCCGATGGTGCGGTACAGGAACGTATTGCGACATTTTTGCAGGCGCAGTGGCCTGAGATTGCTTTTCTTGGCGAAGAAATGGCAGCGCATGAACAGCAGCGCATGATGCAAAATAATGCAGTGTGGTGCCTCGATCCGCTGGATGGAACCAGTAATTTTGCGACCGGTATTCCTTTCTTCGGGATTTCTCTGGCCTTGATTGAAAATCAACAGCAAAAGCTCGGTCTCATCTATGATCCGATACGGGATGAATGTTATACCGCGCTGAAAGGCGAAGGCTGCTGGTTAAATGGCGTGGCTTTATCGGCTACAGAAATGCATGCCAACCTGACCGAACTGAAACAAATGATAGCCGTAGTTGACCTGAAGCGGTTACGCGGACCGGTATTAACCTCTTTAGTAACAGAGCATCCGTTTCGCTCGCAACGCAACTTTGGCTCCTGTGCCCTGGAGTGGTGCTGGCTGGCCGCCGGGCGTTTTCAGCTTTATATCCATGGCGGTCAGAAATTGTGGGACTACGCGGCAGGCACACTTATTTTACAAGAGGCCGGGGGTATGAGTACTTCACTAACCGGTGAAGCAGTTTTTACCTCATCACTGGAACCGCGCCCGGTTGTGGCTGCATTTAACAATGCGGCCTATCAACAATGGTATGCATGGATTGATCAGCACAACCAGTAACACAACTTTTCATTACTAGTCTAATAAGGAAGCCGTTTTACATTATGAAAGGCAATCTCAGAAAGATGCTTTCGGAAAATACCAATCCGGTCACTTACAGTTTACCCGTGGGCGATAGCGTGGTGGGGCTAAACGAGTTTTTGGGGAAAAAAATCTCTTTAACCTATACGGGCACCATTAACTGTATTGCCTGTGGACGCAAGACCAATAAAAGTTTTAATCAGGGATATTGTTTTCCCTGTTTGCGCTCTCTCGCGGAATGCGACAGCTGTATTGTCAAGCCGGAATTGTGTCATTTTGCTGAAGGCACCTGTCGTGATGAAGAGTGGGCCAGGTCACATTGCATGCAGGATCACTTTGTTTACCTGGCAAATTCATCCGGCATAAAAGTAGGTATTACTCGTCACACCCAAATACCCACGCGCTGGATTGATCAGGGGGCGACGCAAGCATTGCCAATGTTTAAAGTCGCCAGCCGCCATGTTTCCGGACTGCTGGAAGTCATCATTAAAAATCACGTGGCGGACAAAACGGACTGGCGCAAAATGTTGAAAGGCGATCCTGAGCCGGTGGATCTTGCGGCAAAACGTGATGAATTATTTATGGAATGCGCAACAGAAATAAGCCGGCTCAGTGATACATTACCAAAAAGCAGTATTGAAAAATTGCCTGATGAAAGCACTACCAGTATCGACTATCCAGTGACGGAATTTCCCACCAAGGTAACTTCTCTCAATTTTGATAAAACAGCGGAGGTTGCCGGTAAGCTGCTGGGTATTAAGGGCCAGTACCTGATCCTCGATATTGGTGTGATCAACATTCGTAAATTTGGCGGTTATGAAATCAAGTTTTCCGTGTGATGCCAGTTAGGCTGATGCGGCTAAATCGCTGTCATCACGATGATTTTTCTATCAGCTATTCGATAAAACCTGTACTAAATCCTGTCTCAACCGGCTGGTTTTATCGGTCAGGGTTTTTGTATATCTTATTGATACAAAACAACTAATCGCAATAAATCGATGATCTATTCGACGCCTATAACTTGACCTCGCGGCGCAAAACAACGATGATATCGCGTTTTCGATGCCCTGGGGTCAACTCAACGGCAATGAGGATGAACGTCTGGGCGCAAGTGATTGCTGATTGCATAAGGTATCAGCACTCCCTGCGCCGCGATACAGCACGAAAACTCTTTGCAATAAGAACGATACCTCACGGCTTACTTATTTTTTAGAAACTTCAATATGAACTCAGGCCAATGTTGAGTCTGCATTTGAAGTTTTAATTCCCAATTTTAGTTAACAAGATCAGGTGAACAATGAGCCAACTAAGCACGGCTGATAAAAAACGGCTGCTTCGCAGCATGCTTTACGCGCGACGTTTCGAGGAACGTTGTTATGAAGCTTACGTTGAACGTAAGATCGGTGGATTTTTACATTTGTATCCGGGACAGGAAGCGTGCGCCCACGGCGTGATAGAAGCCGCGAAAGCCGGCCATGATTATGTGATCACCGGTTATCGGGATCATGTGCATGCCATTTTATGCGGCGCGCCTCCCAAGGAAGTGATGGCTGAACTTTATGGCAAGGAAACCGGTTCCAGTAAAGGTCGCGGTGGTTCCATGCATATTTTTGATGTGCGTTATCGTTTTATGGGCGGCTACGCACTGGTAGGTGGTCCTTTCCCGTTGGCAGTGGGTATTGCCAAAGGAATAAAAATGAAAGGCGGTGATGAAATTTCCATGTGTTTCCTGGGTGACGCGGCCAACAATCAGGGTTCGTTTCACGAATCGTTGAACATGGCCAAGATCTGGCAATTGCCGGTGTTGTTCATTTGTGAAAACAACTTATATGGTATCGGTACCCGTATCGATCGTTCTACTGCAGTACTTGATCAATACAAACGTGTCTGTGGTTACGATATGCCGGCCAAACAGGTTGACGGCCAGGATATCGAGATTGTTTACGAGGCGGCGCAAGAAGCGGTTGAATATGTGCGCTCCGGTAAAGGGCCTTACTTCCTGGAATTAAAGACCTATCGTTATCGCGGCCATTCCATGTCGGACTCCAATGCTTATCGAACCAAGGAGGAAGAGGAAGAATGGAGCAGGCGCGACCCTATTAACATTTTACGTGATCGGTTGATCGATGCCGGTGAAATGACCATGGATGAATACAGTGCTTTAGATAAAGAGCTGATTGATAACATTGAGAGTGATGCAATCAAGTTTGCTGAAGAATCACCTGAACCCAGGGTTGAAGAGCTTGAAAAATACGTTCTCGCTGAGAATGATCCATATGTGCACGGAGGGGCGAAGTAATGGCTGAATTAATGTATTGGGAAGCGATTCGCCGAGCGCATGACGAAGAAATGTCGCGTGATCCTCTGGTCATTTGTATGGGTGAAGATATCGGTATCGCCGGCGGTACCTATAAAGCCACCCAGGGTCTATATGACAAGTTTGGCCCGGAGCGTGTTATCGATACGCCAATCTCGGAAAATGGCTATACCGGTGTGGGGGTTGGAGCGTCATTCGTGGGCGTACGTCCTATCATCGAAATCATGTCGGTGAATTTTGCCTGGCTTGCGTTAGATCAGATAGCTAATAGTGCTGCGAAAGTACGTTATATGTCGGGTGGTCAACTCGAAGCACCCGTCGTGATTCGTACCCCGGGCGGTACTGCGCATCAGCTGGGTGCGCAACATTCCGCACGCATGGAGAAAGTATTCATGGGTATTGCCGGTTTACGCGTAGTAACTCCGTCGAATCCCAAACAGGCCTACGGCATGATCAAGGCCGGTGTACGTTGCAATGACCCGGTATTAATCAACGAACATGAATTAATGTACAACATGAAAGGTGACGTGCCGGACGAAGAATATTTCCATCCGCTGGAAGGTTCCGAAGTCACCCGTGCCGGTAGCCATGTTACCTTGTTTGGTTACAACATTTCGGTGCACTGGTGTTTACAGGCTGCTGAAGTGCTTTCAAAACAACACGGTATTGAAGCGGAAGTCGTGGATCTCTATTCCCTGAGCCCACTGGATCGGGCGGGAATTGCCGAATCCGTTTCTAAAACCCACCGCGCAGTAATTGTGGAAGAAGCTGAGCCCATTGTGGGTGTTGGTGCGGAGGTTATGGCCATTATTAATGAAGAATGCTTTTACGAGCTGGATGCGCCGCCTGTTCGTGTGTCCGCAAAGCATGTACCCATTCCATTTAACCGCGGCCTTGAGAAAGCTTCCATTCCTAATGCTAATGATGTGGTAGCTGCGGTGTTAAAAATGGTTGGCAAATAACAAAAACGCAAAGTAACAAATAAAAGCAAAGCAGTCTTTTTCGGCAAAAACTTTTTTCCTTAACGAATTTATAGCAGACAGTTTATATGTCAGAACCTTACGTAATTAAAATGCCTCAGTTGTCGGACACCATGACCGAAGGTGTGGTGGTCAGCTGGGAAAAACAAATCGGCGACAAGATTGAGCGCGGTGATATCGTCGCTACGGTGGAAACCGATAAGGCTATCATGGATGTAGAAGTGTTCCGCGAAGGTTATTTGTCAGGACCTATTACGGATGTTGATAGCGTGGTGCCCGTCGGTGATGCGATCGCTTACCTGGTGGCAAGTGCTGATGAAGTGCAAGGTGCTGATGCGCAGGTGCCCAGTGGCGCCGTCAGTGCGGAACCAGAAATGGCTCCTGCAGAACCGGTTTCGAAAAAACCGGAAGGTGCATCACACGTCATCAAGATGCCTCAATTGTCAGACACCATGACCGAAGGCGTGGTGGTCAGCTGGGAAAAACAAATCGGTGACAAAATCGAGCGCGGCGATGTCGTGGCGCAAGTGGAAACCGACAAGGCAATCATGGACGTGGAAGTATTCCGTGAAGGCTATTTATCCGGGCCCATAGCGGAAGTCGATAGTGTATTACCGGTCGGCGGACCCATGGCTTATCTGGTAGATGATGCGTCGCAGGTTGTCAAAGAAGGTAGCGTGACTACTGTTACAGCTAAAGATGAAGATGTTACCAGTCCGTCCAAGCAGGACAAGCGCCATCAAATTGCGGCGGCACATCCCGCACCGGGACACAAAGCACCGGAATTACATGTGGAATTAACGGGCAAACCCGCGCCGCGCCCAGACAACAAGTATGCTACGCCTTATGCGAGAAAGCTTGCCGGTTCCTTGCATGTTAACTTGAATACTTTAAAAGGATCCGGTCCTGATGGCGTTGTGGTTGCGGCTGATGTGCGTCGTGCACAGCCGCTACAACGTCCGTCAGAAATAATGGAAGTTACGCCGGCACATGTGATGCCGGAGGTACAGGTGCCTGGTCATGGTCGTGCCATGACAGCAATGGAACGCGCGGTCAGTCATTCCATGACGGCATCGCTCACCATGCCCACTTTTAGAGTAACCGTTGATGCGCAGCCCGGTGCTTTGATTAAAGCTGCCAAAGCAAAAGGTGTATCGGTGACTGTCGCGATTGCCAAAGCCTGCGCTCTGGCGATGAAGAAACATCCCACCATTAACTGGTGTTACCAACCCGTCGATAAACTGGTGGAACGGGATCAGGTGGATATCGGTATGGCTGTTGCCGCCGAAGGCGGTGGCCTGGTTGTGCCGGTGTTGCGCCATTGCGAATCCCGCAGCCTCGAAGAACTCCATGAAATCTGGTCCGACCTGGTCGATCGTGGTCGCAAACGTCGGCTGGCCCCGGAAGAATATGCCAATCCTTCATTTATGGTTTCCAATATGGGCATGATGGGGGTGAGCTATTTTGATGCCATTCCCACGCCAGGTACTGCGGCGATTCTGGCTATCTCCTCAGCGGGTCCGGAAGGTATGCCGCTAACCGTGACCGCGGATCATCGCGTGGTAAACGGTGCCGAGGTTGCCCAGTATTTGAATACCCTGAAACAGAAAATTGAACACCCGGAAGAATGGATGGGCCCGATTGGCCCCGCGATTCCGGAAGGTGACTGGGATTATGATGTGGTTGTCATTGGTGGCGGACCGGGCGGCGAAGATTGCGCTCGGGATCTGGCGTCCCACGGATTGAAAGTCGCCATGATTAATGATTCCAAATATCCCGGCGGTGAATGTTTATGGCGCGGTTGCATTCCTTCCAAAGCCTGGCGTGCCGCAGCTGATCGTATTCGTGATCGTGCGCACGACGATCATTTAGGGGTGGAAGGTACGACCAAAGCGAAATTAAATTGGGAAAAACTGGAAGCCACGCGTCGTCATGTGCTGGAAACCCGTGGTGACATGGCGTTAAAGACCGATACCGGTGTACGCATTAAAGTTATCCAGGGCTTTGCATTCTTTGAAACGGATCATCGCGTGTTTGTTGATACATCCGGTAACAGCGATAATCCGCATAAGCGCGCCAAACATGGCGATGGCAGTCAGGGTGAGCATATTACTTTTGGTGCAGCAGTAATTGCCACCGGTGCGCCACCGTTTGTGCCACCTATCCCGGGTGCGATCGAAGGTTTGAAAACCGGCGATGTACTAACGTCCGATACTGTCTGGTTTCTGGAAGCGGTGCCCAAGAAGATCGGTGTGATTGGTGGTGGTGCCATCGGTGTGGAAATGGCGCAAATCTTTCAGGACTTTGGCTCCGAAGTAGTATTAGTGGAAGGTAAAGATCGTATCCTCGCCGAAGTGGAACCAGAGATTGCCAAGCAATTAACTGATGTCCTGAATGATGATCCCAATATCAAGATTTTTACCTCCGCCAAAGTGGAAGAAATCAAACACCGCACGAACAAGCGCAAGACCCAGTTAGTGTTTGAGAGTGCCGAAGGCAGCAAGCATCGTTACGCTTGTGACTATGTCATCATGGCAACAGGCAAAAGGCCTGAGCTTGATCCTTTGCAACTCCACAACGCCGGTGTGGTTACCGAAAACGGTGTTATCAAAGCCGATGCCCGCTGCCGCACTAACGTACCACACATCTTTGCAGTGGGCGATGTCATTGGTGGTTTGATGCTGGCACATACTGCCGGCCAGCAGGGCCGTGTCGCAGCCGCCAACCTGTTAGGCGAAGACATGAAGTACGACCAGAACAAGGATTCCGGTGTGATCTTTACCCGCCCGGAAGCAGCGTTTGTGGGTTTGTCGATGGAGCAAGCCAAAGCACAAGGTATCGATGCGGTGGAGGTTAAAATGCCCATGAACATTGATGCCAAGGCCATGATCAACAATGAACTGCACGGCATGATCAAAATCGTGGCGGACAAGAAAAACCACCGTGTTATCGGTGTGCATTACCTGGCAGATCATGCCGACACCCTGGTAGGTGAAGGCGTGATGATGGTTTCCGGTGAGATGACTCTGGAACAGGTGGCCAATGCTATTCATCCACATCCTACCCAGACTGAAATGTTTGGCGAAATGGCGCGCCGCTTGTTGAGCCGTTTACGTCGCAGTAGTAAGCAAAAGCAAAAAGCCGCGCCGGCTAAAAAGTAACGTTCCGCTATTCAGGTGCTTGTTTCAGCCGTTGTTACAGAGGGCTGGCAAGTACCTGACGTATCTTTGCTGATGCCAATCCAACGAATCATTTCATTGCTAAGGCTTGCGCTATCCAGTTGTATTTCCCGAGGTTTATTAAAAACTGTGAGCTGAATCACTCCAGAAAATCTACCCGCGACCGCTATTCCAGATTAAGCAGACTCTATTTTTACAGTCAACCACAGGATAAAACACAATGGGTGCAGCAGAAGATCTATCCATGGAATTGATCGGTGAGGGCGACTCCTTTAAGCATGAGTTGTGCGACATGATTGAAAGTGCGCAGATGTTTAATGACTTCGCGCGTTCAGATACGGAAGTTATCGCTGGCTACGCGCGTGCCTATAGCGTGAAAAAGGGTACCACGATTTTCAAGGAAGGCGGCAAGGGAAGCTTTATGTGCCTGGTGATTGACGGCCGGGTCGACGTGTACAAGGAAAACGACGGCAATACCAAGCGCCTCACCACTATTCGTCCTGGTAAAACCATGGGGGAAATGGCGTTATTGGATGAACTGCCCCACTCTGCGACCACGGTGGCTGTGGAAGACACCACTTTGGTGTTGATTACCAAATTTCATTTCGATCGTCTGAACGAAGAACACCCCGCCCTTGGCAACCGCATATTGCGCAAAATTGCTAAATTGTTGAGTTTGCGTTTACGGCAGACCACCGGCATTCTTTCCGACTACCTCGACTAGTCATTTTCAACAGTCCTCATCAGGCATCGCAGCGGGCCACTAGCCATTGGCAGTTCTGCTGCGCCATAAATATTGCGAAGTTGACTACTTAAAATTCAGGTTTCATCCCCCGCACGAAACCCCTATAATTCCCGGTTCCCACGTAACTGTTCAATCGGGCAAAGGTTTCTATGGCAAAAATCGACGTTAAAAAAGCAGTATTAGCCTATTCCGGAGGGCTCGATACCTCCATTATCCTGAAATGGCTACAGGACGAATATCATTGTGAAGTGGTCACTTTTACCGCGGATATCGGCCAGGGGGAAGAGGTAGAACCGGCACGCGAAAAAGCTCAGGCAGCCGGTGTCAAAGAGATCTATATAGACGACTTGCGCGAAGAATTTGCCCGTGATTTTGTCTTTCCCATGTTTCGTGCTAATGCGATTTATGAAGGCGAATATTTATTGGGAACCTCTATCGCCCGTCCCTTGATTGCCAAGCGACAAATTGAAATCGCGAATGAAACTGGTGCCGACGCGGTGTCGCATGGAGCCACCGGCAAAGGCAACGACCAGGTGCGCTTCGAACTGGGCTATTACGCGCTAAAACCTGATGTACACGTGATTGCGCCATGGCGCGAGTGGGATCTGAATTCGCGTAGCAAATTGATCGAATATGCAGAAAAACACGGCATTAGCGTGGAAAAGAAACGCGGCAAGCAGTCACCTTACTCCATGGATGCCAATTTACTGCATATTTCCTACGAAGGCGGTGTGCTGGAAGATACCTGGGCCGAAGCGGAAGAAGACATGTGGCGCTGGACAGTAGCACCGGAAAAGGCGCCCGACGAACCGACGATAATAGATCTCACCTATCGTCATGGTGATATCGTTGAAATCGACAGTGAAACACTGAGTCCGGCGCAAGTGATGGAAAAGTTAAATAATTTAGCTGCTGCAAATGGGATTGGCCGGGCGGATATTGTGGAAAACCGCTATGTGGGTATCAAGTCTCGGGGGTGTTATGAAACGCCTGCCGGCACTGTGATGCTGAAAGCGCACCGCGCTATTGAATCCATAACCCTGGATCGCGAAATTGCCCATTTGAAAGACGATATTATGCCGCGCTACGCGAAGCTAATTTATAACGGCTACTGGTGGAGCCCGGAACGCAAAGCATTGCAGTCGTTAATTGATGCTTCCCAGTCAACTGTTAATGGCCGTGTGCGTGTTAAGTTGTATAAAGGTAATGTCATTATCTTGGGTCGTGATTCAGAAACCGACAGCTTGTTCGATGCTAACATCGCGACATTCGAAGACGACGCGGGTGCGTATAATCAAAAGGATGCAGAAGGCTTTATTAAAATCAATGCCCTGCGTCTCAGACTGGCATCACGCTCCTAACTAGCTGCAAGTATGCAAGGTTTATCGGGCACCACTGTTTTATCTTTTGACGAACTGATTAATTAATGTACAATGAAACTGTACGACCAGTGAGGAAAACTTTATTGGTCAAGCAACGAAAGAGTAAGGTAAGATCGATAATAACGCTAAGCTCATTCGTGAAACATTGGTGGTCACATTGCAACATCAGCTCAATTTAGTAAACGGCATCAGCAAAGGCGAACTGCTCGATATCTCCACGGTCCGGGGCGAGGGTGCGTTTGCGCTGGATAATGACGGCAACCTGCTATTTCTCAATGAAGCCGCGGAGCGTTTGCTAGGTTGGGAGTCTGCCAGCCTGGTCGGCAAGAATTTTTTCGACGCGGTTAAATTTAAAGTAGATGCCATCGCTTCCCTGGGTGCTACCGAATGTGCAGCTGTGAAAAGTGTCGGCTGTTCCCATCTCCATAAAGGCGCCAATATCACCCGCAAAGACGGCGCCATTCTTTCCATTGTATTTGTCAGTATGCCTTTATTCGATAAAGGCAGGGTATGCGGCAAAGTATTTGTGTTCCGTGAATACAAGAATGCCAGCATCGAGGAAGAGCTCTATCGCAGCATCATCGAAGGCGCCGGCAGCGCAATTATCAAGCTTGATCTGACTGGAAAAATTGTTTTTGCCAATCAATATGCCAATGATCTGTTCGGTAACAACATCGATGCGAATCTTCCTACCAAGGTCGTGATGGCGTTGCAGCAGGACCCCGATTCATTGACCAGCCAGATGTGCATCAAGAAACAATGCCGCACGGCCAATGGTCGCAGCAAGATGATTTCCTGGACGGTTCGGGTGCTGCACGGTATCAACGCGAAAGTGGTCGGTGTAATCTGTGTGGGTAATGATGTCACCGAGAATCCGCAATCATTGCAAAGCGGCCAGGGAATCCAGAGTGAATTATTGCCTGATAAAACGCTGACTCATACGGTGCTGGATCATATTGGTGATGGGGTGATAACCGTTGGTAAGGACGGTTGTGTCGATTATTTGAACCCGGTCGCTGAACAACTCACCGGTTGGGCATGTCACGAAGCCAAAGGCCAGCCCTTAAAAGATGTATTTCATGTGGTGGATGAAAAATCCCGTGAACCCAAGATTCATTCCATATTTGACCGGAACTACGGTTCCCGCCGACAGCATCCAAGAAAATCACTTTTATTACGTAAGGATGGCTGGGAGTTTACCATCGAGGATTCTTCATCAAAGATTAGAGACCAACAAGGGAATGTGATTGGTGCCGCGATCATCTTTCGTGATATTACCGAACTGCAAGGCATGGAACGCTGGATGTTGTATGAGGCAACCCATGACGCCCTGACCGGATTAATCAATCGTCGCGAGTTCGACTCACGTTTAAATCAGGCGCTAGCCGCAGCGCGAGCGGAGGGTCGCCATTATGCTTTATGTTATATCGATATCAATAAATTTAAACTGATTAATGAGACCCATGGCAGGGATGCGGCTGACGAGCTGCTGAAACAGGTCGCCACTTTACTGCACTCCAAAGTGCGCGATACCGATGTCCTGGCCCGTCTGGGAGGAGATGAATTTGCGGTATTACTGAATAATTGCTCTATTCATAACGCGCTGGAAGCCGCGAACGCATTTCGTGAAGCAGTGCGCGATTATAAATTTGCCACGAACGGGGAAATCATCAGCCTGGGAATCAGTATCGGGCTGGTGCCAATCAATGCCGATGCTGGGGGTGTTGCGGATGTCATGGGCCTGGCCGATGCGGCTTGTTATGTGGCCAAAGACAAAGGTAATCATCGAATCCATGTTTATCGTGCACAGGACGTTGCGTTAAAGCAACGTCATGCCGATTTGAAATGGGTTCAGCGCATTCGCCGAGCCCTGGAAGAGAATCAGTTTCGTTTGTTTTGTCAAAGTATTGTTCCATTGAATGTGCCGGATGCCCACTCAGCGCATCATGAAATCCTGTTGCGCATGCTGGATGAGAAAGGTGAGTTGATACGACCCAGTGCATTTTTATCTGCCGCGGAACGTTATTCCCTGATGCCTTCGATTGATCGTTGGGTGGTGCAACACGCACTGGATTTACTGGATGAACGTATGAGGCGGAACCAGCACATCGGGATATTCGCGATTAATTTGTCAGCGCAGTCGCTGGACGATGAAAATTTTCTGAGTTTTGTTATCGATCAATTCGATAAGTCAATCGTGCCGCCCTCGCATATCTGTTTTGAAATTACTGAATCCACCGCTATTTCCAACCTGATCAGTGCTACACGCTTTATGTCTATTTTGCGCGGCATGGGTTGCAAGTTTGCGCTGGATGATTTTGGCCGCGGCTTTTCATCCTACGGTTATTTGAAAAACCTGCAAATTGACTATTTGAAAATTGATGGTTCATTTGTCCGGGATCTTGCCAACGATCCTGTGGACCATGCCATGGTTGAATCCATTAACCAGATCGGTCATATCATGGGCGTTCAGACCATTGCGGAATTCGTGGAAACCCAGGATGCGCTGGAAAAACTTATAGCCCTGGGTGTGGACCATGTTCAGGGTTATCAACTGGGCAAACCAAGACCAATGTGGCATAGTTTCCAATCGCTCCCTCCAGGTGGTAAGATTCAGTAACACTGAATACGCATCATTTTCCTTCGTTCAAATTACATTTTTTTATTTTAACAGTTCATTGCTGAAAAGGACTGTCATCAGCTGGCGTTGCACTATTATGCAACTGATGCAGTTGTTGTTGTTGCGGTGGTCGTTGAAACTTTGTATAGACTCGATATTTATAGCACCCAATTGTAGTCGGTGAATTATCCATATGTCGGTGAAAGCTTCCGAAATTAAACTGATCAACCGCGTTGCAGCCGGCGAAGAACCCGCGCTTGTACAACTTTTTCAGAGCAGTAGCGAAATTGTTTACCGCTATTTAAAACGTCTTACCGGTGATAGTGATCAGTCGGACAGGTTTTTGGTCAAAACTTTCCAGCAGGCCTGGCAATCAGCAAGCGATTATGACCAGAAGCTGGCGCCAGGCAGCTGGTTGTTACAACTGGCGCGCAACGCAGTTTTATCCGGCGGAGAGATTAACAAGGCATCGAAATCCCTGGAGGATGCCGAGGCGACAGATAATATTGTCGCATTGGATCGACAAAAAGTTTTCGTCAGGGCAATGGATTCAATGCCACTTGAGTTACGTGACTCCCTGGTACTGGTGCTAATGCATGTATTTACCTATCACGCTATTTCGGAAATTATGGGGCGAAGCATTGATGAAGTGAAAGCAGGCGTTTTTGAAGCTAAAAATGCGTTGAAGGAAAGGCTGAAACAATACGGCATCAAAAAGCATGAAGTATCCAAATCTAATATTTTGCGCGAACTCATTCCCCTGTATATCAATGGCGCACTGGCCGGCAAACATAAAATCGCCTTTGAAAAATCACTCAAGAACGATCCAAATCTCAAACAGGAGTACATGGAATTTTACGAAATCGAGGCTTATTTTGATCAGCTTGACACGGTGAGCAAACCGCATCTTGATCGCCTGTATACCACCGTTAAAAATAGCCTGGATAATCTGCAAGAACAATCTGACGCTGAGGTCGAGGAAGAGCAGAGCACAAGTGCGAAAGCTGACTTTCTACACGTAATGTTATCCTCGCCGCGGACGGGTTGGGGCGTGGCAATCCTGCAGTTCATCATTTTGCTCATTGTACTACTGTTTGTTACTCCTGATGATTCTGACTCTGTCGAACCAAATATTACAGCAGCGCAAATTCTGCAACAGCAAAGTAAAGGCAAGAATATTAATGTTATTTTTCAGGACGATGCTAAGCATCAGCAAATTCGTGATTTGTTGCTGGCGTTGCAGGCAGAAGTGCACAGCGGACCAACCGAAATCGGCTTATATACTATTACCATAGAAGGCGATGAACGGCGCGTGCAGGAAGTGCTAAACACGTTGAGAAATTCCGGCGTAGTCGTCTTGGCCGATCTGGGTTATTAGTATCAGATCAATGCCTAATTACAGTCCTATTTAAAGTAAATAACCACAGGAGTGTCACGAGTAATGCGTATATTGCACACTATGATCCGTGTCGGAAATCTGGAAAAGTCGATTCAGTTCTATACCGAAGTATTGGGGATGAAACTATTGCGACAAAAAGACTATCCGGATGGCGAGTTTACGCTGGCTTTTATTGGTTATGGCGAAGAAGCCGAGAATACCGTGATTGAGCTTACCTATAATTGGGGAACTGATCGATATGATCTTGGCGAAGGCTTTGGACATATCGCGTTGGAGGTCGACGACGTTTATCAGGCAGCGGAAGAAATTCGCAAGCGTGGTGGTAAGATTATCCGTGAACCGGGTCCCATGAATGCCGGTACCACGATAATTGCCTTTATTGAAGACCCCGACGGTTATGCAATCGAGCTGATTGGTAAGAAACAATAAACGACATAACCGAAAAAGATGATGGAGCAGCAACTCCATCATCTTTTGTTACTGTACCAGCAAGCATTTAGTGAACAGGATCGGCTGTACCGGAAAAAGTGCTGTCAACCGGAGCTGATGATTTTTTTCTGAGTAGTTTTTCTTTAATCCAGTAATCTACGCTCACATAACGGCCGCCACCCATAAAGAACAGAGCCAGAAGCATAACAAAATAAGTCGCTGCGAATTCAATTCCATTGTTTGATATCACCACACTTCCGGTTTCGGTCAACCATTCATAATTACCATGTTCCTGTAGAATGTCCCGCACACGCTCGATGCGT